>Ga0247668_1000328_pt1 | contig 12164 bp, 6 predicted proteins | sample CNK09_metaG_FD_182737 | JGI IMG/M metagenome (GOLD analysis project Ga0247668, IMG submission 182737) | Soil microbial communities from Purdue University Martell Research Forest, Indiana, United States - CNK09 | ecosystem: Environmental > Terrestrial > Soil > Temperate forest > Bulk soil | place...
GCCCGCCTGGCAAGAAGGCGGCGTGGTCAACAAGATGGCCGAGTACGCCGCCCGCGTCGTCCTCTACGAAAAATACGACATCTTCATCGGCGTTTATCCAAACGATCCGGAGACGATCCGATGCGTTGATGAGCTTTGCGCTGTTAGTCCGCGCATTCACAAGGTCGTGGTGCCGCATCCGGGCCCGACGAGCAAGGCCGACTGCTTGAATTGGATCTATCGCGGGGTGCGCCTCCAGGAGATGCCTGGGGTTAAGGAATACAAGGTCATCGCCATCCACGATTCAGAGGACGTGATTCATCCGCTCGTGCTCAAGGTTTATAACCATTTTGTACCGCGCGTCTATGATATGGGCCAGGTGCCGGTCTTCGCGCTCGAACTGCCCGTCCTCCGATATTGGACGGCGAACAATTACATCGACGACTTCGCCGAACTTCACACCAAAGATCTTTTCGTCCGCCAGAGCATTGGCGGGATTTTGCCTTCCGCAGGCGTGGGGACGGCCTTTGCCCGGCACGCTCTGGATCGGCTGGCGGCGGCCAACAATGGCGACCCTTTTTTCATCGGCAACCTTACCGAAGATTACGAAGTTGGCATCCGGATAAAGCGCGCCGGCTATCGTGCCGGCCTGATCAGCGTGCCACTGGACCGAATCGTCCGCCGCAAACGGTCCGATGGCACACTCGGCCCGCCCGAAACGGTCACCGAAGTGGTCGCGATCCGCGAAAGCTTTCCGAGCACCTTCCGGGCGGCGGTGCGGCAGCGTTCGCGCTGGATTCTGGGGATTTCATTTCAGACCTGGGAACAGGCCGGTTGGGGCGGCACCTTGCCGATGCGCTACACGCTGGTGCGCGATCGACGTGCGCCGCTGACGCACTTCATCAACATGATCGGTTACATCACCCTCGCTTACGTGCTGTTCCAATGGGCCTTCCGGCACTCGCCCTGGGGGGTGAACTTTTATCTGCGGCCCGTCTTCAATCCCAACACCCTGCTCTGGAAGATTACGATCATCGATTCCTGGCTGCTGGTTTATCGCGCCGTGCAGAAATTCATCAGCGTCCAAAGCATCTATAACGTCAAGCAAGCCGTTTTCTCCATTCCGCGGGTTGTCGTCGGCAACTTCATCAATTTCGTCGCCACCCTTCGCGCCGCCAAAATGTACCTGGCGCATAAACTCTTCAACACGCCGATCGTCTGGCTGAAAACGTCGCACGTTTTCCCGGGCGAAGCCGAGCTGAGCGAATACACCAAAAGCATCGAAGACTTGCTTGTGGAAGAGGGCTTGGCTACGCGCGAGCAAATTTTCCAGGCCCTTAAAGTGCAACAAGGTTCCGCTCCGCTCTGCCTGCTGCGCCTGGGGCTCCTCGATGAAAAGCAGTTCACCGACATCTGGGCCAAGCATTCAGGCCTGGAGGTCCGTGTCATCAACCCGCACGAAATTCCCGAAGCCTTCTTGCGCAGGTTCCCCGAGGCGCAGTCCATGGCTGCCGCCGCCCTGCCGTTCGAGGAGAAGGAACGGCTCGTCCAGATAGCTTTCCGCGAGCCGCCGACGAGCCCGCAATTGGCCCAACTCAGCCGGCAGATGGGAGTTTCCGTGCAGCCGTTTTTGGCCCGCCCATCCAACCTCGCTTTTTCCCGCAACCTCGCCTATCCGCGCCTCGTCCTGCCTCCCTCGCGCCTTGCCAGCCAGACCGAGCGCTTTCGGCAGGCGGCGAGAGTCGAACCGAGAGTCTTTCTTGAAGCGCTCAGCAGCCAGCAGGCAACCGGCCAAAGCCTGCCCGATGTTTTAGTGGCAAGTGGTATGTTAGCCGAAGCGGAAGCCCGCCGCCTCTGGGCCGCCACCCTGGAGCTTCCTGCCATCGATTTGAGAGACTTGGGCCTGAACCAGGAACTCTATTTCAAAGTCGGCCCGTCCTTTTGGTGGCTCCATCGAATCCTGCCGGTCACCACCGCCACCGTGGCCTGCGCCGCCCGAGCCCATCCGCAAATGCTCGAATGGCTGGCCGGCAAAATGGGCGCGGCTCCGGTGCTCCGGGCCGAACTGCCGGACAAATTGGACCTTGCCGCGCGCAACCTCGGCGTCAGCATCGATCCCGACCAAATCCTGCTCGATTGCCTCGCCGCCAAGGGACTTTTGAAGCCGGCCGACTTGCCTGCCCTGAAAGCGGCGCGCGAGTTGATCGCCGATCCGCTCCCCAAATGGCTTCTGCTCCAAAAGAAAGTCACCGAGGAACAACTGCACCAGACTTTCCTTGAAATCTGCTACCTGCCTCCCGCCACCCTCTGGACCGCAGACGACGTGAAACGGCTCGCCTCCGTTTTCGCGCCCGGCTTCTCTGAAGACGCCGGCTGTTATTGCCTCGAAGAACGCGAGGGCGCTGTCCGACTCGGCCTGGCCCAAATGCCCTCGCTGAAAGCCCTCCGCGAAATCCACGAACGCCTCGCCGGTTACCCGATTTTTTTCCAGGCGCTTAGCTATACCGATGCGTTAGCCATCCGCCAATTACTCGCTCCCGCCAAGTAGTTTTAGAAGCTAGCGTCCGGAAATCTTCACCACTGCGGCGGAGGCGGCAGGCACGGTTACGGTGCATTTGCCGTTCGTATCGAAATTCAATGTCGTCCACTGTCCAAGCCACGGGGCGTCATTGGTGATGGATGCGCCGCCGAAAGTTATGGCATTCGTTGCCACTACATTGCCGTTTGGCGCGGTCAGAAACATTACCGTGGCTTTCCCTAATGAAATGCCATCGGGCAGGATCGTCACAGCAGCATCGCGCGCGCGAGCGCCATGCTCCTTGTTGATGATCGTCACATAAAGATTGGACCCGTTGCCAACGGCGTAGGCCGTGAGATTCAACCCGTTCGTGTTGACGGTTGTGACGGGCTCCACGCGTCCATGCCCGCCCAGGTCAAACGCCTTGATGCCATATGCCTTCAGATTGATTTGGTAGTTGCCGAGGGAATCAGGATGAAACGTGTCGGTCGGAATCCATTCGGTGTTTTGAAAGTTGACTCCGCTTGCACCATGGACGGCCCACCAATGCAGGACATCCAGCGCCCACAGAGCTGAAGCGAAAGCGTCGCTCGCGTTGGTCACACCGTGAACGTAATCATTAAGTTCTGTAATCCGGAACGGAAGACCTTGCTGCGCCACCGGCCGCAACACTGTCCGGTAAAGTTGAGGATAATTGTTGGTGACCCAGCCTCTTGACAGGATTTCCCCAATGGCCTGCGGGGTGTCAATGCCTCGCTTCCGGGGATTTGCACCGACATAGGTGTGCTGCGTAACCATGGCGAGGAGGCCTGAATCGTTTTCGGCTTTGACAAAACGCGCCACCAAGGACCTGCCGGCCGCGTCCGGCCCCGCGAACTTCGCCCCGGGCACGGCGTCGGCAACGGCTTTGGCGAAATCTCGCCAGCTTTCAAAATAATTCTTGTGACCTTCGCCCGGCTTTCCAGAGTCCTCGTTCAGACGCGAGTCAGGCTCGTTATCAAAGGCAAAATAGTCCAGATAGGGCCGGTAACGCTCCCAGATGTATTTGGCCGTGGCGGGGCCATCAGCAAAATGCAGCGAGTAAATGACTTTGATGTCGGTGGTTTTAGCGAAGGCAAACAGGCTGTCTATGTCGGCGTGGCTGAGGTTTGTGGTGCCGCTGGTTGGAGACCCCGTCGCGCCCAGGCGCAGGTGATGCAGCCCGGCATTTTTGAAGAGCGTAATGAGTTGCGCGTTCGTCCCGGAAAAGAGATTCCCCAGCACTCCTTTGTGATCGCGCACCTGGGTTCTCGTAAAAATGCTCACTCCGGCGAAATCATCCGGGATCGCATAGCCCGGCGATCGAGCGTCAACCGACAACGTGACTGGCGACTGCGCCAGCACCGTGCCACCCAGGAGACATCCGGCATAAATCAAACGGGAAATTATTTGCATTTAGGTCCCTGTACCGAACCATTAATTCGTGTATTCGGGACTCAAAGCGGTTTCGGCACCTCTGGCAACTCGGCCTTAATTTCACCGATCATTTTCTCCAGCCGATGGCCATATTCGACGTAGTTCGCCTGCATGGCATCGTCATTTGATTTGGATTTGGCGTCGTGGAAGACGACAACCATGTGCGGTTCGAGGGAGACACCGGCGTCGTAACCGCGGGCGAAAGCGTCCTTGAGAATGTCGCGCACGCGGCCCGTGCCTTCTCCGGGCCAATTGTAATCGGCATCATTTTTGGCGGGGTTCCAGGTGGCGTCTTTGATGTGGATATGCACGGAGTGGTCGCGCAGGTGGGTCCAGAATTCCCACGGGTCCTGCTTGGGCCAGGGCTTGGGTTTGGAACGGTCGGGATTGAAAATCGGGTTGGCGGTGTCGAAGACCCACTTGAGTCCGGGCGCTTGGTCCAAAAGCTCGAGCGCGTGTTTCCAACTCATTCCGCCGTAGTTCATGCAGTTTTCATGCACGGGCTGTACGCCGGCATCGAGGAACATTTTCGTGACTTCACGGACGCGATGGAAGACCGCCGTGGGGATCTTGTATTCGTCGTCACCCGGCTTCAAACTCATGATGCGGACGAACTTCGTGCCCAACCGCTGCATGCGAGGGATGGCGCGGCGCACCTCGGCGAGGGTGACGTCCCACGGTGTCTCGACGGTCTTGGCCCAATTCATGATCGTCGAGCCAAAGCAATAAACGGCGATCCCGGCCGTGTCCAGTTTGCCGACGCAGATGTCGAAGGCTTTGTCCGGAATCTCGTGGAAATTGGCTTTGGAAAAACCGGGGACTTCCACGCCACGCATTTCGAGCTGGGTCCAGTTGAGTTGTTTCGTGGCCTGAATTTGGCCATCGATTGAATTAGCGGCTTCATCGCCGATACCGGTGAGAATCATCGTTTCTTGTGACGTTTGGTTGAGCGTTGCGGTTTTCTCCTGGTTGGTGTCCGGGCGGAAGAGTCGTCCTCGTAGATTTCAGCCAGAGGCACGGAGCACTTAATCGACTTGAGTCGCAGAATCGCGTTACGGCCTTCGATTGTCTCCATCAGCCAGGTGTTGTCGGATTGGCGGCTGTAATGCTCGACCACGGCATCCTGTGACACCAGCACGTATTCCAGGAACGATTGGATTTGGCGATAGTGCCAGAACTTTTCACCGCGATCCCAGGCTGCGGTCGAATCGGATAATACTTCAACAATCAATTTCGGGTTCAACAGCGTGTCCTCGCGCTCATCTTCGAACCGCAAGTTGCCGCAGGCCACAGACACATCGGGGTAGGTATAAAGGCCCGTCGCTTCGATTTTGACGCGCATGTCGCTATCCAATACCTGGCAGTGGCCTCCGGAGAGCCGGTTCGCCAAGGCGCGAGTCACCTCGACTTTGATCCGACTATGCCGCCGCGTGCCACCGGCCATTGCGAACATCTCGCCGTCCAGAAATTCGCTCCTGATTTCTGCATCGCGTTCTATGTCCAGGTATACCCGGGGAGTCAAATGCTGTTTTGCGGCGGTTTCCATCTTGCCAATTTCCGCATATCCGAACGAAAAGCGCAACTCAGTTCGAGAGGGCTGCGGCTCGCGGAACGAACGGATTTCTGACCTGCAACCTTTTGTCGCATATGCGACAAAAGGTTGTAACGTCCAACTCTGGCGTGATTTGGCTTGATTGCCCGACGGCAATCATTATCAATGACGGCGATGAAACCGAACGGCGAAAGACAATCAGTGGAGGGCGAGTAATGCCGTTTGCAGCGCGCATGGGCGACATGGTTCTTCAGGACGCTCCGCATTGTCATGCGCCGATTCATCCCGCGGCGCCGGTGCCGACTCCTGTCCCGCACCCGGCGTTGCCGCTGACGATTATCAAGGGGGACCCAACCGTGATGATCGGGAATAAACCGGCAGCCCGGATGACCGACATGACAGGCCCGTGCATGTTGCCCTCATGCGTGCCGGCTGGGCCGGGCATGATTATGAAAGCTTCTGCGACCGTTTTAATCGGCTTCCTGCCGGCAGCTCGCGTCGGGGACATGACGCTTCATTCCTCCTGCGTCGCGCCCATCCCGAGTCCCACGGGAAAGATTCTTCCTCCCGGCTGCCCCACGGTGATGATCGGGGGCTAAGTCAGGTGAGACGCAGGCATTTCGAAGCGCTTCGCCCCGTCTGCCCGGTCTGCCGCACGCACGACTCCTCCTTTGCATTGCGCATTGCTGAGGCGGCCTGTGAGGAAAACGGCCACATCGTCGAAGGTGCGTTGCATTGCACGAATGCAAACTGTCTGCGCGAGTTCCCCATCGTGGACGGCATTCCTCTGATCGTAGCGAACATCCGCCAGTATGTATCGGAAAACGTGTTGGCGATTTATGGGCGCAAGGATCTGAGCAGTTTTGTGGAGAGCATGTTAGGGGACTGTTGTGGTCCGGGCTCGATGTTTGATCAAACCCGGCAGCACTTGAGTTCCTACGCCTGGGATCACTATGGGGATCTTGATCCGGAGGACGCGGGAAAGCCTGGTTCTGGATCGGGAGATCAAACGAGCCGCCTCACCCCTCAACCCGGCCCTCTCCCCTTTGAGGAGAGAGGGAGAAAAGACGGCGGGTTCGGGGCGCAAATTTCGGCTGCGAATCCTCGCCCTGGGTCGATGCTGAAGAATCTGGAGGCTGGTTTGGCGCTGGCGCAACCGTTGGCCGCGAATGGAGTGGTGCTTGATGCGGGATGTTCGGTGGGCCGAGGCAGTTTTGCTTTGGCTGAGCGTTGCGAGGAATTGGTTCTGGGGGTGGATTTGAGTTTTGCGATGTTGCGCGTGGCTTCCGAGGTTCTGCGTCATGGCAAAGTCCGCTATCCCCGGAGGCGAGCGGGGTTGGTTTATGAGCGACGAGAGTTTTCAACCGATTTCGTCCGGCAAGAGAATGTCGATTTTTGGGCCTGCGACGCAGCGGCGCTGCCGTTCCCGGACGAAAGCTTCTCCCTGGCAGTAAACATGAATCTGCTGGACTGCGTTTATTCGCCGCGAGATTTACTTGTGTCTCTCGGCCGCGTCTTGAAGACCGGTGGCAAAATGGTGCTGGCGTGTCCCTACGACTGGTCGGCTGCGGCGACGCCGGTCGAGGGCTGGCTGGGCGGACATTCGCAACGGTCGCCGGCAGCAGGCTCCTGCGAAACGGTGCTGCGAACGTTGCTAACACCCAAGGCGCATCCAGGATCGGTAAACACGCTGAGGCTGATCGGGGAATGCGAGAACCTTCCGTGGCATGTGCGTTTGCACGAGCGCAGCACGATGACTTACAAATTGCACTTGGTCGTGGCGGAGAAGGTCGGTGAATAGAGGCTCAACCAACCGACTGCTTGCCGCTGGCGATGTCCAAGCCCATGGCGATGAACGGATGTTGCTCCTTAAAAGTCTGCGCCTCGACGTGAGGCGGTACGGTCGGGGGCGGCGCCTGTGGCACGGATAGCTCAGGCGCTTGCATCGACGGCGCGGCAAGCGTCGGAACTGCCGGAGTTTGCACGGCTGGCAGTTTGGCAGCCGGGGCTGCCAATGCAGGGTTCGCCTTGATGGCGGCGGAGAGCAAGACCGCGCCGGCCACGGCGTGCGGCGTCATCCGCGGAGCCGCCGGTGCCGTGGCGCTGGCGGCAGCGTTAGCCGGCGTAGAGGGTTGGGCCCAAGCCGCGCCTTGAGCCGCCAAACCGCCGGGACCGCGATGGTCCGTCTTCGATGCGGCGGCGGCGGCGGCAGCTTGATTTTCGGCGGTCGGATTCTTGGACCAGGTCTGGGCAGCCTGCATGGCATGAACTTCGGTTGGTGGGAGCTTGTCCGAAACTTGCTGCGCGCTCTGGGCCGCCCAATGCACGCCTTCGCGGTCCGGCATTCCGTGAGCCATGGTCTTCACCATCTCGCCGCCCATCCGTTTCTCCTGCAGAGCACCGAGGTATTGTGAAGGAGTCTGTTTCGGATTGGCGTTGAGGATTTGCTGCGCGGCCGGACTTGGTTGGGAAGTCTGGGCAATTTGAGCGGCGGTGGGCGACGCTATTTTTGGCAACTTATCTGGAATTGACAGCGGCTGCACCGTCGGCGGCTTCGGCGCGGCTGGCTTGAAGATATTTGAGAATAGGCCCATGGGGCGTGAATCCGCGCACAATTATCAAGGCTGAACTCGCAGGCAGAATAATGTTTCGTCGCTTGCCACTAGAATCCGACCCTGCGAAGTCAGGATGGGGGGTGTTTTCAAGGGTTGCGCGAAATCGTGAAGCACGCGGCTGACGCCATCGGTTCCAAAAACGATCAGCTCCGGACCATCGGAAACCAACAGTTTGTCATCGGCAGTCACGGTGGCGCCGGCAAACGCTCTCTTAATGGGAATGCTGAATAGCGGTTTGCCGACTGGATCAAAAGCTTGAATCGATTTCGAGGAGACCAGATACACTTTATGGTCGTAGCTGACGATGGGAGGATGGACGACGGGCTGATCCTTAGGCAACGCGACGGCCAATTCTCGCTGTCCTGCAGAGTTGATAATCCAAAGGAATTGCGTCCCGTTGAAATCTACCACCAAATAGCTGCGCACGGCTTCATCAAGACTCAGCGCTTTTGGCTCAAATTTGTCGGTCCACCGGCCTTGAATATTTCCCTCCAGATCACCGAGCAGAAATTCTTCTGGCAGCGCCATTACGAGGCGTTCCCCCGCAAGCGCGGCCAGTAAGGTGCGTTCGGAGAATCGCAGGTTGCCAACTGTCTTGACCGAGAGCACTAATCCGGAATCGGCGATTTGCATTGGCTCGCCGAGGTCAATCACACCTACTTCGGAGGTGCTGGCCTTGTGGTGCCCATGGGGATCGAGCTGCCGTTCGGTGGCGGCCATGATGAATTTGCGCCCCTGCCGGTAGAGTAGCGGATACCTGCCCTCATCTCCCATCGTGGCCATGGTCGTAAATTTTTCTTTGCCTGCTTGCAGGTCCCGTCCGGCCACGTAACCATCCTTATCAATGAAGTAAAACAGCCCTCGAGGCGCGTCCAGGTTCATCTGGCCGGGGCCGGAAAGATTGGAAGCGATGAGTCGGCCCTCCAAATCAAACAACTGCCAGACTGTGGCCTGAACGGCAACGCGGTCCCCCGCTTGAAGAACGAAGGACGGGCTGTTGCGCGGGCGCAACGCAGTTTTCCAAAGGACCTGCCATTTTCCGTCCGGAACGGTGCGGCCGATACGGGAATTTTGCGATGAGTTGCCAAAGGGCGTCACGTAATCGTCTTGAGGTCCAGGGGTGGCTCGCGGCGGAAGGGCTGGGCGTTCAGCGGCGCGAATCGGCTGGGCATTCATTTCGACTTCGCGAGTTTGGCCGGCGGTGTGTTGTTCAATAGTCATAGGCTTTAGACGCGCGCTTTCCGCTGCCGGCAAACAGCCACAATTGCCAAAAAGCAATGCAGCCAGGCAAGGCGAACGCAGCGTGCGGAAGATCAGTTTCCAGGTCACAGAGTTTCCACGGTCAGGTTTGCAATCGTCATCTTATTATCGGCAGGCCCGGCCGTGTTGGCAGCGCAGGCCTCGGTGATCAGTTTCTTAACGTGATCCTTTGTCACGTCGGCCGGCTTTTTGTAAACGCCGAACATGTGTGGGAACAGTTCGTAAAATCCATTTTCGATTTGTGCTTTCATCGCTGCTGGATCGCTGGTGGGATTATCGGCTGGCGAGTTGTATTTGATGCGCATGACCCTTGATTTCGGCCATTCTCCGTAGTGCCAGATGCGGTCCTCGGTTTTCTTCTTAAGCGACGCGATTAGCTTTAGCTTCTTGAGCTCAGTGATTTTGGTCTGAATCCTTCCGTGCAGTTCGCTTGCTGCCGCAGATCGTTCGATGACGGGCTGGTTAGCAGCGTCCGCAGCGCTCAAGCTTCCCGCGTGCGAAGTATAGGCATTCGCCTGGCCCGCCAACGCTTCCAGTTTTCTGATGCGCTCGGCATATTTATCCCGACTTATCGCTTCATACGCGCCCATCTTCGTGTCGATCGCCGTAATGCTGGCCGGGCAAGTGGCTTCGCCTGTCTTCGCCTTGGCATTCCAATCGCCGCGAATGTCGGTCGCGCCCTCGGTGTGCCCGTCGCATTTGGTTTTGATCTCTTTCAGCTTGTCGATTCGGTCTTTGATGGCGTCCGCGGCCAATGCGTGGTAAGCCGTGATGTCACCATCAAGCGACGTGTCGGTCCACGCGGCCGCGGTACGCTCAGAGTTCCACTCCGCTGCGGTGGGAATCTGGGGAACACCTTCATAATGGGGCAGACGTTCCTCGCACCGGGTTTTGAGAGTGGCGTAGAGCTTGATCTCTTTTACTTTCGCTGTCGCGCGGTCCTTCAATGCGGTGGCGGCGTTCTTTCGGTTAATCGCCGCCAGGCCCGCGCTGATACCGTAACTGGCCGTAGCGGTGAAGGAGTCAATTTTGCTGGAGAGTTCCTCAAGCTTGTCCAAACGGTCATCCACTGACTTGACATCAATGCTTTCGTAGGCAGAAAGGCATTGCGTGATTTCAGTCACTCCCGCCGGGCAGCCGGCTTCGCTGATTCTCGCCCTCGTGTCCCAATCACCACGAATGGCATTCGACGGTTCGGCGCCATCTTCAATTTTCTTTTTGATCGCCTTGAGCTTTGCGACGCGGTTCGCAACGTCCTTTGCGTCCAGCTTATGATAGGCTTTAATATCGTCATCGCAGACAGTGGTGCCTACTCCCGCGGCACTGCGCTCCGATGTCCACTCCGCCTCAGTGAAAATTTCCGTCCGAGCGGGCGGAACGACCCACTCCGCGCCGTTGACGCCCATGGGTTGGACTTGCACTTCAAGGGTGTCTGCCGGAATGGTCGGCACGCTCGGAGCGCCCTCGACGGCAAAGCGCGGTGAAAAATGGATCAGACATCGGGTAAAGTCCTTCACTTGGTCGGTGCCATCCCGCACTTTGCCCTTGAGATAGTATTTGAAATTTAATTTGCGAGCGGCGCCGGCCATCGCTTTCAGAGCATCTTTCCGATATTCATCGCCAGCGTCGCGCAGCCAACACTGCATCTTTACAAATACGACGAGGATGCCATCAAATGGGGTGCCGCCTCCGCCGGAAGTGTTCCCCGCGCCGGGGTCGGCGCCCGTCAGCAGATCCACCGAGTATTTATCCTTCCCCAAGGTGTACAGAAAAAGGGTGCATTCGCCTCGATTGGCGGTGAGGGGGGCGACAGGCAAGCACTTATGGTCGAGCTTCTGCTCAATGGGAGTATAGGAATAGGCGCGATCGGCCAGTTCATGAGGTGGCACCTGGTAGTCGTCGTAAGCTCCGAGAACGACCTTCACCTTTTGGTTGATCAGCCGGCGAACCCATTCGGCGCTGTGCCAGAAGTAACGGTTCCGGAGGAACTTATTCCCGTTCATCATCCCACTGTCGCCGCTTTGGAACTCCACGATCCGACCATCCGGCTCGTAAGGATCACCGGGCAAATTGTACTCCCAACTTAACTGCCCGTAGGAGCCACCGTCCCACCGCTCGTTATACTCGTCCGGGAGCCCGTCCGCATGACCGCACTCGTGGGCGGACGCAAATCCATTATCTGTGCCTGAATCCTGGTAACCGCCGGGGGACGACTCACCGGTGCCATCAAACCCGCCTCGGTTGTCTCGCGCGTCGCGCTTTACCCGCCAGGCGCGCGTGTCGGCACTGGGAGTGCGGTCATACAAATCCCACTTGTCCTCAACTCGAACGACAAACTGGGATGAATGATACCTCAGGAACTGCCCGAACCAAACGACCTGCACGCGCAGAGAGGTCCCGGTGGCCGGGCGGATTTCGACGCGATGCTCGCTGACGCCAGGCTCATCGCCATTCCAGCGCTTGTTCACATTGGCGATCAATTTGTCGCAGAAGTCATCGAGGTCGGCGGGTTTTGGCGCAGGAAGGGAACCGCCATTAAGTTCGGCCGTCACGAGCGGTGATTCGTCCGCTGGAACCGCGGCTGTGTCCGGATCCGCATATGGCCTGGGGCGCTCGATGAAAACAAAATGGTTCCTCAAATAATGAAGATTGATGGCGATCTCCTTCGCATCAGCTTCCGCTCCATCCAGGTCGCAGCAGCGCAGCAACGCCAGATCGACCCTGCCAATACCCCCCAAGCTGTCCCCGTTACGGCAGCGCCGGTACTGGTGCTCGAAGTACGGCT
>Ga0247668_1000331_pt1 | contig 12048 bp, 15 predicted proteins | sample CNK09_metaG_FD_182737 | JGI IMG/M metagenome (GOLD analysis project Ga0247668, IMG submission 182737) | Soil microbial communities from Purdue University Martell Research Forest, Indiana, United States - CNK09 | ecosystem: Environmental > Terrestrial > Soil > Temperate forest > Bulk soil...
TGTTTCTTCCGCAAGCTTCAGCGCTGATGTGAACGGCGAGCCTCTAACGCCGATTCCGATTCCGCCCCAGGTGCCGGCGACAGAAGGCGTCGCAACGCTTGCCGGAACGCGTCTGGCTTATTGGGACACGGGCGGCGATGGTGAAGCCGTCGTCTTGCTCCATCCGGCGACGGGAAGCGCGAATATCTGGTCTTATCAGCAGCCGGTATTTGCGAAGGCTGGATATCGCGTCATTGCCTATTCGCGGCGTGGCCATGGCGGCTCCGATCCGGTCCCAAGGGACAATCCCGGCACCGCCGCGGGCGATCTGCACGCGCTGATGGATCATCTCGGCATCGGCAAATTCCACCTCGTGGGATCGGCCGCAGGGGGCGGCATTGCAGTCGATTTTGCGCTGTCCCATCCGGAGCGGCTTTTAAGACTCGTGGTCGCTTGCGCGATCGGCGGCATCCAAGACAAGGACTACGTGGCTCGGATCGAAAGCCTGCGGCCCAAAGGTTTCGATGAAATGCCGGCAACATTCCGCGAGCTTTCGCCGGCCTATCGCGCCGCCAATCCCGAAGGCACAGCCCAATGGGCGGCGCTGGAACGAGTGGCAGTCGCTGGCAACCGCCTGGGGCAGAAACTGCAGAACCATATCGTGTGGGAACGGCTCGCCACGCTGAAAATGCCCGTGCTGACCGTCGGCGGTGATGCCGATCTATATGTGCCGCCGCCCTTGCTTCGGATGTATGCCGCCAACATCCCGGGCGCCGAATTGCTGATCGTGCCGGAGGCCGGCCATTCGCTGTATTGGGAGCGGCCGGACGTGTTCAACCGCGCTTTGCTCGATTTCTTCGCCGGGCGTGGCGGCTGAGCCTATTTCACCTGCACGCGGGCAGCAGGGCGGCATAGGCCATGGACGCCCTGCCCGATTCGGCTTATGCCGCAGACACAAAGCTATTCGGACAGTGTTCGTTGAAGGATAACCCGCTTGCCACGCTTGATGGGCTGCCGCCGCCGCAGCGCCGTTGGGCGATTCTGACCATCGGGCTGGCGATCTTCATCACCGTCGTCGATCAGACTATCGTCAATGTGGCGCTGCCGACCATCGGTGCCGACCTGAAGATCGATGCCTCATCCTCGGTGTGGATCGTCAACGCCTACCAGGTCGCGATCATGCTGTCTCTGCTGCCACTGGCTTCGGCCGGCGACATTCTGGGCTACAAGCGGGTTTATCTGGCCGGCCTTGCGCTGTTCGGCCTGGCATCGCTTGGTTGCGCACTGGCGCCCTCACTGCTGATGCTGACATCGATGCGGATCGTGCAGGGACTGGGCGCGGCGGGCGTGATGAGCGTCAACATGGCGCTGGTCCGCTTTGTCCACCCTATCAACCGCCTGGGCCATGGCATTGGAATCAATGCGGTTGTCATTGCCGCTTCGGCTGCCGCAGGCCCCACCATCGCGAGCTCGATTTTGGCGTTCGCGCCATGGCCGTGGCTGTTCGCGATCAATGTGCCCATCATCGTCATCGCTATCTCAATCGGGATCTACGCGCTTCCCGCGACGCCGCGCACAGATCACCCGTTCGACGTGGTCAGCGCAATTCTGAGTGCGGTCGCGTTTGGCACTTTGATCATATTTCTGGACACGTTGAGTCGCCCGACCGCGCCGGCGCTGGTCGCCGCCGAGATCGCTCTCACCCTGCTTTCCGGCTTTGTCCTTTACCGGCGGCAGACCCGTATTCGTTTGCCGCTTCTTCCAGTCGATCTGTTGCGGCTGCCGATGTTCACACTGTCGATCAGCACCTCGACCTGTTCCTTCATCGCGCAGACGCTGGCTTTGATCGCCCTTCCCTTTCATTTGCAGCGCCTCGGCCATTCTGCCGTGGATACCGGCCTTTTGATGACGCCATGGCCGCTCGCGACCGCCTTGTTCGCGCCCATTGCGGGAAAACTGTCCGACCGCTATCCCGCCGGCCTACTGGGTCTGCTGGGGCTGGCCGCGTTCGGCACGGGCCTTGCGGCCTTGGCGGTGCTTTCGGCAGACACGACCACGCCCGATATCGCATGGCGCATGGCTCTGGCGGGCGCGGGTTTCGGGCTCTATCAATCGCCGAACAACCGCACGATCCAGGCAGCGGCCCCGCGCGCGCGCAGTGGCGGGGCAAGCGGCATGCAGGCCATGGCGCGGTTACTGGGCCAAACCATGGGCGGGGCGTTTACCGCGTTTTTGCTGGCCCGCTTCGTATCGGGGCCGGCAGCCGCGGTATGGGCGGGTGCGCTATTCGCTGTACTTGGCGCCGTGGTGAGCGCAATCCGCCTGACGGATCTGCCCAAACCCAAAGATTGAAAGGAAACTTTGGCTGCAAGGGGATGTTATCGGTGCGAATATGTGACAAATTCGCGGCTCATTTGTGCGATAGCAGGAGACGCGTTTTGAAACGGATGGAATTGGCGGGTTTGGCGTTGATTGCCGCGAGCCTGTGCAGCTGCACGGCGACGAAAGAACTGACGGGAACAGAGGACATCAAGCTTGCGGTCACGCCCGCAACGGCCCTTTGCGACGCCTACCAGCATGATGCGGTAATCGGCCGGTCCGATCCCAACACACAGACGATCACCGTGCCACAAAGCCGTGGAGCCACCGATATCCTGTGCTTTGCCTCCGGCTACAAGGACAAGCGAATCACCATCGTCCGGGACAATCCCGATTTGGGCGCGAAGCTCCTGACCGACTTCGGTCCACTGGAACTGTCCGCCTATCCGGCCACGATTCAGATCGTCATGGAGCCGCAGGACCGGCCGCAGCGTCCGCGATAAATGTTTTGGTTTTCGGCCACAGTTGCGCCGCAAACAGAACTTCATCCGTAAGCGGATGATGACAATAGGAAAACTCGGCGCATTAAGCGCGCGTAATCCGCATTTCCGCCGCACTCGGTTCAGCACGAGTTCAGACCGCGTTCCGTAAAGTGTGCGCGTTTGAGAGTGCATGGAAAGAACCATGCCTCGCCCACGGAAGGAACGTCATCCATGATTCGTAAATTGGCTGTAGTAGCCGTTGTTGCGCTCGTCCCCGGTTTTGCCTTCGCGGCAGAGACGAGCACGAAAGCCCCGGTCTCCGATTCCGCTACCCATGCGGCGGTTAGCGGCGATACCAAAACCGATTCCTCGGTGAAGAAAACCGATGCGTCGGCAAAGCCTGCCAAGACCGTCCATCGCGTTGTGCACAAGGCGAAGATGGACAAGGACAAGACCAAGGCCGGCGATACGTCCGGCAGCAAGACCGATTCCAAGCTGTAATAGCTGCCTCACCTTGAGAAAGAGCGCGTTCGCCCCATGAGCGCGCTCTTTTTTTATGCGCGTCGGTAGCAGGACTTTGGGGGTGTGAGTCCGGTTCAGCTTAGGTTATCCTGCGCGAAGCTCGAACGAGCCCCGATGTGCGAAATAATTGGAGGACCCTATGCGCGCGCAGCTTCTCGCTTTCACCATTCTTGCAGCAGCAATCGCTCCCAACGCGTTTGCCCAACCGGCCCCGGCGCCGATGAAGACTTTCATGAGCGACAAAGAGATCATGAGCCTGATCGACAAGGCCAAGGCCGACCGCAAGGGCGACGCGCCGCTGGTGGCTGAACCGATCCTCTCGCTTGCGCCCTATCGTGCGCAGCTTGAATACCGGCCCGGCACATCGCCGGCGGCGGTGCATGAGAAAGACGCGGAACTGATGATCGTGTTCCAGGGTACCGGGAACATCGTGACCGGCGGTAAACTCGTCGACGAGAAACGGAACAACGCCAACAATCTGGGCGGTTCGTCGATCACGGGCGGCAATTCGCAAGCCGTCGTCAAGGGCGACATGCTGATCGTGCCTGCAAATACGCCACACCAGGTCATTCCCACCGGGGGCGCGCCGATTACCCTGATAACGATGCATGTGCCGCACCCGCCGACGAATTGGCCTTGAGGCAGGCCGAAATCGGCCAGACCGGCGGAAACCGGATCGGCAGTCAGCCGTTATCTAGCTAGCCGCGCGCTTCGGCACGCGGGCTTTACGAGAAGCCCCCAATCAGGCCCCCCCTCTGGGGGCTTCTCTTTTTTAGGCACCTATTTCGGGCGCCCGGCGCACCGCGCGTGAACGACGGCCACCCCGTCCGCGTAAAGCCGGCACCAATGCGGCAGGGCATCGAGCAGCCCAACCGCCGGGTTGGAGGGCATGAGAATGGTCCAGCCTATGCCATAGGTGCGGAAGGCTGTTTCAAGCGCCACCTTGTCCGGGCGGGTAATAGTCAAATATTGACGCAGGAACGCACTCCCATACATGTCCGCGCGCCCGTCGATGAATGGCCGGATATGGACGAAGATCAAATAGCCGCCGAAGAAATAATCGTTGAAGACCGGCTGAGCGGTGAGAGCCGGTGGCACGTGCTGAACCGCCCTTATCGGAGCCGAAGGACTGTCCGTGCGGATAATGGGGAACTGTAAGCGCAGCGCGACGAGTGCCACCGCCAGGGCTGCTCCAGCGGCGCTCCAGCGTCTCGGGTGATGTTCGTGCCGCGAGGCGGGCAGCGCCGCGCCCAGGGGTTCGGCAATCAGCAGCGGCACGATCACGCCGGCGAACATCTGCTGGCGGGTGTGCTGCAGCGCCATGTGCAGCAGCCCAAGCAGGATGAACACGCGCAATCGCGGCAGTCGGGCGCCGCGGGTGAGCGCGACATACAGGCCGGCGATCAGGGCGAGTTCCTGCGGCTGGAGCGTGCCGAAATCGGCCGGCCGCCATTCCCCGATCGCGGAGAGCTCGGGCATGCCCATCAGTTCGAAGGAAAACACCAACCCCGCTAGGCCGTGGGGCGTCAGCAGGGCCGCGCCCACCGCGGCCAGCAGGAACCCGCCCCAGCGGGCCAGCACCGCGCGCCACGCGGCAGGCGCGGCCAGGATCGCCTCCAGAGTCAGCGGCACCACAAGCAGCAGCCCCAGAATGAAGCCGCCATGCAGATTGGCCCACAAACACATCAGCGGCAGCAGGAACCAGGACGGTGCGCGACCCAGGCTCCGGGCAACGAACAGCTCCGCAACCCACGCCTCGAACACCGGCAAGGCCAGAATATGCGGTCGCGCGAGCAGCCCAGGCGCGACGCAAACGCCTGCCAGCAAGAGGACAAACAAATTGGCGCCCGGGGGCAGCCAGCGCCCGAGGTGACGGGCCAGTTGGAACAGAGCGAGGGCCGCCGCCAATGCGGTTAACGCCACGACGCCCGCCCATCCCTGCAGCCGGAAAGCCTCCGCCATCAAGATCTCGGCCAACCATTCATGCGACAGCCAGGGCGCATTAGGGCGGCTGAACGAGAACGGGTCGGTGTGCAGCACCGCGCGGTGGGAAATCATCCACTCGCCGGTGGCCAGATGCAGGAAACTGTCACCATCGTTGAGGACGCCCGGGGAAGAGAGAGCGAGCGCAAGCATGGCAATTGCCGCAACCCAGGGAACGGCGGCAGAGGGCATGGCGAACGGCCCTTGAAAGACGCACGCGCATCGGCCGCGTGCTTGGGCGCGGATACCCTGCTCAAGGGCGCACCGCGTTGATTTTTGTCAGCGAGATGGCCCCGCGATCGGCTGGCGGTAACCCGGCCTTAGGAAGCCGGGGATAGATTTCAGCCCCGGTTCTCGCCGGGGGCTATGATGAAGCATCTGATCCTGTTGTTCAGCGCTCTGTGTCTTTGCGGCTGCGGTCTTGTCGGAAAGCTCGATGCCGTGTCGAACATGGAGTTGTCCGGGGCCTCGTACCGGGCTTGTCTCGCCGAGCACAAGCACGATGCCGCCGCTTGCGAAGACCGGCACATCGCGTATCAGACCGACCTGGCCGAAGCACAGAAGACGCGTGGCATCCTGACGAACTGGCGCCGCCTCTGACGCGCCAGACAGTCAGTCTGTGCGCCGCTCCGAAAATCGCGCCCGCAACACCTCATCCGACAATTCGCGATATTGCCAGCGGCCCTTATAGCGGCGCCGCATAACTTCGCCTTCGATCAGGGTCAGCGATACGCATGACCGGCGTGGGAAAAAAATGGTCACAATTTCCCAGTCGGTATCGCGCGGCACGTATTCCCCCGTTCGATGCTCGTGAGCCCGAAGACGAAAGCTTAATAAGATCGAATTGCCGGCGGCAAGATGGCCGGCCGGCGGTTGTGACCGTAAAATTAGTGGAAGGGAATAATTTGCGCCCGGCCGGCGGGAGCGCATACGCGCTCGTATAAATCGTTTTTCTCATCCATCACTTCTGCAAAGGCGCGCCAGAGCTCGGAGAGGCGGATGTACCAGGCCTGGCGGTCGCGATCCGTGGATTTGTGGGCGAGTAAATCTGCTTCCCTGGCGAATTGGCGAAAGAAGACTGCCTGCATGTGAGGCGGCAATTCGGCCAGATCGTTGGCGACACGGGCCATTAGGCTTATCCCTCTTGGTTGCCACATTCGAAACCGCGAGGGTTAAAATATAGTCGCCGATTTACTAAGAACGGGTTACCGCGCTGCCATGACGGTTATGGGAATCAAGCATCGTGCAGCTTCGCGCTAGCGACTCGGACAATCGCGCCTATTAGTTCCGTTTCCACTCACGCACGAGCCTCTGCGCTTCGTCGATCTGCGCGGGCGTCATCTTGGTGGCAACGATATCGCGGTCCGAATTAGAGCCGGCAAGATCGAACCACTTGTAAGCCTGGACGTAATCGAACCGCACGGCTTCGCCATATTGGTATAAATAACCGAGAGCGATCTGGGCCTCGGTGTTTCCGTGGTTGGCGGCAAGCAGATACCATTTTACCGATTGCGCGTAGTCCCGCGGTACACCATTGCCGTCGAAGTACATGTTCCCGAGACTTATCTGAGCTTCGGGAATACCCGTCTCGGCCAGCGGTCTTAGGAGCTGCAAAGCGGTCGCGTAGTCGCCATGGTCGAGGGCTTCAAACCCGTCCTCTAATGGACCCGCAACAGCGGTTCGGCAAAGCGCCAACGCGACGAACAGAATTCCGAGAGTTCGCATGCGTGCCCCTGCAATGACAGATGAGAAGCTATACCAGCAGGACGAGCGCCGCTGTCGCCACATCGGTTGACCGCTGGGACTCACGATTTCTTGCGCTTGGATTTTGCTTTGCCGAATTCCTTGGGCGCCGGCTTCAGTTTGATCCGATCGCCCTGCTGTTTCGCTATTCCACTCAGTTTCTCGAGATGAGGGTCCTTCTTTACAGCCGTCTTGGCGGTGGTCCCCTTCTTCGGCTTCCCCTTCTCCGATTTCCCGGTGAATAGCTCTTTGACCCTTTTCACGATACCCATACTCGCCTCCCTTGCGTGCTGTGTGCGGAGCAGCTTTGGACGGCTTAGCACGAATCGCGCCCGCCATCCGGGCAGGTAGTGGTTTACAGAGATGGCCAGTTCCTTTTCACCTTATCGTCGGGCGCGCCCAATCCGGTCTCGGATGAACAGAAAGCCGCCTAGAGGTCCATGTTCGGGTTAGTCTATCTGGCAAATTCGACAGCCGTAGTCGCCAGCTACGATCGTGCGCTTCCCAGGCGGGTGCAGAAGATACAGGCTGATCCCTACATGCTGCGCTGAGCGCAAGGCCGGTGAACTGCTGGCGGCCATGCCAAAGGCGAAGGGGGCTGGTGATTAGCGGTCAGACACCGCTTGCATGCCGAAAGGAGTGGTCAGAAAACGCTCAAGGACCTAAATCACATCGCTGGCAACAACCTACCTAAAAGCGCGATGGGCCTCGGCACCCGGGCCAAGTCGTCATAGGCCTCCGCGATCATTTCGATTCTGCTGCGTTCCTTCAGATTGGAAATATTCATTGCAACGGCGCGAATTTCCGCCGCGCGAACAGTGTAGTACTTGGTTTGGTCGTTCATTCGTTGCCTCTTGGGATAAGCATTGATCTTATCACCGGGGCTACAACTGTATGGTTAACGAGTTCGTCAAGCTTTTGTAAAATAAGGAGTTCTCGGTACGTTTGGAGTCAGAGCACGTCGCTTCGAAAAGGGTCCTGCCCGGCGAATTTTCTGACTTTACCTGAACCACCGCCTTAGAGCGCCGCATCTTTACCTGAGTAATCAAGTAAATGTGGAACATGGACAGCCCTTTAGAAGTATTCGAGCACTGAAAGCTGGCGATGTGGTAATCTTCGCCAATCCATCCAGCGGCCAGCATATCGGGATGGTTCGGGCCACTCGCCGACAGGCTCACTGATGGTCAAACGCAATACCGAGCATACGGCCAGGCCGATAAGGTCAGATCAGCTAGCGCCAAATCGCAGCCGCTCTGATCCTCTCGAGCGGTTTGTGAATCCCTTCAACTCGCAAGGGGGTCACCTATGTTTGAACCCACCAAAAACCGCCTCCCCTGCCGGCCTTTCGCATGGCCGCTGATTCATTGGTCAGGTCAAAGTCTGCGAACAAAGTCGGACCTAAGCCTACGACCGATTAAATAAACGGCAAGACATAAAAAATCGTGCAGCCATAGCTTACGATTGAGCCTCACAATGAGGCGGGGGACGCCTTGTTAGCCTTCGAGAAGAAACAGGCTGGTGATGTCGCCAAGCCGTCGTCGCAGCACAAAGCTGAACTTGAACGTTGGAACTACCGCCGCCGTATTTGGCTGGCAGTTTTCCTTCTGTGCGGAATTTTTTGGGTCGTGCTGATTTCGATAATCATTTGGGTATCGCGCTCATCGAATTAGCGGGACCGCACAAAGCTCGCGCATATGTCCCTATAACCGGTGAGGCCCCCGCCCCGTTCACAAGTATACAACTAATAGCAATATTGCAGTCCGCGCGCGACCGCGCCTTTTAGCCATTGGAACAGGATTTGCGGACATAGTGCGGACGCAGTTATTCAGCGCAGCCTTATTTCAGGATGTAATTTATGAGTATCTGAAATTAATTGATAATTGGCGACCCCGGCAGGACTTGAACCTGCGACCCACAGCTTAGAAGGCTGTTGCTCTATCCAGCTGAGCTACGGGGTCAATCAATGCGACCAGGGTATTTTGCGGTCGAACTTGAAATTGTCAGAATAGGCTTTCGCTTTGGCTGCCGGCTGATGCGGCTCGTAGATCTGGAACGGAATATTGTTCGCCTTCGCGTAGGCGACGGCCTCCTCCATCGTGTCGAAATCCAGGCTCACCTGTTGACGCATGTCGGTGGACGCGGTCCAGCCCATCAAGGGTTCGATCTCGCGCGGCCGCTCCGGCTCGAATTCCAGCACCCATTGGCGCGTGCGGGCCTTGCCCGACTGCATCGCACTTTTGGCCGGCTGATAAATCCGCGCGAGCATTCGTCTCTCCTATGACAGGTCACCTTCCGGAATGCATCCGGCGCGACGCCGAGATTGGTCGGGGCGGTGTGATTCGAACACACGACCCTCTGCTCCCAAAGCAGATGCGCTACCAGGCTGCGCCACGCCCCGGCCGCCATGGAGATACACGCTAGGCCCGGAGCCAGCAAGCATGTGGCGCCCGCAGCCAAACCCTCAGCGGGGCATATTGCCGAAAATCGCTTGGCGCACTTTGTCGCCGGGCTTCAGGCCCAGCTCGGCGGCCCGCCCACCGGCAATTTCCAGCACCGCCCGAACGGGCTGATAGGAGGGGATGCTGTCCTCCGAAAGCGGCTTGGCGTTCGCCGCAATGCGCGCCACGGTGCCATCCGCCTTGATGAACAGCATGTCGAGCGGAATCAGCGTGTTCTTCATCCAGAAGGCTTGTTCGCCTTCTTTGCCGAAATCGAACAGCATGCCAGCATTGGGCGCGAGGGTCTTGCGGAACATCAGCCCGCGTTCCTGCTGCTCCCAGGTGATCGCCATTTCCACCGTGAAGCGTTGCGGCCCCTTGGCGGTCTCGATGATGAGCGGCGCCTCAGTCAGCGTTGGCTGCGGCCCGGTGATCTCGGCCGCATAGGCAAAGCCGACAAGCCCGACGAAGGAAAAGAGGAAAGCGAAGATGGTGCGCATGGATTCGAGTCTACCTGCCCCGTTCAATCAGGCAAGTGGCTGGCAGGCACAGGACGGGAAAGAAAACGCCTCAAGCCTCCAGCACCACGATCTCGGCGGCCAGTTGGCCCTTGGGCCCGTCGCCCGCGCGCACCTTGACCCGCTGGCCCGGCACAAGCTCGCTGATGCCCGAGCGGCGCAGCGTCTCCATATGCACGAACACATCGGGCGAATTGGGATCGCGCGACACGAAGCCATAACCCTTGCCGCGATTGAACCATTTCACTGTCGCTTCAAAGGCCGGCCCTTCGGGCTGCGCCGTGAAACGCATCTCACGCACCGTATCGGTGACAACGGTTGCCGTGCTGTTATCCAGTTCCAGAACCCGGATGGCCTGGAATCCTTTCGGACGCTCCACCGCCTCACACACCACGCGCGCGCCCTCCTGCGCCAGCTTGAAGCCGGATTGTCTTACGCAAGATTGATGGAGCAAAACGTCGCCCTGAATTCCTGCCGATGGTTTGATGAAACCGTATCCTTTGACGGAATCGAACCATTTGATTCGGCCAGAAATCTGGATGATTGCTTCACCCTCTGCCGTTAAAGGCGATAATGTTGTCTCCGCTCCCACTTGCCCCATCCCCCCAGATAGTTAGTAGAAAGTTAACACGAATGTGATGACGGGAGAAGATGGCGAATCGGCCATTGCGCCTATCTGCGTTGATGCCAAGACCCCCGAGGATACCCGCGCAGATACGCGGTCAAGAGGTTCGCCCATCTCATGGATTTCAAAGGGAAATACGCAATTCCAGCCAGCCCGGACGCGGTCTGGGCTGCGCTCCACGAGGCGGAGATGCTGGCTGCCGCCATTCCGGGCTGCGAAGGCGTGGAGAAGCTTTCGGACATGGAATTCAAAGCACGGGCAACCCTCAAGATCGGCCCCGTGAAAGCGCGTTTCGAGGGCAAGGTGCAGTTTCAGGAATTGCCGCCGCCTGAGGGCGTCGTGCATGCGGTATTGCTCAAAGGCGAAGGTCAGGGAGGAGCAGCCGGCTTCGCGCGTGGCGAGTCCCAGGTGCGTCTGTCCGCCGATGGAACGGGCACTATTCTCGAATATGACGCCAAAGCGACAATCGGTGGACGTCTTGCGCAAGTGGGCCAGCGGCTGATCGACGGCGCGGCAAAGGCGCTTGCCGATGAATTTTTCGCGAAATTCGCCATTCTCATGCAGGCGCAGGCCGCCCATGCCGAACTCGAGACCGTGTCAACGCAGGAAGTTCGCGTAGTCAAGGAAGAAGGGCTCGCGCCGCAGATATGGGTGGTTGGGCTGATCGGCATCGTCGTCATTTTGCTGATCGTCTTTTCCATTGTGCTCTAGGCCCATGACGTCCTAGTGATCGGCAACGCAAAATCGGAGGACCCATGACGGCGCTGTCGCTCACCGTGAATGGCACGCCCATAGAGGCTGATGTAGAGGATCGCACGCTGCTGGTGCATTTCCTGCGCGATGTTCTGCATCTGACGGGCACCCATGTCGGCTGCGATACCAGCCAATGCGGTGCCTGTGTCGTGCATGTGAACGGGCGGGCGGTAAAATCCTGCACCATGTTCGCGGTGCAGGCCGCGGGCGATGACATCACCACCATCGAAGGGCTGGCGAAAGAGGGAACGCTTCACCCTGTGCAGGTGGCGTTCCAGGAGCATCACGGACTGCAATGCGGCTTCTGCACGCCGGGCATGATCATGACTGCGGTCGACATGCTCCGCCGCGTGAAACATCCCGATCCGGCGACCATCCGGCGCGAACTGGAAGGCAATATCTGCCGCTGCACCGGCTATCTGAACATCATCAAGGCGATCGGCGCCGCTGCGGAAATGAACTGAACCATGTACACCGCGCCCTTCCGCTATGTCCGAGCGAACACGCTGAGCGAAGCCGAGGATCTGTTCCGGCAATCGCCCGATGCGCGCTACATCGCCGGCGGACAGACGCTGATCCCCACCATGAAGCAGAGATTGTCCGCGCCTTCCGATGTGATCGACATTGGTCGGATCGGCGCGCTCAATTTCATTCGGCACGAAGGAAACATTCTCGTCATTGGCGCA
>Ga0247668_1000332_pt1 | contig 12042 bp, 14 predicted proteins | sample CNK09_metaG_FD_182737 | JGI IMG/M metagenome (GOLD analysis project Ga0247668, IMG submission 182737) | Soil microbial communities from Purdue University Martell Research Forest, Indiana, United States - CNK09 | ecosystem: Environmental > Terrestrial > Soil > Temperate forest > Bulk soil...
CACGGCGGCTCTTACGTAATAATGCGCTACCGACTATTCCAGCCCGCGCGGATAGCAATTTACTGCTCTTTATCGGTCCTTTGCAGACCGTATCCCATGGGCTCGGCCCCTATGAAACTACAAGCGTGACGAAAAAGCAACCTTTCTTTTTCTTAACTGTTCGGGTGCTGTCCCCAGCCGCAGCGGCTCCAAACTGGCCACCTCGGCCGGAATGGAACAAGGGATACGCTGCGGCTGGGGACAGCTGCGCTCCGCCTGAACAGCTACTCTTTTTCTTTCCTTCTTCGAATTGGCTCCTTACGTTGGGGGCCGTGGACGAGGGAACGGCTGATAGCATGGAACAATCTGCCCCGGGCTGGCTCTGGCGAGCGCCGCTGCCGCCTTCATTCGCCCATCACATTGGACGAAAACTCCTCCGCGCCTTCGCTATCCTGCATGGATTGGCGGCTTTCGCACTGATCACGGTTGGGGTAATCTTCACTAAATTTCGCACGGCCCGGCAGGTCATTCACCCTCTGGTTTTGTCTCAACTTTCCGCCTCCGGCTTGCGATTGCTGCCCATGATCGTTTTCCTCGGACTTGCTCTGGGTTTGGTGATCATCGGGCAAACGGTCTCGCTGCTGACCCGCGTCGGCGCAAACTCTCTCCTGGGCACGGTGATGGTCACGACCGTGGTCCGCGAATTAGGTCCGCTGCTCACCGGCCTGATTGTCCTCTCGCGCAGCGGAACGGCGACCGTCATCGAATTGGGCACCGCCCGCGCTCTGGGTGAAGTCGAGGCTCTCGAAGTGCTCGGCATTGATCCGATCCATTACCTTGTGATGCCACGAGTCCTGGGCACAGCGCTTGGCATTTTTTCACTGACGGTCTATTTCATCCTCGTCGCCTTGGTCAGCGGATATTTTTGGGCCTTTCTGCAGAATGTGCCGCTGACGCCGGCGGATTATTTCCGACAATTGGCCGGAGCGCTGCACGGACTGGATTTTATCTTGCTCGCGCTCAAGACTCTCTCCTTTGGCATAATCATTGCCATTGTGACCTGCTATTATGGGCTGGCTCAACCGTTGCGTCTGGAGCACGTCTCTCGGGCCACTGTCCGCGCCGTTGCCCAAAGCGTCATTGTCTGTGTGCTCGTGGACGCGCTCTTCATCGTCATTTACCTCCTCGCCTAATTCATGGAAAACAAAAGGGATCGACCCATGCCGTCCAGCAAGGATTCTTCCGCAGCGATGTCTCCCGCCTCGGAACCGGAATTCGACAAAATGGGGCGACAAAGTGGCACCGCAGCTTTGGCGTTGGAGATGGTCGATGTGAGTGTGGGGTCTTTAGTGTATGCGGACACCGTTTTACTCGAGGGAGTGAACTGGAAAGTAGCGGTAGGAGATTATTGGGCAATCGGCGGGATGCAAGCGTCGGGGAAAAGCGATTTGATGGCTACAGCCGCCGGGATCATGCGGCCGCTGCGCGGCACTTTCCGGGCTTTCGGCCAGGAATTGGGCGCCGGTTTCGAACACGAATTGATGCCAACACGGCTGCGCCTTGGATTGGTCTTCGACGGCGGACGCCTTTTGAATCACTTGACCATCGCGGAGAATATCGCACTGCCTCTCCGCTATCACAAAAACTTGTCGATGGCTGAGGCCGAAGCTCAAACGGAAGCATTGCTTGAACTGGCTGGCCTCTCGACCTGGGCCGCACGCGCCCCTGGCGCCCTTCGGCGGAATTCCCAGCAACGCGCCGGTCTGGCCCGCGCCCTCGCGCTGAAGCCGGAAGTGCTCCTGCTCGACAATCCTCTGACCGGTCTTGATCCACGCGACAGCATCTGGTGGCTCGACCTGCTCGACCAACTTTGCGCCGGACACGCGATAATGGATGGGCGACCAATGACGCTGGCCGTGACCGGCGACAATCTGCGACCATGGCGGGAGCGCGCAAGGCAGTTTGGCATATTAGAAAACAGAACCCTGACTGCGATCGGGAGTCGGTCGGATTTGGGGGCCAGTGGTAATGCCCTCGTGCATGAGCTGCTGCGCAGTGAAGTTGTAGAAAAATGACCAATGACCAATGAATGCCCAATGTCCAATGACCAATGACCAATGCGGGGTTCGTAGTTTTAGGCGGTTCGCGTGCCTTTGGAACCGGCTAAAGCCGGGAATCCGAACCTGCCGATCCGGAATTGATCATTGGTCATTGGTCATTGGTCATTGGTCATTCCTCGCCGCTCTCCCCTTCCACCCCGCGCACTCCCTCGCATGGCTCTCCAGGACCTAACACCTCAACTTCGCACGCGCCTCAGTCGGCTCGAACGACTCGTCGGCTGGTTTGTGGCGATTGCAACGCTGCTTCTGCTCGTCGGCCTGGGCTACTACGTCTATCAACTTGCCGAAACGCGGGGCTGGTTCTTGACGAAGATGCCGTTCTTCACCTTTGTCCATAACGCCGCCGGCCTGAAAGTAGGCGACCGCGTGCGATTGATGGGCTTCGAAGCCGGCGAAATCGTCGAAATCACACCGCAGCCGCCGGATGATCTTTACTTCAATGTCTATATTCAGTTTCGGGTCAAGGAGCCGTATTACGGCTATCTTTGGGTTGACTCACGGGCCAAAGTTGGCGCCGCCGATTTCCTCGGGCATCGGTTCATTGAAGTGACCAAAGGCGCCACCGGCGCGCCGACATACGCTTTGCACGAGGTGAAAGAGGTCTCATTGGCGGAGGCGCAACACTATCTCGGCTCAAACAATATCCTGTTTGCCCAGGAAGTCTTTCTCGGGACCAATGTTATCGTCCGCCCGTCAGAAGAATTGACGGCGGACGCGTTGACAAAACTGACTGCCTTAAAGATCAACTCCATCCAAATCGTCAACAAAAACGTAGAGGTCAATCCACCCAAATGGATTTGGGATCACCAAGCCGGAAGATATAAGCCGATCGAAAATATCAATAAGGGCTATTGGCTACAGGTGGACGAATCGCCCGCACTGACCGAGCGGTTGGAAGCCGTCGTCAACACTGTCGAGACGGCCTTGCCGGATTTTCTCAGCCTGACGAACAAGCTGGCCCGCGTGCTGACTAACGCCGCCGCCATCCTGGGCCATGCGGATGACTTGCTCGTCAGCGCCAAACCGGTCGTGACCAATTTCGCGCAGATCTCGGCGAACTTAAGCGGTCCGAAAGGGTCGTTGGGCGAATGGCTCTTGCCCACCAACGTGAACCTGCAACTGCAAAAGACCCTAACCACAGCCAACGCGACTGTCGGCAGCGCCCAAACCAATCTCAATACAATCACGAGCAATCTCCTGGTCAGTCTTGAAAGCGTCGCGAACCTGACCAGCAATCTCCACGCCCAGGTGCAGGCGAACGGTTTGATCCTAACCGAGATTTCTGATCTCGTTATCCACACCGATGAGATGGTCCAGGGACTGAAGCGGCACTGGCTTTTGCGGTCGGCTTTTGGCGGTGCTGGCACAAACAAGCCGCCGCAAAGCATTTTGACGCCGCGCGTTGGAGAGTCCCGCTGAGGGTGGGGAGAAATTGAAAATTGAAAATTGAGAATTGCAAATTGAAAATTGCTGCGGTGCCAGACGCAGTGAGTGCGAGTAGCATAGGCAGGCAACTCCCTGTTCTGGAGGGACTTGCGATAATTGCCCAACGTTTCAACGTTGGGAACACCCTCCGACGCGCAATAAGTCCCGAAGGGACGGCTGACGATGGCCCAGTTTCAGTCGTCCCTTCGGGACTTGCACCGCCCGAGGATCAAGCTCCCAACGTTGAAACGTTGGGCTATTATCGGCCATCCCTCCGGGATGATGAGTGGCAGAGCCGCCAGCACCCGCGCCGAAGAGATTTTCAATTCCTAATCCTTCTCACCCTCCTCGGCTGCCGCTCCGCCTCGCCTCCGCCGCCGGTTCCTCCTGCCGTTAGCATGGCGGTACGCGCCGAAGAACAGGCCGTGAAGCTTTCGCAACAACAGCAGAACTGGCCCGCCGCCGCCCGTGCCTGGCGACTTGCGGCCGACCGGTTCTCACTTCTGAACGATATGGGTGGCGAAGCCACTGCGCTGCATAACCTGGCTCAAGCCGAACGCGAACTCGGCCAGGCAACGGAGGCCCACAAAAATCTTGAGGAAGCGGCCATGCTCAATGAAAAAACCGGACGCACCGGTGAATGGTGGCGTAACCAAGTCGCCTTGCTCCAAACCGAGTCCCAGTTCAGTCAAACCGAGCTGCTCAAAGCCCGGTTTGAGAGGCTTTCGGCGCTCCCTCCTCCGACGGACCGATCGAGCCGGGCAATGTTCCTGAATGAACTGGCAATGTGGCAGCAAAGCCAGGGCGATTCGGTCAAAGCAGAAAAGACCTTTGCTGAAGCCGAACAGATCTTCACAGCGACGAAAGATTCGCTCGGTTTGGCCGCCATTTCTGCCAATCGCGCCGAGCTTTACGACGAACAAAAAAACTACGCCGCCGCCATCGCCTCCTGGAAGGCGGCCCTGGCGCAGTTCCAGGCGCTGCACGATCCAACCGGCATCACACGCGCATTGGCTGGCCTGGGCGGCGCACTGCTCGCAGCCAACCAGGAGCTGGCAAACGCCGAGGATTTGCTCCGCCGCGCCGTCCGCAATTATCGTCTCCTGCAAAAGCCCAAACAGGCCGAGGCGACTCTCGAACTGCTGGTCCGCTGTCTGAACTCGGAAGGAAAGGCCAAGGAAGCCGAGTCGGTGCGCTAGGAAGCTCATTAGTGGCTGGTTGTTTGGAATCGGTCCGCTTTGTGGCCGTTTAGTGTCCACGTTTTAGCGTGCCCGACACCCCCGAACACGCTAAAGCGTGGACACCAAACGGCGCGAGGCGGGCAAAATGAGAAGTGCCACCCTGCTGATCTGGCGATGGCGCACCATTTGGAGGGCAGTAACCAACTCGATCGTGTCGACGAACTCACAATCGGCGTTTACGATCGCGATTTCGGGAGCAAACCGATTCTACCGTCTTCAAAAACGCTGAGGAATGGGCGACCAACCATCACCTACAATCCGCACTACTTCCCCTCAAAGCGTCTCAGGAAGCAGGTCGAGGCCGGCGGCCTTGGCTAATTTGCGGGGGCGAGGATCGAAGCTGAGGAAGTGGCTGGCACCCGCTGTGATGGCTAATGAGGGCCAGAGCAGCAGGAGTGCCGGTGGCGTTTGCAACCCCAGTTCTCTCTGCCAGCCGCTGGCAAGGTGAATGGCAACATCGTAGTCCACGTCAACCGCACGAAAGACCATCTCATCGAGGTATCGACGAAGACGCTGCAGCCCGCCCGCGGCGGCAGCGCGGAGCAAGGGGCTGTCCCCATTGGCTATTTCGCGCTGGAGTCGATTCTCAACTTGGAAACGTTGCAGGTGGGTCAGTTCCAAAGAGTCGTTTAACCCTCGGACAATCCGCCAGGCCACTTGGCTTCCGCTGGTTTCCACCAGCAGCGTGACGAAGAAACCGGTGTCCAGGAACGGTTTCACTCTTCGTCCGCCAGCAAGCGCTTGAGGAGAGCGTCGCCAATTTTAGGTCCGTAGCCGTCTTTCCGTGCCTCTTCGTAGAAATTGGGCAATTTGATGCGATGAGCAGGCCGTTTCGTATATTGGCCAATGGGCTTCCCGTGGCTGGTGATGTCCACGCTATGGCCTGGCGTAAGGGAGTCATGCATCTTGGAGAAGCCGTGGACGATTTGGCGAACGCTAACTTTTTTCATGTTGAACGCAATGTTCAACATTCGTGCCCTAAAAGCAAATCAAATCTGTCTGTCGGGGCCAATTCAAAAATCGCAGCAGCCGACGTCAGGATCTCTGATCCTCCCGGTTTGGAAAAGTGAGCCTCATCACGTCGGCTGCTACGATCACGGCTTTTGAATCCGCCGCAACCAGGCTTGACTACGGAGCAAACCCGTCGAGGGGTTTCTCGATCAGTTCGGTCGGGCCCTGGCAACATTCGCACGGGCCGGGCGCGACTGCCTGGATGTCGCAGATGTCGCAATAGTAATACAGATCGTGAACGACGCCGTTGTGAATCGAACGAATGATGGTTGGCTCAAAGATCTGCGTGTCTGGAAAAACACGGCCTTTGATGACCAGTTCCTTTTCACGGAAGCGTTGGTCGGCGAAGAGAGCCTCGGAGAATTTTGTGCGCAAGAGCGTGTAATATTTCCCCTCGGCGGTTTTGAAGCCGTAGATATGCTCGTGTCCCGTTGGGAGGGACGCCTGATGCAGACGGTTCATTTCCTCCGCCAGGCAGATCACTTTGCCGCGGAGTTGGACGAGTTGCGTGGCGGTCGCGGTCTGTGCTGAAGATGGAACGGTGAGTTTTTGCGAAGGCTGATTTGTAGCGGTAGGCGCGACGATGGGCAGTAACAAAAAGGCGACACATGTGAGGAAGGCAAGAGCAAGAGGAATGCAGTCCTTGGCCCGGAGGGACTTATGACAATAGCCCAACGTTTCAATTTCAACGTTGGGATCTCGCATCCACGCGCAATAAGTCCCGAAGGGACGGCTGATGATCCGCACAGTCAGCCGTCCCTTCGGAACTTGCACCCCGTTTACTGTGGATCCCCAACGTTGAAACGTTGGGCTATTCTCGGCCATCCCTCCGGGATGATGGGCGGGCGTCGCAGAATTGTTTGGAACCGCAGAACGTTTCGACGTTGCTGCGGACTGGAAAGTCCGCGCTCCGTCCTGCTGTCCTGAATTTTCAATTAAATAAGCGAACCGCCTTATCATAATCCGCTGGATGATCGATATCCAGATCCAACCCCGAATCATCGCTCTCCTCCTGCACGAAATCCAGCGACAAATTTTTCAAGAATTCTTTCAAATTCGCGTGCGTGGAATTGCCGAGTTGCTGGAATGCGACTGCCGGCAGCAATACCGGATGGCGCGGACGTCCGTGCCGGCTCAACTGACAGACGCTTTCGGGGTGCGCCGTTCCCAAACGTAGCAACGCCCGAAGTGTTTCGGGTCGCAGGTGCGGCTGATCGCCCAAAGCGATGACCCAATGGCGCAAGCTCGGTTTCCAGCCGGGCCAGCGCGCGGCGCATTGAATCGAGCTGAACATTCCCCGTTCGGGAGCCGGGTTATGGATGCGGTCCGCCGCTGGGAAGCCGATGCGCTCCAGTTCTCGCTCCAGCGCTTTATCGGCAGCGGCGAGTACGACCGCAATCTGGCTCGCCTCCGCCTGCTGCCACTGTTGGATCAAATGCCCGATGACGGATGTGTCTCCCCAGGGCAAAAGCAACTTCGGCTTGCCCATTCGCGAGGAGGCGCCCGCGGCCAGAATGAGGGTCGCGAAGGGCATTCAGGACGGCTCCGCGCGGAGGATGAAAAGCGCCGGCAAGCCGGACTCACTCCAAACGCTAGCGCGAGTGTGTCCGTCGGCGTGCTTTGGCGCGAAGCGTTTGGAGTGCGTCCGGCTTGCCGGCGCTTTCGCACACTGCCCTCCACTCAGCGAAACGTTATGGTTCATGGGTTCAAACCGGAAATATCACAACCCGCCCTCGGCGCGCTTTTGGATAAACTGCGCCATAATGCTTACGGCAATTTCCGGAACGCTCTTGGCCTGAATGGCCAGGCCGACGGGGCAGGCGACCCGCGCCACTTGTTCGGCGGTGGCAAGTTTCTCCTCGACGAATTCGTCGAAGATCAAACGCGCCTTTCGCCGGCTGCCGATCATTCCCAAAAAAGCAAACGGGCGATGAATCCAATCGCGCAGCACGAGCGCGTCGTGCTGGTGGCCCCGCGTGACAATCAGGCCAAAGGCGGGGCGTTGTGTCATCGGTTCGCGCAACAGTTCGTCCCAGCCGTTGACCCGGAAATTAGTGTCCGGCGGAAAGAATTGTGGATTGGCCAAAGCGGGCCGGTCGTCGAAAACAGTCACACTGAAATCAAGCTGGCGCGCCAGAGGCGCAACGGCTTGGGCAACGTGGCCCGATCCAGCAATCCAGAGGTCGCACGGCGGCGCAATCGTTTCCTGATAGAGCCAGTCCTGCACGCCCGCCTGGTTTGCCCAGGAGATGGTGAAATCCTGCTTCACGCCCCATGTCAACGTCTCGCGGGCTTCGGCCAGTTTGCGCCAAATCTCGCCGGCTTGCGCGGCGTGGGGAAGAATCAATCCGGAAACTTTGCCGCCGCAAATCAGGCCGTCATCCCAGCCGAAATCATGATCGAGCACCAAGTCAAAAGCAGCCGGCGTCTGATTGAGCAGGGCTCGACGGGCGCGGTCCTGGATTTCCGCTTCCAGGCATCCGCCGCCCAGCGTGCCTTGAATCCGGCCATCGAGATAAAACAGAGCCTTCGCGCCCTTTTTCTGAGGACTGGAGCCCTTGATGCCGGAGATGATGGCCAGCGCGAAGGGTTGACCCTCGGCCAAGGCGCCCGGCAAATAGTCGAAGAAGCGCGGCATAGGGCTGATTATAGGCGGCAGAACAGGAATCGGCTACAGGAAAATCTCGCGGGGCTCCTCGGAACGGTTAAGTCAAAATTGCAAATTGAGAATTTTCAATTTCCAAACCACGCGCTTGCGCCTTCGCTCGCGCATCGCGCTTCAATATCCACGCTTCAGCGTGTTCCGTCTGTTATTACGACAAACCCGGACACGCTAAAGCGTGGACTACAAACGGTTTACTTGCCGTTGCTGGTGGTGGAGGCCGATGGGGGTTCGATCAGGATGAACTCACCGCGGCGATTCTTGGCCCAAGCCTCTTTGTCGTGCCCGGGGTCGGCCGGGCGATCTTCGCCATAGCTGATCGTGTCGATGAGGTTGGCGTCCACGCCAGAATGCATGAGCAGTTCACGAACGGCCAGCGCGCGGCGTTCCCCCAAGGAACGGTTGTATTCCTCGGTGCCACGTTCATCGCAGTGACCTTCGATCCGCAAGGCTTTGCCCGGCATGCCTTTGATGCCGCTAGCGACCCGTTCGATTTTGGAAATCTCGCCGGGTTTAACCGTCGCTTTGTCGAAATCGAAATACACGGTATCTCCTTTGAACGGGTTATTGGCAGCTGCGAGCCAACTAGACAAGCTGCCATTTAGGGGCGTGGTTGCGTTCGGATCAACCGGTGGCGTAACCGGGATGGGCCTGGGTTGTGTATCGATTGGCAAACCCGGAGGATTATTGTTGTTCCCACCAATCATCTGGCCCGGAGGCGTCTCGGGCACGCCTGTGGCGCCTCGGCCGGGTAAAGGTGTGGTTTTTTCGAGACCCTTGCGGCATCCGACAACGCTTAACGAAAGACCGACGGCAACCGCCGATAGCTTAATGACTGTATTGAATTTCATGTTTTTTCTTATTACGGAGAGCCTATTATTTTGCCCAACTCGGCTGCGACTGCGAGTTGCTCTCCAGAATGCGGGCAATATCCTTGACTTGTTTCGTAGGCACGTCAAGCAAAGATAATTTTTTCGAATGATCGGGACCGTGGCAGAAAATCAAAGCGCGAGAGTTGGGCGCCCACGAAGGGTCTTCGCCGGTTCCAACCACGATCGCGTCGCCTCCTTGCGCCCGGACGATGCAGATTTGGAAGTTGCCCGCCAGCGAGGTGAAGGCGATCCATTTTCCATCCGGCGACCAATCCGGCTCCGTTGGCGTGGAGGCGAAGTTGGACAGAATACGCCGGGGCGCGCCGCCCGAGGCCGAAATCGTGAATAAACTCGCTGGCCCGCGCTCGCGCGACACGTAACAAATCGTCTGGTTGTCCGGCGACCAGCAAGGCGAGGACTCCGCTTCCTTGGTGCGAGTGAGCTGCTGCAGATTACCGCCGTTTCGATCACTCACGTAAAGGTCGGGGCTGCCGCTTTTGCTGAGAATCATGGCCAGGCGGGTGCCGTCTGGGGAAACGGCCGGGCTGATATTCGCGCCGGGAAAGGGCGTGATCAGCCTGCGGTCACCGGTGGTGAGATGATGCGAGAAAATCTTTGGCGCGCCTTGCTTGTAGGACGCGTAGTAGAGCGTCGAATGCCCGGCCCAGCACGGGGCTGCCACGATCGTTTGATCGTGCGTGACGGCTTGGGGGTTATGGCCGTCATAATCCGCGATGTAAATCTCGCCGTTGCCATGGCCCGATTCTCCTTTGAAGGCGATTTTAGTTTGCGCAATCCCCGGCTTGCCCGTGAGCGCCTGCGCAATGTCATCAGCGAGCGCGTGGGTTTCGGAACGGAGGGAGCCGCCTGTGTAAGCTTTGGCCAGAATTGAGGCCTTGTTGATCCGCTCGACCACGCGACCTTCCACGCGACTGGCGTTGCTGCCACTGATCAGGTACTTCGCCTGGTCGGGACTAACATTCTGAATGCCCATAAAGAGCAGGTCGGTCTTCAGCACGCTATCGACTTCGCCGCTGAAGCCACTGATGGAAACTGGGATGGGTTTTGGCCAACCACCATCGCTATCGCGGTTGATGTCGATTGACGGTTGTTGGCCCAACAGGAGCGCCGGGGAAAGCGCGAGGAATAGAATGGAGTATCTTGAATTCATCCAAGTAAACGTTTCGCTTTGAGATTGAAGTTGATTATGAAAGTGCGCTGTTCGTCGAGAGCGCCGGCGGGAAACGGCGCCACAAACCGCACCTTGTCCAATGCTCGCTGGACCGATCGATCTAGAGGAGAATTGCCGGAGTGCCGTTCGATGCGGGCAGAAATCACGTGGCCACTTTTCGCAATCGTAACACTGACTTTCGCAGTGGAACTCTCGTCCGTTAGATCATCGCTGACGACCCATGCATCTTCGTAAACACTTTTGACAAATTGCGAGTAATCGGCGTAAGCCTCGCCACCGGGGCCGGAAATTTCCACTTTAGTGCCTTGGGAAAAACCGCTTTTCAATTCCTGGGCTGCCTTGCCCAGCTCCACGGCGGCGCGGCGACGCGCATCCGCTAGTGCCTTGGCTTGCGCTTCCGCCTGCTTGGCTTTCTCAATCGCGGCTTTGTCGATCGAGGGCCGAGTGACTGGTTTCAAATTCAGCGGGGGAGCCGTGGCCGTGTCTGGCTTCGGCTTGGCGGGTTCCTTCGGTGGTTCTTTGGCCGGCTTAACTGGTTTTGGTTTATCGATTTTGACAATCGGCGCCGGCTGGATTTCCGGTTTCGGAACAGGCGGCGTCGGCGGACGCGGTTCCACTCGCGCAGGTTGGGGTGGCTGAGGTACCAGCGTTTGGCCTTTCTGCTGATCCTCAGAAGGAGCGATTTTCGGATTGCCCCCGCCGCCGGAAAGAGCCTCATCGATCAATTTCGTCGGGAGTGCGTGTAATGGCGGCGTACTAATGCTTTTGTCGTGGGACACGAAAAACGCCGAGCCAAAGACGACCAGCACGAACAGGAGCGAATGCGTTCCTGCCGAAGCGATCAAACATTTCTTCTCGAGTCGGTTCATCTTAGCGGTTCTGCGGCTTGGTTCGGAGTGATACTTGGTCGATTCCAGCGCGCGTGAGCCGGTCAAAAATTGACGCTATATATTTGTAAGGCGTATTTTCATCGCCGCGAATATCGACGACCAACCTCGGGTTGAGGCGATGATCCCGGATTAATTGAGCAGCGATTTGGTCCAGCGACATCCAGCGTCCGCTCAGCATATAATTCCCTTGCGTGCCTACCTCGACCGTCCGAATATCCTGTTTTTCCAGTTTCCGGCTGTCCGGAAGGCCCCCGACCGGCAGGTTCAGGTTCATCCCCTGCTCCAACAGCGGGGTCGTAATCACGAAAATGATGAGCAAGACGAACGCCAAATCCAGCAGCGGCGTGATATTAATGTCGGCCAGCGTGACCAGCGAATTGCGTTGAGAGAAGCGGCGCATGGTCAAGGGGATGGAGTGGTGGGGTGATGGAGTGATGGAGTGATGGAGTGATGGCTTGGTGGAGTCATTGAGTCGTGGAAGGGCTCTTCCAATACTCCAATACTCCAATACCCCGTTATCCCGTTATCCCGTTTCATAACCCTTCCTCCTTCTCTTCCAAATACTCGGTTTCCATATTGGAAACCAGTTCCTGGGCGAAGTTGTCCAGTTCCACCGAGAATACGCGCAAATTATGCACCAGCCAGTTGTA
>Ga0247668_1000333_pt1 | contig 12020 bp, 16 predicted proteins | sample CNK09_metaG_FD_182737 | JGI IMG/M metagenome (GOLD analysis project Ga0247668, IMG submission 182737) | Soil microbial communities from Purdue University Martell Research Forest, Indiana, United States - CNK09 | ecosystem: Environmental > Terrestrial > Soil > Temperate forest > Bulk soil...
GCCGTAATCCGATGAAGGCTGGTCAGGAGGCTCATTTCAAAACCGAAGCTCCCAACCTCAAGGAGAGATCAAAGCCTCCTCGTGTCGGCTGCTACAAGGAATTGAAGACAGCCTGTGCCACTTCGGCCTTGCGGTTCTCCGGCAAGGCTTTAGCTTCACGAAAGATGCTAATGAAACTAGGAAAGTTTTCCCAGTTTGGCGGCTATTATCAACATAGCAGGAATGTTTTCCTAGTACAAAAATAGTTAGGCCGCTTGACCACGTTACCGCATGGGCTGGGATTCTATCGAATACGAAGGTGACTTTCACCAAGGCGCAGCCGACCCGCCAGTATTTGGTTTGCGTCGGTCGGATTTGCACGTTACTCAGCAAGCATGAACCACCAGCGGCCTAACTTGCGCTGCAGCGAACACGGCGGGAGCGTCGCGGTTGCAATCGTCGCGTCCCGTGCGCCGGGTCGCTGAGCTTGGTCTAGGCGGCTTGACGCGTATGCACACTCGACCTCGCTTTTGGCTGTTCGCCACTGTTGCTCTGTTTCTGTCGCTGCCCGCCCACGCGTTGACCATCGTTCCGCCTGAACGGCCAGCGGGACACCACGACTGGCGAGTTGACTCGAAGGATGGCACAAAGAGTTACGGCGTCGCTGGAGACCGTAGTGAGACGTATATCTGGTACGGTGCAAGTTTCTTCCGAGTGAGAGTGCCGTTCGTCGCAGTTGTGGCGTGTACCGCATTGCTTCCCGTCGTCTTTGCTGGTTTCATCTGGCGTGCTCATCGTCATGGGAACGCCGCCAGCGGCTTCGTTCAACCATTGGCTTCAGGCAACGCCCGGTCACGCCCTGCTGTTATTCTTGGCTCGCGGGCCGGGCGTGCCTGAGCAAAAAGTTAGCCGGGCCGCGCGCCATGAAATCTCGAACACTTAAGCTTACCGCTGGCGGACTTGTCATGCTCGCACTCATCGACGTCGCGCTCGCCATTCCAGCCCTACGTGCAGCAGCTCAGCGGAGCGAGTTTCCGGCTCACGACACTTACGTTGTGGACGTGTTCGGACTGCCTTGGTGGGTGTTGCCGGCGGTTTTGCTTCTGGTTGCCGTTGCCTTTTTCGTGTTGAGCCGGAGAGCTACCAAACATGCGAGCATCGACTAACAAGCCCGCTGCAGGGCAACGCCGGTCGAGCCTTTTGGTTGGATTCGATGCCCATTGGCCCGGCGTACCTGAGCGGGAGCGCTAGCCAGCAAACACGTTTATGGGTAATACCTACGTCAATTATACACTTCGTGGGCCGAGTCAGGAGGCTATCGTCGCTGCTATAGCCGGACGTTCGGCCATTGTCTCTCCGGCACAGAACGGCTTTGTCGTAGTTTTTGATGAAGAGTCGGAGCAGAGATCGGATAGCATTTCGGAGTTTGGAAGCAGCTTGTCAGGAGACCTTCATTGTCCAGTCTTGGCAGTGTTCGTTTATGATGATGATGTTCTTTATTATCGCCTGTTCGAGCATGGAAAGTTGGTAGATGAGTATGACTCCGCACCCGATCAGTTTGACGAGGATGCCGATCCTGATAGTCCGGCCACTCCTTCCGGTGGAGATGCGCCGAAGCTATGTGCGGCATTCGGTGTCCAGAAGGTCGTAGAAGTTGAGCGCATTTTACGCACGGGAGGCTGTCTTAGCGGGGGTTACGATTTTGAAATATTCAGGCATGAGGCATTATGCAAGACGCTTGGTTTGCCCTCGTTCGCAGTGGCTGCTGGCTATGGCTACATCACGCGAGGCGAGGTGCCAGCAGGTTTGGAAGCCAAAGATTTGGTCAGAGTGACATGAACGAGCTGGCTAGCACATAGTGCTGGCGCGAACCCGACCAGACCGCGATTCGGGCTTAAGCTCCCGTCACCGCGGGAACGGCATTCGCAACTTCAGCCTTCAACCTCTCCGCATCCGCCGCGCTTGGCGCGCGAGTGCATTGAAGGTTGAATGTTGCCGTATGTCGCTGGTTTCTGCTAAAATTAACCCTCTGGCGTTGACATATTCCATGAAAACCCATCAGGTTTGATGCATGCAGAAGTTGACCTTGGCCAATTTAATCGTTTCACGGAGGACTTCAGGCGAAACATACTGTTAGGCATCATCACGCGTATGGAAAAACCACCCCTACTTCCTCCGGAGAAGAAAATAAAACAATGGAACATTGGTGAGTTGCAAGCCATGCGAGCAGCCTGGCGCTTTATGGTCGGACTAGGTTCGCTTGCCATCCTTGTCAGCGTTGGTCTTTTGTTTCTTTTCCTGAATTTATCGCCAGAGCAGAAGAGCAGCGATGTTCACAAGCACGACATGATGACTGGGATTATCGTTTTAACAGTTGCAGCAGCTTTTGTGGTAGCTGGATGGAAGCTGCGCTCGTATTTGAAGAAGTGCGAGCGTGAAACCGGTCGGTCATCAAAACCATTTGGATGGATGCCATGAGCCTGATGCCTAACACACCTGGAGCGAACCCGAGCGGACCGCGATTCGGGCTTAAGCTCCCGTCACCGCCGGAGCGGCATTCGCAACTTCAGCCTTCAGCCTTTGTGCCTCAAATCCGTGTTCATCCGTGTCCATCCGTGGTTAAACTCTTCCCACCACCGGTTCCTTCCGAATCAACTCCAACTCCTGCTCATTCGTCCGCGCCGACGGCACAATCTCCCCCGTCCGGAGATTGTGCAACAGCGTATCCCGGCTAATCGCCCCCGCCTGCCACGCCGCAACCAGCGCCTGAATCTCCTGCGCACCCAGCAACGACGCCTCGAAATCCGAATTCAACTCATAATTCAGATGCGCCCGTGTCACATCCTCGGGAGAAAGCTCCGTCGAATGCCACCAATACACCCAGCGCAGCACCGCATTCATCGACGCGCTCACCGCCCCCGCAATCGACGCAATGATACTGCTCTCCCCCGCCTGGCGAATCGACAGCGCCGCCGCGCTCTCCGAAACCAGCTTCTGACTCTCCAGCAGCCGTGACCCTAACACCGTCAGCAACCGCTCGACCCGATCCAACGCCCGTTCGAAAGTCATCAACCCATCCCCTCGACCCTCGAACTCCAAATTAGCAGGGTCGGTCCGACAATTGACAATGTTTTCATTTCGCAAACTCATATTGTCGGTTGTCGGACCGACCCTTTCATTCGTCCGAGCCGATGGCAGAATCTCGCCCGTACGGAGATTGTGCGGTATTTGTCTGGCCCATATTCGGAATATGAATCTCGTCCCGATGATTGTTGACCAAGGGGAAAAAAGCCATAGCCTGCTCCACAACGTTATGAACTCGACGGTAAAAAAGCGTCCGACTACCTGTTAGGCGCCAGCACACCTTGGCCAAATTCGACACCTTATGAAGAAAACACCAAACGGCCAGTTCTTGTCGGGCGCATTCGCTTTGTCATTGGCGGTGTTGTTCACTGCCTGCCGAAGCACGCCGACTCAAACCGCTGTAGAACTAAAACGTCTCCAGGGCTATTGGCAAGGCGAAGGGGGGGCAGGCAGCATCTCAATAGCCATCACGGGCAACTCGCTCAACTATTATGCGCGACCGGACCATTGGTTTAAGACGACATTTACCTTGCCGGCCGGCACTGACCCACGGCAACTGCGCGCCACCATCAAAGAAAGTGGTGAAAAACCACCGAAATCCGTCGGCGAAGTGGTCGTCGCCATCTTCAAGATTGAGGACGGGACACTGACCTTAGCCGCGCCATCATCGCACCATGCAAAGCCGCCGAAAAGCTTCGCGGATGACGCGATTGGTGGGCTCGACGTAGTGCGGAAGGTTCAGCCTCAAAAAAGGATCAGCGAACCACTCAAAACGAAAGCGACCAAGGACGAAACGACCCAGCGCGAGCAGATAACCGGCAGTGCATGGGTTCTCGAACCGGGCCTGAAGCACCCCGCCGAGATGGCAAAGATTGCTTCGGTGTCGGAGCTGTATTCAGCTCCCATCGTCTTCCAAAACAACAGCGCTCGTCTTCGGAAGGTTTATTGGCTCGATCACAACGGGGAGCGCCAGCGTTACTGCGAGCTCAAGCCGGGGGAGAGCTGCGACATGGGGACATTCTTGACTCACCCTTGGGTCGTCACAGACGCACAGGGGAAGGCGTTGGGCCTTTATTATCCAGACGGCCAGAAGCGCACCGTGACTTTGGAATGACGAGATGAGGCCGCCTAACCTTATGAACTCGACCGTAAAAAAGCGTCCGACTACCTGTTAGGCAGACCACAACACCTGAACGACGTGGTCCAACAACGTCCCCTCACAGCAGCCGACACATCGTTGCTCGAAACATTCCTCGCTTTGCATCGTGACAGCTCGATGTTCCTGCGTGCGAATGTGCGGCGTGCGGGGCTGACCTATCAGGGGTTGCGAGGCGAGGCAAACTACGCGGGTGCCTTTCGCGATGGCCGTGTGGTCGGTGTCGCGGCACACTGCTGGAACGGCATGCTCCTGCTGCAAGCGCCTGAACACGCGGCTGAACTGGCACGCGCTGCCGTGGAATGGAGCGGACGTCCGGTCACGGGCCTGTCGGGACCGCTCGAACAGGTACGTCAGGCACGGTCTGAACTGGAACTCGATAGCGCCGATGTGGCGTTGGATGGAGCCGAGTGGTTGTACGCACTCGATCTATCACAACTCGTCGTTCCAGAACCCCTTTCCAACGGAACGGTGGTGTGCCGACCTCCGCGTCCAGAGGAACGCGACGCTCTTTGTGCCTGGCGGCTCGCCTACGATATCGAGCTTCTGGGGGCCACCGATTCTCCGAGCACCCGGCGACGCTCCGAGGAGTTTCTCGACGCGCAGATTGCTGAAGGAAATGCGTGGGTCGCCGTTGTGGAAAACACGCCTGTTTCGCTGTCGGCTTTCAACGCCGCACTCCCGGATATTGTTCAACTCGGGGGTATCTACACGCCGCCAGCGCTTCGCGGGCGTGGTTTTGCCAAAGTGGCTGTCGCGGCATCGCTCCTCGTGGCGCGTGACCGAGGCTCATCGCGCGCGGTCCTGTTCACGAACAACCCCAGCGCAGCGAGAGCCTACGAAGCGATCGGGTTTCGCCGTATTGGAGACTACTCACTCGTCCTATTACGATGAGTGTCAAGGGGTGCCGACAGGAGCTGCCCAACTTAGAAAGGAATGCAGAGAACGCGGGGGAATATACGAACACTTGTTCGTATATTGAACCGAGCAAGCGCGGCGTGCAAGCTGTTTCAGGATCGATGTCCGGCGTCGGACCAATCACCCTTTACCGAAGAGGCTTCCATAGAGGCGAAGCACCAAATCAAAAACAAGAGGGAGCCAGACAGGGGAGAAAGCACACAGCGTGAACCACGCGATCCAGTTGAAGGAGTTATCTCGAAACTTCGATGCCCGGAGGACTCGGAGCGCAGCCAGGAGAACGAAAATCAATCCGGCTTGCGACTCCGCCCTAAACCAAACGCATTCGTCGCACGCGGATCGTCCCGTGACACACAGAAAGAAACACACCAAGAACCAAGCGAAGGTGACCAGGAGGACAGCAGATAGAATCACAAATTGCCAGCCTCGGGTGATATTCAAAATGCCATTCATCACACCCTCTATCAGCCGTTTTTGTGCCAATGCCCGTCCCTCACTCAGTCGCCGCCACAAAGCCCCAGCTTGTCGCGGTTTGCGCCTCACTGGACATCGACAACCCGCAGCCCTCGATCACCGTCATGATGCCGACGAAGATTGACCTCACCGCCCGCCCTTTCCCTCGCCCCCTCGGGGGAGAGGGCCTGGGTGAGGGGGCAACCATCACCCCCATCACTCCTATGCAAATCCTCGCCAGGAACGACATCACTCGCCGCAACCGACCCGTCACGGGCAATGCTAAACCTGCCGTTGCCCACGCGCCGTCATGCCCGTTGCTTGCTCCTTCCTCCGTTCCCTCCGCGCTCCGCCCCCACCCATCCCCGTTGCTCGCCCCCTTCCATCCCCAAGGGGGCTGCGCATGGACCCCGTCCAAACTTGTTGACTTGCCCCAGCCCACGCCCGTGCTTAGCATCAGGACGCGTTGATCGCCCATGTTACCGGCGCAAAGCATGAAAATCCGCGGACCTAGAAAAGAGGCCCAGAATCACGGCATGAATTTGGTCGAACTCCTGTTCGTCATGGCCGTTCCTTTTGCCGGGGCATTCATTGTCGCAGGTATTGCATCAGCTATTGCTGCTGTCACGGGCACTTACACACAGGGTCTCCCTGGCCGAGCGGGCACAATCGGGGGCGGAGCGACCTTTGTCGCCTTACTTGTCTGGCGATGGTGGTTTCGCAAGATGGACCGCCTGTGGCCAACGTGCCGCTGTGGCAATTCTGACCTGTTAGACTTCGAACCCGCAAGCGCTCGCAAGCTCGCCAATATATGGAAGTGCAACTCCGGCAATAGGTACTGTTACGCGACATCGCGGCTCTGGTTTGAGGTGGACGAGCAAGACGTCGCTCGTCTTTTTATGAAAAGGAGTTTCCTTGGACACTGGAGAGAGGCAACGGAGCAGGAGGTCTTAAACCAGCCTGTCCCAGAAAGGGTGTTGAATCGCAGAGCCTCTCCTCCTTGATCTCGGCTATAACCCACTCAGCTTCCGTAGGCGCAATTCCCGACCCTTCGTCGTCACCAAATACCGGCACGCATCAGCCGCGTCATCGCCGCCGATGCCTTCCTCATCCGCCGTCCACCACGAACACATTGCCGTCGCCACCCCGGGGCGATGATGGAATAAAAAATATCGGCCAGGTTCCAGCGCCTCAGATCCCGTTGGAAGGCGCATTGACGGACTGCGCGGATGCGATAGGCTGCTCCCATGAGCACGGTGGCACAAAAGCAGTTGCTGGAATTGAGTCGAAAACTCCCAGCGGAGAAAGTCCGCGAGGTGGTGGATTTTGCGGAGTTTCTGGCGGCCAGGTTGCCGGGCCGTCCGGGCAACGGCGCGGCCCGGCGCGGGAAGGGTCTGCGCCGGTACATTGGCGGTGTGAAAAATGGGGCGCTCGCCCGCGGAATTGACGACGAATTGTATGGCCGGCCTGTTCGTTGACACCTGGGGCTGGCTGGCGATTGAGAGAGGACCGGCATTTTGGACAAGTAGGCTTTGGCTTTGAGCTTTTTCTAATTTACTCCTCCGACTTCTGCGCTCGTCTGCTCGCCAATCGGTCGCGCAAGGCCGCGACTTGAGAGGGAGAAATATACCGCCGAAAGGCGTCTGCAAAATCCGCCTCCAGGTAGCCTTTCGCCGCCGTCTGATTGATCCACATGGTTTTGGACCGGATCGAGAAGGGACGCAACTGGTCCGCCAGCCAGGCGTCGTTGATCCCTTTGCCATTCCGCAGATTCGCCCAGGGCCGGTCATCCGTCGCGTTCAAGGCCGCCACCAGCGTCCGGCTGAAGGCGCGGCCCTGTCCTGCTCTCGCAAACAACACGAAAAGATCCATCAGGAGCAGTCCGATTTGGTTGTTGTCCTGGGCGCGTGACGTCAATCCCACCAGGGCTTCGCGTGCCAGTTTCGGCCAATCGCCTCCCGCCAGGTCCGACAGCACGAGCAAGGGCTCGCCAATGTCTGCGGCGCGGTCGTTCAAAAGCTCCGGAATTTCCGGCCGGGCCTCGGCAATGGCGGCGGCGTGGTCCAGGACAAAGCGGGCGCACTTCTGCCGCAGGGCCGAAAGGTCCACCGTCGCAAGGTCCTTTATCCGGTCACACTCTTCCGTCGCCATCTTGCGCTGCAACTGGATGACGATGCACCGGTCCGCCAGCGTCTCCGGCAAATGTCCGATCTGCGCAATCGCCTTCGGCCCCCAGCACGAAAACCTCGCCAATCGGCTCCCACGCCGCGTCCGCCTCGTTCCCGCCGCCCCTTCTCCTCCCCGGTCCTGTCCCCGCGTCCCCGCGTCTCCACGTCTCCGCGTCTCCATTTCTTCCCTTTCGCTCGTCACTCGCACCACATAAGCCATCTTGCGGCTGTATCCCGAATTCAGGATCCCGCGCAGTTGATTGTTCCCAATCAACATCGTATCGGCTTCATCGATCAACAGCGACGGGCGCGTTTCATCGATCACGCGAAAGAAAGCCGGCGAACTGATGTTCGAGGCGACCTCGGGCCGGTTGACCAACTCGCTCAAGAGCGTCATCAGCGTCGTCTTCCCGCATCGTCGCACCGGCGACTCAATCCCGATGTAGGTGCTCACGTCCCGCAATTCGAAGGCGTAGGTGTGGACGATCCACAAGGCCAGGGTTTCCGCCGCCCAACGTGGGAGGATGACAAAACGCGCCAGCACTTGTCTCAAGGCCTCCAACAGGATTCGTCCATCGACCGGCTCCGGCCACGGCTCGACCGGCGGCAGGTTCATCGCGGATTGCGACCGCATGGGCCTTTCTTTCTCCTCCGCCACGGTCCGCCGCCTCTGATCCTCTTCCGACTCGCCGCCTTCTGGGCCTGTCGCAGCGGGTGAGAGCGGTGGGGTGAGGCGCCGATTTTCTTCCGCCCCGCTTGCGCAATTCTGCTGATTGATTTCGTTTGATTCCGCCGATTTCATGACATTTTTCATAATTTGATGTTAATTTTCGGCATAATCCTACCAGGGAGGGTTGGACATCTACGGGGTAACCCTCAAAATAATTTCCTAACGTCCCCTGACGCTTTCTAACGTCTCCGGCCCGATAAAACCCAGTAAAAATGCGGGTCCTAACCCCCTAACGGGTAAAACACCCCCTGCACGGGCCTTGCGACGGAACTTCAGCCTTCAGCCCATTCAGCCCTTAGCGGTAACAATTTAGTTTAACCACGAATGAACAACACGAATGAAAACAGGCATTTTGAAGGCCTTCAGTGAGTGAGCGCTGGAATGTAGCCCAATGGGTGCCGCAGCCCCTCGGATTCGTGTCCGTTAGTGTTCATTCGTGTTTTCTGACTGCATCGTTACGCTTAGCCTTGCACCGACCACGTCCGGCAACCTCCAGACTACCTCCGGCAACCTTGACAATCAGAGGATACCTGGTGCTTCAGTGGCCTTGCTGCTGGACTTTTTCACGTTTCACGCATTCCGGCAGGGTTAATGCTTGCGTTTCGGGTCAAAATATGGCTTATTACCGAGGCAACCCAGAGAATGAATGCAGCGGATCAAGCGCATCGTCGATTCACTGAGAAAGACTAGACTTTCTCGTGTTCTGTTGAGGGTTGGCGCTGCGTGTTTTTTGCTGAACTCGAAGTTGCCAGCCCAGACTATTCTCATACCCACGAACACGACCTGGAACTATCTGGACTCGGGCGCGGACTTGGGACCGAGTTTGTGGCGGGCGATTACCTTCGATGATTCCGGGTGGGCATCCGGACCGGCCGAATTGGGCTACGGAGTCACGCCGGAGGGGCATCCTGTGGTGACAGCCGTCAGTTATGGATCTGACTCAGCCAACAAATATATCACCACGTATTTCCGGCACACCTTCGTGGTCACCAACCTGGCGGCGGTTTCCAACCTGACGCTGACCCTGCAAAGCCTCAATGGCGGCGTCGTTTATCTGAACTATTTCGAGGCTTATCGAAACCTCATGCCGAGCGGGCCGGTCGCCGCCAACACTTTGGCCTTACCGGCGGAGCCCCCTGAGGAGGGTGAATCCCCGTACCTGGCGCGAACCCTCAGCCGAGACCTTTTGAACGAAGGAACCAATGTGATTGCAGTGGAAATCCACCTCAGTGCCGTCACCAACGCCAATATGAGTTTCGCGCTGAAGCTGACTGCCCGTTACGGAGATCCCACCCCGACCACCCCTAGCCTGAAGCGCGGGCCCTATTTGCAAATTGGCACGCCCACCAGCATTACCGTCCGGTGGCGAACGGATCTCGCCACTGACAGCCGGGTTCAGTATGGCTTCGATCCGGCGAATCTGACCGAATCGGCTTCGGATGACGAAGTTACCAGCGAGCACATCGTGGAACTGGCGGACCTGCTTCCGGACACGAAGTACTACTACGCCGTCGGCGCAAACGGCACGAATTTCGCAGCGGGCGCTGAGTATTTCTTTGTCACCGGCCCAGCTACTGCCCGGCCGACCCGCATTTGGGTGATTGGAGATTCGGGTACGGCCACGATTCCGGGAGGCAATTCCGAGGGCGTCCGGGACGCCTATTATTCCTTTGCCAATTCGCGCTACACCGACCTCTGGCTCATGCTCGGAGACAACGCCTATTACGAAGGCACCGACGCCCAATATCAAACCGCCGTTTTCAACACCTATCCGGAAATGCTTCGCCAGACCTGTGTATGGCCCACGATCGGAAATCACGAGACCTATGACCCGTATGCTGACGGCCATATCGCTTACTCGGATATTTTCACGCTGCCCACCCGGGGTGAGGCGGGCGGATTGCCCTCGGGGACCGAGCGGTATTACTCGTTTGATTACGGCAACATTCATTTTGTTTGTTTGGATTCAGAAATGTCCGATACCAGCACCAATGGCCCGATGGTGACGTGGTTAATGCACGATCTGGCCGCCAATGCGAAGGATTGGCTGATCGCCTTTTGGCACAGCCCGCCTTACAGCCACGGCTCCCATAATTCCGATAGTCCCTATGAATTCAATCTTGTGGCGATGCGGGAAAACATTGTTCCTGTCCTGGAATCTTATGGCGTGGACCTGGTCCTGTGCGGGCATAGTCACTGTTACGAACGCTCATTTCTCCTCGATGGCCATTATGGTTATTCGAGCACGCTCGTTCCTTCAATGATTAAGGATTCCGGCAGTGGACGGACCAACGACACCGGAGCTTACCTCAAATCTATCATTGGCCCCTCCCCTCGCCAGGGCGCAGTCTATGTTGTCAACGGTTCGTCCGGTTGGGCGACCGACGGAACTATGGATCATCCGGCGATGTACAAGTCGCTCTTGCGCACGGGTTCTTTGGTTCTCGATATTAATGGCGGCCGCCTGGACGCCAAATTCCTCCGCGAAACCGGAGCCATCGATGATTTTTTCACCATCATGAAGGGCATGCCTCCGGAACCCTTGCGCTTGACCAGCTTCTACATGGGAACGAACACTATCTCCACGAAATGGAAATCTATCGCCGGCACGACCTATCGCCTGCAACAGAGCGACTCCCTCGCGACCAATTCATGGACTGACGTGAGTAACTCCGTGACGGCAACCGGGGCGACCACAAGCTGGACATGCCCCATCCCCTGGCATTCAAATCACGGCTTTTATCGCGTCGTCGAAATCAAGTAAAGAAGTCAGTTGGCGTGTAATCGAAAGAACCTGCGCCCATCGCGACCCGGCACCGTCGTGCTCGGATTGGGCTATCCGACTCTGCAACCGGTTCATGGAACTCCCGCCATCGTGATTTCTGATGTGGATGGCGTGAAAGTTGGCGGGATCTTGCTCGAAGCGGGGCCGACGAATTCGCCGACACTATCTTTCATGCCGCCCCAGTGTTAGCCGAGAACGCCATCGAAACCCCAATCGCGACCGCCGTTAAAATGCATCACATGGTAACGATCCGCCTCGCCGGCCAGCGCAACAGCGGTATTAACCACGTCATTAATGGCGCCGGCGCGCCCGTGATCTCGTCCAGGAAGGCGGTCGTTGACTAGCGCTCTCTCCGCACGGCTGGCCCTACCAAACCGATGGCCCCAGCCGCAAAACTTGACCAAAGTCAAGAATCTCAACAGAGGCCCGGCGTCTCATCCATAATGAGCCGATTAGCGCAAGGCCCGACTGTGGCAAAGCCGACCAAGTCATACTTCTCGTGGCTTATCGTCCTGGCGGTGGTTTATTGGGCATCCGTGGGCTTCGCGGAAACGGCCACAAACGTTTTTGAGAGTTCGGCCACGGTAATACCGGAGACTCGCCTTGATAAAGTCGTTTTTGCCAAATTGACGCAATTGGACATTCATCCTGTTCTTTGCTCGGATGCCGTGTTTGTCCGCCGCGTTTATCTCGATGTGGCTGGCACACTGCCGACTGCGAATGAGGCCAGGAAGTTCATTGAGGAAC
>Ga0247668_1000334_pt1 | contig 11991 bp, 7 predicted proteins | sample CNK09_metaG_FD_182737 | JGI IMG/M metagenome (GOLD analysis project Ga0247668, IMG submission 182737) | Soil microbial communities from Purdue University Martell Research Forest, Indiana, United States - CNK09 | ecosystem: Environmental > Terrestrial > Soil > Temperate forest > Bulk soil | place...
AGGAAGACCGGGTCTTGCTGCAAACGGTTGCCCGCGTCATCCTCACCGACAGCGCCGAGACCCTGGCGGAACAAGTCGCTCGCCCGCTGCCGGTCGAGCGAAAGATTCCGCGCTTCACGCCGACGCGCTTGCCGCTACCGGCCACAATCGACGTGCCGCCTGCGCGCGAACGTATGTTCTTTAATGGTTTGGGCGGATTCACGCCCGACGGACGCGAGTACGTGATCTCGCTCGCGCCCGGACAGGCCACGCCCGCACCATGGGCGAACGTGCTGGCTAATTCCCAGATCGGCACGGTCATCTCGGAAAGCGGCGGGGCCTACACGTGGGTGGACAACGCCCACGAATTCAGGCTTACCCCCTGGCACAATGATCCGGTCTGCGACACGAGTGGTGAAGCGTTTTACATCCGCGACGAGGACACCGGTCAGTTCTGGTCGCCAACGCCATTGCCTGCTCGGGGCACCGGAACGTACGTTTGCCGGCACGGTTTCGGCTACAGCGTCTTCGAGTACAGCCAGATGGGAATCCACTCGACACTCTGCACCTACGTCGCGCTGGACGCGCCCGTGAAACTGGTGGTCGTGAAAGTGCACAACCGCTCCGGGCGGACCCGGCGCTTGTCGGTTACCGGCTACTGGGAGCTGGTACTCGGCCAATGGCGGCACGCAAGCCTGATGCACGTCGTCAGTGAGATTGACCCGAACACCGGCGCCCTGTTCGCCCGCAACGTGTACAACCGGGAGTTTGCCGACAAGATCGTCTTCGTCAATGTCAACGCCCCGACCCGGACGATCACCGGCAGCCGCACGGAATTCCTCGGACGCAACGGCACGCTGGCCAGTCCCCGCGCGATGCGCCGCACGCAACTTTCCGGCAAGACAGGCGCAAGCCTTGACCCTTGTGCCGCGTTCCAGACGCAGTTTGAACTGGCCGACGGTCAGGAGCGCGAACTGGTTTTCGTGCTGGGTGCGGGCAAGAATCCCGAGGAGGCTCACCAATTGGTCCGCCGGTTCAGCAACCTGGCCAGTGCGCGGTCTGCTCTCGAGAGTGTCTGGGGATTTTGGAAACGGACGCTGGGGGTTGTGTACGCCGAGACGCCCGACCCCGCGTTGAACCTGCTGGTCAACGGTTGGCTGGAGTACCAGACGTTGGCCTGTCGCTACTGGGGGCGGAGCGGTTATTACCAATCGGGCGGCGCCTATGGTTTCCGCGACCAACTGCAGGACACGGCCGCGCTACTCCACGCCGCGCCGTGGACGGCCCGCGAGCATTTGCTGCGGTGCGCGGGCCGGCAGTTCCGTGAAGGCGACGTGCAACACTGGTGGCATCCGCCCAGCGGCCGCGGCGTGCGCACGCATTTCTCCGATGATTATTTGTGGTTGCCCTACGCGACGAGCCGATACGTGACGGCGACCGGCGACACGGGCATACTCGACGAATCGGTCCAGTTTCTGGAGGGCCGCCCGGTGAATGCGGACGAGGAATCGTACTATGATCTGCCGCAGAGTTCAGGGGAATTCGGCACACTCTACGAGCATTGCCTGCGGGCGATCAAATACGGACTGAAATTCGGCGAGCACGGCTTGCCGTTGATCGGGTGTGGCGACTGGAACGACGGCATGAACCTCGTCGGCGAGAAAGGCAAAGGCGAGAGTGTGTGGCTGGCGTTTTTCCTCTATCACGTGTTGCAGCGCTTCGCGGAGTTGGCGCGGCGCAAAGGTGATGGAGAATCTGCCGAGCAATTCACGAAGGAGGCGGCGCAGTTGCAGCGGAACATCGAATTGCATGGGTGGGATGGCGACTGGTACCGGCGTGCCTACTTCGATGACGGCACACCGCTCGGCTCGGCCACCAACGAGGAATGCCAGATCGATTCCATCGCCCAGAGTTGGGCGGTGTTGTCGGGCGCGGCCAATACGGCCCGGGCGCGGTTGGCCATGGATAGCGTGGAGCACCGATTGGTCCGGCGCGACCAGCGGTTGATTCAACTCTTCGATCCGCCGTTCGACAAATCCACGCTCGAACCGGGCTACATCAAAGGCTACGTGCCCGGCGTGCGCGAGAACGGCGGCCAGTATACGCATGGCGCGATCTGGGCCGTCATGGCGTTCGCGCAACTGGGCGAAACCGAGCGGGCGTGGGAACTGTTCTCCCTTCTCAACCCCATCCGGCACGCCACGAATTTGCCGGACGTCAGCCTTTACAAAATCGAGCCATACGTCGTTGCGGCCGACATCTATGGGGTCGCGCCACACACCGGCCGAGGCGGTTGGAGCTGGTACACGGGTTCGGCCGGTTGGATGTACCGGCTGATCGTCGAGACGTTGCTCGGTCTGCGGTTGGAAGTGGACAAACTGTGGCTGAACCCACAACTACCGCGCGCCTGGGAGTCCTTCAAGATTCACTACCGGCACCGGGACACCTTTTACCACATCACCGTGAAACGAGCCGGCGGGGAAGTCACGACGCCGATCCGCGTGATCGTCGATGGCCACAAGCAACCCGACGCTATGATTCACCTCATTAACGACCGCCTCGAGCACGCCGTCGAAATCATGGTCCGCTGACATGGGCTGCTACAGGGTGAATACCCAGTAGCGTTCGCAAGGTTTTTGGGTGATTTTCTCATGCCGTGGAAAACAGGCGACCTGCATCAAAGGTGGGCGGTCGGCTGAAACCATTCGCACTAGAGAAAGGAATTATGTTAGGAACTGTTTTAGTGATTGTGCTGTTGCTGATGTTGATCGGTGCCCTCCCAACCTGGCCCCACAGCCGGGAGTGGGGCTATTACCCGAGCGGCGGACTGGGCTTGGTCCTGGTCATTCTGATCGTCCTCCTTTTGCTGGGCAGGATCTAACCGGATTGGAGTGAATTCGGACGCGCTGCGGGTCATCGGCACCCTTTGCGGTTGCTTGTCTCCCCCTTCAAACGGCTGAAGGAAGGTTGCGTCGCCGAGGAGTATTTTCCAGAAGTGCTGGGCAACTCTGTCACCTTGGCCGCACGCTGGGGCTTGCCCTTGTCGAATCTCCGAATCTCGCGGTTTTTTCTTGCCATGCGAATTGTGGAGGGATAAGAAAGAAGTGTTCCACAGCCATGAAAACCTTTGCCGCCATATTAACGCTCATCGCCGGGGCTGGCCTTTCACACGGCCAACCGGTCGTCGTCGTCACACACACCCCCGGTCAGGTGTCATTCCAAAACTCAGAAACGTCAAGATTTCCCAGCGCACTGAAACATCTCGTTACAAATATCGACGGAACGTTGCTGGTCGGAACGCAGTTCAAGGCGGAACTCTATTACCTGGACACCGATACGGGCAGCCTTACGCCCATCGCTGCGACGTTGTCATCATTCAGGCTTCCCTTTACGTCAGTGCCCGGGACATGGAGCGGTCCCGCTCCGTATTCAAATCTGCCCGACGGCTACGGCGGCGTCGATCTCGCCTTCGACGGCGAGGGAAATCTGGTCGAAGCCGGAGATGGAACAGGCACCGGCGCCGGCTATTATCCGGTGACGCTGGCGGTTCGAGTTTGGGACAGCACCACCGGAAACAGTTACGAAACGGCAACCACAACCGGAAGCTCCGCTAATTTCGTTTACACGCAGCGTTCCTCATATCCACCGGCGGTATCGGATCTTCAGATGCTTACGCAACCCGGCTTCCAATTACAGGTCGTTCCGGAGCCTCGTGCCTTCGCGCTGATCGTGTTCGGCGTGATGGCGGTGTTTCTGCTCCGGCGTCGGAGCGATGTTGAAACGCAGCCGCTCGGAAATTCTCCAACCGTTTCGGCAGCCAAACCAGGGTAGCGAGCAGGTCGTCAATTCCCTTCAGCGGATTGAGTACGATGCGTCAAAGTGTTCGCCGCTTGCGCAAATTTTGGTGGGGTATTTTTAAACCGCAGAGACGCGAAGAACGCTGAGAGGCTTCGCGCTTTTCTTTGTCTGCACTGAAACCCGACGCTACGGTTCACCTCATTAACGACCGCCGCGAGCACGCCTGTCGAAATCATAGTCCGCTGACTTATAGCATTGCGCTTGTCGGGCTCTCCATGATTGCGCACCTTCCTGGTGTGCGCATGAGGATTAAGCGGGGCAGGGTCCCCATCATTCCGTTCCTGGCGATTTGGTTCTGTCTTCAGGCTGGCTTGCACGCCGCATCCCATCGGCTGGGTGGAAAATCTTCCATGCTGGAGACCGACCGGTTGTTTGCCGGAGACCTGGTGATGGAACTCCGGATCGAGGTGGACCGAGAAGGTCTGGAAATCCTGCGCGCCAATTCTTCGAATCGCTACAACTCGCCCAATCGCCCAAACGCGCTGGCCACCGTCCGGGAAGGGACGAACCTCTATCGGCGCGTGGCGGTTCATCTCAAGGGCAGCGCTGGCAGTTTTCGCGGGTTGGAGGACAAACCGTCGTTCACGCTGCATTTCAGCGCACACGAGGCCGGGCAGCGCTTCCACGGCCTGGAAAAGATCAGTTTGAACAATTCGGTGCAGGATCCCACTTACATGTGCGAATTCCTGGCACGGCGGATGTTCAATGCCACTTCGGTGCCAGTGCCGCGCGCCGGCCATGCCTCGGTGACGATCAACGGCGAGTCCCTCGGCCTCTATGTTCTGGTGGAGGGATGGAACAAACAGTTTCTCAAGCGGCACTTTGCGGACACCAAGGGCAACTTCTATGAAGGAGCATTTCGCGACGACATCACGGCGCCGCTCGTGGCCAAGTCCGGCGCCGATCCGGAAAACCGGTCTGATCTCGACGCGTTGATCCTGGCCGCGCGCACGCCTGATCTCGACAGCCGTTTCGCTGCCATGGAGCGCGTGCTGGACGTGGATCGTTTCACCACGTTTCTCGCGCTCGAGGTTTTGCTGAATCATTGGGATGGCTATAGCCTGCATGTGAACAATTACCGAATCTTTCATGACCGAAGCTCCGGAAAATTGATCTTCCTGCCTCACGGCATGGATCAGTTATTCGGCGTCCGGCGGCGCGAGTCCAATCCAGAGGTGCTGCCTGCGATGACCGGTCTCGCCGCCAGGGCGTTCATGGAGACGCGGGCTGGGCGCCGCCTTTACCTGGATCGAATGGCGCAATTGCAGACCAATGTCTTCGATGTGCCGGCTTGCCGCGCCGCGATGGACAAGCTGGAGAATATCCTGCGTCCGAGGCTGCTCTCTGAACCGGCCTTGGGGGAGTTCGACGCGCGGGTGCCGGTGCTGCGACGACGGATCGAGGAGCGGCACGCTGAGATTGGGGAGCAGTTGGCCGAAATGAGAATGCCGCGGTTTGATGCCAAGGGCGAAGTGAGCCTGGCAAACCTGAATTTCAGGAACACATTCCGCGAGCCTTACGACCAGCGGCGTGGCCGGTTTCAAGAGGATTTCCAGGACCAGAACTTCGCGCGAAGGTTCGGTTCCTGGCGCGCCGTACTCCTGCTGGACGGCGGGCGGTACCGTCTCCAGGCACGGGTCCGGACACAAATCGAGCAGCGCGCCGTCAGCTCGAATGCGGTCAATTTGCGCAGCTCCGAGGGACGCTCGTTGCAGCGAAAGGAGGCGGGGAACGGCTGGTGTGTCCTTGAGCACGACTTCACGCTCCAGGATCACAACTACGTGGATCTGATTTACGAGTTTGTCACGGCAGATGGTTTCGGAGCGCTGGACAAGTCCTCATTAAGGTTGATTCGAATTCCGGATGCGGAAGCTTCACCGCGAGGCACGGCTGGAGCCGTTCGCGAGCCCCGTTAGGGCAGTTTAGGGATTCACACATGGGCTTTCTGAGCGGCGATGCGATGATTCTCCAGGTCGATCGTAGGCTGGATCATATTGCAAAGGGGGTTCAGAAGGTTGAGGTAGCTGCAAGGCTTGGCTCGCAACATGGTTGTTGATGATGAATTTGTCCCCCGTTGCTTCGAGAGAGTTTGTGACAACGCCTCAAAATATTTGCTCGCTGGACGTCGCCCCTCTGCATAGACTCAACCAAGGACGCAACTGAATATGGGTTATTCTTTATCCTGGTTCGCTGTAAGAGGAAAGTCGGCGGCAGATGCCCTTCGCGATTTGGGACTGCGCGCGCTCGTGCGCCGCGCCACCGGGGGTCGTGGCTCGTTTGTGAAGGATCGCAATTCGGCAGCCGCCTTGCCGGACGGGTGGTACCTGGTGTGCCGGTGGAACTATCAGTTCACGAATTCAGACCTGGAGCGACTCTCGCGCGGTGGCGAAGCCGTGGCCTGTTTCGTCGAAGAACATGTGATGGTGAGTCGCGCCACGACCTGGAAGGAGGGCCAGGAAGTTTGGACTGTCACTCACGATGCGGAACAGGGTGACAACCACTTGGAAGTCCGCGGGGCGGTCCCGCCGGAATTTGCCGCTATCCGTGACCGCTTGATGGCCAAGCAGGTCGCCGAGCCAAGAATGTCCGCTCCTGTGCAGATCAAAAAAGGTGCTGGACGGGTAACTTTGAAATTCGGGAAATGCGCTGTTGATGAGTGCACCACCCCCGAGGATCAGAGCGTCGCTCACACCGACCTCAGTTGTGACCATCTTTTTGATATACCGGTGGAACTGGCTGCGGCTCTGACAGGCTTCTCTCATGACAAACCACACGACCACCTTGCCTTCGAGCCGCTGGACGACGGACAGCCAAGTCGACAGAAAGGGACATTGACGGTATTTCACGGGCTGTGGGCCCTCGCGATATTTCTCGGTTTGATTCTGGGCGCCACTTTTTTGGCGCTGCGGGACGGTTGGATTGGCGCTCTCATCGGGGCCATCGGCGGTGCCACCATCGGCGCCGTGGCCGGATTTGTTCTGTTCTCGATCGCGCTGGCCATAGCCTTGATGATGAGGCGCAAACGTGGCGCTGAATGTTCGGACAATAACAACGCACCGTGAAATGCAAACACTGCAATGCCGTGGGCGTGAAGATCCATGCTAACCCTTTTGTTCGCTCACCGTTTGGTGAGCACCCCTGTCCGTTTTGCGGTTGCAAGTCGCGGTTCTTCGTAGGTGGCTGGCTGATTCTCTGGCCGCTTCATGCGGCGCTCTATGTCCTGCGCCAACGCAGACGTTCACGAAAAAGGCCTCCGGTTTGTTGAGCCTGGGCTCTCAAGCGCAGCACCCTGCCAGGACGGCCAGGACAAGGACAAAGCAATTCTCGTTGACAGGCAGGCGTCGTCATTTGAGCATGCGAGCGCATGAACAATCCCGTTTTCTCATCACAGCCCACCTCCCGCCGTGAATTCCTAAGAACGACCGCCCAAGCCGCCACGGCTATATCAGCCCTCGCCGGTGTCGCTCTCCCGGCTGTTCACGCCCAGGGGAGCGACCAAATCAAAATCGCCCTTATCGGCTGCGGCGGACGCGGTGGCGGCGCCGCCAAAAACGCTCTCTCCGTCCAAAAAGGCGGCGCCAAACTCGTCGCCGTGGCTGACGTCTTCCAAAACAAACTCAACACTGCTCTCGCCAGCCTCAAACGCGATTCCGAGGTCGGCGGCGACGTTGAAGTGGACGACAACAAGTTCCTCGGCTTCGACGCCTTCAAACACGCCATCGACACTCTCCGCAAAGGTGATGTGGCCATCTTCACCACCCCGCTCGCCTTCCGCTGGGTCCACTTCCAATACGCCATCGAAAAAGGGATCAATGTTTTCATGGAAAAGCCGCTCACGTGCGACGGCCCAAGTTCCCGCCGCATGCTCGCCCTGGCCGAAGAATCCGTGAAGAAGAACCTCAAAGTCGGCGTCGGTCTCATGTCTCGCCATAGCCGCCACATGCAACAACTCCACCAGCGTATTCAGGACGGGGAAATCGGCGACCTCCTTCTCCTTCGTGGCTATCGCATGCAAGGCGGCGGCGGCGGTTGCCTTCCGCGCGCCTTTGATCGCCGCGGCAAAGAGCTGACCGAAGTCATGTACCAAATCAGCCGCTTCCACTCCTTCCTCTGGCTCAGTGGCGGCGCCTACAACGACTTCTACATCCACCACATCGACCACCTTTGCTGGATGAAAAACTCCTGGCCCGTCAAAGCCCAGGGTCTCGGCGGACGCCATTACAAAGAAAACTACGACGGCATCGAATACGTGGACCAAAACTTTGACAACTACGCCGTTGAATACACCTTCGCCGACGGCGCCAAAATGTACATGGACGGCCGCGGCATCTTCGGCGCCAGACCCGTTTACAATAGCTGGGCCCAGGGAACCAAAGGTATTGCCGTCGTCGCCCGCGCGAACGACTGCACCGGTCCCTCCAGCACTTACAAAGGCCAAAACCCCACCGCCGAAAACCGCCTCTGGCAATCCGAGGTCCCGCGTGAATTTAATGACCCCTACAAAAACGAATGGATCGCCCTCCTCGATGCCATCCGCAACGACAAACCCCACAACGAAGTCAAACGCGGCGTCGAAGCCAGCGTCGTTTGCAATATGGGCCGCCTCAGCGCCCACACCGGCCAGGAAATCTCCTACGACGAAGCCCTCAACCACGACCACGAATACTCACCCAACACCGACAAACTCACCGCCGATGGTCCATCCCCATTGATGCCCGACGCCAAGGGCCGATATCCAAAACCGCAGCCGGGCCGATTCAAAAACCGCGAATATGTAGAAGGATAAGCGAATGGATAAGGCAAAAAAATGGAGGCAAAAAGATGAAGAATGGCCATTGCTTCTATCCGTACCGCTTTCTTTTTATCTTTTTGCCCTACATCTTTTTGCCTAGAACGGTTGCCGGCGCTCCTGTGGCAACTTCTATTAGAAAATGAGAGATATTCTTGACACTTTTTACGCAGTAGAATCTAAACTCAAAACCATGAAATCCCTCCTCATCGCAATCCTCCTCGCCGGAGCCGTCAGCCCCTCACCCGCCGCCGATTCCGAAGAAGGCTTCACCACTATCTTCGATGGCACAACGTTCACCGGCTGGAAAACCTCCATCGACAACACTAACACCTGGAAAATCGAAGACGGTGCCTTCGTCACCCGCGGCCAGACTGCCCACGTCTTCTACGTTGGCGATACCAACGCCTTCAAAAACTTCGAACTCAAAGTCGATGTCATGACCGAGCCCAATGCCAATGGCGGCATCTATTTTCACACGGCCTACCAGGAAAAAGGTTTCCCGCGCGCGGGCTTCGAATGCCAGGTCAACGTCAGCCACACCGACTGGATCAAGACCGGCAGCCTTTACGGCCTCTGCAACATCGGGCTCACCCCCTGCAAAGACAACCAATGGTGGACCCAGCACATCATCGTTCGCGGCCGCAAGGTCACCGTCAAGATCGACGGCAAAACCATCCTCGAATACAACGAACCGCCCGTCTCTCTTGAAGGCCGCGGCAAACGCCTCGGCCAGGGCACATTCGCCTTGCAAGCCCATGACCCCAAAAGCATCATCCGCTACAAGAATATCCGCGTCAAACGCCTGGACTAGTGAGGCCCGGAGACTGTCCCAAGGGCATCGATTTTGGCTTTTGTCGGAAACTTCGTCGGAAACCTTGTCGAATGCCCGCCATTTTCGACAAAGGGTTTCGATTCGGGGTCGATCCATGGATTAGAGTGTGATGTTAGGAATTATAGGTTTCGATTTGTGGCCTTTATGGTTTGTTGAGGATGAATTTGCCCCCGTTGCTGGCGGTCGCAGACCCGCGCTCCGCCACGCCGGGAATCGCTGGCGGTTCCCGTTTCCTCGAAAACCCTGATAATCAGCGGAACCGCACCTCTCTCGCGACCGGGCGCCATCCCATCCCTCTATCATTCTGTCAAACATCATTTTGTCATTTCGGCAGTTTTCGCACACTTCGCCTCCCCGCATTGCTTTTCCAGGAAGAAGGGACATACCCGTGAGCGGCCAGTTTCCGCCGCAGCCGGCGTCGGAGGTCTTGCATGAGCCGGATGGGCAGCTTGAGTTTCTTGGCCTGTTCCTTTGGCCTGGACTCAATTCCCGATCCCCATCTTTTTGCCCTTCCATTTTTTTGTCACTTTAGGGACCCGCGGAGTTAAGGCAAAAAAATGGAGGGCAAAAATATAAAGGTTGGTTCAAAACAACCGGCATTAAATGCCCGTACGAACACGTCGTCAGCACTTGGGTGCTTTCCGCCGGCTTCGGTTGTGAGCCGGTTCGGCCTCAGCAGCGGGGGTTTTGCGGACCCGCCCACTGCGGTGGCCTAACACATCTTTAAGCCTAGACTGTTCCGTGCGGGAATGCTGGCGATTGGAGTGACAGGGCGGCGGAAAAATCAGCACAGCAGAGACCGGGTGCCTTATTTTCTTTGCTGGCTGTATCGAAACACGGCACGAGAGTGGTTAGGAGGCTGATTTATAGGGGTAACCGGCCAGTTTCACCATCCGCCGGCGACATTGCTACAAGATCATTGCAGGTATTGATCAGGGTTTCGATTTTTGATTTTTGGGACCTCTCACGCTTTGTTGTTAGCCATGCGCGCCCCGCACGTCGCGCACACAACGGCTGACGATGGGGCGATCAGATTTGCATTCGGCGAAGACATAGCTTGCAGTCAGTTGCTATCGGACACCGATGAAACCTTACAGCAATTACCTTTGTACGGTTGTCTCGTACCTCCCAAATCCAATCACGAAAATTACGAATGCCAAGCTTGACAGGTGATTTTGTTGGGTAAGATTGAATGCAGTTTCCAAGATTGGTTCAGCAGAGTAATGTTCATTTTATTTGGTCAGGTAGAATCGGATTATTCTAAACGCACTGACGTAAAGCAAAAAAAGGCAATGGTTTGAAAACCAACTCATTCGCTGCCGGTTTCTTACGCCAGGCTGCAGCCGCGCTCCTAGTCGCTGGTCCCGGCATGGCCGGGACGCTCTATGTGGACCTTAACAGTCCCGCGCCAACTGCACCGTACCTCACCTGGGCAACGGCGGCCACGAACATCCAGGACGCGGTAGATGCGGCCACGGCAGGAGATAATATTGTCGTTACGAACGGCTCGTACCAAGTCGGGGCGCGAGCGGTTTATGGGATGAGCAACCGCGTAGCGGTGACCAAACCGCTGACATTGCAAAGCGTCAACGGAGCCGGGGTGACCACGATTGTCGGCTATCAGGTACCGGGTACGACCAACGGGGCCAGGGCGGTCCGGTGTGTTTATCTAACCAACGGCGCTGCGCTGGTCGGCTTCGCTCTGACAAATGGGGCCACTCAAACCGGCGAGAGTTACAAGAGCCAGTCGGGGGGCGGCGTCTGGTGCGAATCGAGCAGCGCGGTCCTATCGAACTGTGTGCTCACGGGCAACTCTGCGGGCGGGGGCGGCGGGGCATATGCCGGCACCCTCAACAACTGCATGCTGGTGGGTAATTCCGCCGCCAACGGTGGCAGGGCATACGGTGGGATCCTTAACAACTGTACGTTGGTGGGGAACCAAGCGGCTCTTGGTGCCGGGGCAAACGGTGGGACGCTCAATGACTGCACACTCAGGGACAATTCGGCCCGTCACCTCGGAGGCGGCGCATACGGTGGCACACTCAACAACTGCGCACTGACTGGCAATTCAGCATTCGAGCAAGGCGGCGGGGCCTACGGAACGGTTCTTAACAATTGCACGCTGATGACAAATTCGTGTGGCCAGAGAGGGGGTGGGGCAGACGGTGGCACGCTAAGCGGCTGCACGCTCAGTGGCAATTCTGCTAATTACGGCGGTGGGGCAGCCAATTGCATCCTCAGTAACTGCACCCTCACGGCAAATTCTGCTGGTTCCGCTGGCGGCGCAGCATTTAGTGGCACGCTGAACAACTGCACTTTAGCTAGCAATTGGGCCGCTAGCTCCGGTGGCGGGGCATCCGGTGGAACGCTCAACAACTGCACGCTAGCAGGCAATTGGGCTCTCGGCGCAGGCGGCGGGGTGTCCGGCGGGACGCTTTGGGGCTGCACCCTTACCGGCAATTGGGCTACGAACGGGGGCGGAGCGGACTCTTGCACGCTGAACAACTGTACGCTCACGGGGAATTCTGCA
>Ga0247668_1000336_pt1 | contig 11906 bp, 6 predicted proteins | sample CNK09_metaG_FD_182737 | JGI IMG/M metagenome (GOLD analysis project Ga0247668, IMG submission 182737) | Soil microbial communities from Purdue University Martell Research Forest, Indiana, United States - CNK09 | ecosystem: Environmental > Terrestrial > Soil > Temperate forest > Bulk soil | place...
TATGTAATCGCCCGTATCATCCTCGCCATCGTGATGGTGCCGCATTATTTGAAAGGAGAAATTTATTCGCCGTATGAATTGTTTGCCAACGCCTTCGGGGCGGGCACGCGGCGGACGGCAGGCGGCTTTTTCCTGATCAGTGAAACCCTGGCAGCCGGGGTGCGGGTTTATGTGGTTTGTATTCCCATTCAACTCATGCTCGGAATTCAGGTGTTGCCGGCGATCATTTTATTTGTGCTGCTCTCGCTGCTTTATACTTATGTCGGGGGCGTTAAAGCGGTAATCTGGACCGACGCAGCGCAGTTCGGCTTGTTCGTGGCCGGTGGGCTTTTCACTCTGTGCTACATCCCACACATTTACGAAGGGGGCCTGCCGGCACTCTTCACCGCTGGCCGTGAAGCCGGCAAGCTGCGCTTTTTGAACATCCTACCGGCATCTGCCGAACCGCTCAATTTCTTCAAGCTGATTCAATTCCTGCTGGAAGATCCCATCAATATCTGGATGGGCGTCATCGGCGGGACGGTCATGGTCATGTCATCGCATGGCGCTGAGCAATTGATCGTGCAACGAGTGTTAGCCTGCAAGACCGTGGCGGACGGACGGAAGGCGCTGGCCTTGAGCGCGGTGGTAATCTTTCCGCTGTTCCTGATCTTTCTGCTGATCGGCGCGATGCTATGGGTCTATTATCAGAAATATCCCATGCCAATCGCAATCCCCCAGGTGCGCTCCGGCTTCGGCATCCAAAAGAATGATTATATCTACCCGATCTTCATGCTCACGGGTGTGCCTCCGGTGCTGAAAGGATTTCTCATCGTCGCCATCCTCTCCGCCGCTATGTCCTCGGTCAGTTCGGCGCTGACATCGCTCTCTTCCGTCTCGACGATGGACTTTGTGAAGGGGCTCGTCTCGAAAAATCGTTCCGAGGAATTCTTTCTTCGATTCAGCAAAATCTCGACCATCGTTTGGGCCGCGCTGCTGATCTACGTCGCCTACCTGAGTCGTGAGGTGGCGTTCGTCCTCGATGCCGCCTTCAAGCTGCGAGGATTGACCAGTGGCGCACTGCTCGGCGGCTTGCTCCTGACCGTGTTCTGGAAAAAAGGCAGGGGTTTGCCGGTCATTGCCGGAATGGTTTGTTCCCTGGCGGTGATGACGTGGATCAGTCCCCTCGTGCAGGCGAACCTTCCTCCGAGTTGGCCGCATTTGGCCGTCAAGATTGCTTTTCCTTGGTACACGCTGATTGGAGCCACCGTGATGTTAGTCGTCGCGTGGTGCATTCGGCTGTGCACTGGCGGCAGAGATCTCGACACTTCTGTCGAAAACAAAGATGAGCTAACGGGCGAACCGGCGGGGCAGGCGAAGTGATCAGAATTATTTGAAAGTACGGAGCGGTAGAATCCCGGGGACCAACTTGTGAATTGTCGCGTGCGAAAGCGCCGGCAAGCCGGAACGCACTCCAAACGCTTCGCGACCAGGCACGCCAGCGTGAACTATCTCGCGCCAGCGTTTGGAGTGCGTCCGGCTTGCCGGCGCTTTCGCATCGCGAGATGTTTTTCTCGCCTGAGATGTTTTTTCTGGTTCAATACGGCCACCATGAAAACGTGCTCACTCGTCATCGTTCTTGCCCTGGCTGCGCTGTCTTGTTCCTCGGCCGAGAGGGCCACAGCGAGGAAGCCGTCTAATCCCGCGCTCCAGCCCAATCCTAGAAAACTCAATCCGCCGCCAGGCGTTCCGGTGCCGACGGAGGTGAAACAGGAGTTGACGGCTGGCGTTGCCGCACTCGATGAGAAAATGGAGTCTCTTCGTAGCGCGCTGGCATCCAAGCCGGCGCTGCTGGAGTTGCTGCCTGACGTGGAGATTTTTCGGAACGCGGTCCGTTACGCGCTGGAGGATGATATTTTTTACAGCACGAACCAGTTCAAGTCCGCCCGTGCGCTGCTGAAGCAGGGGATGGAACGCGCGCAGCAGTTGCACGAGGGGCAGACGCCGTGGGCGTCGGCGACCGGCCTGGTCGTGCGCGGCTACGTCTCGCGCCTCGACGGTTCGGTGCAGCCCTATGGCCTCCTCGTGCCAGCGAGTTTCACGCCGGGCCACAAACCGATGCGGCTGGATTTTTGGCTGCATGGGCGCGGCGACACTCTAAGCGAAATCGCTTTCATCGAAGGCCGCGAGAAGTCCATCGGCGAATTCGCCCCGGAAGATACTTTCGTGCTGCATCCCTACGGACGTTTCATGAACGCGTTTAGGTTTGCCGGCGAGGTGGATGTATTTGAGGCGCTGGCGCACGCGCAGAAGCATTACCCGATCGACGTGAACCGCCTTGCGATGCGCGGCTTTTCGATGGGTGGGGCGGGCGCATGGCACCTTGGGGCGCATCACGCCGGCACCTGGGCGGTGGTCAATCCGGGCGCGGGCTTCGTCGATGTGAAGAACTATCAGAACCTCGGCGCCAAACTCAGCACCATCCCGTGGTATGAGCAAAAGCTTTGGAATCTTTACGACCCGCTTGCCTGTCCGATCAATTTCGTCAACACGTCGCTCATCGCCTACAGCGGCGAAATCGACGAACAGAAAAAAGCAGCCGACCTGATCGAAACGGCTCTCGCCAACCAAGGAGTAAAGATGACCCACGTCATCGGCCCCCAAACCGGCCACAAATACGAGCCGGAAGCCAAGAAACTCGTCATCAAATTGGTCGATGCGGCCATGGCCAAAGGCCGCGATCCGGTGCCGCGCAAAGTGAGCTTCGTCACGTATTCGCTCAAATGGAACCAAATGCATTGGGTGCGAATTGATGCACTGGAGAAGCATTGGGAGAAGGCGGAAGTGACGGCTGAGATGATCCTTGGTGAGAGCAGTCGAATTGAAGTGAAGACCCGCAATGTGGCCGCAATTACGTTCAACATCGTTCCCGCGGCAATCCTTGGTAAAGGCGCAAGGCTGATTGTCGATGGGAAGGACCTCGGTGCCCGAATGGTTCGTTTGACTTCGACGACGGAGTGGAACGTTTCAGCCATTAAGACCGCTGGTAAATGGGCCGTTGAGGACGCTCCGAGGGCGCGTTCATCGAATCTCGTGAAGCGCCACAACCTCCAAGGCCCAATCGACGACGCCTTCATGGATTCCTTCATTTTCGTGCGGCCCACGGGCCAGCCAGCAAACGAAGCGTTCGGCAAATGGGCCGCCGCCGAATTGCAGGAAGCCTCGTTTCAGTGGCGCAGGCAATTTCGCGGTGAGCCTCGAGTGAAGGACGATCGCACCATTACAGATGCGGACATCGCGTCGAACAACCTGATCCTCTGGGGCGATCCATCGAGCAACCAACTCCTCCGGAAAATTGCCGACAAACTGCCGATCCAGTGGAGCGTGGAAAAAATCAAGGTTGGCGATAAGACCTATGATGCCGCCAGTCACGCGCCCGTGCTGATTTACCCCAACCCGCTGAATCCGGCGCGCTATATCGTGGTCAACAGCGGTTTTACCTTCCCGCAGTTCGGGGCCGGCAGCAATTCGCAGCAGACGCCCAAGCTCCCGGATTGGGCCGTTTTGGATTTGAGCGTGACCCAGGCCGACCGAATCGGCGGCCGAGGCGTAGTGGACGCGAACTTCTTCGGCGAACATTGGGAGTTGAAATAGTAGGATTTTTTCGTCTTGGCTCTTGGCCTTTCTGCAAAGAAATCTCGCTCTTGTGTACATAGACCGGCTTCGATGAGGCCCAAGTGCGGCCGAATTGGCGCCGGCAGAAGCACTCGAACACAATGAAATCCGACGATCCATTGAAGGAGGCTCCAAACCGCGAAATAGCCGTCTTCACTGCGGCTCTTGCGGTTCCAATTCAAGGGCGTGCTGAGTTTCTGGCACACGCGTGCGCCGGGGACGAGAATCTGCGCCACAAAGTGGAGGCATTACTCAGAGCCCATGATCGGGCCGGAAATTTTTTGGAGGAACCACCAACCGGGGAGTCGAATGAAACAAATTGAGCAGATGGGCAATGCGATTGCCAGTGCCGCGCAGGTGATTCAACCAGAATCGCTAACCAATGAGAATTGCGGCTTCGTTACAGACTCACGTGATTTGATGACTAGGCGGCGGTCGAGTGCGGACGCCAGGGGCTTGAGCGAGGGCGTACCGATGTCACAAGAATGTTACTTGCTTCGGCGTCCTGAGAACCGCCAAAATGCGAATGGACCACGCCGCGTGGATGAGGTAGGTTCAGCAGCGTCACGGTCGTATAACATGAACGATGCCACTGTCATGTTGGCTGCCATTGAAGGAGGCGACTCAAAAGCCGCCGAGCAGTTGCTCATACTCGTGTACGACGAATTGAGGCGGCTCGCAGCCTCAAAGCTTGCCCACGAAGCTCCCGGCCAGACGCTTCAACCCACGGCGCTGGTGCATGAAGCCTGGTTGCGCCTGGTTGGTGATCAAAATCCCTCGTTCAAGAATCGCGAGCATTTCTTCCGCGCCTCCGCCGAGGCGATGCGTCACATTCTGATTGACCGCGCCCGTCGGAAACACACCCAACGTCATGGCGCGGGCTACCACCGCGTGGATTTTGAGGGCTTCGATCTGGCCGCTCCCATTGCCGATGATCAACTATTGGCTGTGAATGAGGCACTGGACAAATTTGCGATCGAGCATCCTGTGCAAGCCGATTTGGTCAAGCTGCGGTATTTTGCGGGAATGACCAATGAGGAAGTTTCCCAGGTTCTGGGAATTTCACTTTCCACAGTTAAGAATTATTGGACGTTTTCCCGGGCCTGGCTGCTCAACGAAATTGAAGCCCCATAACGGGTTCATTGACGACCTTCGGCTTCGCAAGTGTTTGGGCTGCGATGCGGACGACGCTTTATCCGAGATAGAGCGGTGGCACGCTGCTTTTCGAGTTGTATAAACCTGACCGTCTTGATCCGATGACGAGTAGATCTGAACGCGACATCGAACTTTTCACGGAAGCAGTTCAGCTTCCGATTGAGGAGCGGGGCGCCTTTTTGGACCAGGCTTGCGCCGGAGACGTGGATCTGCGTCTCGGAATAGAGGCTTGGCTCAAGTCCAATGACCGGGCCGGAGCTTTCCTGGAACAGCCGCCAGAGGTGGTAGGCGAAGGGAGGGCTAAAGCCGCTGGCGGGGAAAAGCCTGGCGATTGGGTCGATCGGTACAAGTTGTTGCAGCAAATCGGAGAAGGGGGTTGCGGTGTCGTTTTCGTAGCAGAACAGGAGGAACCGTTCCACCGGCGTGTCGCCCTCAAGCTGGTTAAGCCTGGAATGAACACCAAAAGCGTGATTGCACGCTTTGAGGCCGAGCGCCAGGCACTGGCCCTCATGGATCATCCGAACATCGCTCACGTCTTCGATGCCGGCGCAACCGAGAGCGGGAGGCCTTATTTTGTGATGGAATTGGTCGAGGGTGTCAAAATCACCGATTATTGCGACCAATATTCCCTTCCGAACGTCGCTCGTTTGGAACTGTTCGGTCAAGTCTGCGACGCGATACAGCACGCGCACCAGAAAGGAATCATCCATCGAGACATCAAACCGTCGAACATCCTCGTGACGACGGGACCGGATGGAAAGCCGGCGCCCAAAGTGATCGATTTCGGAATCGCCAAGGCGACCGCTGGCCAGCATCTGACGGACAAAACCATCTTCACTGCCTGCGAGATGCTGATCGGCACGCCGGCATACATGAGTCCCGAGCAGGCGGCGCTTACCGGCACGGAAGTGGATACGCGCACCGACATCTACAGCCTGGGCGTGCTGTTGTATGAATTGCTCACCGGCACCACGCCATTCGACGCGCGCGAATTGCTTAAGGCCGGATTAGATGAGGTTAGGCGCGTCGTTCGCGATCAAGAACCAGTTCGCCCCTCTACCCGGTTAAGCACCATGAAGGTGGCAAACCTCACCGAGGTGTCCCGCCATCGTCACGCGGACCCTCCGGCGCTGATTCGAGAGGTGCGCGGCGACCTGGATTGGATCGTAATGCGAGCTCTGGAGAAGGACCGCACGCGCCGCTACAAAACCGCGAATGGGCTGGCCCTGGACGTTCAGCGTTATTTGGCTGATGAACCGATCTCAGCGCGTCCCCCAAGCAAGCTTTACAAACTTCAAAAGGCGATGCAGCGCAATAAGCTGCTCTCCGCCGGTGTGAGTGTCATCGCGCTGCTCATCGTCGCGAGCTTGATCGCGGTTTCAACATCTCTGACGAAGGAGCGTCGATCGCGGCGCGAGGCGGAAGCCGCATCGGCCAAGAGCCAGCAAGTCACGAGATTTCTCGAAGACATGCTTCAAGGCGTCGAGCCGTCTGTTGCGCTTGGCCAGGACACCACAATGCTGCGAGGGATTCTCGATCGAACGGTCGAACGCGTCGGCAAGGAGATGACGAATCAGCCAGCGATTGAAGCTGAGTTGCGCAGTCTCATTGGCCGGCTCTATTTCGAAATTGGGAATTACGACGGCGCTGAAAAAATGCACCGCGCGGTGTTGGCCTTCAACAGCAATCAATATGGAGTGAAAAGTCGGGAGGCAGCAGCAGCGTTCAACGATCTCGGCGTTGCCCTTTGCAAGGAAGGCAACCTGGCGGAAGCCGAACGAACGCACCAGGAGGCCCTCGACATCCGCCGCTCGCTCTTCGGCAATGAGAACTCGGAGGTGGCAACGTCCCTCAACAATCTCGCCACCGTTTACCGTCAGCAGCGGAAGCTTGCCGAAGCTGAAGCGTTGATTCGAGAAAGCCTGGATATCAGGCGAGGATTGTTTGGCGACGAAAATCTGGAGGTCGCCGATTCTTTGCACAACTTGAGCCTCGTTCTCAGCGATCAACGCAAAGCAGCGCAAGCCGAAGAAACGGCCCGAAAAGTTTTGGCGCTGCGAAAGAGCCTGCTGGGAGACGAGCACCCATTGGTAGCATCGGCTCTTCTGGATGTTGCTTCTGCTTTAAGCCTCACAAGCAAATCGAAAGAGGCGGAATCGTTGCAGGAAGAAGCTTTCCGCATGCAACGAAAGCTCCTGGGCGATGAACATCCCGAGGTCTCAACATCTTTAGTTTCATTGAGCGATCGCATGAGGGAGCGCCACAATCTTCCCGAAGCTTCGGCTCGACGCTTAAAGCGCAACACAAACTCCCCGAAGCCGAAAGCGCGTTTCGTGAAGCTTTGGCCGGCTGGCAGAAAAGGGAGGGAAATGAGAACCCCAATACTTTGTCCGCTTTGGACCATGTCGCCCGCGTCCTCATCGCTGAAAAGAAATTTGACGAGGCAGAACAGTTGTTGGATGAGGCGCTGACTCCCGCGCTCGTTCAACAACCATCGAGCGTACAATTGCTGACGGTGAGGGTGAAGCTCAGGGCACGTCGCGGTCAATGGCAGAAGGCGGCCGACGATGCTGCTCGCGCCTTTGAATATCGGCCGTCCGAACACACCCGCTATCCGATTCTGGCTGCGCTGCTGATCAAGTCGCAAAACCTTCCCGCTTACGAAAAGCTGCGCGCCAGACTTCTTACTACGTGGTCGGAGACAAACAGTCACTATGTTGCTGACCAGGTGGCGAAGGCATGTCTTTTTATTCCATGCTCTGAAGCGGATTCCCGAACCATCAGTTACCTCGCTGATCAACCCGTCACCTACGGAACCGGAGATACATGGGCGATGCCGTTCTTCGAAATGCTCAAGGCTCTTTCTGAATATCGGCAGGCACATTACGCCCAATCTGTCGAATGGTGTCAGAAGGGGCTGGACCGGCCCCTCAACTCAGTCCATGCGCACCTGTCTGCCATTCTCGCGATGGCTTGCTGGAACCTTGGGAAAAAAGAAGAGGCACGGGCCATGTTGGCCAAAGGAAATTCGTTAGCGCCGCGAGAGATGCCATCCCGCATTGCCGAAGACTTAGGAGACGCGTGGCTGGCCTGGCTCTACGCTCGCGTTCAACTCGACGAGGCCGCTGCTTTAATTCAACCTGGCTCAACACATCAGGACATATCGCCTCAGCCGTAAAGCAAATATCTGTGACCCCCAACTCCGCACGCTCGCTCGAAGTCTTCACGGAAGCGGTTCAGCTTCCAATCGAAGAACGAGTCGCTTTTTTGGCCCGCGCCTGTGCTGGGGACGGGGAGTTGCGGCGAAAGGTAGAGGCGCTACTGAAATCCAACGACCGAGCGGGAGACTTCCTCGAACAACCACCAACTGGCTCGATCGGCAAAGGAAGAGCAAAAGTCGCCGCTGGGGAAAAGCCTGGCGACCGAGTCGGGAGATACAAATTGGTCCAGCAAATCGGCGAAGGAGGTTGCGGAGTCGTTTTCGTGGCTGAGCAGGAGGAACCTGTGCGCCGACGGGTCGCACTCAAGGTCATCAAACCAGGAATGGACACGAAAAGCGTGATTGCGCGCTTCGAGGCCGAGCGACAAACGCTGGCCCTGATGGATCATCCACACATCGCTCACGTCTTCGATGCTGGCGCTACCGAGAATGGGAGGCCTTATTTCGTGATGGAGTTGGTTGAGGGCGTTAAAATCAGCGATTATTGCGACGAACATTCACTGCTGCTTGGTCGGCGCTTGGAACTTTTTGTTCAAGTTTGCGGTGCGATACAGCACGCGCACCAAAAAGGAATCATCCATCGAGACATCAAGCCGTCGAACATTCTCGTGATGACAGGCACGGATGGGAAACCTGTGCCGAAGGTTATTGATTTCGGAATTGCCAAGGCGACTGCGGGCAAAGAGTTGACAGACAAAACGGTTTTCACTGCGCACGAGATGTTGATCGGCACACCGGCTTACATGAGCCCTGAACAGGCTGCGCTGGGCAGCTCAGAAGTGGATACCCGAACTGACATCTACAGTCTGGGCGTGCTGTTGTATGAGTTGTTGACCGGCACAACGCCTTTTGATACCCGCGAATTGCTCAAAGCGGGATTCGACGAGGTCCGGCGAGTCATTCGCGATGAAGAACCAGTTCGTCCCTCGACGCGACTGACCACGATGACGGCGGCGAATCTGGCGAGCGCTTCGAAGCACTCTGGAGCGGATGCGCCTAAGCTCATTCGCGAAATGCGCGGCGATCTCGATTGGATTGTGATGAAAGCGATCGAAAAAGATCGCACACGCCGGTATGCAACTGCCAACGGTCTGGCGATGGACGTCGGGCGTTATCTGTCGGGCGAGGCGATTGTGGCCCGCCCACCCAGCACCGCTTACAAATTTCGAAAACTTTTCCTGCGCAATAGGCCGGTGTTTATCGGCCTCAGCGTGATTTTCGTTCTATTGATTGTCTCACTGACGGTGACGACGCGTCTCGTCCTCCTGCAGCGGTGGGAGCTGAAGTTGACTGCTGCCAGGGAATTGGAGTGGAAGGCAAACAAACACGCGGCCGCCAAAAGATCCGACGAAGCGGAAGCCGCGCTTCGGGAAGCCCTGGCCATCAGGCGACGCTATCATGGCGGTGAACCGCCTGCTGAGAACGTTGAGGTTGTTGTCGCTTCGCTAGCTCTTGCGCGCCAGTGGGGCAGAGCTGAAGCATTAATGAATGAAATACTCACTCCCACGGCACTCGCCCGGCCCGAATTCAGAGGGCTAATCCCCGCGCGCGCCGAGTTGTGTGCGCGGAATGGAAACTGGCAGGTTGCCGCGTTGGACGCGATGTTGCTGGTAAAACAGGAACCTGAACGAAGCGAGCGGTATCACATGCTGGCGCCGCTTTTGGTTGCAATCACGAACCTGGGCGCCTACCAAAACGTTTGCTCGAACATGCTTGTGCGCTTCGGCAACACGACCGATTACCACGTTGCTGACCGGGTGGCGAAGGATTGTCTAATTCTTCCTCAATCTGGAGTCGATCTAGGACAAGTGGCAGCATTGGCGGACCTGGCTGTCACCCGTGGCTCAAATTCGAGCTCGGCTGCCTATTTTCAGTTTTGCAAAGCCTTGGCGGAGTATCGCTTGGGCCATCACCAGGAAGCCTTAGACTGGTCGCAGCGCGCCGCCAAGGGTCGAGTGGCACATGTCCAGTCGGAGGCAACCGCCATCATCGCCATGTCCCAATTCAAGCTCAATCAATTGGATAAGGCGCGCACCGCACTCGCCAGCTGCAACCAGATGAACAAAGAAGATTTGCAGAAATTTCAAAGCGGCGAGATGGGCAACACTTGGCGTGATTGGATCATCGCACGCGCATTGCAATCCGAGGCAATCCGGATGATTGAAGACGAGCCCTTTCCCTCCGCACGTCCGGCTGACCTCTCGCGCTAGTCTGTCTTAGACGCTTTCCTTCCCTTTTCCGGCGGCGCGAAAGGCTCCGGGTTTCTGTTGGCCGTTTTGACCAGAATTCTCGCTGTTGTCTGTGTGGACAGAATTACAGACAAACCAAACAAATAATGAATACTACAGATCAAATTGAAATCACTCCAAGTGTCGCCGCCCGGCGAAATCTCAACACGCGAACAGCCACTGCGTTGCCCGCTCCACAACGCGAGCAGGTAGCCGACAAGAACGCGATTCGCCCGTTTCAAGTGAAAAATGTTCCAGAAGCGGAGCTAGTCGAATTGCGCAGACGCATCAACGCAACTAGGTGGCCGGAAAGGGAAACGGTTACAGACGCATCCCAAGGCGTGCAGCTCGCAACCACTCAGGCGCTCGCGCGCTATTGGGCGACCGAGTACGACTGGCGCAAGATCGAGGCGAAATTGCACGCCCTGCCGCAGTTCATCACCGAGATCGATGGACTGGACATTCATTTCATTCACGTTCGTTCAAAGCACGAAAACGCGTTGCCGCTCATCGTCACGCACGGGTGGCCCGGCTCGATCACCGAGCAAATGAAGATTATCGAACCGCTGACCAATCCCACGGCGCATGGCGCGAGCGCAGCGGACGCTTTCCATCTGGTGATTCCATCAATGCCGGGCTACGGCTTCTCCGGCAGGCCGACCACGACTGGCTGGAATCCCGCGCATATCGCACGCGCCTGGGACGTTCTGATGAAGCGCCTCGGTTACAAGCGATACGTGGCGCAAGGCGGTGATTGGGGCGCGGTCGTCGTCGATCAGATGGGTGTGCAGGCGCCTCCCGGATTGCTCGGCCTTCACACCAACATGCCCGGCATCTTTCCAGCCGACATTGACGCGGCGGCCTTTTCGGGCGCGCCGACGCCATCGGGTCTCTCCGCCGATGAGAAACTCGCTTACGAACGTCTGCAGTTCGTCTATCAAAAGGGAATCGCCTACGGATTCCAGATGGGGCTGCGACCGCAGACGTTGTACGGAATCGCGGATTCACCCGTCGGCTTGGCGGCGTATTTCCTTGATCACGACGCACGCAGCTACGAGCTGATCTCACGCGTCTTTCAAGGACAAGCCGAGGGCCTCACGCGCGACGACATCCTCGACAACATCACGATCACCTGGTTGACGAACACGGCGCTTTCTGGTGCCCGTCTCTACTGGGAATATTGGGGCAAAGGTTATTTCAATGCCAAAGGCGTCTCCATCCCGGTTGCCGTGAGCGTCTTCCCGGACGAGCTCTATCCAGCCCCGCGAAGCTGGGCGGAGAAGGCCTATCCGAAACTCATTCATTACAACAAGCTCCCCAAGGGCGGACACTTCGCGGCGTGGGAGCAGCCGAAACTCTTTTCAGAAGAGGTTCGCACGGGCTTCAGATCGCTGCGCTGATTAAAACGAAGCGGCGGCGTGCGCGCCGCCTTCCGATCACTGAGCTGGACGGTAACGGACTGACCTCGACCTGTGGCCACAAACAAAACAGCAAACAAAAAACATGAAAACTAGAAATCAAACTCAACTGAATCGAAGCGTCGGTGCGCGCCGAAGTCTCATCGCGCGAACGGCCGTTGCGTCGCTCGCTCTTGCAATTGCCGCGATTCCAGCGATAGCTGGTAACGGGTCAGGAACCGCCACCGAGGG
>Ga0247668_1000337_pt1 | contig 11881 bp, 8 predicted proteins | sample CNK09_metaG_FD_182737 | JGI IMG/M metagenome (GOLD analysis project Ga0247668, IMG submission 182737) | Soil microbial communities from Purdue University Martell Research Forest, Indiana, United States - CNK09 | ecosystem: Environmental > Terrestrial > Soil > Temperate forest > Bulk soil | place...
GGTCTTCACGCTGAACACCACGGTCGCACCGACGGCCGCACCAGGCGCGTTCCCCAACACCGCGCAGGTGACATCGACGACCGCTGACCCGCTCCCCGCGAACAATTTGTCTGCTGGTATCAGCGCCTCCTCCCTTCCCTGATGTGTCGAACCAACTTCCGTCAGGGAGGGATGCATCGTGCCGCTTGCGGCAGAGTTGGGTGCGCAGTTGCACGGATTGCAGGGGGGCCTGGAGACGTCGAGGCTCGCTCCAGGCCGTCACCAGGCCGTCGCCGCCGACGTCACGCTGGTGGTGCAGCGTAATCGTCCGACGCTGCGGCGCGACCGCGCTCGCGGGCCGCGTGCGCCAGGAGCGCCGCGACTGCGATGGCCATGACGCCGGCCGCGATGTAGAGGATCATGGCGTAGCGGTCGCGCCTCATGCTGATTGCAGCCATGGCCATGATGAAGATGGAAAGGATCGCCCCTGCACCACTGATCTGTGCCGTTCTGGAGTCCCTTTGGCCCTCGGGTCCCATCAGGAAGATCGACGACGTCACGCAGAAGAGCAGGGCCGTCAGAATCTGGCCGCTCACTCGGAGCGCAGGGTAATACGGTTGGCCGAGAAGGTTGTCTGCCAGGAATGCTTCCCACCCCAGCGTGGCGCCGTTTGCACCAAGCACAAGTTGCTCGTATTGGCGCGACCAGCCGCCCAGCGTGATCAGGAAGCTCTGATTTGCCATCACCCGCAGGTCGACGATCGACGCAGCGAGCACCGCCGACCACGCGGCCAGGGCGCCAAATGGCGTGCTGTTGAAGTGCCCGGTGGTCTTGGAGGATGTCTGCAGAAAAGCCCACAAGATCGCGCCGACCAGTCCGAACTTCAGCGAAAAGAGCAGATGCTCGTGCTCGAGTCGCAGCTTGATCTCCGAAACCACGGACTCATGCTCCTTGTCGAGGAGTTGTCGCCCTTCGGCGTTCAGCCCTTTCCAGGCAGCCGTCGTGGAGGGTGCCACCTCCATGGCGTTCGACCCTTTGGGATCGCCGACGCCGAGGAAGCCGAAGACGTCCACGGAGAGAACGAGGACCAGCAAGGCCAGAACGAGAAACAACCCGATGGGGGTGGGCTTCGGAGGAGAAGACATAGTCAAGTATGGTCGCGCCCCTCTCGGCAATCAACGCCAATCTGGCCGGAGCCGTGGCATCCGCTTGTCGGCGGCGGAAAACGCAGGTAGTTTGTGTCCATCACGTCGTTCGTCCGGCCATCCATCGTTCTGCGGTCCCTTCTCGCGCTGGCGCTGAGTCTCTCCACGTTCGCCGCGTTCGCACAGAGGCGTGCGTTCGGCGTGGTCGACGCCGCGATGCAGTTGCGCGCGTCCATGACGGTCGCGGAGCAACAGGCGCTGGTGGATGCGCGCGTTGCGGACAAGTCGCTCGATACCGCGGACGATTTCCTGCTGACCGCGGAGCTGATGAAACAACTCGGAGAGCCGCGCGCGGCCCATTACTACGAGGCCGCGATCTCCGCGGCGCCCAGTCAGCCGGCGTACGAATTGTTCTACGCGGACTATCTTCGCAATTATCGTGGCCCGAGGCGGCCGCTGTTCGCTGATGCGGCGGATCACTACTTCGCAGCGCTGGCGAAGCTGCTCGAAAGGGAGCCGCGTGACTCGGTGATCGCCGATCGAATCGATCACGGGCTGGTCTCGCTGTACCAGGAGGATGGCCTGCCGATCGTGTGGCGCGGCAAGCGGCCGGAGGTGTTCTTCTCGTCGGTCGACCGCCTGGCGCGCGCGATGGCGGATCTCGACGAGGTACACGACACGCGCGACTTCACCGCCGAGGCACTGTTCGCTTCGAGTGCCGCGAGACTGAACCGGCCGCTCACGCTCGAGGAGTTACGCGCCATCGCCCGGGTAAAGGAGCCGCGCGCGACATTCAACCGCCTGCGGATCCGCCGCGGCGGCGCCGGACTGGATTTCTTTTATGAGGGACGTCTGATCGGCGCCGGACGGATCTCGAACTTCTTCGTTCCCGGCGTGTCCAACGATGTGGCGCTGCGTACCTACGGGGCGGCAATCGAGTACACGACCGGCAGTCATCCTCCGCTCGATCTGTACTGCCGCCTCGCTTACTCCCGCGCCACACGCGAAGGCGTGATCGAGTTCGCACCGTCGCAGCGGGAAATCATCGATCAGCTCGATTTTCGTTTCGCGGGCGCGCGTTTCGTTGGTCCGGACAAGGTTCAGGCGGAGCTGTCGGCTTCCGTGCAGAACATCGAGCCGGAGCACACCGGCAATCCACCACGCCATACGCGACAGATCGCGGCGCTGACGGGCGAGTATCTGTTCGTTCGTCCGCTGCCGTTCGTCGGCAATTCATACGGCCTTTTTGCCACGCGCGGCGTGCATCTCCGGGCTGGAGCCTCGCTGGATGTCGAGTGGTTCGGGGACGTCCGGGTTGGCCGCCGCGATCTGTATGCCGGCGTGCAGGCCGACGGCGTCGGGCCATTCGACATCACCGTCCAACCGGGCATCATCCGCGCGAGCGTCGGCGGTGATCCCTCGCAGACGCATCAGCACCGCCGGCTCGACGCGAACGTCGTGCTTCGCCTGCTCGATGAGGAGCGGCAGCCGGGGATTCCGCAGATGCGATTCCTCGGGCTCTATCCCGCGTTCGTACATCTCGTCTTTCCCTACAAGAGAGATGTCGCCACGGAGGGACTGAATGCATTCGAGAACCAACTTGTGGGCGCCGCGTTGGTGGTGAAGTTGTTTCGCAGAGCGCTGCCGGAGACGTTCTCCGAATCCGTGCGCGTCCACCCCACCACCATCCTTCTTTCCATTCGATACGATCGGCAACGATTTCCGCGCCTCGACAAATCGGAGGACTTGTACAGCGTGAACATCGGCTTCGGATACTGAGCGGAGGAAGAGATGGCCAGAGCGCTTCTGCTGCCGTTGCTTCTGTTGACGGTTGAACTTCGCGCCGCGGATGCGGTGAGCTATCTGCAGTCGGCAGCCGACCGGTTTCATCGCACGATCGACGTCTACACCGATGACGGCGCCGCGGGAAACCATTTCGTCGTCCGTGCGCGGCTGAGCAACTTCGACGATGACCGCCAGCCCGAGGCGGCCGCGCGCGCGGTTCCGGCGATGCAGGAGGACTGGACGGATCGACCGTATTCCGGCGCGACCTGCATTCGTGCGTCGTTTCGATCGCAGCTGGTGCGCGGGCTTCCCAACTGGGGCGCGTGGTATTTCATGCAGGGCGTGCTGCGCGACGGCAAGCCGGAGCCGAACTGGGGAGAGACTCCTGATGCAGGGATGAATCTTTCCGGCGCGAGGCGGCTCACATTCCGGGCGCGCGGCGAGAAAGGCGGCGAGCGCGTCGAGTTCTTCGTTTTCGGAGTGGGCTGGGACGCGGATCGGCAGCAACGCGGCGCACAGCATGCGGACTCGTCGCCGGCAGTGAAAAAGAAAGTAACGCTCTCTGCAGAGTGGCAGTTGTATTCGATCGATCTGCGGAACGTGAATCTCTCGTATGTCATCGGCGGATTCGGCTGGGGGGCGAATGCGGGCGCGAACGGGCTGAGAGACATCGCCTTCTATCTCGACGACATCCGCTATGAGCTGGACGACACCTCCGCGGCGGCCAGAGCGCGGGAGCCACACTTTGTCGTCAGCTACGAGACGGGCGGCGTGGACGTCTTCGATCGCGTCATGCGCAACGCCGCACATACCTACGACAATGCGCTCCTGGTACTGGCGTTCCTGGCCGCCGGCGACGTCCAACGGGCCGGTGTGATCGCCGATGCGCTGGTCGAGGCGCAGGCACACGATCGCTTCCGCCCATCGGAGCCGGGGCCTGCCCTCATCTATCGCGATAGTGTCCGCAATGCGTATCAGGGCGGGGATCTCTTCACGCCGCCCGGATGGACGCCCCGGAGCGTCCGCCTCCCCGGCTGGCGCGAGGGTGATCAGTGGCGTGAGGATGCGTATAGCGTCAGCCTCGATACCGGCAACACTGCCTGGGCCATGATCGCGCTGCTCGCGTATCACGACATCGCCGTGAAGAAGGGCGACAGCCGGTATCTGCGCGCGGCCAGGCAGCTCGGCGAATGGATCGCCCGAAACTGCGAGAGCGCGGACGGCCTTGGTTATGCCGGGGGCTACAACGGATGGGAGCCGGCACCGCGCCGGGCGCGGTATCGATCGACGGAGCACAACATCGATCTCTCCGTCGCATTCGAGCGGCTTTTCCTCATCACCGGCGACGATATCTGGCACGAGCGCGCCGAGCGCGCGCGACGTTTCGTCATGAGCATGTGGAACGACGCGGACGGCATGTTCTGGACGGGCACCGATGGTCCGACGAACAAGAAGGTCATCCCGCTCGACGTGCAGGCGTGGGCCGGGCTGGCCTTGAGAGATCTTCCACGCGACCACACCCTCCGTGCGCTCGCATACGCCGAGACGCACATGCGTGTCGGCAACACCGGTTACGACTACAGCCGCCGCGCTTGCACCGCCGATGGGAGGTCATGCGACGACCGCCAGGGTGTCTGGTACGAAGGCACCGCGCAGATGGCGGTTGCCTACCACCATAATGGCACCGAGGCGAGGGCGCGCGAGATCCTGACCGTGCTGAAGAACGCGCAATCCCACGCCGGCGCCCTCTTCGCCTCCGATCAGACGAACGGCCTCCTGACCGGCTTCGAGCGCGACGGCCTGCAACTCCGCTATTTCAAGCGCCCGCACATCGGCGCCACGGCATGGCTGGTCTTTGCAGAGCGGGGAGTGAATCCATATTGGCTGGGAAGGTGAACGCCGCTGGCGTCCCCAACGGTTCCGAGTTGGAACCGAGTCCTCGGCTGGCTGCGGGAGGTGGACTCGTTCCGGCAGATCGCGGCGTGAGGGGGCAACTGGACTCGTTCCATCCTCTCTAGTTGACTCTCCCCCGGGGATATGGAACCCACGGGACATTCGTGGAGTCAGGAATTCGTTTCGACGCTGTTCGTAACTACGAATAACGCAGCGCTTGCTCTGATACCATTTTGAATCGTTCGCAACCACCTTCTTTCTCAGACGGTTACGAGTCTCCGAAAAAACGAAGGTGTGACCCTCCGGACTCCTCCATTGCCTCATCCTACTCGGTGCCAACGCCGGGGGTGCGGTGAAGGTGAAGACCGAGGCGTAAGGCCTATTCATCTTCCGCGGTTGCCCACTCGACGAACCGGCAAGAGCGCGTCCACGAGGAGCAGCTACAGTGCTGTGGAACTTCCGTGGTCGTGTTCGACAATGTCGGCAATGCAAGCTGTTTGAAGGCGACAGGGTTCACGGCTTGGGACTGCCCCATCAACTCATTCCGCACCTCAGAACCGCGAAAGACCGTCGTGCTTGAATCGCCACTGATTAGAGAAGTCCTTCTGTCGAGGTTGAACCGCAGGCAGTAGTGTCTTCACTAGGGTTCCGGTCTCGGACCCAGCGGGAATCAAATAAAACTGAAGCTCCCATTCGTTTGGTAGCGCGCCTTGCACGTCCGTTACATCCACCTGAAAACGAATCTGAAAGTACCCGGCCGCTACGACAGTGACCTGAACGCCATCTGTTTCGATATTCGGTGGTCGCCGTATGGTGAGATCCTGTGTGCTCAAGCCATAATCGCCGTTAGAGATGTATATGCTTTCGAGAGTGAGAGCCTCAACCGTTGGCGCCTGAATCCAGCCCTTGAGCCGGTGATACGGAAAGCTCACAGCCTGTGACGAACGTGGGGTGACGTAGAAGCTCGCTTCGCCGCTCGCACTCCGTCTGTCTGTCGCAGCCTTTGGATTCCAAAGGATGATTTCAGCGAAGAGAAACTCAAGAATGGGTAGCAGGACCGGCTGCGATACGATGGAGAACAGCTCCGAGCGCTTGGCGGACCGCGTTCTGTTGCCACTGCGCCACGGCACCTCGAGCCGCTCGTTCGGCGCCTTCACCACGAACGGAATTCCCTCAGTATCGAAGACGATGGCGGAAACAGTCACGCCCCTTACCGGAACGTGATAGACGCTTGGTGTAGGCATCCAATTCTCGCAAAACTCAGAACGAAGTTTTGCTATCCAGTCTGATATCTCGATCGCCGACGCGCCTGGCACCGCACGTGCCTTCTCGTCTAGCCCGATGATCCAGAGAATGGGCTGCTGACGAGCACTGTTCGCGTGCGCTGCGATTCGACGCGCTGCCTTCGGCCAATCATCCGGCCAGTCGGTCTTCAACTCGACAACGTCATCCTCGGCTGGTCGACCAGCGAGAACGTCCTCGACGATCCGGAGAACCCACGCCTCAACTTCGTAGCGTCGGAGTGTCATGTGTTACGAATTGTCTCGCAGAAATTCGCCGGGCAGTAGGCGGAAGCGGATTCGACGTTCGCCACGGGGGAGGTTGAGGGTCTGAAAATCAACTTAGCGGATGAACGTCAAGTTGATTTTCGAGACGCGGCCCCGAACTCGCGACCCGAATGACAGCGTTAACCGTCCGGTCGTCATCCACGAACCCCTAGTGAGTAATACCCTCCGTGTAATGCGAGATCTTGGCAATCGCATCAAGGATGTGGCGAATACGGAAGATCCACTCTCGTTCAGGCGACACGCAGCGCCTCGGCGAGGATGGCATCGCGAAGCGGGGGAAAGATCGCATCGCGAAGGACGACATCTACATTCTGCACGTTCAACAGCTCTTGCAGTCGCAACTGCAGTGCAACGAGCTCGAAAAGCGAAATCGGCTTTGGGATCTCCACCAGCACATCGACGTCGCTCAGAGGTCCCGCGTCGCCGCGCGCGGTGGATCCAAACAGAGCCATCGATTCCACGCCGAAGTCGCGGCGCAGCTCTTCGCGATTCGCGCCGAGGATTTCCATGATTTCGTTTCTCGACAGCATGGGATACCTTGAACTTGGCGTCCCCAACGGGATTCGAACCCGTGTTGGCGCCGTGAAAGGGCGCTGTCCTAGGCCTCTAGACGATGGGGACGGAATGATGCGACGGGCCTGTGGGCTCGGTGGGACTCGAACCCACGACCAACGGCTTAAAAGGCCGCTGCTCTACCGACTGAGCTACGAGCCCGTAACCTCAACGAACGAAACCCTCGAGGCGCGCTCGAAGGGGGGCGGAAGATACCACGCCACGTGCGGAACGGGTGAACCTCGCGGCTTATTGCCTCTCATCCTCGCGATAGCCCTCTCACCCTCGGGAGAGCATCGTCCAGAGGCCGATGACGATGAAGCCGGCGCCGGCGACGAGCTTGAGCGTCGAGGGCTTGACGAAGCGCTCGATCTGCGCGCCGACAAGGACGCCGATGGCCGAGGCCAGCACCAGCGCGCTGGCGCTGGCGGCGAAGACGACCCACTTCCGGTTCTGCGCCTCCGAGGCGAAGAGCATCGTGGCGAGCTGGGTCTTGTCGCCGATCTCGGCGAGGAAGACGGAGATGAAGATGGCGGGGAAGGCTTTCCACATGGGGTGGAGTCTAGCGCGGAGCGTTGTCGGGTCGTCGGTTGTTTCCGGAACTGGGGGGAACTCGACGCCGGAAGGCCGTCGACTTGCCGAAATCAGGTATCTGATCAGTAAATCTCACGAAATGAGCGGGTTGCGTTGTTTCGATGAACCAGAACCGTGGTTCGACCGAACGAAAGAACTGGTTCCGGGAACGAGAAACCTCGTCCCGGGAACGAGAAACCTGGTCCCGCGAACGAGAAACCTGGTCCCCCGGAACCAGAAACCTCGTCTCGGGAACGAGAAACCTGATCCCCTGGGACCAGAAACCTGGTTCGCGGAACGAGAAACCTGGTCCCCTGGGACCAGAAACCTGGTCCACGGAACGAGAAACCTGGTTCCTCGGAACGAGAAACCTGGTTCCTGAAACGAGAAACCTGGTCCTCGGAACGAGAAATCTGCTTCATGAAACGAGAAACCTGGTCCTCGGAACGAGAAATCTGGCCAACTCGGCGTCCCAGGGGGCGGTTACCCGCCGAACGCGAACGTGCGCATCGACAGGTTGCCGTAGTGGAATCCCTCGTAAATCGTTGTCAGCGTGTCGTTTGGATGGGTGGCGCCGAGGGTGACGAAGAGTGGCTCGAAGTGCTCGGGGGTGGGGACGGCGAGGGCGGCGTGGGGGGCGAGGGTACGGTAATGGGTCAGGGTGTCGAAATCGCGGGCGGCGAGGTGGGTGGCGAACCAGGTGTCGAACTCGGCTGCCCAATCGTCCACCGGGGCGGCTTTGCCGTCGAGGTGAATGGCGCGGAGGTTGTGGACGATGCCGCCGCTGCCGATGATGACGACGCCGCGGCCGCGGAGCGGGGCCAGCGTCCGGCCGATGCGCATCAGCTCCTCGGGCGTGGTCGGAAACGGTTGCGAGATCTCGACGATCGGTACGTTCGCCCCGGGGAGGAGGATGCGCAGCGGGACCCAGAGGCCGTGGTCCCAGCCGCGCGTCTCTTCGAGTCCGGCGCCGCCGAAGAGAGCGGCGATCTCGCGGGCGAGGGCGGGATCGCCGGGGGCCTCGTAGCGGATTCGATAGAGCGCGTCGGAGAAGCCGCCGAAGTCGTAGATCGTCTCGGGGCGGGCCACGGCGTTCACGAGAAGACCGCGGGTCTGCCAGTGCGCGGAGACGATGACGATGGCACGGGCGCCGGCGAGCGTGGCACCGTACGCGGCGACGGCACGTGTGAAGTCGTCCTGCTCGAGGGCGATCGACGGGGCGCCGTGGGAGATGAAAAGGGTGGTCATGCGGACAATGATGGCTGAAAACGGGGGTTGGAGCGCTGGCGTCTCGCCGGCTGGCCCGGAGGCGTCTCGCCTCCGGTGTGGCGAGACGCGATACATTTGCTCGTAACCTCCGCAGCGGCGAGACCCTTCGGCTTCGCTCAGGGCAGGCTCTGCTGGGCCAGCCGGCGAGACGCCAGCGCTCCGTCGCACATCCCGATATCATCCGTCCAATGCGTATCCGTTGCCTCGTCCTATTCCTTCTCATTCCAATCGTCAGTCAGGCCGCCGAGCCTCGGAGATTGCCGACCGGCGTTTCGCTCGATCCCGTAGCCGCGTCGCATCTCGTCGGCAACTTTCCGTTAGCGATGGCGTTGGCGCCGGGAGGGGAGCGCGTGGCGCTGCTGCTCGGCGGATGGCGGGAGCAGGGAGTGCAGATCGTCGACAGGAAGTCGGGGGCGGTGGTGCAGACGCTGCCGCAGATCGCGGCCTTCCTCGGCCTGGCGTTTTCTCCGGACGGCAAGACGCTCTACGCCAGCGGCGGTAACGACGACTCGATCTTCATCTATCGCTGGAACGGCCGCGAGGCGGTGGCGGACGGCAAGATCGATCTGGTGGAGCGTCCGAAGCCGGAGCCGAAAGAGAAGCCGAAGGATCCGGTGGGGACGCAATACCCGGCCGGCATTGCCGTCTCCGGCGACGGACGCCTTCTGTACGTCGCCGAGAATCTCTCCGATACGCTGGCCGTCGTCGATCTCACCACCGGCAAGGTCATTCAGCGCGTCGAGACCGATCGCTATCCGTATGCGGTGGTCGCCGATGCGCGCGGCAATGTGTACGTCTCCGCGTGGGGGGACAGCACGGTGAACCGTTTCCGCCTCGGCGCCGACGGCATTCTCCGCCGCACCGCGCGGATCGCCGTGGGGCGCCATCCCTCGGCGATGGTGCTCCGCGGCACGCGCCTCTACGTCGCCTCGGCCAGCACCGATTCGATCGGCGTCGTCGACACGGCCACCTCGAAAATGGTCAAGACATTGACCGATCCGCCGCCGGCCGGGCCGCGCGAGGGGAGCACGCCGAATGCACTGACGCTCTCGCGCGACGGCAGCCGGCTTTTTGTCGCCGAAGCCGACAACAATGCGGTGGCGGTCTTCGATGTGGCTTCGGGGAAGCTGCTCGGGCGCGTGCCGGTGGAGTGGTATCCATCGGCGCTGGCTGTCGATGGGAACGAGCTGCTCGTCGTCAGCGCCAAAGGGCGCGGCTCGCGGCCGAATCCGGAACGGAAGCAACCGGGGACGAAGAATCCGCCGCACTCTCCCGACTACACGCTCGGCCAGTTCGAGGGGACGCTGCTGTCGTTCCCGGCGAACCTCCCGGTCACGAAGCTGGCGTCGCTCACGCATCGGGTGGCGAAGGCGAACGGCTGGGACACCACGCGCGGGGCGCGGCGCTATCCGCCGTTCAAGCACGTCATCTACATCATCAAAGAGAACCGCACCTACGATCAGGTGCTCGGCGACATGAAGGAAGGGGACGGCGATCCGTCGCTGGTCTTCTTCGGCGAGGAGATCTCTCCGAACCATCACGCGCTGGCACGGCGGTTCGGGCTGTTCGACCGTTTCTTTGTCAACGCCGAGGTCAGCGCGCAGGGGCACAACTGGTCGATGGCCGCGTACAGCGGCGACTACCTCGAGAAAACGATGCCGTCGATGTACAGCACGCGCGGCCGGACGTACGACTACGAGGGGACGAACCGCGACAAGGTGGTCGACGACGACGATGACGTCAACGCGCCGGCGAACGGCTACCTGTGGGACCTGGCGCTGCGGAAGAAGATCTCGCTGCGCAACTACGGCGAGTATGTCGCCAACGACGAGAACCAGAACGACGTCGCCGGCAAACAGTACGTCGGGCTTCGCCGGGCGTTGCGCAATACGACGTCGCCTGATTACCCGTCGTTCAACATGGACATCCAGGATCAGACGCGCGCCGACGTCTGGCTGCGCGAGTTCCAGCAGTACGCCGCGAACGGCTCGCTGCCGGCGTTCGAGATCGTGCGCCTGCCGAACGATCATACGGAGGGTGCCAAGAAGGGTAAGCCGACACCGCGCGCCTACATGGCCGACAACGATCTGGCCCTCGGGCGCATCGTCGAGGCGGTCACGCACTCACCGTTCTGGCGCGACACGGCCATCGTGGTCGTGGAGGACGACGCGCAGGACGGGCCGGACCACGTCGACTCACATCGTTCCGTACTGCTGATGATCTCGGCCTGGAACCGTGGCGGGGTCATTCATCGCTTCGTCAATACGACCGACGTCCTGGCGACGATGGAGGAGATCCTCGGCCTCGATTCGCTTTCGCAGTTCGATTACTACGCACGCCCGGTGCGCGAGATCTTCGCTTCCGAGCCCAACCTGACGCCCTACGACGCCATCAAGCCGCCGGTCGATAGGAATGAGAAGAATCCGGAGAGCCCGCAAGCGAAACAGTCCGCGGCGCTCGACTTCTCCCGCCCCGATGCCGCCGATGACGACACGCTCAATCGCATCCTCTGGAGCACGATCAAGGGGAATGCGCCGTATCCCGGGCCGACCCGGGCGGCGGTGGGGGAGATGTTGGGGGAAAGGTGACGGTCGGAGCGCCGGCGAGACGCCAGCGCTCCGTTGCGAGTCGACGGCGCTACGCGTTCACCAGCGGCAAACGCACCGTGAACGTGGAGCCGCGTTCGGGGCCGTCGCTGGACACGTCGATCGAGCCGGAATGTGCTTCGACGATGCGGCGTGAGATGGCCATGCCGATGCCCAGTCCGGGATATCCCTCGGCACGTTCGCTGCGGCGGAAGGGCTCGAAGACCTGGGGGAGGAAATCGGCCATGATGCCGATGCCTGTGTCTTTGATCGCCACGACGGCGAACGAATTCTCCAGGCGGCCGTCGATCCTCACTTCGCCGGCCGTGGTGAACTTCACCGCGTTGGAGAGCAGGTTGAGAAACACCTGGCGCATCCGGTCGGGGTCAACAAACACGGTAACGGGCTGATCGGGGAGGTCGACGCTCAGGATCAGGCGCTTCCTCTGCGCCTGTACCTCGACGAAGCTGGCCGCCGTGCGCACGATCTGACAGAGGTCGCATTCCCGCGGTTTCAGCGGCAGCGACCCTCT
>Ga0247668_1000339_pt1 | contig 11794 bp, 6 predicted proteins | sample CNK09_metaG_FD_182737 | JGI IMG/M metagenome (GOLD analysis project Ga0247668, IMG submission 182737) | Soil microbial communities from Purdue University Martell Research Forest, Indiana, United States - CNK09 | ecosystem: Environmental > Terrestrial > Soil > Temperate forest > Bulk soil | place...
TGGTTGGTGATTTCCGGAGCGCTGGCGTCTAGCCGGACGGGCGGCCGGGCTTGCCCGGAGCGCTGGCGTCTCGCCGGCTGGCTCGGCGTGCGTCCCGCCGCCGCGGTTACCGCAACTGTCTGGAGTCTTGCCGGGCGGGCGGCGGTGGTTCCTTGCAGACCGTGATCATGGTGTAGCTTCGTTCCCGAGATGCTCCAAGGCCGCCTCCGCGTCTTCGAGCTCTTCCTTCCGGCGCAGGTAGCCGTGTTTGAAAATCAGGCGACGGGCCTCGGCGAGGTCGTGCTGCGGGGATTGCCACGGGTACGTCGCATCGCGAAAGAAGAGCCGCGCGCGATACAGATGGATGTCGGCCAGGAACAACGGCATCGGCCCGCGCTCGGCAATCTCCCACGCTTCGTCCAGGTCGCTCTGCGCGCTCTCGGGTCCGATGCGTGCGCCGGTGAGACTGCGCAACCAAGCGCGGATGAGAAGGCCGCGCGGGAGTTGGTCCTGCCGACCAGCGCGGCGTAGTTCTGACACGGCGTGGTCCAACTCCATCGCCGCGGTCGTGAATCCGCGCTGACTTTCTTCGGACGTGGGCGGCGGCGAGTAGTGTTGCGCCGGTTCACCTTGGTGGCTCCGCGATTCTAGAGTCGCCGCGTAGAGCGCGGCGCGGCCCAGCGTGAGATGGTCGAGGGCGATGTCGAGGAGCCAGTGGTTGCGTTCACCGATCTCGAGCGTCTGCGCCGCGCGCTCAGCGACGGCGCGGCACTGGGCAAGCCCTTCTTCTTTCTTCCGTTTCCCTTCCGTCTTCCACACCTCCCCTTCCACCGCCGACAAGAGCAGGTCGCAATACTGGAAGCCCCGAAGCGAATGCAGAAGGGGATAGTCGACCTGCCACTCGGCCTGCATCTGCTCGGCTTCGCGGAAGCGCGCCTCCGCCTCGTCCCGGCGGCCCGCCTGGTGCAGGGTGTCGGCATGGGTTGAGCGCGTGCCCATTCGCCAGAACGCATCCTCACTGCGGTCCGCATAGGTCACGGATTGCTCGGAGTCGCCCATTGCCCCGGCCACGTCGCCCAGCGTCAGCTCCAACTCGCTCAGGTTGTCGATGCTGATGGCGGCGTTTTTCCAGTCCTCCTGCTTGATTCGCATCTCCAGCCCGGCCCGCATCGGCTCAAGGGCCTCGGTCAGCCGGCCTAGGGCGCGCAGGGTAAAGGCCGCTTCGTTCAGTAACCATGCCTGAGCGGTTTCCGTGAGCGCAGGCGAGATGCAGGTCCACGGAGTCTCGAAGAAGCAGGCGACAGCTCCCAAGTCGGAGCCGAACGCGCCGAGTTTCCTAGTGCTGTAGAACTCGTTCCGTCGCCCGATGCGATCGCGGTAAACCTTGTCACACGCCTCCTGTTGCAACCCCGCATGGCAGCCGTGGGCAACGGCCTGGTAGAGCGGTTGGAGGTCTTCGAGCGTAGCATCGGGTTTGTCCGGCGTGGTCGCGCAGAGGTGCTCGTAGATCCGCCGGTGTGCTGCCAGCCACGCCTCGGGCTGCGCATCGCGCAGGCGCTGGCCGAAATACTCGCGCAGGAGAGGATGCGCATCGAGGGCCACGAGTATGCCGGAACCGTGCTGCCGTATCACAGTGAGCAGCTTCGCATCTTCCAGACGCTGGAGGGCGACATTGCGCTGCGCCTCGCTGATGCCGATCAACGGCTCCGTCAGCCCTGCGATGGCTTCCCCTTCCCACAAGGCCGCTAGGGTGCCGGCCGTGGCGGGCCGGTCGAAGAGGCCGAGCAGGCGCAGGAGCGCGAGGGCGCGCTGGCCTTGCGCTCTGTGAGAGGCCGTCTCGCCAACTTTGTCGAGCGCCGCCACATACGCATCCATCACGTGGAAGGCGTGGCCCCCCTGTTCCTCGGCATCAGCTTCCGAAAGCCTGACGAGGTCACGCTTGCGGATATCCCCGCCCTGAGCATCGCGCAGGTAGCTGCCGATGAGATTGAGCGTAAGGGCGTGACCTTTCACGTCCTCGACCATCTTCTCGAATTCATTCCAGTGCGTGCGTCCGTCCGAGCTGGGGATGGTTTTCCGCAGACTGCCCTTCACATCGAATGACTGAAGCAGCGCGACGCCGGCCTCGGTGGAAAGGCGCGCCAGTTTTTTCTCCGCAACCGTTTTCCCGGCGTAGGCGCGCAAGTCGGAAATGCTGAACCGTGTGGTGACCACGCACAAACCGTGGCTGGTGACCGCGAGCCCCTTGAGCAGGGCGGCAATGCCTTGGTCTTTCAGCTCGCCCGGTGTGGGAGAGGTGGGAGCGTACTGCAGCGGCTCCAGGCCATCCAAGATGAGCAGCGCTCGCCGTTCGCCTGCGAGTTGGGCCAGCCGTCGCCCCTTGTCGAACGCACCCGCTGCGCTGCTCGCCATCCCCGTATCGCCGAAGAACGCGAGGGCCCTATTGAGAAACAATTCGGACGAGACCTGCTCCCGGGTCCCCTGGCTGTAGAAGGACCACGCCAGCACCGCGTCGCACTCCGGCCAGTTCTGGAACGCAAGATCCACGGCCCACTTCGCAACCAGCGAAGTCTTCCCCTCCCCGCCAAGAGCGACGAAGATAAGGATGTGGGGGCTCTTCGTTTCGCCACGGACGACTTGGTCCCACGCATCGTTTAGAACCCTTGTTTCCGCTTCACGCCCGATGAGATTCGACGGCGCGTATTTCATGATGCGAGAGATGTCGGCTTGTACGCTGGCGCCCTCAACTTGGACAGCCGCCGTCGTTGAACTTACTTGGGCTAGGTCGCGTCGGAAAATCGTCAAATGGAAACGGCGTTTGTCCTCATCGTTCCAAAGTTCCAACCCGATAGTCCCATCCTCTAACCATGTGCCATTCTCTTCCAACGAGTTTCGAATCCGGCGAACACCGGAGCCCTTTCGCTGGTTGTACCGGGCAAGGCTCATTGCCTCGATGAGCCTTGGATTTCGGGAGTACTTCGGATGCAAATCGTCAGGGGAATTGAGTAGCACCTCTGGTGGTACTGAGCTAAGCCCGGGGTTTATGAATTCAATGCGATTGTCCAGCACATTCACTCGACCGTGATCGTCTTCCCGATAGTCGCGGTGAATCAAGAAGTTCGTGAGAGCCTCAACAATTGCAACCCTGGGATACTCACTGATAGCCATTTCGCTTCCGAAGCTGTCCCGATACTCGGGGCTGCCAACGACGCGAGAAGAAAGGGAATCGAGTCGCCGTAACAGCTCCCGGTGCAGATACAGAACCGAGCCCCAAATGGTCTCCAACACCGCAGCCTTCCCCTCGCCAGTTTGCACCTGAACGTGAACATGAAATCGTGTGCTGCTTATGAGTTCGCGAAGCGCGCAGAAGAGTATGCCTTCGTCCGTCAGCGTTATCGCACCCTTGGACGAGAAACAGGCAAGTCCGCTGGAGACGAGAAACTGCCCTCTTGTCTCGGCTTCACCTCTTCGATGGGGTTCGAAAATCGAATCGAACTTGGCGCAGTCGCCGAAATACGAATCCAAGAGAGCAGCATCGACGGCCTCCACGCCAAGTTCACCTTCGATGAGCCCGGCTTGCCCGAGTTTGCTGAGAATCGATTCGGCCTCTTCGAGTTCTTTCCTGATCTCAAATTTTGCGGACGCACCTGAAACTGTGGCTTCCGCAATCCGAAGGTCCGCAATCTTTTCTATCCACCGCTTGATCGCTTCGTCGCCGCCCATGGGTTGCCTCTAGATTCTCTAATTCTTAACTGCCCTTTCTATCTTCTTGAACAGTTCAAACTTCTCCATCGCCGTAACTGGCTTCGCCTCGACCTACAAGAGTGTAAGCTTTAGCTTTTGTTGCGTAGCGCAGTCGAACGCTATCTGCCGAGTTCCTCGATCATCTCTTTCGCTTCCGCAATCTGAGACTTGAGTTCAAACTTCTGCGCGGGAGACGTCACAATGGCGAGTTGCTCTTGGAGGTACTCCAACTTGTCCGTCCATCTCTTAAGCGCGGCGCTAGGCTTCGCGGGGACTGAGCGAGCTCTCGCTGGCGGCGCTGGGGCCACACCGATGCCTGGAACCGCTACGCATCGACGGGCTGCGAAGACTTCATCACGCTTGCCGTGAATCGTTTCCTCTGGACCGTAGAGTGACTTCTGTTGATCGGATAGTCCGGCGTACGTCTCGATATCCACGAGGATCTCACCCACGTTGCTGGCCGTTTCCAGACGTACAGCACGGGCGATGACGCTGCCGGCCATTCTCTTGACTCCGGCATTCGTCTCGATGGCCAGCTCTCCCGTCGCGATCCCAACACGGAACCATCGCTTGGCCGACGCTACGGTCTTCTCGTGGTTGTGGAGGCGACAAGCGTCGTGGACCGCGAGCGCATAACGATGAGCAATGGATGGCGAGTCCAATGCGAGAATCGCACCATCACCAGTCGTTGCCATCACAGCATCCTCGCGGTGGAGATTCACGGCACGCAATCCGGTATCTACGAACGCCTGGATCTGGTCATTGAAGTGCATCACGACCTCGGCTGAGAGATTCTCTTCAAGCTCACGAGCGACATCGCTGTAGCCCTTCAGATCAAGCTCGACAATGGTCTTGCGCATGACATTCCTCCCTTTGGCGACAGAAGACATCGCATCCGGCCATAACTTCGCAGCAGCTTCCGCGGCTTCGAGTTCTTCCTTTCGCCGCCAGTAGCCGCAGCGTTCGATGATCACACGGGCTGCGGCAAGATCATCCTTTGGCCCGCGTGTCGTACCGTCGGGGTTCTTGTCCCACGGTACGTCGCTTCGCGAAAGAAGAGCCGCGCGCGATATAGATGGATGTCGGCCAGGAACAACGGCATCGGCCCGCGCTCGGCGATCTCCCACGCTTCGTCCAAGTCGCTCTGCGCGCTCTCGGGACCGGTGCGCGCGCCGGTGAGACCGCGCAGCCACGCGCGGGTGAGGAGGCCACGCGGGAGGTGGTCCTGCTGGCCAGCGCGGCGGAGGCCGGACACGGCGCGGCCCAGCTCCGTCGCTGCAGTTGTGAATCCGCGCTGACTTTCTTCGGACGTGGGCGGCGGCGAGAGCTGCGCTAACTCCCGTTGGCGGCTCCGCGATTCGAGAATTGCTGCGTAAAGCGCGGCGTGGCCCAGCGTGAGATGGTCGAGGGCGATGGTGAGGAGGGAGAGCTTGTTTTGCTCGGCCCACTTTAGTGTCTGCGCCGCGCGCTCGGCGACGGCGCGGCATCGGGCAAACCCTTCGTCCTTCTTCCATTCTCCTTCTGTCTTCCCCGCCTCCCTCTCCGCCTCCGTCAGCAGCAGGTCGCAATACCGGAAGCCCGGAAGCGAATACAGAAGCGGGCAGTCGGGCTCGAGCTCGGCCTGCAACTGTTCGGCTTCGCGGAAACGCGCCTCCGCCTCGTCCCCGCGCCCCGCCTGGTGCAGAGCGTCGGCATGGGTCGTGCGCTTGCCCATCCGCTGAAACGCATTCTCGCTGCGGTCAGCGTAGGTCACGGACTGTTCGGCGTCCCCCACCGCCCCGGCCACGTCACCGAGCGTCAGCTCCAGCTCGCTCAGGTTGCCGGCTCGGATAACAGCGGCTCTCCAGTTCTCTTGCTTGACGTCCATCTCCAGCCCGGCCCGCATCAGTTCGAGGGCCTCGGTCAGCCTGCCCAAGGCGCGCAGGGAGAAGGCAGCTTCGTTCAGCAACCACGCCTGGTCGACATCTCGGAGCGCGGGCGAGACACGGCTCCACGGAATCTCGAAGAAGCAGGCAACGGCTCCCAGGTTGGAACCGAACGCGCCGAGTTTTCTCGTGCTGTAAAACTCCTCCCCTCGCCCGATGCGGGCGTAGTAAACCTTGTCACACACCTCCTGTTGCAAACCAGCATGGCAGCCGTGGGCCACGGCCTGGTAGAGCGGTTGGAGTTCTTCGAGCGTGGCGTCGGGCTTGTCCTCCGTGGTCGCGCAAAGGTGCTCGTAGATCCGCCGGTGCGCCGACCGCCACGCCTCGGGCTGCGCATCGCGCAGGCGCTGGCCGAAGTATTCGCGCAGGAGAGGATGCGCGTCGAGGGCGACGAGCGCGCCGGAACCGTGCTCCCGGATCACCGTGAGCAGCTTCGCCTCTTCCAGACGCTGGAGGGCGAGGTTGCGCTGCGCCTCGCTGATACCGTTCAGCGGCTCGGTCAGCCCGGCGATGGCCTCTCCTTCCCACAAAGCCGCCAGAGTGCCGGCCGTGGCGGGCCGGTCGAATAGGCCAACGAGACGCAGGAGCGCCAAGGCGCGGCGGCCATTTTCGCGCAGTTCGCGCTCCTTGCCATCAAAGAGACATCGGAGCCAGACACGAAATCCACCGGGCGCCATCGACTCCACATACGCATCCATGACGTGGAATGCGTGGCCCCCCTGCTCCTTGGCATTAGCTTCCGAGAGCCGGATGAGGTCGCGTCTCCGGATGTCCCCGCCGTGGGCGTCGCGAAGGTAGCTGCCGAGGAGATTGAGCGTGAGGGCGTGACCCTTCACGTCCTCCACCAGCTTCTCGAATTCATTCCAGAGCGTGCGCCCGTCCGAGCTGGGGATGGTTCTCCGCAGACTCCCCTTCACCTCGAAGGACTGAAGCAGCGCCACGCCGGCCTCGGTGGAAAGGCGCTCGAGCTTCTTCTCAGCAACTGTTTTCCCGACATAGGCGCGCAAATCGGGAATGCTGTACCGGGTGGTGACGACGCACAGGCCGCGGCTGCTGGCCGCCAGGCCTTTGAGCAGGGTGGCGATGCCCTGGTCTTTCAGCTCGCCCGGCGTGGGCGAGGTCGGCGCGTATTGCAGCGGCTCCAGGCCATCCAGGATGAGCAGCGCCCGCCGCTCGCCTGCGAGCTGGGCCAGGCGCCGCCCCTTGTCGAACGCGCCGGCCGCGCTGCCCGCCATCGCCGCGTCGCCGAAGAAGGTGAGGGCCTCATTGAGAAACAGGTCGGACGATGCTGCCAACTGCTCGCGAGTCCCCTGGCTGTAGAAGGACCACGCCAGCACGGCCTCGCACCCCGGCCACTCCTGAAATGCCAGATCGACGGCCCACTTCGCCACCACCGAGGTCTTCCCTTCGCCGCCGAGCGCAACGAAGGTGAGGATGTGGGAACGCTTCGTTTCGCCGCGAACGACCTGGTCCCAGGCATCGGAAAGGAGTTTGGTTTCCGCCTCGCGCCCGATGAGACTCGACGGCGCGTATTTCATAATGCGGGAAATGTCGGGGGGCCGTACGGCAGACGTCGATGCATCGAAGGTGAGAGCGGTTCCCTTTTGCCGTGTTTTTGTTCTTGGCGTACCGACTGGGCCCGGCTCGACGCCCGCCTGCTGGAGCAGAAAATCGTACAGGCGTTGATAGGCCTCCTCCGACGTGAGCGCGTAGTGAGTGCCTGAGCGTAGAGGCTCAGGGATGTACTCCTCGGCGACGGAAGACAAGAAGACGGGTAGGAACTTCAACGACCGGCTGCGGGCGGCGTAAAGGTCACTCGTAATCAGAGCACCTTCCCAATCAACGCCCTTGCCCTTTCCAGCAACTTCATGTCCGCGAAACCGCCGGTAGTAGGTCTCCGTGCAAACGACGAGAACGAAGTCCGCGGCATCGAGCTGATTCATCATCCAACGCGGCCAGCCCTCCTCCGGCGTTCCGTTTACATACTGGTCAAGTAGTGTTTCGATGCCGTCCTTGCGCAGGCGTTCGGAAAGCCCGAGCACTTGCTCCCGATGTTCATCGGAGTCGTGGCTATAGCTGATGAAGACCGTTGTTGCGCTCATGCGAGGTCGTGTTGTGGGGATTGCCAAGGGTACTTCACTTCGCGAAGGAAGGGCCGCGCGCGATACAGATGGACGTCGGGCAAGTGCGTGAAGGGGCACGGCCACGCGCGTACGCGCGGCCGTGCCCGGTCTTCTGTTACTCGACTCCTCAGTTCACGGCGGGATTACCGGGGGCCGGAGCCGGGGCCGGCTTCTTCTTCCGTTTCCCCGATCTTCCGAGGTCGCGCCTCAGGTTGCCAACGTGCTCGGCGGCCGTGGTGGCCTCCGCATCACGGGCTACCCCTTTGGCGATCTCGTAGGTCTGCAGCGCGTCGGCCACGATCTCGGCACGCTTCCGATCGATGGTGAACTTGACGTTCTTCGCCGCACCATTCAACTTGTCCACCAGGGGCCGGAAAGCATCGCTAAGCTGCAGCAGGTCGCGCGCCGCGGTAACGTCGAACTTCTTCACGCTTTGCAGCTCCGGGTTTGCCTCGACCGCGGCGATGGTCGAGAGGATGAATGCGTCCGAAACGCTCAGTTGCGACTGGACAAACCCCTTCGTGAGCGGGTGAGACTGGGTGAAGTCCGGCATCAGGGCAAGCGCATCGTCGATGGCCGAGGACAGCCTCGCCGCCACCTGCTCGTAATGCGTGACCGTCGGAGTCTGCAGCGGCACCGGGTCATCCGGCGCGGCTTGCGCAGTAACGGTCGTTACTACTTTAGGCATATGGTCTCCTCCTTTGACGAGTCAAGACCTCGCGGCGTGCCACGCGCACGCCGGGACGTCGGGTTACCTGAACGGCTCTGATCAGGAGCCTCCAGGCAGGCGGCACTCGTACGCGTGCCGGTCGTCGGTGACGGGGAGCAATCAGCGAACAGACGCGCCTTTGCCAGGGCGTAGCGATCTCGCGCCGGCCTCCATACGGCCGGCAGGGAGGGTCGTCTGCACCTGATTGCGTCCATCACGCACGAGGAGGGGCGTGAGCGAGGGAAATCCCTACCACGAAAAATTCTGGGACTTATACGTCCCATGGCAAGAATTGCCAAATGCTAAGTGTCTATTCATGAACGAGTTACTGACAACCCGAAGAGCCGGCATTTCCATTATCGTGTCGAATTGAGACGCAAGACTGTCAGAACCGTCCGATTTTCGAACGTCAACGGTCCGCATGAATGCGTCCGTGAGTGACCTTGAGGGTCAATCCCGTTCGATATCGATGCGTCCGCGAGTGACCTTGAAGGTCAATCCCGTTCGACATCGATGCGTCCGCGCGTCACCTTGAAGGTCACTCTCGTTCGACATCGATGCGTCCGCTAGTCACCTTGAAGGTCACTCTCGTTCGACATCAATGCGTCCGCGAGTCACCTTGAAGGTCACTCTCGTTCGACATCGATGCGTCCGCGAGTGACCTTGAAGGTCGATCCCGTTCGACATCGATGCGTCCGCGAGTGACCTTGAAGGTCGATCCCGTTCGACATCGATGCGTCCGCGAGTGACCTTGAAGGTCGAATCCATACGACATGAATGCGGTCGCGAACCACCTTGAGGTCGATCCCGTTCGACATCGATGCGGTCACGAACCACCTTGAAGGTCGATCCCGTTCGACATGAATGCGGTCGCGAACCACCTCGAAGGTCGATCCCGTTTGACAGGAACGCGGTCACGAACCACCTTGAAGGTCGATCCAGTTCGACATCGATCCGGTCACGAGTGACCTTGCATCTCAAAGCCGTTCACCCACCCATTGACATTCTAGGTATCGCGACCTACGATACCTAGAATGTCGATGCCTGGCCGCCGATCCGAAGAGATGGTCCTGCTGCAGGGGACACTGGATCTTCTCGTGCTGCGCGCACTCGAGCCAGCGCCGCTTCATGGCTACGCCGTAGCGCGATGGATTGCGGCTGCAAGCGGTGGCGTGCTGCGCATCGAGGAAGGCTCGCTGTATCCGGCTCTGCACCGCATGGAGAGCTCGGGCTGGTTGTCGTCGGAATGGAAACAGACCGAGACCGGCCGGCGCGCGAAGTTCTACCGCCTCACCCGGGCCGGCCGCAAAGCGCTTGGTGAGGAGTCGTCCATCTGGCATGCCTTCGTTGCGGCGGTAGGAAAGGTGATCTCGTGAGCAAAGACCACGGCACTTCTGACGAAATCGGGGCGGAGATCGAGTTTCACATCGACATGCGCACGCGTGACTTGATCGCCCAGGGTATGCCGCCGGAGGAGGCTCGAGCGGAGGCAGTTCGGCGGTTTGGAAATGTCGAAGCGGTGCGCGGCGCCATCGTCGGGGCACGCCGGGCGCCGCTCTGGAGCGTCGTCGTCCTGGCCACCTTGGGCGTTTGCGTGATCATGCAGCGCATCCTCTCGTACTTCACGTTCTACCGGGAACTGTACAAGGCATTCCCGTTCTATGTGCCCGAGTCGCTGAAGAACGGGCTGGAGGTCGCGGTGTGCGTCGCCGCGCTGCTGGCGCTCGGCGAGCGACATCTCAGCCGAGGGCTTTTCCTCGACCGCCGAGTGGTCCGTGGTCTGCTGTTCGCCGTGGCCTGCACGCTACCGATGTTCGCCGGCTTCGTCATGACGCGGCACAGCGACGTGCGCGATCTTCCCGCCCTCTTCTACCTGGCGTTCTTTTCGCCGTTCGTCGAGGAGCTCGTCACGCGCGGCTTCGCCTTTGGCACCCTGCGACGGCTCGGTTGGCCTCTCTGGCCCGCCGTGGCGGTGTGCGCGATGGTGACCGGGCTCGCGCACATCGAAAAGGGTCAGAACGCGACACAGATCCTCGGTCTCTTCGTCTTACCCGGTATTGGGGGCGCACTCTTCTGCTGGCTTCTCGATCGCTGGGGATCGCTCTGGTTCCCGTGGGCTCTGCACGCGATGATGAATTTCTGGTGGGAAGTCTTTAACGTGGCGCCCACGGCCCTCGGCGGCTGGTTTGCCTTCGTCCTTCAGAACGGCAGCGTGCTGCTGGCCATCCTGATCACTTTCAAGTTCACCCGCTCAATGAACGGCCCGCGCGTCGCCGTAACTCCGGGAGGATCGGATGCCAATGAGCGCGGAGAGAGGACAGATCCGGCTTCCTCGCGGCAGGCAATCAGTCTCGCCACACTTGTCTGACCCCGCGTTACGCGGCCAGCCGTTCACGCGCCGCGTCCAGCAACCGACGAACGTCGTCTACCGACGTCACGTCGGCAAGACCGTTGCGGATGTCCTTGCCGTGGGCGATCCCTTTCGAGAACCAGCCGATGACGGTGCGGGCCTTGTGCAGCTTCCAATTGATGACCTGCGGCGCGCCGTCGATCTTGGCCAGGTAGCGGTGCATGGCGTCGATGCGGCGGTCGACTTCATTCCCGGCTGGCACCCCGCTCACGTAGGCCAGGATGTCGCGGAAGATGAAGGGATTGTGCAGCGCGGCGCGGCCGATCATCACACCGTCGACGCCGGTGGTCTCGAACATCCGGATGGCGTCGGCCGGCGTCTTGACGTCGCCGTTCCCAAAGACAGGGATGCTCAGCTCGCTCTTGACCTGGGCGATGTAGCCCCAGTCGCTGGCGCCCGTGTAGGCCTCGTTGCGCGTGCGGCCGTGGATGGCGATCGAGGCCACGCCGATCTCCTCGAAGCGCTTCAGCAGGGGGATGACGTCGTCGCTCTCCCACCCCTTGCGCACTTTCACCGTGACCGGGATTTTCACCCGCTTTTTGATCTTCTCCACCACGCGCGCGGCGCGGTCGAAATCCTTCAGGAGCGCGGAGCCGGCGCCGCTGTTGACGACCTTGCGCACCGGGCAGCCCATGTTGACGTCGACGATGTCGACCCCCTCGGCTTCCACGATCGCGGCCGCGTCGTCCATCCGATCGGGATCGCCGCCGTAGATCTGGATCGCCACCGGCCGCTCGCTTTCGTGAAACGCCAGCATCTGCTTGGTGCGCACGTTGTCGCGCGTCAGCCCCTCGGCGGAGATGAATTCGGAGACGACGAGCCCCGCACCACCAAGCTCCTTGACCAGCGACCGGTAGTACATATCGGTCACCTCGGCCATCGGGGCGAGGGCGAGCGGCGGATC
>Ga0247668_1000340_pt1 | contig 11789 bp, 12 predicted proteins | sample CNK09_metaG_FD_182737 | JGI IMG/M metagenome (GOLD analysis project Ga0247668, IMG submission 182737) | Soil microbial communities from Purdue University Martell Research Forest, Indiana, United States - CNK09 | ecosystem: Environmental > Terrestrial > Soil > Temperate forest > Bulk soil...
CGTGCGCCGCGTGGCTTAGTTAAGAGAGCCGTCGCGCTGCCGCCGGAATCGTCCCGCCCTGCACGACGACCGACGCGAGCACGACGACGAACACTGTTTCGTAGATGCGCGACGCGTCGCGCACGTGATGCGTCACGGCGAACGCGGCGAGCAGGATCGGCACGGCGCCCTTCAGCCCGCCCCAGATCACGAACAGCCGCTCGCCGTGGCGTAACCGCACGGGTGCGAGAAGCGCGCCGACGATTGCGGGGCGCGCGACGAGGGTTACGAACGCGGCGAGCGCGAGCCCTTCTGCCCATCGGCCGATGCCGATGCCCGACAGGTGGATGGTGAGACCAAGCGCGACGAACGCGACGACCTCTGCCGCCGACGCGAGCCGGTCTTGCAACGACTGTGACGGCGCCTCGATGTCGCCGACGACAAGCCCCATCACGAACACGGCGAGGAAGCCCGAGCCGTGCGCGAGGTCGGCGACGACCCAGACGACCGAGACGAGCACGAGCGTTCGCAGCCATCCGACCCGCAGCAGGCGCCGTTCGAGGAAGCCGCCGGCCAGGCCGACGACGAGCCCGATCGCGATCTGCTCGCCGAGCACGCGGATGACGATCCAGAAGCTCGCGTCCGCGTGCGTCGCGAACGCGATCAGCCCGAGCATCAACGCGATCCCGACCGGGTCGTTCGCGCCCGACTCGCCCTCGAGGATCGTGCGCGTACGGCCGCGGAGCGCATGGCCGCCGCGGAGGACCGAGAAGACGACGGCCGGATCGGTCGGTGCGATCGCCGCGCCGAGGAGTCCGGCGGTCAGCCACCCAAGGCCGAGCACGAGGTGTGCGAACGCCGTCGCGAGGCCTGCGGTCGCGAAGGTGCCGAGGATCCCCAGCGAGACGATCGGCACTGCCGCCGCCCGGAAGCGCCGCCAGCCGATCGAGGCGCCGCCGTCGTAGAGGATCACGACGAGGGCGACGGTCACGATCACCTCGACGGTCGAGATCGACGGCGCGAGCGAGGGAACCAGGTCGGACGCAACGGCCGCTGCGACGAGGAAGAGGGCGGAAGGTGGGATCCTCACGGAGGGCGACGCTACCGCCCTCGCTACAAAAAGTTCTTACGTTTCGCTCATTCGGAGCATAATTCGGCAGGAAAGACTGTTTCTTGTCGATGCGCCGGCTCTGCCTCACCCTGCTTTGCGGCCTCGTTGCGGTTCCTGCGGCTCTTGCAGCCTCAACCGCGACGGGTGACGGCGTGCTCGAGCTCCAGGCCGCGACCGGCACCGTGGTGCTCACGGGGATCCGGGGCACCGTCTGGGGCCAGATGGACAAGGGCAAGCTCGTCGTCACCGATCCGGTGGCGGGCGACGGGACGATCTACGTCTCCGGCGCCGAGAGCGTGACGCCCGGCAAGACCGAAGGCGTGACCGTCTACACGGGCCGCGACATCCACTTCCGCGTCACCGGGGGCAAGTACAAGCTCGTCTTCCGCGGCCCGACTCCCGACCTGAGCGCGGTGGGGGTCGACCTGACCGCCGTCGGTGTCGGCAGCGTGCAACTGACTGGTGACGCGTTCGCCAACACCGGCAAGTACGCGCTGGACAGCGGGAAATGGAATCCTGTCCCGGTATGGACAGTCACCAAGCAGTTCGGCGTCCAGCCGGCTCCGGCGCCGTAGCGTGAACGCCACCGCACCGAACATTCTGGTGGTCGAGGACGAAAGCTCGATCGCCAGCTTCGTCTCCCTCTACCTGAAGAACGCGGGCTACGGCGTCCGCACGGCCGCGAACGGCACCGAGGCGCTCGCGCAGGTCGCGAAGGATATGCCGGGCCTGATCGTGCTCGACCTGATGCTGCCGGACATCGACGGCATCGAGGTCACGAAGCGGATCCGCCAGACGAGCGACGTGCCGATCCTGATGCTCACCGCGCGCGACGAGGACGTCGACAAGATCATCGGCCTCGAAGTCGGCGCCGACGACTACCTGACGAAGCCGTTCAACCCGCGCGAGCTCGTCGCGCGTGTGAAGTCAATCCTCCGCCGCGCAGCGCCCGAACGGCGCGAGCGCGAGAGCGAGACACTTGAGCACGGCGACCTCCACATCGACGCGGGCCGCCGTGAGGTCAAGGTCGGCGAGGAGGAGATCCAGCTCGCGCCGAAGGAGTTCGACCTCCTGTGGGAGCTGCTCGATCACCGTGGGCTCGTCCTGACGCGCGACCAGCTGCTCGAGCGCGTGTGGGGCTACACCTTCGCCGGCGATACGCGCACCGTTGACGTGCACGTCCGCCAGCTCCGCCGCAAGCTCGGTGACGCATCGCCGATCGTCACCGTGTGGGGGGTGGGCTACAAGGTGTCGCCCGCGAAGGACGCCAAGAAAGACACGGCGAACACTTAAGCGCTGATGCTCGGATCGCTTCGCGTCCGGCTGCCGCTCGTGTTCCTCGCGGGGATCGTGCTCGCGGGTGTGATCACGACGCTGATCAGCGTCCGCCTCTTCCAGGACTTTTCGCGCGGCCAGGCGCTGACGAAGTTGAAGCGCGAGGGCCACGGCATTGCGCAGCTCTACTCCGCCGCAGTCGTCGCCGGCTACGGCAACGTCGACAAGAAGACCGGGAAGTCGAGCGACCGGCAGGCGCCGACCTTCGACGCGCCGAACCTCGAGAAGGCGACCGGCAACAAGATCTACTTCGTCGGTCCGGGCTTGTTCCCCGGCCAGGGCTTCGTCGGTCTGGAACGGCTGCCTCCCGGAACGGTCGACTGGATCTCCGGCAAGTCGCTGACATTCGAGTTCACACCACCGCATCAAAGCCGGAGGTACGTGGCGGTGGCCAATCCGATCGTGGTCGGGAGTCCAGGATCGAAGGACGACACGACGATCGGCGCCGTCGTCGTTGCGACGCCGAAGACGGATGTGAACGCGCTCGTCGCTCCGTTGATCGAGCGGCTCGCGATCGCCGGTCTCCTCGGTCTGCTCGTCGCCGCGTTTCTCGGGTGGTACCTCTCGCGCCGCATCGTCCGGCCGATCCTCCAGCTCTCCGATTCGGTCGACGCCGTTGCGTCCGGCCAGTACGACGTGAGCGTGCCGCCCGCGCCCGGTGAGCTCGGGCACCTGAGTGCGCGCATCGGCGAGATGGCGCACCGGCTCGGCGAGGTCGAGGAGATGGAGCGCAACTTCCTGATGTCGGTCTCGCACGAACTGCGCACACCGCTCACGGCAATCCGCGGCCACGTCTCTGCGCTGCTCGACGAAGGTGTCGTCGTCGATCCGGAGTCACGTCACCAGTCGCTCGAGACGGTGGAGGCCGAGGCGCAGCGGCTCGAGCGACTCGTCGGCGACATCCTCGATCTCGCGAAGCTCGATACGCACCGCTTCACCGTGCTCACGGAGGAGGTCGACATGGCGCAGCTACTCGATCAGGCGTTCGAGCGCTATCGCGAAGAGGCACAGCGCCGGTCGATCGACTACCGGCAGGCGGTGCGCAACCGGCCGGTGATCATCTCCGACGGCGACCGCGTGCTGCAGGTCGTCGGCAACCTGCTCTCCAACGCCTTCAAGGCAACGCCCGACGGCGGCAGCATCTCCCTCGAGCTCGCACAGCAGAACGGGACGGTGCATGTCTCGGTCGAGGACAGCGGACCGGGCATTCCGCAGGCGGCGCGCGAGCGGCTGTTCCGTCCGTTCGTCTCCGGAAGCGCCGGCGGCACCGGGCTCGGCCTCGCGATCGCGAAGGAGATCTCGACCGCGCTCGGCGGGCGGATCATCCTCGAGTCAGAGGTTGGGAAGGGCTCCCGCTTCGAGCTCGTGCTGCCCGCTCAGACGTTCTAGGCGCTCTCGCGCAGCGAGACCACATTGGTCTTTGCCGGCTCGAGCAGTGCTTCGATCCGCTCGAGCCGCGCGTTCATGGCGCGCCAGCCTTCGGTGAGCAGCTCGACGAGCAGCGCGAGGTCGTCGACGCGGGCGCTCCGCTCGGATTCGATCGTCGCCTCGATGTTCTCGAGCCGGCGGATCGCGTTGTTCGAGAGGCCCTTGACTTCCGCGAGCCTGCGGGAGATCGGCGCGGCTTCCTCACGGAGCCCGGCCTTCAGTGCTTCACGGATCTCGTCCATCAAGGCGAAGCTACCGTCCTCGTCGGATGGACGCCCACGAGCTCGATTACGACCTGCCGCCGGAGCTGATCGCACAGCAGCCGGCGGCGCAGCGCGACGAATCGCGCCTGCTCGTCTACTCGCGGGCGACCGGTGAGGTCGAGCATCGCGTCTTCCGTGAGCTGCCCGAGCTGGTCGATGCGCTGACCGTCGTGAACGACACACGCGTCGTCCCGGCGCGGATCGCGATCGAGCGGCCGCGCGGCGAGGTGCTGCTGCTCGAGCGCGTCGAAGGTGATGTGTGGGAAGCGCTCGCGCGCCCGACGCGGCGACTGCGCGCCGGGCGACGCTACGGGAGCGTCGAGCTGCTCGAGCACCTGGGCGAGGGGCGCTGGCGCGTACGCCTCGACGGCGAGCCCGACGGTGTCGCTCCTCTCCCGCCGTACATCACGGAACCGCTAGCGGATGCCGAGCGCTACCAGACCGTCTATGCGCGCGAACGCGGCTCCGCGGCCGCGCCGACAGCCGGGCTGCATTTCACGCCGGACGTGCTCGCGCGCTTGCAGGTCGAGCAGGTGACGCTGCACGTCGGGCTCGACACCTTCCGCCCGCTGCAGACCGAGACGGTCGAGGAGCACCACATCCACGGCGAGCGTTACGAGGTCGCGCCCGCCGCGTGGGAACGGATCCGCGCCGCCGAGCGCGTGCTCGCGGTCGGGACGACCACCGTGCGCGTCCTCGAGACGATGGCCGCCGGCGGCCCGAACAGCGGACGCACGGAGCTGTTCATCACACCGGGCTCCACCTTCCGCCGCGTCGACCACCTGCTGACGAACTTCCACCTCCCGCGCTCGACGCTGCTCGCACTCGTGATGGCGTTCGCGGGCGTGGAGGAGACCAGGCGCCTCTATGCGCTGGCGGTCGAGCAGCGCTACCGCTTCTACTCCTTCGGCGATGCGATGCTGATCCTGTGAAGGACACCTTCTCGGTCACAGCGACGGACGGTTCCGCTCGTGCCGGTGTCCTTCAGACGTCGCGCGGGGAGATCCACACACCCGTCTTCATGCCGGTCGGGACGAAAGGGACGGTGAAGACGCTGCACCCGGACGAGGTGCGCGATCTCGGTGCGCAGATCCTGCTCGGCAACACCTACCACCTGCACTTCCGTCCCGGTGACGAACTGATCCGCGACCTGGGCGGTTTGCATCGCTTCATGGCGTGGGACGCGCCGATCCTCACCGACTCCGGTGGCTTTCAGGTCTTCTCGCTGCGCGACACGATCGTGAAGGTCGACGACGACGGCGTCACGTTCAACAACGTGTACGACGGTTCGGCCGCGCGCTTCACGCCCGAGCTCGCCGCGCAGATCCAGTCGAACCTCGGGAGCGACATTGCGATGTGCCTCGACCAGGTGCCCGCCGCGGATGTCACGCGGCGCAAGCTCGAGCAGGCGGTCCGCCGCACGACCGAGTGGGCGCGGCGGCAGCGTCACGCGGCGCGAGCTGAGGGCCAGTTGCGCTTCGGCATCACGCAAGGCGGCGTCGACGCCGAGCTGCGCCGCCGCTCGACCGAGGAGATCGTCGAGCTCGACTTCGACGGCAACGCGATCGGCGGTCTCGCGATCGGCGAGGACCGCGAGCTGATGTTCGAGACGACCGACTGGGCGACGGCGTTGATGCCGGCCGACAAGCCGCGGTACTTCATGGGCATCGGGGATCCGGAAGGCGTGCTCGAGGTGATCGAGGCCGGCGTCGACATGTTCGACTGCGTGCTCCCGACGCGCATGGCGCGCACCGGCACCGCGCTGACGGGGGACGGCCGCCTCAATCTCCGTAACGCACGCTTCACAAAAGACGAGCTGCCGCTCGAGGAAGGCTGTGACTGTCCGGCCTGCGCACGCTTCACGCGCGCCTACATCCGCCACCTGGTGAACCAGAACGAGGTGCTCGGCCTGCGCCTCCTGTCGCTCCACAATCTACGCTTCCTGATCAGGCTGACCCAGGACGCGCGCGAGGCGATCGAGCGCGGGGGGTTCGCAGACTTCAAGCGGCAGCGACTCGAAAGGTTGATGTGAGCGGATTCCTGATCCTGATCGTGCTCTTCGGCGCCGCGTGGCTCCTGTTCATCGTGCCGGCGCGCCGGCGGAAGATGTCCCACGCGGCGATGCAGGACTCGATCGCCGCGGGCGACGAGATCATCACGGCGGGCGGCCTCCACGGCACCGTCAAGGCGATCGAGGACGACACGGTGAAGGTTGAGATCGCAACCGGCGTCGTCGCCACCCTCGACAGGCGCGCCGTTGCGGCCGTCGCGCGGGAGGTCGAGGTCGAAGTCGAGCCCGAAGAACCTCCGGCGTCCGGCTAACCTACCCGGCGCGTGACGTCCCGCCGTTCTCACCTCGTCCTGGTCGGCCTCATCGTGCTCGCGCTCGTGGGCACGGCCATGCTCGCCTACCCGGGCTCGCCGATTCACCGCGGCGTCAAGAAGGGCCTCGACCTCCAGGGAGGCCTCGAGGTCGTCCTGAAGGCGCAGCCGCCACCCGGCCACAAGCTCACCTCCTCCGACCTCGACCGCGCGGTGTCGATCATGCGCAACCGCGTCGACAAGCTCGGCGTGTCGTCGCCTGAGATCCGGAAGCAGGGAAGTGACCAGATCGTGATCCAGCTCGCCGGCGTCCACAACCCGGAGCAGGCCGCGGCGATCATCGGCAGTACTGCCCAGCTCGAGCTGTACGACCTCGAGACCGCCCTTGTGCCGCCGTCGATCACGACGAGTGGCATACCGATCGCCTCGCAGAACCTCTACCAGCTGCTCTCGCGCGTGGCGGCCGCAGCGAAGAACAGCAAGCCAAGCGGCTACGTCCTCTTCAAGCAGGTCAAGCTCAAGACCACGACCGGCGTCGGCAAGAAGAAGAAGACGAAGACGACACTCGTCTGGGTGAAGGTCGCTGGGCCGACGGACACGCTGCACCGCGACAAGATCACCGGCAACGCCGGCCTGCTCGACGCAAGCCGCGGCAAGGTGCCGAAGGGCCAGAAGGTGCTGCCGGTCCCGCAGGCGACGATCGTGATCACGTGCGGTCCGACCGAAGTCGTCTGCCCCGGCGATCCCAACGGACGGCCGCCGGTGGGCAAGACCGACTACTACCTCTTCAAGCACGGCCCCTACCCGGGCGACCTGAACGGCCCGTTCCCGGAACTGACGGGCAAGGAGCTCAACCTGTCTGGCACGCGCCAGGACTTCAACCCGTCCGACGGGTCGCCGGTCGTGCTGATGCAGTTCAACGGGAAGGGCAACAAGGCGTTCTACAAGGTGACGAAGAACGAGGGCCTGCGCGGGCAGATCCGCAAGCAGTCGCAGCATTTCGCGATCGTGCTCGACAACGAGATCCGGTCGTGGCCGCAGATCGACTACACCGACTCGTCGGTGAACAACGGGATCAACCCGACCGGCACGGGCGCGCAGATCACCGGCATCGGGAGCCTCAAGGAAGCGCAGAACCTCGCGCTCGTCCTGCAGACCGGTGCGCTGCCCGTGAAGTTCGTGCCGCTCGAGCGTACCGACGTCTCGGCGACGCTCGGTAAGGACTCGTTGAAGCAGGCCTGGCTCGCTGCGATCGGCGGCCTGATCGCCGTTGCGCTCTTCTTGTTGATCCTCTACCGCTTCCTCGGCCTCGTCGCGGTGATCGGCCTCGCGATCTACGGGGCGTTCATGTACGCCGCGATCCTGCTCTTCGGTGTGACGCTGACGCTGCCGGGCTTCGCCGGCCTGATCCTGACGATCGGTGTGGCCGCCGACGCGAACGTCGTTGTCTTCGAGCGGATCAAGGAAGAAGTGCGCGCCGGGAAGTCGATGCGCGCCGCGATCGCCGCCGGCTATGCGAAGGGCTTCCACACGATCATCGACGCCAACGTCGTTACCGCGATCACCGCGCTGATCCTGTTCGCGGTCGCGACCGCCGGGGTGAAGGGCTTCGCGCTGATGCTGCTGATCGGCACCGTGGTCTCGCTGATCACCGCCGTCGCGGCGACGCGGGCGATGCTTGGGCTGCTCGCCGGGTTCAAGTGGTTCCAGAACCCGCGCTTCATGGGGGCGCATCATTCGCAGCGCGGCAAGTTTCTGCAGATCGACTTCATGGGCAGACGCAGGATCTGGCTTGCCCTCTCGGGTGTCGTGATCGTCGTCAGCCTCGGCTCGCTGGCCGTGAAAGGGCTCAACCTCGGCATCGACTTCAAGGGCGGCGTCCAGATCACGTTCACGACGAAGAAGCCGACGGCGATCTCGCTGGTGCGCGCGCAGACCCAGGCGGTCGGCCAGAAGGACGCGGTCGTACAGGGGCGCGGCAAGGCGTACGGCTCCGAGAGCTACAAGAGCTTCCAGATCCGGCTGAAGAAGCTGTCGGGCGTGCAGCAGAACGGGTTGCAAACTGCGCTCGATCAAAACGTGCACGACATCGGGCGAGGCGTGAAGAACGTCTCGTCGAGCTTCGGCCGCCAGATCGCGAAGTCGGCGATCATCGCGATCCTCTTCTCGCTGCTCGTGATCACGCTCTACATCACGGTGCGCTTCAAGGGCCTCGCGTTCGCCGTGCCGGTGATCATCGCGATGCTGCACGACATCCTGATCACCGTCGGCGTCTACTCGCTCACGGGGCGCGAAGTGACGGAGGCGACCGTTGCCGCGGTTCTGACCGTGCTCGGTTACTCGATCTACGACACGATCATCATCTTCGACCGCATCCGGGAAAACATCCCGATCATGCGGCGTGGCTCGATCGCGACGATCGTCAACGTCTCGTTGTGGGAGACGATTCGCCGCTCGCTGGCCACGACGTTCATCACGTTGCTGCCGGTCGGCGCGCTGTTCTTCTTCGGCGGGCCGACGCTCCAGGACTTCGCGTTCGCGCTGCTCGTCGGTGTCACCTCGGGTGCGTACTCCTCGATCTTCATCGCAGCGCCGCTGCTTGCCTGGTGGAAGGAGCGCGAGCCGGAGTACCACCGCCGCAAGGGCAGCGATTCGACCGAGGGCTCGTTCAGTAGCCGCGTGCTCGCTGAGGCCGAGAAGGCAGCCTCGGAGGAGCCGACGCCGGAGACCCCGCTCGACGTGATCGAGGAAGCGATTGGCGTGGACGGCGATTCGGCGGCGAAGAAGGAGCGGCGCCGCCAGCGGCGGAAGTCGCGGCCTCATGGCAGAGCCCGGTAACGGCGACGCGTACGAGCGGCTGGCCGCGATCCTCGGGCCGCGCTTGGACGAGTTGCGCTCGCTTGCCGACGATCTCAGCTCGCGCTGGCGCGGCGACGCGGTGCGCGTGGGGGAGAGCTCACGGCGCCGCATCCAGGACCTCGCTCGCGAGGTCGGGCTCGTGACGCGCGAAGAATTCGAGGAGCTGGAGTTGCGCGTCGCCCAGCTCGAGCATCGCCTGCACCTGCTCGAAGATCCCGATTAGCAGCCGCTAGCCGAAACCGCTGCTACGCTGGTCTTTACGGAATGCGGATGAGCCGCATTCCCGTGAGATCGCGTCTCCTCTACCGGACACACGATCTCGATGTCCGAAGGAGTTGAGACAAGTTGACTGATTTTCGTTCCCTCGGGGTGTCCGAGGCCGTGAGCAATGGCCTGGCCATTCGCGGTATCGCATCCCCGTTCCAGATCCAAGCGCTCGTGATCCCCGAAGCGCTCGCCGGCGGCGACGTCCTCGCCAAGAGCCCGACGGGCTCCGGCAAGACGCTCGCGTTCGCGATCCCGATCGTCGAGCGGCTGGACACCGACGACCGCCCGGCGGCGCTCGTGCTCGTTCCGACCCGCGAGCTCTGTGCGCAGGTGACGGAGGAGTTCGGGCTGATCGCGGGCGATCGCGTCAAGGTTGCATCCGTTTACGGCGGCGTGCCGCTGAAGGCGCAGGCGCAGGAGGCGAAGAATGCACATGTGATCGTCGCCACCCCGGGCCGCCTCCAGGATCTCGTCGACCGCGGGCTGCTGTCGCTCGACTCGGTCAAGGTGCTCGTGCTCGACGAGGCCGACCGCATGCTCGACATGGGCTTCAAGCCGCAGGTCGACCGCCTCGTGCGCAAGCTGAACGACAACCGCCAGACGATGTTCTTCTCGGCGACGCTCGACGGTGAGGTCGGCGAGCTGGCGCGCAAGTACACGCACTTCCCGGCTCGCTTCGAAGGCGAGCTCCCGGCCGACCGCCGCAGCGGCGACGTCGACCATCGCTTCGTGCCGGTCACGCCGGAGAACAAGGTCTCGACGCTCGTCGAGCTCCTGAAGCAGGAGGACACCGGCCTCGCGCTCGTCTTCGTCCGCACGAAGGCCGGCGCCGACCGCCTGGTCGAGAAGCTCCTGCGCCACGACGTGGACGCAGCTGCGATCCACGGCGACAAGGGGCAGGCGCAGCGCGAGAAGGCGCTCGAGCGCTTCGACAACGGCAAGGTCAAGACACTCGTCGCGACGGACGTCGCTGCGCGCGGTCTCGACGTCGACGACATTACGCACGTGATCAACTTCGATCCGCCGGAGGAGCCCGACGTCTACACGCACCGTGTCGGCCGCACCGGCCGCGCCGGGCGCGGTGGCGTGGGCATCACGCTCGTGCTGCCCGACCAACAAGCCGACGTCTCGCGCGTCGCGCGCCTGCAGGGCCACGTCGAGAAGTTCGAAGAGACCGGCATGCAGGTGGCGAAGCCGCGCGTCGTCTACACATCGCGCCGCCGCGGCGGACGGTCGAAGTGGTAGAGGGAGAACGGCTCACCGCGAAACAGGCGGATGCGCTGCGCGAAGAGCTGGCACACCTCGAGGGCCCACGGCGCGTGGAGGTCGTCGCCGCGATCAAGACGGCGCGTGAGTTCGGCGACCTCTCCGAGAACTTCGAATACCACGCCGCGAAGAACGAACAGGGACTGCTCGAGGCGCGCATCCGCACGTTGCGCGCGCGCCTCGAAGGCGCTGAGATCGTCGCCGACGCGGGCACCGACAAGGTCGGCGTCGGCTCGATCGTCGACATCGAAGGCGACAGCGGGCAGAAGCTGACCGTCGAGGTGAGCGCCGTCGGCGGGGCCGGAACCGTGTCGCCGACCTCACCGCTCGGCTCGGCGCTGATCGGCAAGAAGCGCGGCGAGACCGTCGAAGTCCAGGCACCCAAGGGCGCCTGGACCGCGACGATCAAGAACATCAGCTAGCCGAGCTCCGCCAGCCAGCGCTCGACGCCGGCCGCGACCTGCTCCCAGCCTTCGCCCGCCATCAGCATGTGCGGACTGTTCGGGAACTCGAGGATGTCGGTGCGCGCAGGCGAGCGACGTTGCTTCTTGTAGATCGACCGCGACACGGATGCGGGAACCGTGTGGTCCTTGCCGCCTGCGGTGAGTAGAAGCGGCGCGCGATTCCGCTTGTAGTCCACCTTGTTCGCGGCCTTTGGGTTGAAGTTCGCGAGCGCGGCCTCGAAGAGCGGCCTGCCGGTATCAGGTACGTAGTAGAGGTCGTACGCCTCGCGTGCCGCGTCCGGCGGGAACGTGTTGACGAAGCCGTAGGTGAACTGCTCGAAGGTGAGGTCGACGACGCCCTTGCGCTTCGACGGATGCAGCAGCGCCGGCGACGATGCCTTGAGCTGGGCCGGCGGGAGATTGAGGATTCCCTTCGGCGGCGCCGGATCCATCGCCACTCCTGCCGCACCGAGGCCGCGGTCGAGCAGGATCATCGTGATCAGCCCGCCGAACGAA
>Ga0247668_1000342_pt1 | contig 11778 bp, 9 predicted proteins | sample CNK09_metaG_FD_182737 | JGI IMG/M metagenome (GOLD analysis project Ga0247668, IMG submission 182737) | Soil microbial communities from Purdue University Martell Research Forest, Indiana, United States - CNK09 | ecosystem: Environmental > Terrestrial > Soil > Temperate forest > Bulk soil | place...
ACACCTGAGCCAAGCGTCATTCCGAGAGGCGCTCGATGCTCGTTTGGACGTTCATTCTGAACGTACAGTCGTCGTGTACCTTGCTTCCACCTACCCCAAAACCGATCTTCAGAGCAGGGGGGCGCTTTACGAGATATGCGCAATTTACCCACGCTGGTCCGAGAACGCTCGAAGGCGCGCGAATGAGGTACGTCGTGAAACGCCCCCTCATCCGCCTTCGGCACCTTCTCCCCCAGCAAGAAACCGCTGGGGGAGAAGGGCTCTCGATTGGAGGTATTGCCGAGAACGAAAGGCTCGGGTTAGCGGGGTTAGCTGCCAATTTCGCGCAGACAACCGACAACCGACAACGCGGCGAAGCCGCAGACAACGCGTCAGTCTTTCTCCATCCAGGGAGTCGTTCGGATCTCCTGAACGTGGCCGTCGATGAAGGTGATGGTCGAGTCGAGCCTGCGTCCGTAGTCGGTCACGTAGCTCCAGAACTCGACCACCTTGCCGTCGAAGCGGGATCGCACTTCCCGCTTTTCGGGGTCCTTCTTCATGATCGCCCGAACCTCGGCGAGCGTCTGACCGACCCGGACCTCATTGATCGATCGCCGGTTTGCCTCGGCGCGGTTCCACATCACACTGGGGACGAAGACACAGCCGGAGGCGGCTCCGAGGAGAAGGCAGATGAGGAGCCGTCGGGTCAGATGTCGCCCACTTGCCGGGTCAAAGATTGAAAGAATCGTCATGAACTGACCCGCCGCCGCGAAGGGCGTTTTCGCGATTCCCGAGGCTGCGTCCCATTTTTCGTGTTCAGGCCGCTGTGGCAGCGCCGTTGCTCAACTCTACTCCGTGTAGACCCACACGAACCGACGACAGATGTCGTTTGGAGGACGCTATTCATGCGCAAATTTGCCGGTCCCCTTCTTTTCGTTCTGTCGTTGGTTTTGATTCCGTCGCCGATTCTCGCACAGTGCGGTGTGGAGCGCTGGTCGGTCAAGACCGGCACCGACGCCGACGTCGGGTTGATCAATCTCGCCTCGTCGACGGCACAAACGATCGTGACCATGCGAAGCTGGACGGCACCCAATCCGATCCCGGCGAACAACCGCGTCAGCCCCTTCGAGACGACGCAGTGGGTCCTCAACGCCACGCTGACTCAGTACAAGCTCGAGAGTGATTCGGACTATCACCTGGTCCTCTCCGACGCCTCCGGCAATACGATGATCGCGGAGATCCCCAGTCCGAGTTGTGTCGGCGCGGGCAGTCCCTTCGGGCCGGGCATCACCAACTCCCGGAACCAGTTCGACGCCAGGTTCACCGCCACCACCAGTTTTCAAACGGCGAATATCCCGGTTCAGATCCGAGGCGTGGGAATGTTCGACTTCCTCCACGGCCAGACCGGCGTGGCACCGAACGGAATCGAGATTCATCCGGTGCTCAATATCGTCTTCAACCCCACCGCCGCCGATTTCACGATCGCCGCGGCTCCGAGCGCGCTCAGCGTGGTTCAGGGAACGTCGTCGACGTCGACGATCTCGACCTCGATCTCCGGCTCCTTCAACTCGGCAATCTCTCTCTCGGCGTCAGGTCTGCCGGCCGGGGCCAGCGCATCGTTCAGCCCGAGCTCCATCGCCGCTCCAGGATCGGGGAGCTCCACGGCAACGATCATCACCAGCGCGACCACGCCCGCTGGAACCTATCCGGTGACGATCACCGGGTCGGGAGGAGGGACGACCCACACGGCGTCCATCACTCTGACCGTTACTGCATCGGGCGGCGGTGGAACGGAGGCGGTCGTCGATGGCGGGTTCGAATCGGCGACGGTCACCGGCAACTCCGCTCCCGGCTGGACCGGCACGACGAACATCAGCGGCGACAGCACGATCGCGTTCCACGGCAGCTTTCCGCATGGCGGAACAAACTACGGAGCCCTGGGAGCGAGCAACAGCGAGATCGATACGCTGACGCAGACTCTCTCCATTCCATCGACGGCGACGGCGGCTTCGCTGACCTTCTGGGTGAACGTGGTGACGTCGGAAACGGCGAATACCGGTCCCTTTGATTTCTGCTTCGTCGAGATTCACAATTCTTCGGGGACTCTGCTGGCTACTCCACTGACGCTCGACAACAACAGCTCGTCTCTTTCGAACAACACCGCCGGAACGTATTTCAAGCCGGCGGCAGTCGACCTCACCGCCTACAAGGGACAGACCATCCAACTGGTCTTCCACGTCACCACGGATTCCTCGCTGCCGACGACGTTCCGCATCGACGACGTCTCCGTGGCGCTGACCACCGGCGCAGGAGATACGACAGCGCCGACGACATCGGTGACCGCGCCGGCCAACGGAGCGACTGTTTCCTCGACGGTGAGCGTGACGGCCACGGCCTCAGATAATATTGCCGTCACGAAGATGGAAATCTACATCGACGGAACGCTCAGGACGTCGAACACCAGCGCCACGTCGCTGACCTACTCCTGGAACACGACCACATTCGCCAACGGATCGCACGCCATCGTGTCGAAGGCCTATGACGCCGCGGGCAACGTGGGGACGTCCCCGACGATCACGGTGACCGTCTCCAACGCCGGTAGCCAGCAGCTCCTCGGCAATCCCGGATTCGAGACCGGCACCGCCACGCCGTGGGTGGCGGCAACGGGTGTCGTCACCAATTCGGCCTCCGAGGCCGCGCACGGCGGAACGTGGAAAGGGTGGCTGGATGGGTACGGAACCACCCACACCGACACCCTCTATCAACAGGTGGCGATCCCTTCGACCATCACCACGGCGACGCTCACCTTCTGGCTGCACATCGACACCGCGGAGACCTCGACCACGACGGCGTTCGACACGCTCAACGTGCAGGTCCGCAATTCCTCGGGAACGGTGCTGGCGACGCTGGCCACCTACTCGAACCTCAACGCCACCACCGGCTATGTTCAGAAGACATTCGACCTCTCCGCCTACAAGGGGCAGACGGTGCAGATCTACCTGGTCGGTGCCGAAGACAGCACGCTTCAGACGTCGTTCGTCGTCGATGATTTCGCGCTCAACGTTCAATAGGCAGCAATAGCTAGGGAGATGAAGATGAAGAAATCACTTGCCGTATTCGCCCTCATGCTCCTGGTGACGCCGCTCATGGCGGCGAAGGATGAGCCCAACCGCGCTGCCCGCGTGCTGGCCGAGACACCCGGCCTGGTCACGCTCCCGGACGACGACGGCGGCCGCGTCGAGGTGTTCCGGCATGGCGGCGCCGCGCGCCAGTTGACCTTTCACGGCGGAGCGGTGGTCAGAGATCCGGCCGTGGTGATGATCTTCCTCGGCGATTGGAGCGCTCCTTCGGCCGCCAAGCGCAAAGTCGAACTGCAGCGGCAGGTCGGGCAGATCAGCACATCGGAATCGTTCCAGTCGGCATCGGTCTACGGAGTGCGGACGACCGGGCTCCTGCTCAGCAGCCGCGACATCACCGCCGGCGGAACGCTGAACGATCTCCGCATTCAAGCGAAGATCGACGCCGCGATGACCGATGGCTCTCTTCCGCTGCGCGATGAGAACGTGATCCATCTCGTCTTTCTCGCTCCGGCGCTGCAATCGGTTCTCTCCTCGAGCGCCGCCGGACGCGACTACCACTCCTATCATTCCCACGTGCAGCTTCAGGACGTGAATGTCCGTTACGTGGTCGTTCCCTACGACCACGATCTCGGACGCATGGCCGAAGCCGCCCGGGCGAGCTTCCTGCGCGCAGTGGTGAACCCAGATGGAGACGGCTGGTATTGACCGAGCGGCGGTCTAATCCGCATTTTCTCACGCGCTGAGTGGAATTGCCGGTACCCAGTTGGTGGCAAACTTGGGACGATGGGGAGTTGTGGGAGCGTTTCGTTCTCGGCAGTACCTCCAATCGAGAGTCCTTCTCCCCCCACGGTTTCTTGTGGGGGGAGAAGGTGCCGAAGGCGGATGAGGGGGCGTTTCACGAGGACGTTATTCGCGCGCCTTCGAGCGCTCTCGGACCAGCGTCGGTAAATCGCGCGTATCTCGTAAAGCGCCCCCCTCATCCGGCTTCGCCACCTTCTCCCCCCGCAAGAAACCGCGGGGGGAGAAGGGCTCTCGACGAAGGGAGTGGCAAGGCTCCTGAGGGACAATTCAAGTGAGCGTGTGAGAAATGCATCGCTGGGCGCGTTGCCTGCGGCTTCGCGAAGCGCTCTACTTGTACTTCTTCATCGCCTTCGCCAGCGTGGACCCCTTGAGGAACGCCTCCTTCCGATAGCCCACGGTCTCGTCGTATGTGTAGACCGTTACGCCGGCGGGCTCCTCGAGGAAGAAGCGGGTGCCGATGGCGGTGGCGCGGAACGTCACCTGCTGCTTGCCCTCTTTTGAGAGCTCGCTCAGATACATCGCCATCGGATGGGGGATGGTGGCGGGAGCGAGCATCTTCGGCGGGGGAGCGGACATGGCGGTGACGGCGGCGAGCAGAGTGATGGCAAGCAGACACGAACGCATGAAGTGATTGTAAGCTTGGCGCAGATGTTTCTGACCGACGGTCCAGACGCCGCGGAACAGACGTATGTTTTCGCCCACGGAGCGGGTGGGGCGATGGATACGCCGTTCATGAACACGGTCGCGCGCGAGCTCGGCGAGCGCGGGATTCGGGTGGTCCGATTCGAGTTTCCGTATATGGCGGCGCGGCGAACGGGCGGAAAACGCGGCGCGCCCGACCGCGAGCCGGTGCTGCTGAACGCCTGGCGTGACGTTGTTGCGAAACTTGGGGGCGGGGAGCGGCTCTTCATCGGAGGCAAATCGATGGGCGGCCGGATGGCCACGCTCGTCGCCGACGAACTGCACGTCCGCGGCGTGGTCTGCTTCGGATATCCCTTCCATCCGCCCGGCCAGCCGGCCAAGGTGCGCACGGCCCATCTCGAAAAACTGGCTACGCCGATGCTGGTCCTGCAGGGAGAGCGCGATCCGTTCGGAACACGCGATGACGTCGCCGGCTACCGTCTTTCTCCGCGAATCCGGATCGAATGGATCGCGGACGGCGATCACTCGCTGAAGCCCCGGGCATCGTCGGGAACGACGGAGCGCCGCAACCTGACCCACGCCATCGGCCTTGCGGCCACCTTTATGGCGGCGAACTTGCTGCATAATGACTGCGATGCGTCCGAAAGCACTGATCGTCGAAGATGAAGCCGTTACGCGCACTCTGCTCGCGCAGTTGCTCGAATCCCTCGATTGCGACGTCGAGCTGGCCGACGACGGGGAGGAAGCGCTGGCGCGGCTCCTCACTCACCGATACGACGTCGTCCTTCTCGACATCATTCTGCCGAAGATGAGCGGGATCGAGGTGATGGAGTCGCTGCGGAGCGAGCGGCCTCACATGCTCGGCTGCATCATCGTCGTCACCGGCCTGGACATCCGCGAGATCCGCTCTCTCTTTCCCGCGGTGCACGACACGCTGCCGAAGCCGGTACTGCCGCGCCGGCTTCGCCAGTCCGTGCGCTCGTGCCTCAGCAGGCCGCGCGGGGGCGACGCCGCGACCGTTGACGAACGAATCACGCCCGGTTGAGCGGCTGCTCACGTCCCGGCCTCCAAACCACCGAGTCTTATTCGGATTTCACATCCGGGCGACGGCTGGCTGATGTCGCGTCTCTACACTGACTCGGACTGGGACATACAGGACGCAACCTCCTCCGGAAGCGTGTTGTGTGAGAGAGAGCAATCAGGCGGTTGGAAGCGTGTCGCTTCCAACCGCCTGTTGTTTTATGGGCGCTGTGCGTGCCGTCGTAGCGGACTGGCGATGCTGGTGATCGTCCCGGCAGAGAGGCCTCCCGGGCCAAAGGCGCTGACGCGAATCTGCGTGCCCACCTGAACCTGCTGGATCGTCCTGCTGCGCACGTCGGTGGTCACCGCAATCGGAAACCAGGTCTTGCCAAAGTCGGGCGAGATTTCCAACAGGAACCCGTCAGGGGTTCCGTCGCTCTGCCATTCGATGAGCGTCGTACCGCCGCCGAAAACGCTCATGACGTTCCGCGGCGCAGGCGGAGCTGGCGTCATCGGCGCCATCTCCGACATCAGGTAGAGACGTGCCCTGGAAACATACGACGGCGGTGCCACTTCTGAGATGACGAACGCTGCGTCACCACCATCGTTCGCGGCGATCGATGGCACGGGGGGTACCGCGTCGAGGTCCACGGGACCATCGCCGGGTGTGAAGAACGAAGCGAGTAGTACTCCTGAACGGCTGATCCGGGTCGCGCCGAGCCAGCCGGCATCATTCCGCGATTGTGCATATCGCCAGCCGATGATGTATTCGAAGCCGTTCCAGACGACATCGCTGCCGATGTTGGAGAACCAGTGGAAGACGGGAACTTCCGGACCGAGCTTCAGATACCCGAATTCCTCGGTGACGATCATCGCCGACGTGTCCGCCGTGTCCGATGTGTTGTCGAGCGCGACCAGTGATTCCGATCCGCTCGACGCCACATGAGCGCGGAGATGAACGCCGGGAATCCGTATCGGCATGACGTCGATGGCATCGCCAGTGGCGGAAACGCGAAGGATCCGCACGTGGTCGGGAACCAGAGGACACTCGCCGCATTCCACGCCGGCATACGAGACTTCGGCGTAGACGACGATGAACTGCCGGCCGTCCCAGGCCATATCCAGCCCGGAGGCGTAGTTCATCGGCGCCGCCTGAACGCCGAGCGGCCTCGGAGCTGTCGCGACACCGTCTGGCCCCAGGAACGCCCCAAAGAACTGGATACCGTCTGTCCACACGATGAAGTAGCGGCTGCCGGTCCAGGCCACGGCAAGCGAACTTGCGTGAGCCGGTTTGGCGATCGAAATCGGCGTGGTATCGAGCACACCGCCGGACGGCGTCAAGCGTTCGGCGACGACGCCGTCGGTATTACCCCAAACGACCAGCGTTTGCGAGACGCCGCTGGCGATCGCGGGAGAGGAGGGGAACCTCTGATCGAGCGGAAGGCCTGAGCCGTCGAGAGGTTGACCGTCGCTGCTGACGCGGCCGGCGACGACACTTCGCAATCCGGCTGTTTGCTCCAGCCACGCGGCCGTGAATCCCGAGCCGTTTGCCGCCACTACCGGAAGCAACTGGCGTACAGGCGTCATCGCGGTCGGTGTCGCCGTACGGGGCGAGATGCCGTCCGCGTCGACCGTGGCGATGATCGTCGACGAGCCAAATGGTGGCGTGGCGAAAACGAGCTCGATGGCCTTGCCCGACGATGCCGAGTTGCTGAATGCGCCCCTGCCAATGTCGGTTGGCAACGCGTCGATCAGCGTTCCATCGTCGTTGAGCCGGAGGGCGAATACCGCGGGCAGGTCCGGCGGCGACGGCTGCCCGTTCCAGACGACGACGAAGCCGCTATCGACCGGTAGAACGGTCATGGTGCCGATCGGCGGCGAGGTGCCGTTCGGAAGAGTAAGCCGGGCGATGCCGCCGTTCGCATCGATGACGGCCGAGGACACCGTCCCCACCTGCAGTTGCGGCCAGGCGACGGCGATGCGGCCGTTCTTCGACGCTACGGCGATGCTGAAGACCGACAGGAAGGGATTGGCCGGCGGCGGCTCGATCTGCAGCATCGAGCGAATCGTCCCGTCATTGGCCACGCGCCATTCATTGATCCCCGATCTTCCGGCGGTCACCACCACGAAATCGTCTCCGATTGACGTGACCGCGTAGGCATCTCCGAGGGCCACGGGCAGCGGGAGCCGGCGCACCAGCGTCCCGCCGAGGTCGTAGACGGATACGTCGGTCGTCGCCGGGGACACAATAAAGCTCGGCAACTGATCGACGACGAGGAGGCGGCTTCCGTTGGACGCCAGACGGGGAGAGCTCAACGCGGCGACATCGAGTTGCGCGCGGCGTTGGAGCACGCCGTCCGAGGTGAACGTGCCGATGGCTGGTGTCACACCCTGTTGATTCCAGATGGCCACGTAACCGCTGCCGGCGGCGGTCAGGCGCAACGTGCCCGTGTTCGCGGAAGTGACGGCCGTGAACGCCGACGGAATCGTGTCGCTGGTGGGATCCGAAAGCACGCCCTGGATTTGAAACGACATCGGCCAGAGTGCCAGGAAGCGATTCCCGTTGGCCGCGATCGACGGAACGCCGCCGAACGAATCGCTCGGCACGAAGCGAACGGCCGAAACGTCGTGGCCGGCGCCGAAGAGCGAGAGAGTCGACAGAAGAGCGACGAGAAGCTGGAGAGTTCTGATCATTATTAGTGTGATGCGCGATGCCGTTGCGGGCTGCCGACGCTCGTGATCGTCCCGGCGGACAACCCTCCTGGCCCAAACGCGCTGACACGAAACTGGTTGCCGATTGCGGCATTGATGATGGCGCTGCGGACATCGCCGGTCACCAAGAAGGGGGACCACGTCTTGCCGAAGTCGACTGATCGTTCGATCAGAAATCCATCCGCTCCGGCTTCGCTCTGCCACTCGATGAGCGTCGTGCTGCCGCCGAACGAACTGATGACGTTCCGGGGAGCCGGCGGTGCCGGCGGCATCGGCGCCATTTCCGACATCAGGTAGAGGCGCGCCCTGGAAGCATACGAGGGGGGCGCCATTTCGGAGATGACCAAGGCGGTGTCGCCGGCATCGTTCGCGGCGACCGAGGGCACCGTGGACTGCGTGACGATGTCGGCGGGGCCGGCGGCCGGTGTGAAGAATGAATCGAGCGGAACGCCCGATCGGCTTACTCGAGCGGCGCCGAGTCGGCCGGTGGCACTTAACGACAGCGAGGGCGCGTACTGCCAGCCGACGACGTACGCGGTACCGTTCCACGCGACATCGCTGGCTACGTTGTGGAACCAATGAAAGAGAGGCACCTCGGGATCGAGGTGCAGAGCGCCGTCTTCGCCGTGCACGACCACGGTCGATGAATCCGTGCCGCTGTCGAGTGCGATGAGCGATTCCACGCCGCTCGAAGCCACGTGAGCGCGGATATGCAGGCCAGGAACACGCACCGGCACCGTGTCGATCACATCGCCGGTTGCGGAGACGCGCATGATGCGGACGTGATCGGCAGGCGGGGGCGCACACGCGGAGCAGAACACCTCGTACGTCACTTCGCCGAATACGACGATGAACTGCCGGCCGTCCCAGGCCAGATCCGGCGCGGAGAGGATGGTCGGGGCGATCGGGTTGCCGCTGAGCGCTTTCGGACTGGTCACCGCACCATCAGGTCCGACGAATGCACCGAACAGTTGGAGGCCGTTGGTCCACACGACGAAGTAGCGGCTGCCGTTCCACGCCACCGCAAGCGAGCCCGGGGACTGTTTGGAGATAAGAATGGGTGTGGCGTCGAGCAGTTTGCCGGACGGAGACAACCGTGCCGCAACGACGCTGTCGATTGTGTCCCAGACGACGAGCGCCTCGGAAGAGTTGTGGGCGATCACCGGCGAGGAGATGGAATTCAGCCCGAGTGTGGTGCCGGAACCATCCAGCGGCTCTCCGTCATGACTTACACGTCCTGCGACGATGCCTCTGAATCCTGCCGATTGTTCCAGCCATGCGGTGGTGAAGCCGGAGCCGTTCCCCGTCACGGCTGGCAGCAACTGACGTGCAGGCGTCACCGCGGTCGGGGTCGCTGTACGCGGCGAGATGCCGTTCGCATCAACCGTCGCGATGACCGTTGTCAGGGCAGAGGAAGGAAGGTTGAGCGTGGCTTCGATCGCGTTGGGCGACGATGCCGCGGCACTGAACGTGCCGGCGCCGAGGCTGACTGGCCGTGCGTCGAGAAGCGATCCGTCGACGCTGAGGCGCAGTGCAAGAACCGCGGGATTGTCAGGAGGCGATGGCCGCACGTTCCACACGACGACGAAGCCGGTGCCGGCCGGCAGGATGGCCAGACCGGATGCCGGCGGCACGCCTCCGTTCGGAAGAGACAGCCGTGTGACGCTGCCGTCCGCCGCGATCACCGCAGATGACACCGTCCCCACTTGCAATTGCCACCACGCGATGGCGATGCGGCCGTCCTTCGAAGCGATCGCGACGTTGTACACCGGAAACGACGGATTTGCCGGTGGCGGCTCGATCTGCAGCGTTGAAACGATCGTCCCGTCGTTCGTCACGCGCCATTCATTGATCCCCGACCTCCCGGCCGTGACTACCGCGAAGTCGTTTCCCACGGCCGTGACCGCGTACGTGTCTCCGACCGAATAGGGCAGTGGAGACCGCCGCACGAGTGCGCCGCCGAGGTCGTAGAGAGAGACATCATTCGTCGGCGGCACACCAAGAAAGGTCGGGTGTGGGTCGACGATGAGAATGTGGCTTCCGTTGAACGCCAGTTGAGGCGCAATCAATGTGGAGACGTCGAGCTGCGCTCGATGATCGAGCACCCCTTCCGAAGTGAACGTGCCGAGGGATGGCGGCTCGCTGCCCTGCTGACTCCAGATTGCCAGGTAACCGCTGCCGGCAGCCGTCAAACGTAACAGACTCGTGTTCGCGAAAGGGACTGCCGGAAACGCCGTGGGAATCGTGTCGCTGGCGGGATCCGAGAGTGCCCCGTAGATGTGCGATGACATCGCCCAGAACGTCAGAAAGCGGCTGCCGCTGAAGGCGATGGAGGGACCGGCGACGAACGAATCGTTCGGAGCGTAGCGGACGGCCGAAACGTCGTGGCCGGCGGCAAAGAGCGAGAGAGAGAAAAGAAGACCGGGAAGGATACGGAAGGAGCGAATCACAACCGGAATACTACTGCAAATAAACATTCTAGTAGTGTGACGGGCGTCGCCTCTCTTAGCCTGTATTTCTCCCACTGTCGAACACAGCTCACTTGAATTGTTCCCTCGAGAGCCTTGCCACTCCCTTCGTCGAGAGCCCTTCTCCCCACGCGGTTTCTTGCGGGGGGAGAAGGACTCTCGATTGGAGGTATGCCGAGAACGTACCGCTCGCACAACTCCACATCGTCCCAAGTTTCGCAACAAACAGGGTTCCGGAGATTCCACTCAGCGTGTGAGAAATGCGGCCTACAGATCCAGCAGGAAGCTGTCCGGCCCGGCGTTCGCGTCGTACTCCGCCTGCAGGTCGGTCTTGTGCTTCCACTCGATCTCGGCAAGCTCCATGAAGAGTGCGCCGAGTTTCGTGTCGGGCACGCGCTCGGCCATGAATCGGTAGTAGCTCTCCGAGTCGCGCTCGCGCTCGAGAGCCTGTTTCAGGGCACGGCTCAAGTCGAGATCGACCAGGTCGGAGGCCAGATCGATGGTCACCGGCAGCGGCGCGGGAGGGGGCTGGCCGATCTCCTCGCGATACTTGCGCTCCATCTTCGCGCGATGGACCAGCTCACCGTCCGCAAGCTGCAGCAGCCGTTTGCGGACCTCGGCGCTGCCCGCGCGCTCGGCCAGCTTCTGATAATAGACACGCGTCTCGACTTCGGACTGAATCGCCTGGCGCAGAACTTCTTCGACCGTGGTCTGGAGCGGCTTCATCGTTCACGCTATTGCGTGTCTCCACCGCGGAACACTTCCGGATTCGGCGGAGCATCGTCTTCGAACGGCGCGCTGCGAAGTTGCTGGCCGAAGCCGGTGCCGCCGGCTGTACCGCGCTTGTCGATGGCGCCGTAGTAGGGCCGCCAGCCCATCGGACCGACGGGGAAGTTCGGCGGGACGACCAGATCGCGCAGGCCGACCACCGAGCGCGCCCGCGTGTCGATGGCCATCTCGTAGTCGCGCGTCATGTAGATGGCGTCCTCGGGGCAGGCATCGACGCAGTATCCGCAGAAGACGCAGCGGAGCAGGTCGATCTCGTAGCGCACCGGAAACTTCTCGCGCGTCCGCTC
>Ga0247668_1000343_pt1 | contig 11730 bp, 13 predicted proteins | sample CNK09_metaG_FD_182737 | JGI IMG/M metagenome (GOLD analysis project Ga0247668, IMG submission 182737) | Soil microbial communities from Purdue University Martell Research Forest, Indiana, United States - CNK09 | ecosystem: Environmental > Terrestrial > Soil > Temperate forest > Bulk soil...
TTCGCGGAAGATCCGCTTCAGGAGTGCGCTGAAAGTTTGATGTGAGTTGGCCGCAATCGTATTGGGCGTGAAGGCACGGTCGCGCACGTTATTGACCGTGAGCGTGTAATTGCTTCCACGCTGCAATGGGGGTGAAGTGGTCAGGTTGATCACGCGGGTCGTGCTACCGAACGCCGCCGCCGTGATCCCAACACCGCCGTCGAGAGAGTAGCTGGACAAGCTCGTTCCGCTCGCTGCTTCGACGGCCTCGCTGAAGGTCACTTGCACCACGTTCGAGTTGAGGTTGACCACACTGAAGAGCGACGGAGGATTTGTATCCGCGAGGACTGTCAGAGTGGCGTCGGCGCTGATATTGGTGCCGAGCTTGTTCGTCAGCACGCAATGAAACGCCGCCCCGCTGTCGCTGAGCGCGGCGAGCGCCAGGGTGTAAGTTGCGCCGTTGGCTCCCGGCAAATTCGTCCCGTTCCTTTGCCATTGGTAACTGACCACGTCGAGGTTGCTCACGCCGACGCGAAAAACGGCCGGCGAATTTTCGATCACGGTTACATTGGTTGGCTGCAAAGTAATGACGGGCGGCGTGGTCGCGGCCATGCCGAACGGCTGCAGGCGCGAGGCGGGAATCGGTTCTTCCGTCGTGCCGCTCGGCAGCGTCCAGCGCACTGCCAGGTTGTCGCCGCCACCGCCTTCCTTTTGCAGCGCCTCGAGATAGTAGCGCCGGCCGGCTTCCAGCGGAATATTGACCGATTGCTGATTCGCCTCTTTGTTCCACTGGCGGGAAGAAGTGAAGGTGCTGACGCTCGCAACGAGCACTTTGTTATTGGGAGTCTCATCGCTGCTCAGGTAAAGCACGCTGGCATCATCGCTCGAAATCCAGAAAATGTAAGTGCCTGTGGTCGGCGCGGTAATCAAGGCCCGGATACGCTGCCCGTAATTGTCGGCGATGTTTTGCGGCGCTTCAAAAAAATCCGTGATGAAATTCGTCGAAGTCGGGCTATTGGGGAAAGCGGCGTTGTTCGTCAGGTCCGGGATCGTGCTGCCGCTGATGCCGCTATAAACTTCGCGATAAACGCCGTTGGCTTGGCCCAGCACACGACCCGCCAGCCCCGAAAGCAGCAGGAGGACGGCGACACATACCGCGCGGTGCTTGCGAATTGAATGAATGCAATCATCATCCAGTTTTTTCACAAAAATGCAAGTTTTTCCGCCCGGCAAACACAGTTCTCATTATGGACGAAGGACAAAAACGTAGCGCCGGCAAGCCGGAGCGCACTCCAAACGCTTCGCTAGGAATCTTGCAACGGTGAACGAATTTCGCGCCAGCGTTTGGAGTGCGTCGAGCTTGCTCGCGCTTTTTCCTGCATTCATTAGGGCCGTAGCGCAGACATTCTTGTCTGCGGGTTTGGGGGACTTTCTAGTCCCAAGGCCGGCCCACAGTACAGTGCTGGAAAGCACCGTGAACCCGCAGGCGAGGACGCCTGCGCTACATACATTCATTGTCATTTTACTCATCCTTCGCCATTGCTCGGCGGCTCTCCCGACACTGGACTTTGGACATTTGCCCCCTGCATCCGAGGCTGGCGCGGTCGCCCCGGTGTCGAAAGTGGCGGCGTTTGGGTTTGGAAGACCAGGGTTCGGAGTGGGATTAGACATATGTTAGAATGGTTACTTGGTTCGAATGAGGGATTTTAAGGAGACAGGAGTCGTTTGGAGCTGCGGAAAATTCACCATAGCGCGATTTCCCGAGATTTCCCGAGATTTCCCGAGATTTCCCGAGATTTGGCGAGATTTGCCGAGATGCGCATCTCGCTAAATCTCGCGTCCATCTCGGGAAATCTCGCTTGCATCTCGCCAAATCTCGCATCCATCTCGCATCCATCTCGCTTAGCGAGCGCTTCATCAGTTGGTGATTCATGACCAGAGGGGTTGTTCGCTGTGAAGAGGTGGACAAAGGGCAAGGGCGGAGGCGAGACCAGCGGGGAGTCCATCTTCGCTTTGCGATACCGTGGACAATGGCGGAAGGGCCAGCGCCTTGCGACGATAGGTCGCAAGGTCCGCTTCTGACCAGCAGGGGTCGTGCTCCTTCCTGGCAACCGCCTCCGCCTGCTCGTAGCTTTCCATTATGGGCAGCGGGCCACGGCCGCCCTGGTTCTGTGGAATTTCATTCAGTTTCATGAGTTATCCGGGATTCGATTTTTCATTTTTTCGCTTAATCGTAGCAGAGGGGGTTGGACATCCGCAGGGTAACCCTCAAAATAGTTGAAAATAATTTTTGGAGGCCAAAATCGCCTGTTTTCCGAAGGATTTCGCGGTTTTCGACGACGTTGCGCGATCTGGATAAGAGATTGAAGACAGAAGATGGGAGACGGCAGAAGGGAGGAAACGGAATGGTGGAGTGACGGAGTACTGGAATGGTGGGATGAGGAAGGCGAGATAAAGGGCAAACACGTTCGCTGCCATCTTCCGTCTGCCATCTACCATCTACCATCTTCCATATTCCCGCCTTTCCGCCCGCGTCGGCTGGAAAGCCGGCTGGGCTTTGATCGTGAGCGTCGGGTCTGGCCTTGCTCGGTCGAGATTGGCGCTAGCCGCCGGCGGCAGGTCTTACTCAATCCGCCGCTTTGGCGGTCCGAAATTCATAGAGCAGTTCTTATTCCGGGCTAAACACTTGAGCAGCGCCTCGCGGCATCGAATTTCGAAGTCCGTGGCTGTCTCGATTCTTGTCTGCCGTCTCAATCCTGAACTGATCGGCCATGGATCTGCCTTGCGGACATGAACTGGACATCGCCATCAAGTCGTCGAGCGGACTGGGAACGCCCTGCCCTGCTTGTTGGAGCACATGCATGTAAATGGTTGTGGCGACATCGTTGTGGCCTAAAAGCTCCTGAATGGTGCAGATGTCCGTTCCGCGTTGGAGCAGGTGGGTCGCGAAACTGTGCCTGAACGTGTGGGCGCTAAACACCTTGGACAAAGCTGCGTTCCGTATCGATCGAGTAGTGATGCAGCCGGAGCACATTGCGCACCTGATCCAAAAGCTTCGGGGCTTGCGCTTGACTTTCCATTTCGGTCTCTTATTTTTTCGGGGATGAGTATGGCTTTGCCCCAATCCTTGATCCAGGACTTTTTGACCTGGATTTGCCCTAATATCATATTATCAGGTCAAGTTGACCTGATAATCAATGGTTAGCCACCTATGCCAGTCGCGCTTTTCATTCCACTCGTCCCGTTGGTCGCTGTTCTGCTCTACGCATTTGTTCTGTTCGATCGTCTGCTTCGGGCGGAGTACGAAGACCAGCGCCAAATCTGGGAGGCAGACGGAAGACCTCGCGGCTACTTTTGGCGTCCGGCTGAGTGCAGCGCTTTCGACTTCCTGGGGCAGTTCGCTCGAGTGCGGCTTAGCATAGCCTGGCTTTTCCGAACGCCCTCCTGGATTGCAGAGTCTGGCCCCTACAAGGTGTCGTTACGGAGGCATAGGGTCGCGGTGCTCGTTTGGAATGTCGGAGTGCTGGTATGGTTTGTATTTTTTCTGAGATTTACATGACCGCAATGGCTAACGAGCGGCCTGGAGTGGACGCGGGATGGCGCATTCTGTCTGCATTTGAGGGCGCTCGGCCCCGCGCCACTCAGGCCGATTGTTTGGTGCAAAATATGTCGCTACGAGCCTTCCAACAAATTGCTGTCGCAGCGCTGGTGAGTGGTTGCTTAAACACTCATGCTGCTGAATGGTCTTCAAGCGATGCCGGTGTCTCATTCACGCTTCCCAACGATCGGGCGTGGCAGCAAGTTAAGCCCCCTCGAAATGAGGCAAAGTTGGTCCTTCAGAACAAGAAGGGCAGAGCGACCGTGTTTTTTGCCGCCTTTGAAAAGAAGCACGACGAGAAGGAACTGAATGAGAAGCTTGCAGAAGGATGGGAGAAGGGTTACTTCCGCAAGGGAAACGCCACGAAGCTTTCCAGTCAGTTCTTGGATTTCAAGGGCAAGCATGCATACAAGGTAACTGACGAAGAAGTCATCGACAGTACAAAAGTCCGTAGTGTTGCCATAGTCTGGCTGAATGATGGCAAGCTATGTGATATCGTAGCATCGAAAGACGACGCTGACCCGATGCAGGATGAAGTGATCAAAGCATTCATAAATTCGATGAGGTTTGTTCGGGAGGCAGCACCATGAAGCACCCAACAAGGCGCTGCACCGAACCGCCGCCCCGCACGTCGATCGGCAATTCGGAAGCCACGACAGGGCGGCGGTCGGTGAGATGATCGTTAGCCATCATGAAAATCGCCGCCATCTCCCTTGCCGTCGCCTCCGTACTCTTCGGCTGCGCAAAGAACGATTCACGTGGTTTGAGCGTATTCGAGCTTCGAAGTGCTATTGCCACGCAGGAAGTGATTGAATTGACGAACTTCACGACGCTTTCCTGGGACACAGTGCATTTTTTTGCGCCATATACGCCTCCGGATGCCATCAAAAGAGAAGTAGGAAAGGAGATTCCCTTTCCCCATTCAAACAGCGAAGGATACTGCTTGGTCGTGTTTATGGCGGGTAGCACCGTAGCGCGATCCTTCGAAGTCAAACGTAGTGATGCCGACTTTTCCTTGTTGTATCGTCCGGGCGACTACCGTCAGGGAGAAACAAAGTTCACGGTTGTAAGGAGCACAGATGGCTGGAAGAAGCTTAAGCATGGCTAACCCAAAAAGGGGTCGAAAAGGGGTCGTATCTTAGTATTGACAACTCGGTTTTACCGCAACCGATCAAGCGAAGACGCACTTGCCAATACTAAGATGCGACCCCTTTTCACGTAGCTCTCGTAGCCGGGATTGTTCTCGTCATCAGCGTGCCGTGGCATCAATATCCTTTTCAGCGCGGCACGGTGTTGGGTTTTCCTTTTTTTGCCGCGTCGTATGATGAGCGCGGCAGAGATTTCATCGGCGCGATTACGCTTCCAGCGTTGCTCGGCGACGCCGTGGTTTGGTTTCTCATTCCACAGGTTGTCCTCGCGTTGCGGTGCGTCGCCATTTGCGTTCATGACGCTGCTGTTAACATTTTCACGCCGTTGGCGCACGGTCGCTGAGCCGGAGCGTTCGGCCAATACGCAATCATGACGACGCCTCCTCCCTTACCGCAGGTTCTGCCGCCTTCGCTGCCAACGAAGCGGCGTCAGATTCCTACGGTTGTCTATTGCCTGTTCTTTTCCCTTCTCTTTGCCGTTAATGCTGGCTTGACCTACCGTCAGGCGGTCACTCGCTTCCCCAACAACTCGGCCACTGCGGTCGGATACGTGCAGGGCGGTCTGCTTGTGCCACTCGTTATTGCGGCTGGGGTCGCTTGCATCTGGAAGCAGAATCGAGGCTTTCGAGGGGTTGTTCGAGTGTTGTTTTGGGTATCATTGATTACGCTTTTCGGCAAGATAAGTCAGTTTGCAGGTCCCGCGCGATCATGGCCGAACAAACCGGCTGCAGGCAATGCCGGGAGCGCGCTTCAGTTATTAACCGGACATCATCAGCCCGGCGTTCCTGAGCGGGAGCGTTCGGCATAAGAGAATGAGAACGTGGTTTCAACGTGCTTTGATTTTCTTCGCGGGGATAGCCCTCGGTGTTGTTGCCATCAGTGTGCTGGCCTGCCTGACCTCCTGTAAGGTTGGTTATGGCCCATTGGAAGACCACAGCGCCTTTGCCAGCGCCCAGCTCGCCGCAGACAAGCGGACCATAGTTTTCTCGTTCCATCACTTTGCCTATCGCCCGGCGGCCGGCTGGCGGGCATTTCCCGACGGCGGCATTCCCGATTATGTCACGGACATCAGCTTGCTGGGGGTCTATGACCGCCAGACGCGGGGTGTAAAGATCATCCGGCGTGAAAAAAATATCGACTGGCAACCCGGCAATAGTCTGTTCACTGTCCTCGCCATCAACGGGAGTAAGGCGTTAATTTCTCAGGGCGGCCAACGGCGGGGCGAGCCGTTCCGCATGGAAGTGAAACATCTGTTGCTTGATTTCACAACGGGTCAGGTTGACGTCCTCAACGTGAAGGCTGATTTGGACAAACGCGGCCGGGAGCTTGGTTATATTTACCTGGTGGACAGCGCCGGGACGTTGGTCTTTGTGACGCTGTCGCAACAAGAGGCCAAGGAATTTCACTCCCTGAATTCCTCTGAGTACAAAAACAGCGGACTGGTCCCGGAGATCTGGGTCCGAACCGCCACCGGGGATTATGCGAAGGTTGCCGCCTCGGCCCATTACGAGTGCGCCCGCAACGGCGAGGTCATTTACTGGGAACCGGCCACCCGCGACTTCATGGCGTTCTCCATCGCCCGCCGCACGACGCGGAAAGCTCCCGAATACAAATCGCCCGGCTACGTGGACGTGACCGAAGGCGTCATCTTATCCTCCGACAAGAAGGCGCTGGAATTCGGCGTCAAAGTTTCCGGACAATGGAATTACGAACGGCTGGATTTGAAGCCAAACTTGTTGAAGTAGAGCGACAGCAAACCGTTCTCCGAAACACCACGACAAGAACTCCGAACCATGCGCTGCAGCGCCTAACAGCCAGAGGCGGATTCGATTTCAATCGTGGGCATCATGGCTGCTGTCGCTGAGCTTGGGTCTCGGGGGAAAAGCAGAAGGCTCGAAAGCAGAAAGCGGAAATAAGAAAAGGATTAACTATGATGAGCGCTATTTGTGGGAGTGATCTCAGCCGTCCCTTCGGGACTTGCGCCCACGGGCCATCGGTTCCCAACGTTAAAACGTTGGGCTATTATCAGCCATCCCTCCGGATGATGATTTGCAAATCCTAGCGGCATTAGACTCGAACGTCCCTTGACGGGTCATTTCCCGGGAGGGCATCCGGCTAAGCACATATTTGTGACTCAATCGGGCCGGGCAGAGTCCTTCCATGAAGCACTGAACCTCGCCAGGCCTTCCAGCTCCGAGAGGTTAAGACTTGCAGTGCGTCGGCGAGATTCCCAATCTCAACGCCATGGAATATCGGCAACTTGGTTATTCGGGGTTGAAGGTCCCGGTTTTGAGTTTTGGCACGGGGACGTTTGGTGGCAAAGGTGAATTGTTCTCGGCCTGGGGGGCGACGGGAGTCGAGGAAGCCACGCGGCTGATCGACATCTGCCTGGATGCAGGAGTGAACATGTTTGATACCGCCGACGTTTATTCAGAAGGCGTATCGGAGGAGGTGCTGGGCAAAGCGATCAAGGGACGCCGGGACAAAACGATTCTTTGCACGAAAGCAACTTTTCAGACGGGGCCAGGCCCAAACGAGGTCGGCTCATCCCGATTTCACCTTTTGCGCGCGGTCGAGGCCAGCTTGCGGCGGCTGGGAACCGACTACATCGACCTCTACCAAATGCATGCCTTCGATGCGCTGACGCCGGTCGAAGAGACGCTGGCCACGCTGGACGATCTCGTCCGGAGTGGAAAGGTGCGCTACCTCGGTTGCTCGAACTTTTCCGGCTGGCATCTGATGAAGTCGCTGGCGGTGTCGGAAAAAAACCGGCTTAGTCGATACGTGTCGCATCAGGTTTATTATTCGCTGGTCGGGCGCGATTACGAACAGGAGTTGATGCCGCTGGGACTCGATCAGAAAGTCAGCGCGCTCGTCTGGAGCCCGCTGGGCTGGGGAAGGCTCACGGGCAAGTTTGGCAGGGAGGCAACGCGACCGGAAACCAGCCGGCTCAACAGCAAGCTCGCGCACGATATGGGTCCGCAGGTTCCTGATGACTACCTCTTCAAGGTGACCGATGCTTTGAACGCCATTGCCAAGGAGACCGGCAAGCTGGTTCCGCAAATTGCCCTCAATTGGCTCCTGCAGCGTCCGACGGTTGCCAACGTGATCATCGGCGCCCGCAACGAGGCTCAGTTGCGTCAAAACCTCGACGCCATCGGTTGGAATCTGTCCCCCGACCAGATCGCCCGCCTGGACGCCGCCAGCGCCACCCCATGGACTTATCCCTATTGGCACCAGAGAGGATTTCCCGAACGAAACCCGTTCCCGACCGGTTAGCGCGTTGAACGGCATAGAGCCCACCAGTCATGTTCATTGATCCAGATAACCCGTTGGCCGCTGAAATCCTGCAAGAGGCAGGTGGAGGCCTATTTTTCGGCTTGCAAAAACATTCCGCCGAACTTATCGCTCAGTGAACGGCGGCAGGCCGTCGCGGTTGCCCTCGACGCGCCCCGTGGCCGCCGTCTCTGAGCTTGGTCGTTGAGATTTGCCCAACTTGAATTTATGAACATCACAGGATTCACACAGGAACAGAAACAAGCCCTCTTTGATTTGCTTGTTGTCGGCATGTATGCAGACCACAATCTGGCTACCGCAGAGGATGACCGGATTCAGAAGGTCCTCGACGCCTTCGAATTCCAGTCAGATTACGAGCGTCAGACGTTTTCCGACGCGGCATTCACGCGTGCGAGCAGGCAGGCTGGTTCACCCGAGGCGATTCGCGCATACGTCACACAGGTTGCCGGCCATTTTCCAGCCCGTGATATTCGGCGCAGAGCTTATGACATACTCGACGACCTACTGACCGGTGATGGTCGCGTCACCAGCGAGGAGAGCCAGTTGTTGACAGCGACCAGGGAAGTGTTTCAGTTGTGACAAGATGGGAGCATCATTCCGCTGCATTCTAACCCGGCCATCGCGCTGCGGTTGCAAATCAAGCGTCCCGCGGGCTGGGTCGCTGAGCTCTAATCTTTCGGCATAGCGTATGGCCACCACGTTCCGATTCCTCGCCAGCCCTGAAGAGGGAGAAAAGGTTCTGAACTGGTTCACGGCCTTGCCTGAGCCGCCACATGTTCATTCGAGGCCGGATGGCGCGGCATTATTTTTCAGGCATTTTGGACCTCTGGTTATGACCGCGAAAAACGAAGTCGACGTCAAACGGTCCCCTGTGGTTTTGTTGATTCTACCACAGATCAGACATGGGATTTTATGGACCGCTGGCGAGGTCCAGTTCTTGGCAGAAAAGATGCGGTCGTCGTTCCCCGGACTCCAGAAAGTGCTGACAAGCTTTCACCGATGGTCGAGGGCATTTCCTGTAGTCTTCCGCCAGCCGCGACTGCCAGAAACTTCAGGAGGTTCTTGGGACTACTATCTTGAGGGTGGCATTCGCAACGTCAGCGACGAGGTTTTTGCGCTACCGCAAGGCATGATAGCCTTGGAGCGAGGGCAGTATTTCGTTTGGCAGGGAGATTCGGAAGGCAGACTCGACACAGTGCTGCGGATGTTGAGACTGAGAGGCGTGACGAATGCCGAACGCGCTGCACCGAATGGCGGTCCCGTGGCGCCAGTCGACAATCCGGGAGTCACCGAGGGACCGCCATCGGTGAATTGATTCGTTAGGCGTTTCTCGTTCACGTATGACTATCGCGCAGCGACTCAGCCTGATGTGGCGACGCTTTTCGCCGCTCGAAAAGCGACTTGTTGCCGCGGTGCGGGAGGTTTTGCCTTTGCAGGCACAGGGCGTCTTCGATGCTCAGATCGCGAGCATCACGCTCGTCCAGCGGCATCCCAACGAGATTTGCTTTTATCGGAGGGTTTCAGGGAAGGTGGACTGGAGTGGTGTCCCGAGTTTCCCTCGCACAGGCGAGTTCCAACTGGCGGAGGTTCGGTTCAGCGTCGAAGGGCGACGTTACAAGGCCACGCTCACGAGTATTGGCGGGCACGCTTTTGATTTCACAATCACGCCGAGTCCGAAAGCCATCGCTTTCACCGAGTGGGATGCCGCGGCATCCGCCCGGTTGCTGTCCGACCCGATGACGATTGAGCCGGCCAATGAGCCTCAGCCGATGCCTGATTCCTGGCGAGATTTTCTGGCTCGCCCCCGATCCGGTGATACTGATGACTGGACATTGCACGACGCGGAGACGGTTTACCGCATGGCATTCGCGGACGGCGAGTTTCTGGTCCTTGCGGAACGCGAAGGCGACCAATTTGTATTGCATCGCATTGAACCTCCAGCCTCGACCTTGTTCTATTTGGATTCACACGATGGAAAGCCCGAACCAATCCCAGGAGACATTTTGGGTGTTTTCCGAAAATCCGACGACGCCTAACTTACAGAGGAAGCCGCAGCTTGCACTACATTCGAAAGCGGTAAATGACTAATTCCTAAATCATAATGACTAAAGAAACCCCAATGCCAAATGCCCAAACCACCAGAGCGCGCCCCTCGTTAGTCATTCGTCATTGCTCATTGATTAGTCATTATGGTTTAGAAATTACTCATTGGAGAACGGTTGGCGCTGTCGCATATTCTGCGGCTTCCTCAGTATGATGAATCTTTTTTCCGACGAGGTTCGCCGCGACCCGTACCCGGTTTATGACCGGATGCGAAGCCAATCGCCCTTGCTGTATGTTCCCGCGCCATTCGATGGCTGGTTAATCTTCGATTACGACGGGGCGAAACGGGCTTTGAATGACCACGAGGCGTTCAGCTCCGCCGTTCCCGCGCCGCCCCATTGGTTTATTTTTAGTGATCCGCCGGCGCACACCAAGCTGCGTGCGCTGATCTCGCGCGCCTTCACGCCGCGAATGGTCGCCAATCTGGAGCCTTTGATCCGCGAGCTGTCCCGTGAACTTCTGGATCGCGTTATGCAGCGCGGAGAAATGGACATGGCTGCGGACTTTTCGGTCCCGTTGCCGATGCGCGTGATCGCGACCATGATCGGCATTCCTACGGATGACTGGCCGCGGTTCAAGCGTTGGAGCGATGGCATCCTCAAACTCAGTTACGCCCGCTCTGGCGGACAGGAAGCCCAGGAAGCCGGACACGAATTCCGCGCGGCAACGGCAGAAATGAGTCCTTATCTTGAGGAAATGATACGGCGACGCCGCGCCGCGCCTCAAAACGACTTGCTCACCCGGCTGATCGAATCGGAAGTGGATGGCGAGCGGCTCTCGCATGAAGAAATTCTCGGCTTCTTCCAACTCCTGGTCGTCGGTGGCCAGGAAACCACCACCAATCTTGTCAACAATGCGATCCTTTGTTTGGTTGAAAATCCGGATCAACTTGCTTTGCTTCGAAGGGCGCCGGAACTCCTGCCGTCGGCAATCGAAGAAGTGCTGCGGTATCGCTCGCCTTTGCAATGGGTCATGCGGACGCCGCGACGCGATATTGAAACTCATGGCCAGACCATTCCCGCCGGGAGACTCGTGCTGCCAATGATCGGTTCGGCAAATCGGGACCCTAACCACTTCAAAGATGCCAATCGCTTTGACATCCGGCGCGATCCCAATCCGCATATTGCTTTCGGCCACGGCATCCATTCGTGTCTGGGCGCGGCGCTGGCGCGCATGGAAGCGAGAATAGCGCTGGAGGATTTCCTGGCGCGCGTGCTGGACTTCAAGTTGGCGTCCAACGAGCCGTGGCAACCGCGAAGGGCTTTGCACGTACATGGTCCGGCGGAGCTTCCAATCCGCTTTACCACAAGCTAGACATGCACGCCTGCACCCAGAAATGCCGAGAGCACGACCATCTCGAAATCTCTGTTCAGTGCGAGGATACGCCGGCTCTGTCACCAAGTCTGCGCTGGTTTCTTGAGTGGGTAGAGAGTGAGGTTGCGGGTGGCCGACGCTTCCTTCCAGAGCAGACCGTTCAGGTTGGATGGTCAGTCCTGGAGATTCGTCAGCGCACCGATGGCACGCTCGCGATGTTCGAGCCTGACTTTCATAGCATGCCCGTGAAGTTCGTTGACAGCGTATCGAATACACTGCTTCATCTCTTGC
>Ga0247668_1000344_pt1 | contig 11716 bp, 4 predicted proteins | sample CNK09_metaG_FD_182737 | JGI IMG/M metagenome (GOLD analysis project Ga0247668, IMG submission 182737) | Soil microbial communities from Purdue University Martell Research Forest, Indiana, United States - CNK09 | ecosystem: Environmental > Terrestrial > Soil > Temperate forest > Bulk soil | place...
GCTGAGTAGTTCGATTTCCAGCTTGTCGCCCGGGCCAAGCGTAAAAAAGTTCGTCGGCGCTTTCAGCCATTCCGGATTGATTTGATTGGTCACCGCAACGGACTGCATCGCCATAGTCCCGGCAGGCGCGTGAGGATTAAAGCGCGGCCCCGGATTCTGGCAACCGGCGAGCAGAAGGATGACCAATGACCACTGACCAATGACCACTGACCAAAAACGGCGCCTTCGTGTTTCATTCTCATCCCATCCCGGCTTCCGATCTGTCAAATGCGACCTGTTCGTCGTATTTTCTCCGTCTCCCCTCAAAGGGGGGAAGGCCGGCGTGAGGGGTGAGGCGGTTCGTTTGATCGTTCCCATAAGAATTCCCCTTTACTGTGTTTGTCGCGGATCAATGTGCAGGCCGGTCCATTCCACGATTGCGGCCTGGAGAAAAGCCGTGATTCCAAGGTCAAGCAACTCTTCTGCGCGGATGAACGGCCGGTAGTTGACATAGACGATGTCTTTGGGCTGGAGTTTGAAATCGAACGCGCGTCCTTCCGCGGTTTTCCAGACATCCACGACAAACGTTTGCGGATGGTTGAGCGAGCCGCGGATCACCAGAACCCGGCCCTTGTAAGCGCGCTGGTTAAACCCGCCGCGCGCCGCGATCGCGCCTACGACCGTCTGGTTGCCGGTGAAAGCCAAAGGCCCCGGCAAATTCACTTCGCCGAGGACAAAAATCTGTCTTAAATTCGCCGAGGCGAAGTAAAGATAATCTTCCGGCTCGAGCGCGACATTCTGAGAAAGGTCTCCTTCCTGAAAAAGTTTTTCCAGGCTGACCGGTAATCGCTTTCCCTGGCGCATGACGAAACTCCGCTGCAGGTCGGCCAAATCCATCATGCTCCGATTGTCCGGCAGCAGTCCGGTCTCCAGCCCCTTGGCCCGCGCGACCGCCTCAACAATTGTCAGCGGTCGTTCGAGGGTGAAGACACCGCGACTGACCACTTTGCCGAGCACATAGTATTTCTTGCTGTGGAAACCTGTCGGCGTGATGATCGTCCTTGGAGTGCGGTAATATTTCGCGAGTTCCTCATCCAACTTCGCCCGCAATTCATCCACTGTCAGGCCAGTTGCCAGAATATCCTGCGCCTGCAAGTAACTGACTCGCCCATCGGGTCCGATAAAGACATCCGTCCGGCTTAACTCCGGCTGGCCGAAAAGACCGATATTCAACACGTCGCCGGGGCCAAGCGTGAGGTGCTGCTGCCAGGCCCCCCGCTGGGCCGGGGCTGCCGAGAACGAAAGATTGGTGGAAGGTGCATCTGCTGCCGGCGCGCCTGCCGCAACCGGTGAATCCCCTTCCGCAGCCCGCACATTGCAGAAACAGAGGCCCATCAGAATGACCGCGCATCCCAGCCAGCGCTGGAAGCGATTTTTTATGGGTGGCGCCGTTTCCCGGTTCAGGACCGCTCCGACCAGACGGCAGCGGGCATTGCGCAAGGTTTCCAAATGGGTGTGGCTCTCGTGAGCGGTGGCCTTTCCGCTTCGGGTCAGCCAAATCAGGTTCGGCAAATTCTCCGCCAGCAGCACGGCTTCTGAAGTCGAGGCGGGCGGGAGTTCCACGAGGATGACAATGTTTTCGATCCGGCTCCATTGATTCAAGGCCGTTTGCCATTCCTTACGCCGCTCCAGGTTCCACACCCATCCGGGCAGAGGAATATGCACGAACGGCTGCGGATTGCTCCCGGTGAGCTGTTCCGTGACCAAAGTTGGAGTCGAGAGAACATGGGTTGTCAGGGCCATGCCATTCGGACTGTTCGGGTCGCCGTCCTGGCGCCGGTCATGAAAATCTTCTCCGTCGCCATTGGCTGGCTCAGAATTTGCCAGGGTGCCGATGGTCAGAACACGAAAGCCGCATTGGCTGGCCGCCTGAGCAAGCAAGCTGATCCAGGTCGTCCGCCCTTCCCTTGGCCGCGCTGAAATCATCCCGCAAACCAATCCATGATTGGGCGAGATGCTGAGGCGGTTTTGCAGCGCTGTCCAAGTGCGGAAAGCCCAATTCTCCTGGGCGGTCTGGTCGATGCGATGCAGGTTGCCCAGCGTGGCCAAAAGCGGAAGACGGGTGACGCGTTTCACATCTGTGCCGGTCTTGAGGCGCTCGTCCATGAATTCGATACCCAAGAGCAAAAGAGCGGCGCCTACGACACCCATCATTCCGCCGAAAGCAGCCAGAAAGATGATCTTCGGACGTCGATCCCGCACCACCGCATTCTTTTCTGTGGCTGGGGCAAAGAGCTGGCAATAGCCGGGAGGATCTTTCTGAAATAACTCCGCCTCGCGCTGGCGAGTGAGCAACTGCGAACGCCTGGTTTCGAGCGCCTGAAGCTGAGCCCGCAATACCTCAAACTCCGAGCCCCGTTCGTTCACGGGTAATGAATTGGTGGACGACTGGCTAAGTGGTCCCGGAACTCCCGAACCAGCGGCAGCAGTGGCAGTGGTATTGGTGGCCATTCGTTCAAGCTGCTTTTGCAGCTCATCGATTCGGGCATGTTGGGCTCTGACCAACGGATGAATCTCCGTGTAATTCGCCAGCAAGCCAACCAGGTCCTCGCGCGCCGCCTGCAACTTCTCTGTCAGGGCGTTCATGAATCGATCCCCGAATTGCACGGGTCCAACCCCGCTCCGCACCGTTTCGCGCACGGACTGTTGAAGGTGCGAAACAAGGGCGCCACGTTCCCGATCCAAATCGGCCAACTGATTCGTATAATAAATATTGGCGGCCCTGGCTTCGTTCACTTGCAGTTGCCGGCTGAACCGGACCGCTTCATTGGCGAACAGATTGGCGATATCAACTGCGCTCTGCCGATTGAACGCGGTGATCGACGCCGTCACCACATCGGAGTTCTTTTCTGGAACAATCGCCAGGCTCGAGGCCAGCCGCTCGGGGCTCGATGGCGGCTTGGTCAAGGCGCTGACGTCCCGGAGCAATTCCGGCGAGCGCAAGATGCTGGCAAATGTTTGCTCGGAAAGCTGCCGCGGCTTGAACAGTTCACTATTGTTAGGGGTGTCGAATCGGAGCAACTGCGCGCTGGCCGTGTAGCGTGTTTGCCACAACATCGTGCCCGCCAGAAACGCCAGGACCGCCATTGCGCAACCGGCCAGCGCCAATGAGAACCAGCGCCGCGCGACCGTTTCGAAGAGCGGCCAGGGACTGAACGGCGCGCCCCCATAACCGTTCGCCGAAAACTCTCGATATTCCGGCTCGACAACGACCTCGGTCAGACGGGGATCTTGAGCCCCCCGCGAGGAGGCTCCATCCCACGGTCCGTCAGTTCTGGTAGCGGGCCGCTTGATGTGCGACCGGTTGCTGTAATCTGCGTTTTCGTTCATTTAAATTGCCTAGGAAGCATTTCATTTCACTCCCGTTCTGAATGACGCGTACTACGAAACCTGCGTCCCTGTTCGTTTCGCGTCACAGGACACCATCGTACAACAGCCGCCGCCATTTTTGTAATCGGGTAATAACCCCAAACCTCGTCATGAACATTGTGCAAAGAAACAATGCGGAAACCGACCCAAAAAAGCAGCCTTCCTCCCATTTCTGGCCCACTAATAGCTTCTCCGGTGAGGATGCATGCGTTGAGCGCTCCTGACCAAAAGGCCGAGCGGAAGAGCAATTGGCTCCGTTCCGCTACGCTGTCGCTGACTGTTAGCGGCGCAGTGCTTTTTTCCCTTTGGCTCTGGTGGATGGCGCATGAAAACGGGCAGATTTATTTCCTGCCACATCGCGCGCCCGCAGAATGGATCGTCTATCCATCACCGCCCATCCTCAGCGGCCGGACGGTCATAGAACTGGATGCCCGATTTCGCCATGGTTTAAGCCTAAACACGGCCCCTTCCAACGCCACCCTTTCGGTTTGTGCTTTTAAGCGGTGCAGCATCGTTATCAATAATGTTCCAGTTCCACTTCCAGATGTGCCGCCCAATCGGTGGAAGAGACCGCTGGTAGTGGAAGTGGCAAAATTGCTCCATTCGGGTCAGAACGGCATTGAGGTAACGGTCTATAATGAAGGCGGGCCCCCGGCCTTGTGGCTATCGCTGAAGGGAGCCGGCCTGGCCATAAAATCGGACGAGACATGGGACGTGTCCTATGCCGGAGCAACATGGCGTCCGGCTCGTCTGGCCGAGGCGCCTGTAGAAGTTTCAAAAGCCAGCCCCTTCTACGGCGGCGAACGTGTCCTGGATTCGTGGATGACACAATGGCCTAGCATCTTGTTATTAGGGATTATTTCATGTGCGGCGGTCGCGGGTGGAGGGTGGTGGTTCAATCGAGGGTGGTCTCGGTTCGCAGGACTTCCTCGCTGGGCGCTGCTCACCGATCCGACCGCAGCCTGCCTGGCCGTGTTGGTTTTATCATGGATTGTGATGTTCAGTCACAACGCCAGTTTGTTGCCGCGTCAGGCTGGTTTCGATGCCACGTTTCATCTCGATTATATCAAGTACATCCAGGACGGCCGCGGCTTGCCTTTGGCCGACCAAGGGATGTCGATGTATAATCCGCCGCTCTACTATCTGGTGGCATCTGGCCTGTTAGCCGTTTGCGGCCTGAGCGGCAGAGACCCAGCCGGAGTGATACTCTTGCGCTGCCTGGGGCTGCTTCTGGCGATCGTTCACTTGCTGCTGGTTTCTGGCGCGATGCGGCTGGTTTTTCCGGCTAAAAGGGGAAAACAGGTGGTTGGGTTGTTGCTAGCCGGGTTGCTGCCGGCGCAGATCTACCTTTCGCATTACGTCACCAATGAAGTGCTGCTGAGCGTTCTGGTCACGGCCACTCTTTATGCTTGTCTTCGCGCCCTGCAGGACGAACGGCTTTCTGCGGCGCGCTTTGCCGGAGTGGGAGTATTGATGGGGTTGGCATTGCTGACCAAGTTCACGGCATTGCTGGCCGTTCCGTTCGTGCTGGGTGCGATGGCGTTGCGCCTGTTTCAGAAAGGACCGCGCGATTGGAGAATCTTTGTCCGCACCATCGGATTGGCGGTATTGAGCTGCCTGTTAGTCTGCGGGTGGCATTACGCGCGAGTCTGGCAACACTTTGGCAAACCACTGGTCGGGGCCTGGGAGCCGCTTTCAGGATTTCAATGGTGGCAGGATACGGGCTACCGGACAGGCGCCTATTTCTTTGGTTTCGGCAAATCGCTGGTCAATCCTCTCTTCAGCGGGTATTTCAGTTTTGCCGATGGGATATTTTCGACGATGTGGGGAGATGCCTATTGTGGCGGCCTCTACCTGGATTATCCTTCCCCATGGAACTATGAACTGATGGTTGCCGGCTATGTGCTCGGTCTTTTTCCGACGCTGCTGATTTTGGCGGGCACACTGATTTCGCTGGCTCGATTTATCCGCAAGCCGGAACCGGCGGGGCTGCTTCTGAACGGTCTGGCATGGTCCTTCATTGCGGCTTTCGTTTATATGGCCTTGAAGGTGCCTTGTTATTCGCAAATCAAGGCCTTCTATGGGCTGCTCATTCTGTTACCGGTATGTGTTTTCGCGGCTGAAGGTTGGGACTTTTTTACGCGACGCAGCAAGCTGATCTGGTCCGTCTTCGGCGTTGCGTTTGGGCTATGGGGCCTGAGTAGTTTCAGCACCTACTGGATTTCTCGAAACTCCGCCCAAGCTCATTTTTGGCTCGGTTCCGAACTGGCCTTGGCGAAGCAACACGAGAAGGCCGTTCGGGAGTTTTCCGCCGCGCTCGAATCGGATCCCGGACACTTGCTGGCGCAGTCCATGCTCGTTGACTCGCTGACTTCCTTGGGGGAAAAAGAAGCCGCCACTCGTGCGCTCAACGAATTGATCGAGCGGCATCCGCACTCCATCATATCCGAACTCGACCACGCAAGAAATATGGAAAGGGAAGGGCGATTGGAAGAGGCGGTCGAGCACGCTCGCCAGGCGATCGCGGCAGCCCCTGAGTTGGTGGTTGGCTATCGGTTCCTGGCGTCGCGCTACGCGAAGCTGGGGCGGCCGGAGCAAGTCATCGAGGCATGTCGTGACGGACTGAGAATCGCCCCGACGGATTGGGAACTCCACACGATGTTAGGGCGGACGCTTGCCCAATCCGCCCGATCTTCCGGGTTGACCGCCAAGCCTGCACCTGCCGAATCGAACCTCATTTTTGCGCCGTCTGATCCCATTGAAGAGGCCGTCCGTCATCTCCGGCTTGCGACTCGACTCTCGTCAGAGGCCGTCGGGGCGCTCGACAAGCTGGCGTGGATTCGCGCCACCGATCCGGAGGCGCGCTGGCGAAATGGTGACGATGCGGTCGCCCTGGCGGAAAGAGCCTGTCAACTGACCGACTATCACTTTCCGGATCTACTTGAAACGTTGGCGGCGGCATACGCCGAAGCTGGGCGGTTCGCAGAAGCCGTTAGCACGGTCCAAAAGGCCCAAACCTTGGCCGAGGCGGCAGGGCAAAAAGAAATGTTCAGACGACATCAGGAGTGGGTTGCACTGTTCGCCGCGCATCGGCCCTATCGGGAATAACATTAGCTGGACAAGGGTTTTGCCCAAATCCAGTCTTGCGACGTGAAAAGCTTCGGTGTTTTGATTTCGATCGGCTTGCTCGTGGTTGCTCCAATCGGCCACACGTCGCCCTCGCCTTCCGAGGCGACCCAAAGGCGCGAAACTTCCTGGCCGGCCTCCTCGATTCCGATCTCGGGCTTTTGCCCGAATATCGTGGAGCCAAGGTCTATTGGCTGTTTCACGACAACTACCTTGCCGCGAAGGTGCTGAACGCCAGCCACCCGCAAATCGCCCAAACCATTCGCGCGTCGATCGACCGCGAAGGCGTGCACAAGTCCGGCAAAATTGAATTGCTTTTCGGAGAGGCCGAAAGCCCGTTGCCGTTTCGCCAGTATCAACTGCTCGATGTCCGGCGCAGCTCGAACAAGGTCATTCGCACCGAAATTGTGACCGATGCCAGGTTGGATGGCTGGGCGCAGTATGCCGACCTCCTGCTCCTGGCCTGTGTAGCGGAGACTAACCAGTCGGCAGCGCGGCGGCACTGGGACGCAGCAGTGCGGTTGTGGGATGGAAAGGGTTTCCTTGATGCCGCTGCCAAACATCAGCAGCAATATGCCACCTACAAGCTCGGTCTCGCGCTGATTGCGGCCAGTCACCTGTCTCCCCCTGCGGAACCCCCGGACGGGTTGTTGGACAAATTGCTCTCGCTGCAAAGCGACTCAGGCGGATGGATTACCGACTATGATGCGACTGGCCGCAAACACGGTCTGGCAAACGTCGAAACGACCTGCCTCGCAATTTTAGGCATCGAGGCCTTCGCCAGGGTCAGCGCAAATCCCCCTCGCGCCAGCGCGGCGCCGCCCCATTGAAGTGAGCGTGTTCGAGCCATCCAAATTTTTTGCGAATTCCAACTTGGGCTATGGGATTTTAGGCGGACGACCTTCGGTCCTGGTGAATTTCGCCCAACGGCTGCGGAGGTCAGATAGGTTCCGGGCCTGGGCGGGGTCTGTGGCCAGATTGTGCTCTTCGAGCGGATCGGCGGCGAGATCGTAGAGTTCCTCAATCACCGGATTCTCGTTTAACCAGCGCAAGTAGGCCCAACGTTCGGTGCGCACTCCTTCGCTGGGTGGAATAATCTTCGGGTCGTAATGGTGTTCGTAGAAGAATTCCGTGCGCCAGCGAGCGGGTGCTCGCTTTCGTGTGAGCAGCGGCGTCAGGCTGCGACCCTGCATCTCCTTCGGGATGCGCAAGTCAGCCAAATCGAGCAAGGTGGGCGCAAGATCGATATTCAAGCTCATCGCCTCCACCGTCCGGTTTCGAGCGGATTGCGGCAACCGGGGATCGAAGATAATCAGCGGGACGCGGATGCTTTCCTCGTACATGAACCACTTGTCCGCCAGCCCGCGCTCGCCCAGAAAAAATCCATTGTCCGAGGTGAAAATTACGATCGTATTATCCGCGAGGTTCCTCCGGGAAAGTTCTGCGACGATGCGGCCCACTTCGCGGTCGATGCCGGCCACGAGACGGTAGTAGTCCCGGGCGGTGCGTTGGAACATTTCCGGGGTGGCAAAACGCAGCTTCCACCGCGTGCGGCCTTCGGAGTTCTGCACAGAGACCGGCAAACGGCGGAAGTATTCGTCCGCTGCTGTTTTTGGCATCGGAATGGCGACATCTGCGAACAAGGATTCATCCCTTGGGTCGGGAGGGAATTCGCGCGGCTGTTTATCGCGTGCGTGCGGTGCGGTGAAACTCAAGGAGAGGCAAAACGGGCGGCCTGGTTCGCAGCCGGCGAGGAATTCCAGGGCCCGGTCGCCAAAGCGCGCCGTCGCATGGGTGTGGGTTGGGTCGTTAGTGTTGAAGAACAAGCCGCCTTGTCCTGGCAGCCCGCGCCAATAGTCAAATTCCGCGGCCATCGCCTTGACGGCGGCGTCCTTGCCCACTCCGAACTTGCCGATGAATCCCGTGCGATAGCCGTTCTTGCGCATGAGGGACGGATAGGTCTGCCGCCACTGGCTGGCAGTGAAAGGCGTCGCAAAATCGCCGATCCCATGCCGGTGTTCGTATTGGCCACTGAAGATGGAGGCGCGGCTGACGCAGCAAATCGAAGTCGTGACAAAGTGATTCCGAAAGAGCACACCCTGCGATGCGAGTCGGTCGATGTTCGGAGTCTGGATTATTTTGTCTCCCATGCAACCCAATGTATTCCACCGGAGATCATCAGCGAGAATGAAGACCAGGTTGGGCGGCGAGGCGGAGGCAATCGCTACAAGCGAGAGCAGCAATGCGAAACTTTTCAGACCCGCTTTTTCAAAACGTCCCCAGAGAAAAATATATGAGAAAATCGACACTCTGCCTCATCTTCTTATTAACACCCCGCTTCAGCGGGGTGACCAATCGCGCGCTCAGCCCTATCAACCGCTTCAGCGGTTTTCGCATCGTTTCTGCACTGGAACGGAGAAACCGCTGAAGCGGTTGAAACGTCCCACGATGTCACACTCTCACCCCGCTGAAGCAGGGTGTTAATGAGACGCACCGTTCTCAACCGATTAATCTCTCCTGCAGCCATACCCGTTCGTAGCCCAGCCCATCATCCTCATTTCTTCGAAGTATCCTGGTTGATTTGCTGGTCCGTCCGATTCTCATCCTTCCACTTCTTTATCAACGGAGCCTTCTTGTCCATCTCCTCCAACAACGCTTTGGCGTCTTCCGGGCTGCGCACGACTTTGGGCCGCAGGAAAACCAACAACTCGACGTCGCGGGTCAATTTGTCCTTTTTCTTAAAGGCCCAACCTAAGCCTGGGATGCTTCCGAGGATCGGAGTCTTGCGCAAGGTGTCGGATATTTGCTTTTGGATGATTCCGCCCAGGATCAAGGTCTGACCGTTCTTAGCCGTAAGGTCCGTCTTGAAATTTCGCGTATCGAAGACCGAGCCGCCAAGGATTTGCGGGACGGGCGCAATGCCGGAGGATTCAACGCGTATTTTAAGAGCGACATCTCCCGTAGTATTGATATGAGGGGTTACTTCGATGATGACGCCTACCTCTTTATAAATGAAGGTCTGGCTTGAACTGCCCACGGACGAGATGATCTGGTTATTCGGAATTGGCACCTGCTGGCCGACGAAAAGTTTGCCCACCTCGTTATCGGCGATGTTGACCTGCGGTTCGGCCAGCACCGTCGCGTCGGTGTTCTTGCGGAGAAACTGGATGAGGAAGTCCAAATTGATCGTGCTCTCAAAAGACCCGGAGCGCACGTTCGCCAGAGCGTTGGCCACCGAAGAACCGGGTGTGCCGACGCCGGTTGTAACGGGAATGGGCCCAGTGATTTCTCCAAAGCCCTTCCTGTAACCGCCGCGATTGTGCGAGAGAATGGCGTTATCAAGATCGTCCGCGCTGAAGCTTTGGCTGCCGTCGGGCGACCAGCGGACGCCCAGCTTTTCCATATAATCGGTCGAGACTTCCACGATCTTCGCCTCGATCAAAACTTGGGCAGTGGGAGCGTCCAGGTCTTCGATCAATTTGATAATCTGCGGAAAAAAATGCGCATTCGCTGAAATGAGCAGTGAGTTGCTGCGTTCGTCCGCCACGGCCCGCACGCGGCTGACCAGATCACTCACTGGACGAACGGCATTTCGGCCGTCGCCAGTGCGGGGATTGTCCGGCTGTCCGCCGAGCCAGGGATAGTAACCCTCCTCCTTCGTTTCCTGTTCGAGGGCGAAGGTGCCCTGGTAGGAGGAGTTGTTCTGCTGTTGCTGTTGGGCGGGTTGATTGACTTGGTTGGGCTGGTTTTGCTGCGGCGTGGGCCGGAGCGGGGGGGAGCCGTTCTTGGCGAACAGAATGTTAATGTTATTAGCCACAGTCGAGGCCTTGGCGAATCGCAAGCCCAACCGCAACGTGGTTTCACCAGCCTGGGAAGGGACATCCAACTCTTTGAGAACATCTTCCACTGCGGCCAGATTTTCCGGGGAGTTGGCGGTGAGGATAATCGCGTTGGCATAAGGCTCGCTGGTGATGCGAACTTTTCCGTAAAGCCGTCCGGCGTTCTGCCGATCACCGCTGTCCTGGTTGGGATAACCGTAGAGATCAAAATAGCTGCGGGTTTGCTGCTTTTTCAAAAAAAGTTCATTGAGGACATCTTCGATGTCGGCCGCACTGACATATTTGAGCCGATATATTCTTGGCGCCAAACTGTTGTCGGTGATGGGCTGATCGAGGTCCTCGATCATTTTTGCAATCCCGTCCATTGCCGCAGGCGGCGCTTGAACGATGACCGTGTTGCGCCGGCGGTCGGCGACAAATTTCGATTTCTTGGTGTCTCGGTTCATCGACATGGACGAGAAGTAATAGAACGGGTAACGCGAATTGCTGTCCTGGTCCTGATTGAGGTCCTGCAATTGTTTGGCGACGTCTTCGGCGTCGGCGTTCTTGAGCGGGAAGTCGCGCATGGCTTTCTCCACGGCGTCTTCGGTGTCGAGGGCGGCAACGAGTTTTTCGATGGCTTTGAAATTGGATTCACTGGAAAGGATGACGAGAGAGTTGGCACGACTGTTGAAAGAGACCTCGATCACGTCTTTCAACGATTTGCCGCTCATCTTTTGGTAAAGCGGGCCTAGGTCCTTGACCAGGTCTTCGGCGTTGACGTTTTTCATCGGAAGCACACGGATGGACACATCTTGAGGTTTTTCCGTGTCGAGCATATCGATCAGTCGTTGGACCTCGGGCAATTTCGATTTCGGCGCAGCCACGATTAGCCGGTTGGACGTTTTGTCCGGCCAGATGCGAATCTGCTGTCCCGCCTGAGCACCCGCGCTCGAAGGCGGAGGGCTGCTGCTGCTCGGAGGTTCGGGACTGGATGGAGGAGGGCCGCCACTGAAGATAGGGCCGCTGCTCATCGACGAAGAACTGGTGCTCCGCGATGAAGAGGAGGAGGATCTGCTGGAGGACGACGACGGTGGAACCGGTTGCGAGTTCAGGATGAGAGTGAGCAGCGCGCCCAATTCCTCGGCTTCCGAGTGCTTCAAGGAGTAAAATTCGACCACCGAATCGCCACCAGAGGGAACATCCAACTCCTTGATCAGCTCGCCCGCCAGCCGGATGTTGTCGGTGTAATCCGTCACGATGATTTGATTGGCGCGCTCGGCGACATCGATGGTTGCCTTCTCCGAAAGCACCGCGCGGATCTTTTCCCTCAGCTCGGCAGCCTGGCTATTTTTGAGTTGGAA
>Ga0247668_1000346_pt1 | contig 11659 bp, 7 predicted proteins | sample CNK09_metaG_FD_182737 | JGI IMG/M metagenome (GOLD analysis project Ga0247668, IMG submission 182737) | Soil microbial communities from Purdue University Martell Research Forest, Indiana, United States - CNK09 | ecosystem: Environmental > Terrestrial > Soil > Temperate forest > Bulk soil | place...
GTGTCGCGGCCTCGCATCGCCCGATTGCTCGGCGAACCTCGGCTGCCGCCCGGAATTCTCGTGCAACCGGCTAAACAAAGCGTGACTCGCGGGCAAAATGTCTTGCTCTCAGTGGTTTCAGAAAACTGTTTCGACATTGCTTTCCAGTGGCAATTGAATGGGACCAACGTTCCGGGCGCGACGAACTCGACCCTCTCGCTTTCCAACGTTCATCCCACTAATTCCGGTTCATACACGGTCCTAGTGAGCGACGGCGGTGGCACATCGAACAGCCAGCCCGCCGCCTTGACCGTGCTGCGTGAACCACGAAATCCCGGCTCCGCTGATATTGATTTTTATCCGCCGATGATCACGGGCGGGGATGTTAGGACCATCACGCTTCAAGATGACGGCAAAGTCCTGATCGGGGGCAGTTTTACCAATCTTAACGGGCTGTTCGTAAACAGGCTGGTGAGGCTTAATGCCGACGGAAGTCCGGACACGAATTATGTCCCGGGCAGATTTGGCAATGGCGAAATCAAAGCCGTCGTAGTCCAGCCAGACGGTTATGTCGTCTTTGCCGGGTCCTTCACATCGTTCTCCGGGTCGGCCGTAAATCGCATCGGCCGGGTGAGTCCCAATGGTTACCAAGACGTCAATTTTGCGCCGATGTTTGGCGCCTCAATTGGCTATGGCACAGATGGTACGATCAATTCGGTTGTCCTGGAGCCAAACGGGGAGATCACCATCGGCGGTTTCTTTGGTCACGTTAATGGCATTCCCCGAAGTGGAGTTGCGCGCTATCTTTCAGACGGATATTTAGATTCCACGTATCAACCCGCTTCTGTACCAGGGGCCGTAACGGCCCTGGCCAGGCAACACGACGACAAGTTGGTCATTATCGGTTCATTTACGAGTGTGGGTGAGTTTGCGCGCGCCCGCATCGCGCGTTTGAACGCTGATGGAAGCGTGGACACAACCTTCGACCCCGGTGAAGGAGTGACAATCACTCCCAATGCGCTGGCCCTGACCAAGGACGGCAAGATCCTGATTGGAGGCGCATTTACGACCGTCAATGGACTTCCTCGAAACCGGATAGTCCGGTTGAACAGCGATGGATCGGTCGATTCCACCTTCGACCCCGGAGCCGGACCGAACGTCTCGGTTTGGTCGATTTTCGCACAAAATGACGGCAAGGTACTCATCGGAGGAACCTTCCAATCCGTCAACCACGTTTCCCGTAACCATATCGCCAGGCTAAACGCCGATGGCAGTCTGGATACCAGCTTTGATCCGGGCCAGGGAGCCGACAATACGGTGTTAGCCATCGCGGTTGACGACAGAGGCAAGATTTTCATCGGTGGCTCCTTCACACAATACAATGGTTTGCCGCGCGCCCACATCGCCCGCATTAATGGCGACTTGCTCTTGTTCAATCCCGTGCACACCGGGAGCACGTTCCATCTCTCCGTCTCCACCTTTCCGGATGAAATCTATCACCTGGAGTTCAACCATTCACTCGATCCAGCCAGTTGGAGTTCCTTGCCCGGGGTCGTCGGCGACGGGACGGTAAAGCTCCTGGAAGACGAGCAAGCGGGTGATACACCCACGTTTTATCGGGTCCGCCGGGAATAGATCTTTCGCGCATTCCGCAAGCGAAAGCGCCGGCTTGCCGGCGCTTGCCCTGCTCCTCTACCGGACGAAAGCAACAATCAACTTCCATGAAGGAGATCAACCGAACCGCCTTACCGTCACCCAGGCAACTTTGGACTTTGGACTCCCCGCACTCCTCCACGCGCTTTCGCTTCCGTTGACACTGCCGCTTACGGCTGGTACCGTGCCTCTCCTTTAAGTCGCATGGACTACAAGAACACCTTGAATTTGCCGCAGACTGGTTTTCCGATGAAAGCCGATCTGGTCGCTCGCGAACCGCAACGGTTGGAGAAATGGCAGACGAACCGGCTTTACGAAAAAATCCAGGCCGCGCGCGCGACGGCTGACCGGTTCGTCTTGCACGATGGGCCGCCTTTTGCAAATGGGGAGGTTCACATCGGCACGGCCTTGAATAAAATCCTCAAGGACCTGGTGGTGAAGTATCACAGTTTGCGGGGCAAAAATGCGCCGTATGTGCCGGGCTGGGATTGTCACGGTCTGCCGATTGAATTCAAAGTCACGCAGGAGATGCGCAAGGCCGGCAACGTCAGCGCCGACCCAGCGAGCATCCGCACGGCCTGCGATGCTTACGCCCGCAAATACATCGATCTGCAGCGCACACAGTTTAAACGGTTGGGCGTGCTTGGCGACTGGGACAATCCTTATCTCACGCTGAACAAGCAGTATGAAGCGGATGAACTGCGTCTCTTCGCGGACATCGTGGAAAAGGGATTTGTCTATCGGGGCAAGAAGCCGGTCTATTGGAGCATTCCGGCGCGGACGGCGCTGGCGGAAGCGGAGGTGGAATACCACGACCACGTCAGCCAGAGCATCTACGTAAAATTTCCGGTGCTTGGAATGCCGAACACTTCAGTCCTGATTTGGACGACGACACCCTGGACGTTGCCGGCGAATCTGGCCGTGGCCTACAACTCGACTTTTGGCTATTCCCATGTGCGGGTGGGAAGCGAAACCTACATCCTTTCCACGATGCTGTTGTCCACCGTTTCTGAGAAGTGCGGATGGGACGGCTATGAGATCATTCGAAGCCTCGATGGCGACCAACTCAAGCACGTCGAGTATCAGCACCCGTTTTGTGCGCGCACGGGCAAGCTCTTCGCGGGGGATGCTTTCGTTGAAAGCACCACCGGCACAGGCTTTGTTCACATCGCGCCGGGGCACGGCCTGGAGGATTACGCGCTTGGCCGGCAGCACGGCTTGCCGATTTACTCGCCGGTCGATGACAACGGCTGTCTGGCCCCGACGAATGATTTGCCCATCGAACAGCAAATGCCGGCCGAGATGTTCGGCAAGTCCATTCTCGAAAAGCATGGCAAGAGCGACGCTAATGAAGCTGTGCTCCACGAATTGCGCGTCCGCAAAGCGCTGCTCCACCAGGAGAACTATCACCACAGCTACCCCTTTTGCTGGCGGAGCAAGACGCCAATCATCTTTCGCGCCATGGACCAATGGTTCATCAAAATCGACCATCAGGACTTTCGCCAAAAAGCACTGGCCGCCATCGAGCAAGTCAAATGGGTGCCTGATTGGGGCAAGAGCCGCATCGAAGCTGCGGTTAAGAGCCGTCCGGACTGGTGCATCTCGCGCCAGCGCACCTGGGGTGTGCCGATTCCCGCCTTCTATGATGCGCAAGGCAACGCAATCCTCGACGCCGAAATTGTGCGCAATACCGCATCGTTGATCGAAGCACACGGCTCCAATGTCTGGTTCGAGAAATCGGTGGAGGAATTGTGGAAAGCGGTGAAGCCGAAGAATTGGACGGGCGCGGAGCCAGTTTCCAAATCACTCGACACGCTCGACGTCTGGATCGATTCCGGCTCCTCCTCCCGCGCCGTCCTCATGCGTCGCCCCGAGCTATCACACCCAGACACGCAACGCGGACTTGTCGCGCCGAAGTTAGACGAAGGCGGATGGCAAGCCGATCTCTACCTGGAGGGCAGCGACCAACACCGCGGCTGGTTCCAATCTTCCCTGCTCCTTTCCCTGGCGGGCAATGGCGTGCCGCCTTACAAATCGGTGCTGACCCACGGTTTCCTGGTTGATGCCGACCGCGAAAAAATTTCCAAGAGCAAACAAGGCCAGGGCGGCTATGAAAAACCGCAGACTTCCGAAGCCTACGTCAAAAAGTATGGCGCTGACATCCTCAGGCTCTGGGTCGCGTCCCAGGATTTTCGGAACGATCTGATCGTCAGTGAAGAGCGGATCAACAAAGTAGGCGAAACGTATCGAGTCATCCGGAACGCCCTTCGTTATCAACTCTCAAACCTCTATGACTTCGATCCCGCCAAAAACGCGGTGCCCGATGACCAACTGACGGGTCTTGATCGCTGGATTTTGGGGGAATTCGCCAAACTCGAAACTGACGTTAACGCCGCCTACGAATCCTACGAGTTCCACGTAGTCTATCAAAGGCTCAGCCAGTTCGCAGCGGTCGAGTTATCGGCCATTTATCACGACGTCGTTAAAGATCGGCTTTACACCGACGCGGCCAATTCGCCGCGCCGCCGCTCGACTCAAACCGCCGTCTATCGTTTAGTGACCGGACTGTGCCAGATTCTCTCGCCGATCCTGGTCTTCACAGCGGACGAAGCGTGGGAGTTTGTGCCTGGTAAATCGGACTCAGTTCACGTCGCCGCGTGGTCTGCGGCGGGCCTGCATCGTTCAACGGACGAGCAAGCCACCTGGGCGGTATTATTTCATTTACGCGACCTGGCGATGCCGGAACTGGAGAAAGCCCGGCAGGCGAAGACGATCGGCAAAGCTCTGGAAGCCAAGCTGCGTCTCACCGGAAAATCAGAGGCATTGACCGTCGCCGCGTCAAATCCGGAAGCCCTGCGGGAACTGCTGAATGTCTCTCAACTCGAACTGATCAAGTCCGACATTCCCGAAATCCAAGCCGCCGTGCAAAAGGCCGATGGCGAAAAATGCGAGCGCTGCTGGCATTGGGAAACCGATGTCGGTTCCCATACCGAGCACCCGACCATTTGCGCCCGTTGCGTGCAGGCGATCGGGCAGAGCCGGGGCTAGCGCAGGAGTACGGTTGGGGTCAGTGCAGCGTTTGCCAGTTAGCGCAGGGTGAATCCCAAAGGGATTCCGCAACAAAGCCCAGCAACGGTTGCGAGTCCGCGAGCTACCCTGGGTAGGACCGACGGATCGGGCACAACCCTGAAAGGATTGAGTCGCTGCCAAGCTGCCGCCACGGGATCATCTGAATCGATTACGTCTTAGTTTAGTTTGACTTAATCAATTCAGATGATATAGGTTTTTCCGCATGAATTGGAAATTCATTGGCCGCGCGCGTGAACTGGCTGCCCTTGAGGAGCAGTATCGGGACCCGGAGTCCAATTTCATCCCCATCTATGGCCGGCGGCGAGTCGGGAAGAGCGAACTCATTCTTCATTTCAAAAGGAATCGTCCCTGCATCTACTTCGTGGGGAAGCAGGCTCCGGCAGCACTCCAGATCCGGGAATTTCTCCGCACCGCCGCTCGGGCGGTTGATGAGCCCCTCCTGGCCATGGCGAACGTTACCGACTGGAAATCGTCCCTGTCGGAAGTAGTCCGGCGCTGGCGTGGTCCGGGAAAACTAATCCTGGTCCTGGATGAGTTTCAGTGGCTGGCAGAGGAGGACCGCAGCCTGCCGTCGGTCATGCAGGAATTGTGGGATCGCGAGTGGCAGCATTCGGGCAAGTTGATGCTCATCCTGGCAGGGTCGTATGTGGGCTTCATGGAGCGGGAGGTGCTCGGCAGCCAAAAACCGTTGGGAGGCCGGCGCACCGCGCAAATTCTTCTGGAACCCTTCCAATTTTGGGAGGCAGGTCAATTCCACCCGAATCTGTCGAGGGAAGATCAAGCGCGGGTTTACTTTCTCACCGGCGGCATCCCGCTGTATCTGCTGGCGTTTAAGCAAAACAAATCCATCGAACAGAACATTTGCAGCACTTTTCTCGACGAGTTTTCCCCTTTGTCACATGAGCCGGAATTCTTGTTGCGCGAGGAGTTGCAAGGATTGGAACGGTTCCAGGCGGTGCTGGACACGCTGGCATCTGGCCGGAAACCGCTCAATGAAATTGCCAAAGCCGTCGGGGTGGACTCGCGGTCGATAACTTACCAACTCAAAACGCTCACAGGCCTGGGCTATGTAGAACGGGTCTTGCCGCTAACATCCAGGGAAGCACCCGCTCGCCATGTGCGTTACGGCCTCAGAGATGCTTTCCTGCGCTTTTGGTACCGATTCATCTTTCCCAATCAGAGTCTTATCCGGGCGAATCCTGCGGCCGCCTTCAAAGACATCATCGCCGGCGAATTGGAATCTTATTTTGGACAGTGTTTCGAGCGGCTTTGCCGGGAGGCTCTGGCCCGCATTTATGAGAAGGAAAGGGTAGCCGCCGCTTACAAGGTCGGCGAGTATTGGGATAAGCGTGTTCAGATCGACGTCGTCGGCGTACGCCAGGACAACTGGATTGACCTTGGCGAGTGCAGATGGGGCAGCGTCACATCCGTACCCGAACTCGTTGCTGAGATGGAAAACCGCGTGAAGTTGTACCCCAATTCGACAAATGCCTCGGTCGGACGCCTGATCTTCACACGCCGCCCTGTTAAGGCCAGGGGCGAGCGCCTCGCCAGGTTCTTTTCTCTGGAAGACTTGTATGCCGTCTGACTTCGGCTGCTACATTTTTGAAAGCTCCACGGAGGATTCAAGAATCAGCGTGTCCGAAGTCGAAACGCGTTCTTACGTTTCAGCGCAACTTCCGCTTTACCCGCTGCGGCTGGGGACAGCCGCGCTCCGACCGAGGGCGGCGTTCATTTTCTTGCTCCACCGTGTGGGACAGATCTATATCCTGATTTTTTGCTGGCATTCCCGGGAAACCGGGTTTAATGTCACGGACAGCATCAAAAGTCCAGAGCGACAACAACAATTGAGCGGTTATGGATGTCATATTTAATTGTAGCCACTGCGACCAGGAACTGTCCGTCGATGCGTCCGGCGCAGGCACGGCCATCGAATGTCCCTCGTGCGGAGAAAAAATCGTCATCCCCCAGCCAACGGGCCAACCCCCTCGGCCACAAAATCCCATGGGGAGTTCCGCGGCCGCAAAGGTGGAAAAGCATTTCGCGGTCCCCGTCCATACCAAGCCGACCGAGAGCTTGTTGATTGGCAAACCGTTGCCGCCACTGGAGGTCGCTGCCAAAGAGGGCATCAAGCTGCGCGTCAAATCGATTCGCCGCTCGGACTGCGTCGAGGTTGGCCATGATCATTTTGATGAAACGGTGACTAATTTCCTGGAGAAGGTGGGCGAAGCAAACCTGGTGAAGATCGACACGTTCAATTATACTCACATGGATTTGGCGACACGGGATTGGGTGACGGATTACGGGGTCATCGTGGTTTACAAAGGGTGACTTGGTGCTGCTGCGGCTGGGACCATGCAGGATCAATGAAATGACTAATTCCTAAACCCTAATGACTAAATAAGCACTAATGCCAAAATACCTAATGGCCTTCGTGCTTCCGGGATTTGGAATTCGACATTCGTCATTCTTTAGTCATTAGGCTTTAGGAATTAGTCATTGGTTACGGGAGGGTGTTCACCCCATTTTGGGGAGGTAAGGTTCCTGCTAGACTGGCTTCCCAGATGCGAGTGCAGCCACTAATACAGTGCCGTAACCCAACTCGATGGTCGTTTGCCTCCGCCTCTCAAGTGAGGGCTCTTCATCCGTTGAACGAATTCAAGAGGGCTGAAAATGATGACTGATGCGATTGTGAAGCGAGCCTCGCCGACACGCGAAATCCTTTTGGGAACGCCCGAATCGAATGGCGCATCGCGCCCGGTTGGCGCGAAAGTCAATATTCTGCTCGTCGATGATCGCCCCGACAAATTGCTCACTTACGAGGCGCTTCTGTCGAGTCTGGATCAAAACCTGGTCAGGGCCCGGAGTGGGGAAGAGGCGCTGCACCATTTGCTCAAAACAGAATTCGCAGTTGTGCTGTTGGATGTCTCGATGCCCGGAATGGACGGCTTTGAGACGGCGAAATTGATTCGGCAGCGGCCTCGCACTCAATATACCCCGATTATTTTTGTAACTTCCGGCGACGGATCCAAAGACCAGGTGCATCAGGCGTATTCACTCGGGGCGGTGGACTATATTGTGGCCCCGATTGTGCCCGAGGTTCTCCGGGCGAAGGTTTCGGTCTTTGTCGATCTCCGCCGCCAGGCCGAGCAGATCAAGTATCAGGCGGAACAAATCCGGCAAATCGAGGAAACCGGCTATCGCAAACAACTGGCCGAGTCGGAGAATCGTCTGGAAATTGAAAGGAAAAGCGAACGAGCCATTCGAGACCTCAATTTAAAGCTGCAGGGTCAAGTCGCGGCGCTCACAGAGGTGAACAAGGAACTCGAGGCCTTCAATTACTCGATTTCCCACGACTTGCGCGCTCCTTTGCGGTCCATGCAAAGCTTCGCCCAAATCCTCCTGGAAGATCACGGGCCTCAATTGGGCCCCGAAGGAGCGGACCTGGCCAGACGCATCGCGGCCTCCAGTCACTATATGGATCGTCTTCTGGCCGACTTGCTCGCCTACAGCCGGTTGACCAACGCGGAGATGCCTGGCATCGCCTTCAGTTTGGATCAAGTCCTGAAGGAAGTCCTCACTTTCCTGGAGCGAGATATTCAGGACAAAGGGGCCGTTCTCGATGTGCAGCCTTCGTTGGGTTTTGCCGTTGGCCATTCACCAACGGTCGTCCAGATTTTGGCGAACCTGATCGCCAATGGCCTGAAATTCGTCGCCGCGGAACAGACGCCACACATCCGCATTAGCTCCGTGCGTCGAGACGGCGTCGTCCACCTCTCGGTGCAGGACAACGGCATTGGAATTGATCCGGAGCATCACGGCAAAATCTTCGGCTTATTCGAACGATTGCACTCGACCAAACAATATCCCGGCACCGGCATCGGCCTGGCCCTGGTTCGAAAAGGCATTGAGCGCATGGGGGGCAGGGTCGGGGTCGAATCGGAATTAGGCAAAGGCAGCGTCTTTTGGGTGGAACTGCCGGCCGTGGAGGAACCAGCTAGCCAGTAACGTGTGACAATGTTTTGTAACTGCTCAGGTGCGGAGCGCGGCTGTCCCCAGCCGCAGCGCGTACCTTGGTCAATTGAGGCTCCTCTCAGCGATTCGGGGCCGCTGCGGCTGGGACAACCGCGCTCCGCACCTGAGCAGCTACATATTTTGACTGCGAAACCCAAAATCAATCCAATGAAATGAAATATGCAAAAACTCATCCTCAGTGTGGAGGATAATCCCGATGACGTTCTGATTCTCAAACGGGCATTTCAGAAGGCCAACACCTCCGCTCATCTTGAATTCCTCGCCGACGGAGATCAGGCGATTGAATACCTCGCCAAAATGTCACAGAAGCCATGCCCAAGTCTTCTGCTCCTCGATCTAAAACTGCCAAGGAAATCCGGCCTGGAAGTGCTCACCTGGATGCGGACTCAGCCAGCCCTCAAACGCCTTCCGGTCGTCATGCTGACCTCTTCCAATCAGCCCGAAGAAATCAACTCAGCCTACGACCTCGGGGCCAATTCGTATTTGGTAAAGCCCAGCAACATGGATGACTTCGTTCAACTGGCCAAAGCCGTTGAGGCGTATTGGGTCCAGACCAATACCGGGCCGGGGCCGCTGGGCTGGGACCGGAACTCTCAACATTCAACTCTCAACGTTCAACGTTCAAGTTCCGACGAACAAAGCGGCGCCGAAGCGCACTGAATCGTTCAAAGCGCGATGTGGCTTTCCGCACTTGAAAGTTGAAAGTTGAAAGCTGAGCGTTGCACGTTGACCCGCCCACGCAACAAAGCCTCCAATCGAACGCTCAACGCTCAACGGCGAAAGTTCGACCTCTGACGACTGACTACTGACTACTGACCACTGACCACTGACCACTGACCAACTGACCAACTGAACTTGCCATTCACCCGAAGTCATCCTACATTTCCAACATGTTCGAGATCATTAAAGCTCAGATCGACGCCGCCGCTGAAAAATTAGCGCATCTGCGGAGGTTTCTTTGACGTCCCCACCGCCCAGAAACGTCTGGGCGAGCTCGAAGCTTTGATGTCCGGAGAAAAATTCTGGAATAATCGCGAGCAAGCCCAAACACTCATCGACGAAGCCAATAGCCTCCGCGGCAAAACCGAGCCGCTTTTCAAAGCCGAGAAGCATCTGGACGATTTCCGGGTGATGGTCGAATTGAGCGAAGGGGAGCCGGAGTCCGAACAGGTCAAGCACGAACAGGAGTTGTCGCGCGACCTGAAGAAATTCAGCCTCGACCTCGACAACCTGGAACTGCGCGTCTTTCTCAATGGCCCGCATGACAAGAATAATTGCATCCTGAGCATCAACTCCGGGGCGGGCGGCACCGAGTCCTGCGATTGGGCCAGCATGCTCATGCGGATGTATCAGCGCTGGGCGGAGTCCCGAGGATGGGAAATGGAAGTCACTGACGCACTCGAGGGCGAAACCGCCGGGATCAAGAGCGTGACCATGTTAATCACCGGCGAATATGCCTACGGCTATTGCAAAGCCGAGCGGGGTGTTCATCGACTGGTTCGCATTTCCCCTTTCGATTCTAACAAACGCCGCCACACCAGCTTCGCCAGCGTCGATGTCATTGCCGAAATCGAAGAAGCCTCGTCCGACATCGCCATCCCGCCGAATGAGTTCAGCGTCGATACTTTCCGCTCGGGCGGCAAAGGCGGTCAGAACGTGAACAAAGTCGAGACCGCCGTCCGCATCACGCACATTCCGACCGGCCTGGTCGTCGCGAGCCAAAGCCAGCGCTCCCAGCACCAAAACCGCGCCACGGCGATGAAGCTGCTGCTGTCGCGGATTTATGCCCAGCGGGTCGATGCCCAAAAGCAGGAGATGGAACGATTTTACGGCGAAAAAGGCGCGACTTCCTGGGGCAACCAAATCCGCAGCTATGTCTTTCAGCCTTACCGGATGGTCAAGGACCTCCGCACCGGCGTCGAAACCAGCAACGTGCAAGCGGTCATGGACGGAGATTTGGATCCATTCGTCAACGGTTGGCTCCGCGCCGGCTGCCCGGCCAAGCGCATGTCGGGCATCCGGGACGAGGAGGAGTAGCGCTATTCACATCCACGCCATCCGGCAGTAGCAGCGGATGTGTAGCGGACAAAATCGCGCAAAACCCCAATGAAAGTGCGATTTGTAGCGGTGTAGCGGTTCCTGGAGGTCATCCGTCAGAAGCCAAGTCACAAATCATAAATCATATAAGTTATAAATCATAAATTCGTGCTTTGGCACGACTTAGGCACGGCCATGTCACGACCTTGGCACGACTTGAACAGCTATCAAACCCCTGCAAACACTGCTCTGGCACGACGTCACGACCTGTATCCCCGGAGAGGGGGGGGAGGAAAGACGCGGAGACACGGAGACGCGGAAAGGCCCTCCTCGGGCCTTCACTTCGGCTATCAACACCATCAACTACCGCACTAACAACCTTCTTCCAATGACCAGCTCAGGCAACCTAACGACCACCTTGGGCAACCTGGTACTATTATAATGCGGTACGGTCGGTTTGCGCGGCCATTCTCTGTCGAAATTGATTTTGCTGGAATTCTGCCACCCGACAAAGGTTGCGACAAACTTCACTTGCTCTCCGACTTCGACTCGCGGGCGAGTTGTTCCCAGAGATCACGCTCGCGCTCCGTGACGTGTTCGGGCACAGCGACCTTCACGATGACGTTCAAATCGCCCCGTCCGCCGCCGTGCTGGGCCATGCCGTGCCCGCGCACGCGCAGGCGCCGGCCATTCTGCGTGCCCGGGGGGATTTTGATGCTGATGCGCCCATCCAGTGTCGGGACGGACACTTGGGCGCCTAACACTGCGTCCCAGGGTTTGACCTCCGCCTCGTAAACCAAAGTATGGTCTTCGACCTGGAAATCAGGATGCCGCGCCAACCGGACGTTCAGAAACAAATCACCCG
>Ga0247668_1000347_pt1 | contig 11648 bp, 10 predicted proteins | sample CNK09_metaG_FD_182737 | JGI IMG/M metagenome (GOLD analysis project Ga0247668, IMG submission 182737) | Soil microbial communities from Purdue University Martell Research Forest, Indiana, United States - CNK09 | ecosystem: Environmental > Terrestrial > Soil > Temperate forest > Bulk soil...
CGGTTGCGCAAGTCGGCGGCATCCTTGACCGGGGATGTTCCGAGCGCCATCACCAGATCGCCGATTTTAAGACCGGCATGTTCGGCGGCCGAATTTGATTCGATCCGCGTGACGATGGCGCCCGTCCGGCCGGGAGGCAGCTTGTATTTCTTCGACAAATCGGCACGGGGGTTGGCTACCGAAAATCCCAATTCGCCCCGCTCAACCGAGCCATATCGCACCAGCTGATCGGCAATGGCGCGGACCATGTTGATCGGAATGGCGAAGCCGATTCCAGCATTGCCGGCCGCGGTGCCGACGATGGCGGCGTTGATTCCGACCACCTCGCCGCGGAGGTTCACCAGCGCTCCACCGGAATTGCCTGGATTGATCGACGCATCCGTCTGGATGAAGTCTTCATAGCGCTCAAGGCCCATCTCGGTGCGCCGCACGCCGCTGACGATTCCAGAGGTCACGGTCTGTCCGATCCCAAAGGGATTTCCGATCGCCAGCACATAGTCGCCGACCTCGAGCCGATCCGAATCGCCGAACGCGACCTCCGGCAGGTTGGGGACGGCAACCTTTATGATGGCGACATCCGTATCCGGATCGGAGCCCTGGAGCACGCCTGGGACCTCGCGCCCGTCCGCGAAGGTGACGATGATTTGGTCCGCGTTCTCGACGACATGACTGTTGGTCACAATCAGGCCAAGCCGCCCGTCGAAAACCACACCCGAGCCGGCGGTGGAGGCCTGGGTCTCCGGAGGCATTTCGGGGAGGCCGAAGAATTGCCGCAGCATGGGATCATCGAACAGCGTGTCCCGCCGCTGGCCCGCAGGCATCCTGACGGCGATGCTGACAACGGCGGGGGCGACTTTCTTGATGATCGGGGACAGCGTCGGGATTTGCCCGCTGATGATGGGCTCGATCGGGGCGGTGGCGTAGGCCGGCACCAAACCTGCGAGTGACAGGCCAACCGCGACAAGTGCTACAAACCGAGACATCGTTTTTCCCTTCGGGATCGCGTCCGTGCCGAGTTGGCAATGGCGATTACGCCCGAAGTGGATGGTCCCGGCGCTGATTCAGATCAAAGGCCAAGAGGGATTTTCGGAGGTTTCTGTCCGAAAAACGGCGGTCTGAGCCACCCAAAGGTGGCCCAGACCCGCGATTATTCCTTGAGGACAGCCCCGGGACTACACGAAACCGATTAGACGGCCGCAAACAAGGACGCTGATCCAGAACGCAAGAGAAAGGCTGCCGGCCAAGCGCACCGCCGTGGGCGGGAAGGGTGCGCGATCCCAAACGGCAACACCCTTGAAGGTGACGTGCTGGAAGACCAGCATGTTCAAACCGGCCAGTGCAATCAGGATCATCTTCACATCGAAAAACGCGATTCCAAGATAGGTGAGCGGTTTCGACGCGAAGAGAAGCAGACCGAAAATCGTGGCGATCACGAAGCTGATCCAGGTCCAGGGCAGCATCTCGTCAGAGACCTCCGTCACCGGCCGGTTGCGCCAGACAAGACCAGCCAAGCGCAGATCGAGCCGCATGATGGACCCCACCACGATCACGATCGCAACGACATGGATCGTTTCAAGGGCCGGGAAAATCCAAACCGAGTCCCGGATCGCTTCGGCCATTTGCGTGTCGTTCAGCCACTGCAAAGCATCGACAAAAGGATTAGACATTTTCGCCTCTTACATAATTGCTGTGAACAGTGACAAACTTAGAGATCCTGTCTCATATCCAGATAGGCAATCAGGCGCCCTAACGCGGCGATGCCGACCCAAAGAAAGAGCGATAGCGTCGCCAACATGCGGCCGGTTTGCCGGCGTTGAGGCGAAAGCTCCCAATAATTGGGGTCTTTCTTCAACGTGATCTGATAGATCAGGGTCGTTGCCGCGGTCAGGACCAGCATCGCCATCTTTATACGGAAGCCGATATTGAGCAGCTCGCGCCCCGGCTCGGCGATGGTTTGAAGCGCGCCGGTCAGGAACAAGACAAAGAGCGCACCCCACACCCAGGGAATCAATTGGCGCGCGAGTTGTGCGAATGTCTGGCGCGTTCCGCCGATCCCCAGGAGATGGAGATTGAGCACGCCCACGGAGATCAGCACGACCGCGACGGCGAGGATGTGAATGCACTGTGAAACCGGAATGATCAGCCAGGTCGACAGATGCGTCGTATCAGCGAGAAACGCGCTGAGTTGCGTCTGCGCCAGCCATTGGGAGAAATCTTCAAGCATAATTATGCTCCCTGCGTTGCATGAGCGGGTAATCGTGGAGAGATGAAAATCGGATGAGGCCGGCTGCCGTCAGGCTGCCTTTTCGTGAATGGTTGCGTGGGTGGGTTGCGCGTGCGGCTTGGCAACTGTTGGTGCCGCGGCCGGCTCGGCAGCGGGGCTAGTGCCCGCGATCTTCCGTGTCGTCCATTCGGCATAGGCCAGAACGGCGGCAAATACGCTCAAGGCTGCAAGAACAAGGGCGAGAAACAGGACGCTTTCCAGAGGCATGATGAACACTCCCAATTCTTTCGAAAATGAGAATGCATGAACGGCCTGTAATGCTGCTTGATCTGGATCAAAAGCCGGACTTTTTGCCCCACCCCCGGCTGGGCGCTTTATTTGTTGAGAATCGGTATCGACTTCACATCCGGCGGCGGCGGTAGGCTCGACACGAAAGCGTGGATGTCCGCCACCTGCTGGTCCGGCATGGCAGATTCCACGTAGGGGGGCATCTCGTTTACCGGATGGCGGAGCTGGTTGCGAAACGCTTCGAGGCCGATCCCCATATTGGCGATGCGCAGTCCGCCGGTCCGCCCGCCGCCGCCCTGGCCTGCCGTGCCGTGACAATAGGAACAGCCGTTCGCCATATAGAGCGCGCGTCCCTTCGCCGGATCGCCTTTGGGCGAATCCGCCGCCCATGCGGTCGAAACGCCGAAGGCAAGCGCTGCGGTCATGACACGCGAGAGTATCGTTGTTCTCATCTCAGCGCCCTTGGGTCACAACATCGACCAGGACCGGTTCGCCGCCTTTGACGATGGCCTTGGCGCGCGTCAGGGCCGGCCCCAGATCCTTGGGATCGCTGATCGGGCCGATTGCGGCAATGCCCATGCCTTGCGCGATTTTCGCGTAATCGATGTAGGGGTCGCGCAGCGTGGTGCCGATATGGGCACGGTCGAGCCCGCGCATGTGGCGGTTGGCCATACGCTGCACATGCATCAGCTCCTGGTGATAGCCGCGATTGTTGTGCATCACGAACATCAGCGGAATCTTGTGATGCGCCGCGGTCCACAAGACGCCAATGGTCATCAACAGATCGCCATCGCATTGGATCGCCACCGTGAACCGCCCGTGCTTGCGGTTGGCGAGCGCGGCCCCTACCGACGCCGAGGCGCAATAGCCGATGCCCATGCCGCCACCGTCGCCGATGAAGTGATAGGGCTTGTCCATGGTCCACAGGCGCTGCGGCCAATAGGAGAGCGAGGCGGTCGGCGAGGCCATGGACCAATCCTCGTCCTTGACCTGGTTCCAGACTTCGGCGCAAAGCCGCCCGGTTGAGACAGGGCTCGCGTCCCAGCCATAGGTCGCATCGGTGCGGGCGCGTTCGAAATCGGCCTTGTGCATTTCGGCGAACTTCTTGCCGCGCGTTTCGAACGCCGATTTCTTGCCCGCGTCGACATGGGTCTTCACCGCTTCGATCAGCATCGGCATGGTGGATTCTCCGTCGCCGGTGATGGCCATGTCGACGTCGGCGAAGCGCTGGAAATCCTGATAGTTCGATTTGGTGTAGAGATCGCCGCTGCCGAGGCTGATGAGCTTGGCGCCGGGCTTGGTGATCGGCTTCGAGGTACGGTGGATCTGGTCACGATAGGAATTGATGGTGCCCCAGTAATCGGTCATCTCCAGGCCGAGCACGACGTCGGCCTGGGAGAGATGGGCGCGCGCGCGGCTGCTCTGGTTCAGGGGATGGCGCGACGGCAGGTTGAGCCGCCCGCTGGTGTCGATCACCGGGCAGTGCAGCGTCTCGGCCAATTCGACCAGCAACTTCCCGCCTTGCGCGGTGCGCGCATAGTGGTCGGCGATGAGCACCGGATTTTCCGCTGTGGCCAGGAGGTGGGCGGTTTCGGCCACCGCGCCGGCATCGCCCTGCGGCGCCGAAATGCGCGGCAGTTTCGGGATGCGCAAATCCATGCCGGCCGGAATCGGGTCTTCCTGAAGCGCGCCATCGGCCACCAGCAGCACCGGCAGAGTCGGCGGCGTCATCGCGATCTTGTAGGCGCGCACGGCGCTTTCGGCGAAATGCTGCAGTGAGGCCGGGTTGTCGTCCCATTTGAGAAAATCGCGCGCCACCGCGGCGGGGTCCTGGGCGCTGTGATTCCATTCGATGCCCGGACGGCGCAATTGCACGTCCATGATGTTGCCGATCACGACATAGACCGGCACGCGGTCGCACCAGGCATTGTAGAGCGCCATGGTTGCATGGTGCAGGCCGACCGTGCCGTGCGCAAAGACACAGAGCGGTTTGCCTTCGATTTTATAATAGCCATGACCCATGGCGACCGAGATTTCCTCATGCGAACAGGTGAGGAATTCGGGGTCTTTGTTACCGCCGTAATTGATCAGGGATTCGTGCAAGCCCCGAAAGCTGGAAGCCGGATTGGCCGCCATATATTCGAAGCCGAGGCTCTTGATGCAGTCGACCATGAAATCGCTGCCGCTCTTGCCTTCGGTGAGCACCTCGAGCTCGGGCGGCACCTGGGTTTCGGCGGCTTTGTTGGGGAGCGGAACGGGATTGTTCGCCGGCGCCGGTGCGCCTGTCTGGGCCACCGCATTCAGCGGCGCCGCAATTGCCGCCGCCCCGGCAAGCCCGGCGCCCTTTAGAAATCTGCGGCGCTTGACGTTTGGAACATCCTTTTCACGCGACATCGCTGTGCTCCCATTCCCGCGAATTTGCGGCCCCCTTGCGGACACCAAGCTTAGACGCCCGCAAGAATTGTGTCGATAATGGGAGCTGGTGGCGGCGCGCTAATATTCCGTGATCATCAGGCGAAAGACGCTGGAAAAGACCGTGTTGCTTTCGGCCGCGGCTTTGCGATTGACGACCACCTCGATTTTGGGCCGGGACTGAATCCCGATGGTGCAAGTGCCGTTCTTCACCTGCGTGATATCGAAGGTGATGCAGGTGATCTTTCGTCCTTTGCTGACGATGGCCACTTTGGAAGCCGCTGCCCCGATACCGTCGGTGAGAAAGAACAGGCCGACATCGGCATCGGCGAGCTGATCGGGTCTGACAAGAATGGGCTGCAGCAAATTATCCCCGGCGCGAACCTGATTGCTGAGGAGCGCCTTCAAATCATTGCCGTCCTGAACGGATTGCGCGGAATCGGGCGCAACGACGATACCTACGCGCATGACACCGCTGCCGAACTTTTCGACAAAGCCGATGACACGTTCGGCGACCAGAACATCGGTCTGGGTGAGCGCGGCGTGAGCGGGGCCTGCGCCGAACGCGACGGCAAGGTACAAACCGAAGGCCGTCGCGCGCTTGATGGGCGCGCTTGTCGCAGGCAATTTCACCGCGAAGCGAAAGTTTATCATAGCACGCGGACCGCTACTTTTTTCGACGCCGTTCCCTCCCGTTGATCGGGTTCTGCGTCACTCTCGACGGCATTCGGCTTGATGTATTGCTGACGCAACAGCTCGCCAGCCTGCGAGGCATCGACAGCGCGGCTGAAAAGGAAGCCTTGGGCCTTGGAGGACGCGCCGCTGGTCAGGAAAAGGAGTCTTTGCTCCTCGGTCTCCACACCTTCAGCCATGATGCCGATACCGAGCTCGCGCGCCATATTGATCATGACCCTAATCATAGCAGCCCGTTCCGGATCGGTATCGGCAGTCGCGACTAGAGAGCGCGCGATCTTGAGGTGGTTCACATTGTACGATCGCAGATACTCGAATGACGAATATTCGGTCCCAAAATTGTCGATGGCGATTTGTGCGCCCAGGCGGTGAAGCTGTGCGAGCACATCGTTTTGCGTCCAGGTTAGATAAGCGATCGTTGCCTCCGTCACGTCGAATTCGAACTCCGAGAGGGCTAGACCCCATTTCTGGCTCGTTGCGGTCATATCCCGAATAAGATCGCGGCTGTTCTTGAGCTGCATCAAGGAGAGGTTGATGGTGATGACCGGAGGCGCCACGCCTTCGTCACGCCAGCTCCGCATCTGCTGGCAAGCTCTGTCGAACACCCAGTGGCCGAGGGCCACGATGGTGCCGGTTTGCTCCGCGACGGGCAAAAATTTCTCCGGTTGCAGCAATCCGCGCGTGGGATGGTTCCAGCGCACCAGTGCCTCGACACCGGCGATCTTGCCGGAGATCACCTCGACTTGCGGCTGATAATGAAGCTCGAGTTCGTTGTGGTCGATGCCGGCGCGCAGTTCGTCGCTCAATGCAATGCGCGTGAGAACTTGCTTATCCAGATCCGCGCTATGGAAGCGATATTGGTTGCGGCCCTGATCCTTGGCGCGATAGAGGGCAAGATCAGCCTGCGACAGAAGGATGTCAGGACTGGCGCTGTCGGCGGCGTATGGGCAGACGCCGATGCTTACCGTGATATGAACTTCGTTATCGTTGAGCGTATAGGGAATGCTCAGCGCGTGGAGAATACGGCTGGCCAGTTCACCCGCATCCGACGCCCCGGCGATCTCGGTTTGCAGCACCGCGAATTCGTCGCCCCCGAGCCTCGCGACCAAGTCGTTGTCGCGCGTGCAGCCCTTGAGACGATCCGCGACTTCCTTCAACAGAAGGTCACCGATCGGATGCCCAAGGGTGTCGTTGACGTTCTTGAAATGATCGATATCCATGTAGAGGATGGCAAAAAAGCTGCCGCCGCGCCTGGTTGCGGAAAAGGTCTGACGCAGGCGCTCGATGAAGGTAGAGCGATTGGCGAGGCCGGTAAGCCCATCTGTCCGGGCGAGCAGCGCCATTTTGTCTTCGGCGGCTTTGCGCTCTGTGATGTCAATAATGATTCCTTCGACCTCCGTCAGACGGCCGAGCTTGTCGCGCACGGGGGTGTAACGGTCTTCCACCCATCGAATGCCGCCGTCCCCCTTGTGAATGCGAAATTCAATCGTTCCGCCTTGCGAATCCTTTTCCAAAAGCTGGGCCATGGCGAGGCCGACCTTGGCCCGGTCTTCAGAGTCGACAAGAGTTTCTGCCCAATTGGCCGGGCTCAGCAGGTCCCCCGGATCGTGGCCGAATTTGACGATATTCTGGGAAATGTAGGCGAGCGGAAAGGAAGGTTCGGCGCGCAAGCGATAGAGAATCGTTGGGCTGTTCTGTACGATCATGTTCGCGTCCGCCAATTCCTTGACGAAGCGCGCCCGCATGATGGCAGCGCCGATCAGATCACCTAAGGTCTTGAGGGCGTCGGTCTCCGCCCAGCTCCACTTGCGCTGCGTCTGCAGGGAATCGATGAAACTCAGTATTCCCCATAATTTGTTGTCGACCATTACGGGGACCTGCAGGAACGACTGCATTTTCGCTTTTTCGAAAATCTCGCGGTATGCCTTCGGTACATCTGCCACCGAGGATGAGGCGACATTGCCGTTAAGAATGTGGGTAATCGCTTTTGGGAACAGCAGCATCACGTCCAGGTCCCGGAACGCTGGGTTCGTGATCGTAATGGAGGCATTGGGCGCACACCATTCATGTGCCACCGTGGAGCGAAGATGACCATTTTCATCGGGTTTGAGCGAGTTCAGTTGCACCCGGCCGACCATGATCGTTTGTGCAATCAACTCAAGAACGACCGCGATGGCATCGCCATAGCTGGCCGCGCCGAGCAGCTCGGATGCGCTTCTGGCTACCGCATTGAGCAGCGCGTCGTGTTCGCGCAGCATGTTCTCCGCAGCCGTGCGTTCCACGAGCTCGGATTCCAAATGGATATTGGCATCCTTGAGCTCATTGGTACGCAACGCAACGGTATCCTCCAATTGCTTTTGATAGATGGTGAGTTGCTCGGCACGCTCTTCCGCGACCGCATTTTTCCGTTCCATGGCTGCGCGCTGGACAGAGGCGCGCACCAGCAGGTACGTCATTGCAAGCAGGGCAATCGAGACAAAGCCGAGCGCAAGGCCGCGGAACCAGGCGGCCTTGCGCCAATCCGCCAACGCATCGGCTTCGGGAAGCGCAATGTGGATCGTGGAATTCGCGCGAACTTCTTCAACGAAGACAAGGGCGCCGGCGTTGCTTCCGGGCGGTTCGCCGGTGGTCACTAGACCATTCTTTTCTACCCATATGGTCGCGGTCGGATACTGAAGCAGCGCGCGCCAGATGGCCGCAGTGCGATTTGCGGTGGCCTCGTTGCCGGATGCGATCTTGTCGGCCAGATCGTCGAAATCGGCGAGCGAGGAGGCCGTGATGCCAAGCTGGGTCCTGGCGCGCTCGATCGTACCGGCGCGTTCCAGCGCCGTAAAGCCGATCACGACCGCCCACATCGCCAGGAGCAGTCCGAGAATCGGCAGGAAGATCAGGCGTTCGAGGTGCCTGCTCTGCCGTGTTCGGGTTTCCGCATCATTCATTGAATCCGCCTCGCCTTGTCCGATTGCTTGCGGCGGAACTATTTCAGCAACGTGTCCATGACCCGCAGGGCCGCGGGTCCACCGACAATCAGAAAGATCGTCGGCATAATGAACAGCATCATTGGTACGGTCAGCAGCGCGGGCAGCCTGTTGGCACGCCCCTCCATCGCGATCAGCGAGTCGCTGCGCATCTCGGATGCGACCGTCCTCAGCGCCTGCGCGAGCGGAGTGCCGAAACGCATGGTCTGAGACAGCGTAGTCACCAGAGACTTCATATTCGGCACGTTGATGCGGTTTGCGAGATGGGCGAATGCCTCGTCGCGGCTCGGAAGAATTTTCAAATCCGCCGAGGTGAGCGCGAGTTCATCCGCGAGCGCCGGATGGGAGGCTTTCAGCTCCTTACCAATGCGATTCAAACTGTCTTCGAGCGATAGACCGGCCTCGACGCAAATCACCAGCAATTCAAGGGCGTCCGGCAGACCGGACACCACCGCGTGGATATGGCGGTTGACGAACATGCGCACCACCATCGCGGGGGCAAACCAGCCTCCGATGGCGGCGCCCGCAGCGGCAAGAGCCGTGAGCGTGCGGGAAGCCGCGAAGGCCGGCAAATAGGGCAATATCAGAAGAAAGGATCCACCCAGGATCACCACGAAGCACAGCCGCAATAAGAAATAGATGGTTAGGGCGTGATTCTGCGGAACGCCGAAATTGCCAAGCCGCCTCAGGACTTCATTCCGGTCGCGTTCGGCAGGACCTTCGGCATGCGCACGCACCAGAATGGCCCTCACAGCGGCCTTTTCAGCCTCCAGTTTCGATTCGATGTCGGGCGACTGAATGAGCCTCAGGCGGCGGACCAATGCTTCGCGCGAAATGCCGAGGCCGTAGGCGACAAAAACCACGCCGCCAAGACAAAGCGCGAGCGCCGCGACAAGAACTAGTACACCAGTTGCAGCAGGCAGACCGTTGAGAAGCGCGAGAATCATTCGGATTTCCTCAGATTTTGACCGCACTGCGCATCATGAAACGCATTACAAAGAAACCAATTGTCAGCATGGCCGCCGCCAGGCCGAGAATGATCTTGCCGCGCGGGTCGGTGACGAGCGGCGTGAGATAACCGGGCTGAATCAGCAATAGCGTGCCCGTGACAAGAAATGGCAACGCGCCCAGGATATAGGCAGAGACGCGAACTTCGGCGGTGGTCGCCTGCGCTTTCAGCCGGACGGCGCGCCGCTTGCGCATGATGTCGCTCAATGTCTCGAGCGTGGAGGCGAGATTGCCGCCGGTGGCGCGCTGCAACGTCACCGCAACGGAGAAGAAGCGGAAATCCGGCAAGCCGACTTGCATGGAGGTCGAGGCCAAAGCCTCCTCGAAGGGAATGCCGATTTTTACCTGATCGGCAATTTTCCTGAACACACCGTCCACTGGGGCAGGTGCTTCGTTGCCGATCGTGCGGATGGCGGTGCTGATGGGAAGGCCGGCACGAAGCATGCGCACGCCCATGTCTACAGCGTCGGGGAAGAAGTCAGTGAATTTGTTTTCTGCCTTGCGTTGCTCACGCGCGAAAAGAATACGCGGCAACAGGACGAACGCAGCACCCGCGGCGGCAATTGTAATCCAAAATGAAGCTTTCAACGCGAAGGCCATCACGGCCCAAACCGCCGCGGCCAAGGAGTGCAAGCAGCAGCACAGTTGCCGCGCTCGCATGCGTTCCCCAGGTGCGCGAAAGCCCCAGCGAGACTACGCGGCGCAGCCTTTCGGCCGCCCGTTGCGAAACGGCAGGCGCTTCGACAGGCACCGTCACGTCATTCGGTTTGATGTCGCTCGACATCAACGCCAGGCGCGTGTTCAACGCCAGGCGATCCCGCCGGCTCAGCACGAGCGCAAAGAAGAGCACCATCCCGGAGACGACCAGGAATGAGAGAGCGGAAACAAGTGTCGGGGTCATGAGGCCTCCCCGCCACTGGGTCGCAACGCTTCGAGGAATGTCGAGCCAAGTCCGAAATATTCAAGACGCGGCAGGAATCGCGGGCGTGTGGCGGTAGAATCGAACGCGCCGCGAAGTGTGCCGTCGCGATTTTCCCCGGTGAAGCGAAAGGTGAAGAGTGTGCCCAGCGAGATGACGTCTTCTTCAAGTCCGACGACTTCGACCACTTCCGTCAAACGCCGCACGCCGTCGCGCATGCGTTCGATATGAACAATGAGATCGACAGCGCTCGCGATCTGGCCTCGTATCGCCCGGATAGGAAGGCCCGCATTCGCCATCAGCACCATGTTCTCGATGCGGGCAAGCGCGTCGCGCGCTGTATTGGCGTGAATTGTTGACATCGATCCGTTATGGCCGGTGTTCATGGCCTGCAACATGTCGAACGCTTCCGAACCGCGCACTTCGCCGACGATGATGCGATCGGGCCGCATGCGCAGCGCGTTACGAACAAGATCGCGCTGGTTGACTTGGCCCTTGCCCTCGATGTTGGGAGGGCGAGTCTCGAGCTGAACCACGTGGGGTTGCTGCAGCCGCAGTTCGGCCGCGTCTTCGATGGTAATGATGCGCTCGCCGTGATCGATCATACCCGACAGCGCGTTCAGAAGTGTGGTCTTGCCAGAGCCCGTGCCACCCGAGATGATGAGATTCAGACGGCACCGGGCGGCGATTTCGAGCGCGCGTGCAAGCTGCGGCGATAGGCTGCCGAGCCCGATGAACTGGCCAAAATCTATCGCCTTGTGAGAAAATTTCCGGATCGAAATGCAGGGCCCCTTGAGACTCAACGGGGGGATGATGGCGTTCACGCGGCTGCCGTCAGCCAGGCGCGCATCCAGCATCGGACTCGATTCATCGATGCGCCGTCCGATTGAGGAGGCAATACGCTGGGCCACGTGCAGCACATGGGCATCATTCCGGAAGTGAAGCTTGGTAAGTTCCAACTTCCCGCGCCGCTCGACGAAGATTTTCTCCGGGCCGTTCACGAGAATGTCGGCCACCGATTCATCGTTCAACAAAGGCTCGAGCGGGCCGAGCGCTACCATGTCGTCGACGATTTCCCGCGCGAGCGCGCCCTGCTCCTGCTTGTTCAGGAGCACGCGGCGTTCAT
>Ga0247668_1000348_pt1 | contig 11643 bp, 7 predicted proteins | sample CNK09_metaG_FD_182737 | JGI IMG/M metagenome (GOLD analysis project Ga0247668, IMG submission 182737) | Soil microbial communities from Purdue University Martell Research Forest, Indiana, United States - CNK09 | ecosystem: Environmental > Terrestrial > Soil > Temperate forest > Bulk soil | place...
GTGTAGGCAATCTCTTTTTGCAAATCCGTTTCGACCGTCTTTGTCAAACTTTGCAGGAGCGCCGCCACCGCAGGTTCTGCATCCCGCCCGAAATTCGTCAGTGCTTCGACCACCTTTGCGCGCACTTCGGCATCGGGATTCTCCATGGCTTTGCTTAATGCGGGAACTACAATCTTTGGTTCTAGTCCGATTTTTCCAAGAATGGTGGCTGCATTCGCGACGTCGCGCCCTTTGTCACTTGATAATAATGGGACGACCTTTGGAACCGCCACGCGTCCAAGTTCCACCAGCGTCTCGCATGCGGCTGCGATAACTTCCCGGTCCGAATCCTGAGCCCAGGACACCAGCACAGGCAGCGCTTCAGCCAGGTCAACGTCATCTCTTGCCAGACTACGAATTAATTTCGCGCGCGTGGCAACGTCTCCGGCTTTCGCCTGTGCGATTATGAAGCCGGTTTGGGAAATTCCGTTTTCGCTCCTTGGTTTGGTCCGGTTGATACCTGCCTTGATTTCAGCTTCAAAGGAAGTCGATTGCGCCAGGAGAATACGATACATTGTCAGCGCTTTGGCAGGCTCTCCAGCCGCTTCTGTCAATTCTGCGAGAAAAAAATCTTTCGTAACATTCTCCTCATTCCCAAATCCCTCGGTCAACCACTGAAACGTCGCCAGGTGCTCTGCGGCAGGCAAGACGGTTTTGAAACGGTGAAGAAATTCCGAATCGGGATTTGCGTAGGCATGGGAGAATAAGCTTTGCCGTGAATCCAACGTCCGTTCTTCTCCCTTCTTTCGCATGTCGTCTAACACCAAAATTAGCTCCAGACTGTTTTCTGAATCTTGATACCTTGTCCATGTATCCAACTGGAGTTGCCGCACAAACTCTTTTTCCCGTCCCGATTTGAAGGCCGATTCAAAATGTGCTTTCCCCTCTTTGGGTTGGTGGGCTTCCGCTATCGACCAATAGCCCCACATGGCATGTGCGAACGGATTGGTCGAATCTATCTGCACCGCTCTTTTGAATTCTTCCTCCACGGGAACGTTTTCGATTTTTCTCAAATAGTTGGCCCAGCCCAAATGCGCGTGAATGTCAGCGGCCCGGCCCCCGTTTGCTCTTGCCGCCGCCTGTTCGAGACAGACCGCCAGTTTGTTGTCGATCAAATCAAAAATCGCTTGAGGCGCCGAGCGCCATCTGCGCAACCAGGCCATCGCCACGTCAACCTGTTCTTTCCTCGCTTCGTCAGGATTTGAAATAAGAGAGGTCGCCTGCTCAACCGTTTTCCATGCGCCGGCGTAATTCCGCGCGTTGGCCAGCACACGCGCATCACCCAAAAGTACTTGAATTTCCTTCGCCTTTTTCGCCAACTCTGCCTTATCCGCAGGCGGGGATCTGCCTCCTCGAGTCAGAGCATAGATGGCAACGCCGGTTCCCAATAGGGCGATAATACAAACGACGATCGCGATAATCTTAAATCGCTCCGCGCGTTCGCGGATTTGTTCCAGTGCAAGCTGATATTGTTGCGCTTTGGTGAGACCCGCTGTGTCCACGCGGAAAAATTCCAACGCATCCCGCACCAGATCGGCCCGCTCATCTTCTTTTGCCAGATCAATAAGCCGCTCTCGCTCTTCCGACTTGGATTTGATGATCCAGGCAATGGCCGCGATAATGAACGCTGCCAGTGTTAAGGCAGAGCCGACGTATTTGATAGCTTCCCAAGGCATAATCTTCGATTTTGTTTACTCGGTTACCTTGTAGTTGAATCATGAATTCGATCCAACAAATATTTCGCCGGTTCGTCAGCCGGGGCAGCCGGTTCCTCGGGGACGAGTTTGCGGCGAAAGCGCGGGCGAGGCCTGTTCGCCGTTTGGATGCGTGGTCAGCCGCCGCGAAATCCGCTTGTTCGAGCGGACATCCAGGTGCCAGATGATTTCGCCATTGCTGGCATAAAGAAAAGGGACTTTGAGCCCGTTCCAACTGCTCGGCCCCTGAAACGCGCCTTCCGAATAACGCTTGGCCTGCTCCAGGACATTTTGTGGATTCACCGTGACCTTCTTGGCCTCGATGATGCCAAGGAGTTTGCCTGCGATAAACAAACCGCCATCGGCGGGGCCGTTGGCGCTCGGCAGTTCTTCAACTGCGACGCCATTAAGCGTTGAGAAATCGAGGCCGCCGCGATACCGAACAATTCTCCACGACGGCTGAAAGGCGCGCAGCCGGGTGTCGATGCGTTGCTTGCGCGTTTGCCACTCCGATTCCGTCATGCAACTACTGAATACTGAATATTGGACACTGAACACCGAATACGGTGTAAGCTATTGATAGGATGTTGCGAGCCGCGTGTAAGACCAAAGCTTCTGAGAATCAGACTGGAACCATGGTATTGTCGATCGGCCATTCGACGCGAACGATCGAGGAATTCGTTCGGTTGCTGCGGGCGCACGATGTCAAAGAAGTGGTGGATGTGCGAACAATACCACGTTCGCGATACAATCCGCAGTTCAACCAGGATTCCCTTCCGGCATCATTGAAGGAGGCCGGCGTGGGATACGTTCACTTGCCGGGACTTGGAGGGCTTCGTCGCGCCAAGCCGGATTCCCGCAACACGGGCTGGCGAAATGCTTCATTTCGGGGGTATGCCGATTACATGCAGACCGAGGAGTTCGAGCAGAGCCTCGGAGAGTTGATCGAGTTGGCCAGCCGTGATCGGGTTGCAATCATGTGTGCCGAAGCGGTCCCGTGGCGATGTCATCGTTCCTTGATTGCCGATGCGCTGTTCGCGCGTGGAATTCACACGGAGCACATCATGAGTCCAACTCGGCGACAATCGCACAAGCTTACGCCTTTCGCAAAGGTGCGGGGGAGGAAGATTCGCTATCCAGAGGAAACCAATTCGGGTAAGAAATGCGCGTGATACTGGCTGAAACAATTCCTGCGAATTCTCCATGCGAAAAGCCTCTCGCCCGCTGAGGTCAATTTTCGGGGCTGGCGTCCGCCGCCTTTTCGAGGACCAAACAGAACGCGGAGCGCGACTGCTCCAATGGGTTCGGGGGCGTGAGATTTGGGTGCATCGGGAGGTCCGCTGCGCTCGGCTCCGGCTCGGCGTGGGAGATGGTGAGTGGTGCGTATGCCCGGAGTCGCTCTCGGAACAGAGCCTAGTTTATTCTTTTGGCGTGGGAAAGGACATCAGTTTCGATCTGCAATTGATTGAGCGCTTCGGCGTTGAAGTCCACGCTTTCGATCCGACTCCGATCTCGGCGGATTGGATGCGCCGGCAACACCCTCCGCCCCGCTTTCATTTTCATCCGTTTGGGATTGCCGGGTACGACGGAGTGGCGGAATTCTCCTTGCCCTTGCACCACGGTGTTTCCTTCACTCTTTTGAGCGATGTTCCGAGCAAGAGAACAGCCCAGGGAGACGTTTATCGGCTTTCGACCATTCTGGAAAAGCTAAACCACAAACGAATCAATCTGCTGAAGTTGGATATCGAAGGCGCCGAATACGAAGTGATTCCGCAACTCGTCGAATTGGCTGGCCGCATCGACCAGTTGCTGATCGAATTTCATCACCGGCTGGTCACAACCGGAGACGGGCTGAAACAGACGCGCAACGCGCTCAAACAGTTGCACGAATACGGATTCGCCCTTTTCAACGTTTCGCCACGGGGGCTGGAATATAGCTTTGTGCGGCGCTGAATCCGGCAGCTAAGAATCTGCTTCCTAAATCCTGCCCTCTGCTTCTAACCTGTCAGAAGATTGAAATGAAGCCGTTCGAGATGCAAACCGACTCTTGACCGATTTGGAGGCCAACTATGGAAATTGATGAAGCTTATGTCGATTCGCAGGCGCCGAACGCGGCGGCCATCAAGAATGCGCGCGGAGTGGTCTTGAAGCGCAAGCTGGTCGGACTTTTTCGTTCACCGGATGGCACTCTCCTCTTTGGCGACTGCAAGGGGAGCGGCCAGGAGAATTACCGGCCTTCGGCGGATTTTGCCGACCCCGCCAAACCGGTCTTCCGTTGCACTTGCCCCAGCCACCAGTTTCCCTGCAAACATTCACTGGCGCTGCTCTATGCACAGGCCCAGGGAGCGAAGTCTGTCGAGAAGGATGTGCCCGCGGAAATCACGGAAAAGCGCTCGAAGATTCAGCAGCGGGCTGAGAAGAAAAAGGACGAGGCGGAAAAGCCCCATAAGGTCAATACCAGCGCGCTCAAGAAGAAGATTGTGATCCAATTGAGTGGAATCGATCTTCTCGAGTCCCTGGTGAACGACCTGATGCGCGCCGGCTTGGGCGCGCTTAACGCCAAGTCCGCCCGGCAGGTGGAGGAGCAGGCCAGGCAACTCGGCAACGCCTATCTCCCCGGCGCCCAGAATGCGCTTCACGCTTTGACCGGGCTGTTCTATCGCTCGCAAATCAGCTCCGAAGATGAATTGAACGTTTCCGAGCGGGAGCGGGTTTACAGCGCTTCGCTCGATCAGTTGAATCGCTTGCATTCGTTGTGCAAACAGGGCCGCAAGTATTTGAACCACCGCCTCGAAGATCCGGAATTGAAGCCCGAGACGGAGACTGACATCGCCGCCTGGCTCGGCCACGCCTGGCAATTGCGCGAACTCATGGATGCCGGCTTGGTCCAGTCCAATGTCGAACTGCTCCAACTCGCCTTCAATTCGCACGACGATTGGACGCGCAAGGAATTTGTCGAAACCGGCGTGTGGCTCAATCTTCAGACTGGTGCGGTGCAGTTGACCCGCAACTATCGCCCTTACCATGCGGCCAAACTCATTCGCGAAGACGATTCCTGCTTTCACGTCGCTGTCTGTTCGGACCTGTGCGTTTATCCGGGCAATTTGAACCCTCGGGTGCGGTGGGAAAAGATGGAGGCCCGACCGGTGGCGAAAGCGGATTACGGCAGGGCCCGCGAACACGCCAAGGCGGACCTGCGCGCGGTGATCAAGGATGTCAAAGCGCAGTTGAAATCACCTTTGGGCGACCGGCATCCTTTCGCGCTGGTGCGCTATCGCGCTCTCGGTCGCGCGGGTGACGATCTAGTCCTCGATGATCAAAGCGGCGAAAGATTGGCGCTCGCCGATGATGGGCACGACAGTGAGCCAGCCACGTTGCAGTTGTTACCGCTGCTTCCCCAAACGGTGCGGCACGATCAGGTAATGCTGGTGCGTTTCCATCACAACCTTGATTCCCAGAGACTTCGCGCCAAACCCTTGAGCGTGCTAACCGACAGCGAAATCATTCGGCTCACGTATTAACAACGATTCAACGATTCAACAATTTGCGATTTAACGAATTTAAAATCCCATGAGCATTGCATTGATTCAGGAATCCGCGAAGGAAGTCCGGCGGTTAGCCATTGCGGGCAGCCCGCTGGCCGTTGGCGATTTCCGGCTGAAAAAACTGATCGCCCCGCTGGAACAGGCGGGCGCGAAAGTACCCGTCTTCGCCCAGGTCGGCAAAGCCATCAGCGAACTGGTCAACGGTACTGAGGCTGAGTCTGCGGCCCGTTTGCTGAGTCTTAGCACGCTGCTCAACGCGATTCTTTACACTCAAGGGCAGACTGGTGCAGAAGGAGATTATCGTGAAATCGAAATATTCGCCACCAACTGTTCCAGCACGAGGACGACCGCACGTGTGCTCAAACCTTTGGTGGAAGCCCTGACCACGACGGGCGGCGGGCGTTCCGAGATCGTCAAGGCGGCGGTTGAGCGCGGCGTCTTTAATGACCTTCGCCTGATTGACCCAGCCATTCGCGCGCTTGATGACAATTATCCGGAGTTGGCCGATCTCGTCGCTGAAAAGATTCTTCCGGCGTACGGTTCCGGCATTGCTCCGTTGCTGAAACAAAAGCTGGATGTGAAAGGAAAGAAAAGCGATGCGCGGCGGCTGCGCATCCTGCATCAGCTCGATCCCGCCGGGACAATTGAACTCTGCAAGAACGCACTCGACGAGGGATCGCCCGAGGTCAAGGTCTCCGCCATAGGCTGCCTCGGGAAGCATGAGGAATGCATTCCGCTCGTGCTGGAACAGACGAGGTCGAAGCATAAGGCGGTTCGGGAAACGGCCCTAGAAGCGCTGGCCGTTCATGATCGGCCCGAAGTTACGAAACTCTTTACTGAGATGATTCAAGGTGAAACCTTCGGCTTGGTTGCGGGAGCGTTGCGGTTGGTGAAAAGCCGTGAGGTTTTCAACTCATTGCTCAGTGAAGCGCGCAGCGCACTTGAGAAAACACTCAAAAACGACGGACCCTCCATTCCCCGATTATTCCAGTTCCTACAGTGCCTCGAAGAACGGAAGGACTCTACAACTGAGGAGTTCCTGCTGGCCTGTATCGCTCACTCCGACCAGCTAATAAAGGTTAAATTTGTTAAGCACTGTGTGATCGCCGGGGTGGATATCATACGGGAGTTGGCCGAACTGCTCTGTGGCATCGGCTCGCAGCAGTGCTTGAATGCTGTCATGGTTCACCAGGACAAAGTTCCCTTCGATTCTTTTCATTTGGTTGTGCACAGCGGCTTACTGACGTGGCCACCCGGGAAATTTTTCGACCAATTTTCGCCCCTGTTTGGCCAGAAGAAAGGCCCAGGCAAAGACCAGGCGGAGGTTATCGAGCGGGCGATACGGGCAGCAACAGAGCGTGAACTCATCGAATGTGTGGGGGAAGAAATACCCGACACCGGACGGAAATTGCTGGAAATCCAGTGGGACGCGCGCTGGCTCGACGCCGCAATCAAAACGGGCCGGCAGAACATCGTGTGCTACCTGGCCAAACCAGGTCATAAGGGTGCGGTCACCTACCTGCTGAAAGTGATCAATGCAAAGAACCAATCCCAAACCGCCCTGATCATCCGGGCGCTGGCTCGCTGCCGATACCCGAAGCTGACCGATGTCTTCCTCGATGTGGCTGCCAAAAAGACCAAGGGGGCACCCTACTTCGACCACGATATGCAGTTACTCTTCCAGAGCGCGCGCCATTTGCCCGCGTCTGACCTGGCCCGGTTGGACGCCTTTGCCGCCAAGCTCGACGAGAAATTCGTCGATAAATTCCTCGAAGCCCTCGAACCGCTGCGTCCGGCCAAGCAGCTAGAAAAACCATAGACAGAAAAATTAAAGACAGAAAAATGAACGAAGACGCCGCAACCGTGGGACAACCTATGCCCAAGAACTTTTTCCCAATTTTTCTGTCTTCAAATCTTTCTGTCTAATTTTCCCAACTGACACGATACCATTATGGCAACGAACGACAAAAACGGTGACCTGCGCCAACCGGCTGAGATTCTTTTCGCCGAGGAACTGGACGCGCTCACCAAGACGGAAAAGCATGCGGTGCCGGCGGGTTGGCGAATGTCGCCCCGTTCGGTCCACACCTACATTTGCGGCGGCAAATGCGGGAAGCTGGATGTCACGCCGAAATACATCGGCCACTCGCGACTCGTGGAGATCGCGATCTCCACGCTGGTCACGGATCGCGCCCTCTTATTGATTGGGGAGCCGGGCACGGCCAAGTCCTGGTTGTCCGAGCATCTCGCCGCTGCTATCACGGGTGATTCCACGAAGGTTGTTCAAGGCACCGCCGGCACGACCGAGGAGCAGATTCGTTATACCTGGAACTACGCCATGCTCATCGCGCGCGGGCCAAGCAACGATTCGCTGATCAAGAGCCCCATCTTCCGCGCCATGGAACAGGGCAGCATTGCCCGATTTGAGGAAATCACTCGATGCGCTTCGGAGGTGCAGGATGCGCTGATCTCCATTCTCTCGGAAAAGCGGCTGTCCGTCCCCGAATTGACCACGGAGGTTCCGGCCCAACGCGGCTTCTCAGTCATCGCCACCGCTAACACCCGCGACCGCGGTGTCAACGACATGTCGGCCGCCTTGAAGCGCCGTTTCAATATCGTCGTGCTGCCTGCGCCGGCCGATTTGGAAACGGAGGTTTCCATCGTCACCAAACGCGTCGGGGAACTGGCCTCCACCCTCCAGTTGAAGGCGGAGATCCCGAATGAGGATGCCATCACCCGGATCGTGACCATCTTCCGCGAACTGCGCGCAGGCCAGACCCTGGACGGCAAGAACAAGGTGAAGACACCTTCGGGCGTGCTCTCGACTGCTGAGGCTATTTCGCTGCTCGCTAACAGCATGGCCCTTTCCGGCCACTTCGGCGATGGAAGCATTAGCGATCACGACCTCGCGTCGGGCCTGCAAGGGGCTGTCATCAAGGACGACGAAAAAGACCTCATCGTCTGGAAAGACTATCTCAGCAACATCATGAAGAAACGCGGAGCTTCGTGGCGCGGACTTTACGCCGCCTGCCAGGCACACATCGAGTGAGCGGACCTGCTAGTGCCATGCCCCTATCTTCCCCGCACATCTTCGGCGTCCGCCATCTTTCGCCGGCGGCGGCGTGGCACTTGCGACAATTGCTGGACCGAGTCCGCCCGAAACTCGTGCTCATCGAAGGCTCGGACGATGCGGACGAATTGATTCCCCACATCGTCAGCGCCAAATCGAAACTGCCGATTGCCATCCTCGCCTACACCGCCGACGCTCCGGTCCGGACCTTCGTTTATCCATTGGCAACTTACAGCCCGGAATATCAGGCGCTCCTGTGGTCTCAGGAACACAAGGTCAAGGCCCGCTTCATGGACCTGCCCTCATCCGTCTTCCTCGGTCTTTACGATCGCGATGATGGCACTGCGGTTCTCGACCCGGAAAAACTGGAGAAGAAAAAGGACGATGCCAAAACGGACAAGGATGATGATGACGCCGATGCAGCAGCAACCGGGCTGGTTGAGGAAACGCCCGCGAGCGATTCCGTTTATGACCGAATCGCCCGACTGGCTGGGGAGCCGGACTACGAAACCTACTGGGAACGCCATTTCGAACAGCTCCATGGTGAGAACAGTTATTTGAACGCCGCCCGCTCCTACGGTGAGGAATTGCGCGCGATGGAAGATTTGTCATCCAGCCGCCGGGCCGCCGAGAATTTGGTGCGTGAGGCCTACATGCGCCGCAAGATTCAAGAGGCGATCGCCGAAGGACTCAAACCTGAGCAGATCGTCGTCGTCACGGGCGCATTTCACGCGTCCGCCCTTGGGCCAGAGCAGCCGCCGATGAGCGATCAGGAATTCGCGAAACTGCGCCGCCGGGACTCGAAGATGACGCTGATGCCTTATTCGTTTTTCAAGCTCTCATCCCAATCCGGTTATGGCGCAGGCAACCACGCGCCAGCCTACTTCGAAATGGTTTGGAACAACTTCAATCAAGGTGGCGCTCGCCGCGCCAAACCCTTTGGCGACGGCGGGTTGCCAACGCTCTTCCTGACAAACGTGGTGCGGGAGCTACGGGCCTCCGGAACGTTTCGTTCCACGGCTGAGGTCATCGAAGGCGTCCGTCTGGCTCAAGCCATGGCGGACCTGAAGAACTCGCTGCCGACGCTCCGGGACCTGCAGGATGCCGCGGTGACGTTGCTCGGTCAGGGCGATCCTGCCGTGGTCCGCGAATCGTTGCTGCGCGTGGAAGTCGGGACCGCCATCGGATCCCTTGCCAAAGGCGTCAGCCAAACTTCCATCCAGGACGATTTCTACCGCGAATTGACCCGGCTTAAGTTGGACCAATTCAAGGCTTCTGTGCGGCGTGAACTCGACCTGGACCTGCGTGAGAATCGACGCGTCAAAACCAGCGAGAGCGCCTTTCTCGATCTGCACCGCTCCAGCTTTTTGCATCGTCTGGCCGTGCTAGAAGTTGGCTTCGGCCAGAGGTTGCCGGTGCGTCAGGAAGGAACGACCTGGGCGGAACGCTGGGCGCTGCAATGGACTCCCGAAGCGGAGATCGCCATTGTCGAAGCGGTGTTGCTGGGCGAAACCATTGAACTGGCGGTGGCTTTCAAATTCAAGCAACGCCTCGAGAAATGTGCCTCCGTCGCGGACGCTTCCAAGGTCATTCGCGAAGCCTGCGAATGCGGCATGAGTGCCTCGATTGAGTTGGCGCGCCAGACTCTCCAGCGGCTGGCGAATGATTCATCGGACTTCACGGCCCTCGCCGGAGCAACCCACCAATTGGGGCTGGTGATCCGCTACGGCGATGTCCGGCAATTCGACGCCGAACCACTGAAGCCACTGCTCCAACAATTGTTTCTCGAAGGCGCGCTCTCGCTCATCGGCGCAGCCAATTGCGACCTGGCCGCTGCTAAAGCGATGGTCGGGGGAATCAACGAATTGAACAAGGTTGCCTTGGATTACACCGCGTTGATTGATGAACCGCTCTGGATCAGCGAACTTCAGAAACTGGCCGGTGCCGATCATCTGAGTCCGCTGCTGTCGGGATATGCCTGCGCGTTGCTGGTGGAACGGAATCTAATTTCCAACGAAGAGTTGGCCAGGGAAGTCTCGCGCCGTTTGTCTCCAGGAATTGAGGCCGACCTCGGCGCGGGCTGGTTCGAAGGACTGGCGAAACGTAATCGTTACGCGCTCTTGACCCGCCTGGCTCTCTGGGAACAACTGGCAATCTACGTCGCCTCGCTCACTGACGATGAATTCAAGCGGGCGCTGGTGTTTCTCCGCCGAGCCTTCGGCGACTTCACGCCGGCTGAAAAACGCAGCATCACGGAAAACCTCGGTGAAATCTGGGGCGTCAACCCGGACGCCGTAAGCGAGGTCTTGAGCGAAGAACTGAGTCAGAAAGAAAAGGAAAAGCTGGACGAATTATCAGGGTTCACCTTCGACGATATATGAAACCCGTTAAGACCTTTTGACAGAAAAATTAAAGACAGAAAAATGGAAATGAAAACAAGGCGCCAGAATTGCGAGAAAGCCCGGTGCCCCCAGGGAGTTCTGTCCCAATTTTTCTGTCTTAAATTTTTCTGTCAAAATTCCTTACCCCGTCTGTTATGCCCGTAAACCTCCGCACCGCGATCCGCCGCCTATCTCAAGCCGAATTTGGCGAACTGGCCTACTCAGTCATGAGATGTGTCTTCGAAATCCACCGGGAGATGGGCCGCTTCTTCGACGAGAAGATCTATAAGCGGGAACTGGCGCACCGTTACCCCGCCGTGCAACTTGAATTTCCAATCGAACTCACCCACGGCACGTTCAGGAAACTCCAATATATCGACATGCTCGTGGATGGCGGGGGACCTTTCGAGTTCAAAACGGTCGAGGCCATCACCCCGCGTCATCCGGCGCAACTGCTGCACTATTTGCTCATGGCAGAACTCGGCCACGGCAAGCTCGTGAATCTCAGAAAGGAGAGCGTCGAACATGAGTTCGTCAATACAACTCTCAGGCTTGAGGATCGCGTCGGATTCGAGATAGCGGACTCGCAATGGAGAGACAAGACGCCCGGCGCCGAGCATTTCAGAGCGGTGCTGACAACGATTTTGCGGGACTGGGGAACGGGTCTGGATTTGCTGCTTTATGAGGAAGCGCTCACCCACCTTCTTGGCGGTGAAGCCCAAGTTTTGGCTGAGGTCGAGGTGCGTACGCCTGAGCACACGCTCGGTCATCACCAGATGCGTCTGGCCGCGCCGCGTGTCGCGTTTGCGTTAACAGCGTTGCCCGAGGCCGACGCTGATTACTATGAGAGTCATAGCCGTCGGCTCTTGCGCCATACGGATCTGGAGGCCATCCTCTGGGCCAACATCGGCCTC
>Ga0247668_1000349_pt1 | contig 11634 bp, 9 predicted proteins | sample CNK09_metaG_FD_182737 | JGI IMG/M metagenome (GOLD analysis project Ga0247668, IMG submission 182737) | Soil microbial communities from Purdue University Martell Research Forest, Indiana, United States - CNK09 | ecosystem: Environmental > Terrestrial > Soil > Temperate forest > Bulk soil | place...
CACCGGCAGCGGCAGCAACACGAAGCTGCAGCTCGGTACGCTCGAGGCATCGTGGATCGTCAATCCGAGGAGCTTCGCCACGGCCAAGTTCACCGACTACCGGAACCCGGGCGGTGGCACATCCGACTTCGTCGCCAACACCCAGGTCTCGACGGCCCTCGGCACGCAGCTCGATCTGGCGAATCTGGGAACGATCGGACGCCTCGTCGTTCCGACGCCGAGCGGCACCAATGCCGCCTTCAACGCCTTCGTGCAGCCGTTCATCACGAAGTACGGCTACATCTGCCCGCAAAACCCGGGAGCGGTCGGCCTCACCTGCGTTGCCGGGCAGCCCACCGGTGGCGGCACCGTCGGCTTCGGCCAGTTCGCCGTAGATAACGACAGCTTCTTCCGCAAAGCCGCTCAATTCGGCTACAACTACACGCTCGGAAAGAACGTCACGCACGATCTCCACGTCGGATATCTGCACGACAACGAGAGCGAAGACCGTTTCCAGACCTCGAACGGCTGGGGCTCGATCACCATCCCCGGCGGAATCGGCACGGCAGGCACCTGCCCGACCGGCACTGCCTGCGCCGGAAAGCCGGCGTTCTTCGTGGCAAGCTTCCCCCAGCAGACCACCGGAACCGTGCCGACGCTTCACTCGGAGTTCCACACGCAGGGCATCGAGCTGAACGACACCATCCATATGCAGAACTGGACGTTCAACGTCGGCGTCCTCGACACCGATGACACCCTCTACGGCCAGGGACTCAAGCCGGCCAACAACATCGCCGGTTTCGTCTCGGCGCCGGGCACCAAGTACAAGATGCACGAGTACGGATGGAGCCAGGAAGTGCAGCCGCGCCTGGGCGCCACCTGGGCCTACAACGGCGTCGACACGGTCTGGGCCAGCACCGCCCGTTACAACCCCGCCGCAAATTCGGATGCGCGTGCCGCCTCGTGGGACCGCAATCTCGTCACCACGATCAACGCCTATTTCGACGCCAATGGAGCGCTGATCGGCGTCCAGCCGAATGCCTCGTCCTCGGGAAAATTGTTTGAGTCCGGCATCAAGCCTCCCGAGATCAAGGAGTTCATGATCGGAACGGCGAGACAGCTCACCAGTCACTGGTCGAGCCGCCTCTACGGCCGCTATCGCAAGGGCGATCATTACGTGGAAGACACGAACAACACCGCGCGCATCGACTTCGCGCCGCCCCCCGGTATCCCGGCATTGCCGTACATTCCGAACCTCGGCACGAACCCGACCACGTCGAACCCGGCCGGCACGGGCCTCCGTGGTGCGATCGGCAGCGGGTCGTCGTACGTCATCGCCAACCTCGACGGCGCCTTCACCAAGTATTACGAGGCCACCCTCGAGCAGCAGTGGCGCGGCAACGGCGACAAGCTGATCGTCGACGGCTCCTACACCTGGAGCCACTACTACGGCAACTTCGATCAGGACAACTCGACGTTCAACACGGCCAACGATCAGGCGACATTCATCGGATCATCGAACATCGGTGATGGAGCCGGACGCCAGCTTTGGAACTTCAAGTACGGCGACCTCCGCGGAGACCGCCGCAACGTCGTGAAGCTGCATGGAACCTATCTCCTGCCGTGGCGTGGCACGGTGGGCGCCTTCGCCGTCATTCAGTCCGGGCAGCCGTACCAGTTGGAAAGCGTGTTGCCGTATCGCCCGCTCACCGGCTCCACGAGTGATACCGACCGCTACGCCGAGCCTTCCGGAACCCGCCGGACACCCGGCTACTACGATCTCGATTTCAATTACACGCAGAACATCCCGGTTCCCCGCGGACTGAACATGCAATTGGAGCTGGACGTGTTCAACGTGACGAACAATCAGGAGGGATACAACTACGAGACCCGCATCGGCGCGCTCGGCTTTACGAACGACAAGTCCGTGAAGCAGATACCGATCCCCGACTCGATTCCTGACTCGGTTCTCAAGCCGCTGCTCTCGCCCAACGCGCCGTTCGTTCGCTCCGACTGGGGGGTGAAAGCACCGTTTGCGAAATCGTTCTACAACCCGCGCCGGTATCAGATAGCCGTGCGCGTCCAGTTCTAAGTCTTTTCCATCGATAGAAGCGGAAGCCCGGCGAGAAATCGCCGGGCTTTCTTTTTGCCGCGTTAGCGGCGGTTTCCGGAGCGCTGGCGTCTCGCCGGCTGGCTCGGGGGCGTCTCGCCCCTGAGGGTTGCGGGCGACTGTGTGGAGTCTTGCCTCGACCTGGGGCGAGACGCCCCCGGGCCAGCCGGCGAGACGCCAGCGCTCCGGAAAACCGCGTTCACCCCCGCATTCACTGGAAGAGCCGCTCCCGGGCGATGAGCTGCCGTGTCGTGGCATCGGCATGCGCGCGCGCGGACGCGATACGCGCGGACGCGTCAGGCTCGTGCAGCAGTACGCTGACCTGGGCGCGCTTGAAGAGTGCCATCGGGTAGCTGGGATCGGAGGGAGCGACGCGGTCGAGGGCGGTGCGGGCATCGTCGAAACGCTGCGAGGCGAGGTAGAGCACCCCCAGCTCCGTGTCGTGCTTGAACGACGTCGCATCGAGCGCCCGGACCCGTTCGAAGGAGTCGATTGCCGGCGCAGTCTGGCCCAGGGCCATCTGCATCTGTCCGAGTCGCGTCAATTCGGCAGCGGTGGGGGAGCGGAGCGTGTAGACCTTCTGGCGCAGACGGACGGCGTCGTCGATCTGCCCCTGCCGCTCGCGCAGCAGGGCCAGCGCTTCGAGAGCGGGAACCTTCTCCGGCGTCTCGGCGATGATTCTCTCCAGCATCGGAACCGCCTTCGGCCACTCGGACGTACGCGCGTAGTGCAGCGCCAGATAGGTGCGGACGTCGGGCGAATTGGGGGCGATTCGCTCGGCGGCGCGGTACGCCTCGACCGCGGCCTGTTCCTGGCCCAGGGCCGAATGCGCCGTGGCCAGGCGCAGTGCGCTGTCGAGGTTGTACGGATCTTTTGCCAGGATCTGTTCGAGAAGCGGAATGGCCCGGGCGTATTGCTCGTCGACGAAGAGACGCGCCGCTTCATCGAGCAGCGCGAACATCGGAGCCATGTCGGCGGGACGGGGAGCGTCGGCGCGCACGACCGGCCTGGCCACGGAGCTGACGTATCCGAGCGCGGCCAGCTTGCGGCGCTCCTCGTCGTTGAGATTGGCGTCGTTCTGCCGCACGTCCATCGACGGAATCGGATAGTCGTGCAGGGCGCTGCGCGCCGATCGCGACAGACTGGCTCCGGCGGCGAGATCGTGCTTCTCGGCGGGATCGGCGGCCACGTCGTAGACCTCGAGCTTGCCGGCCAGGATCGCCTTGCGGTTTCCCTCCACCGCCATCACCTGCGGCTGCCAGCCGAAGTCGAGAAACGGTTTCATCGCTTCACCCACGACCACCTCCGCATCGCCTCGGAGTAGGCTGTTCGTCGCATCGATGCCCGCCCAATCGAGGATGGTGTGGAAGACGCGCCGCGTGCTGACGGGCGTGTCGCCGATTCCTGGATGAACGCCCGGTCCGATGACGACGAGCGGGACGTGCATCGTGGCCTGGTAGAGAAGGTTGCCGTGCTGCTGCTCTCCATGTTCGCCGAGCCCTTCGCCGTGATCGCCAACGAGAACGATCGCCACCGGTCCTTTGACCTGCTGCTCGAACGCCGCGGCCAGGCGTCCGAGTTGTTCGTCCATGAACGCTACCTCTCCGTAATACGGTTGCGCCGCATAACGGCTGCGAAACGGTTCCGGCGGTGTGTACGGATAGTGGGGATCGTAGTAATGGACCCAGAGAAACAACGGCTTCTCCGACTCCCGACCCCCGACTCCCGACCCCCGCAGAAACGCCATCACCCGATCGGTCGTCTCCTTCGCAGTCCGTTCCGCCACGCCGGCCGGCTGCTCGTCGTCATACGTGTCGAAACCACGCGCCAGGCCGAAGCGCCGCGCCAGGGCGAACGCGGAGACGAAGGCGGCGGTGCGATAGCCGGCGGCGTGAAGGCGCTCGGCGAGCAGCGGCTGCGCATCGGAGAGATGCCGCGCGTTCTCATGGATTCCGTGGCCCGCGGGGTAGAGCCCGGTCAGCATCGAGGTGTGCGACGGCAGCGTCTGCGGAACCGTCGCGTACGCCCAGCGGTAGCGACGGCCTCGCGCGGCCAGTGCATTGAATGAGGGCGTCGATACGCCAACCGCCTCCGGCCCCGCGGCGTCGGCGCGCGTGGTGTCGAGGGTGACAAAGAGGATCGAGGGACGGGGAGGAGGCGGGGTCGACTCCCTGTGGCACCCGGAGATGAGGGTGATCAGAGCGATGGCGGCGAGTGGTTTCCGATTCATCGCCGCTACTTCTAACACGACGCGGTGAACGGGGTCTCGGGGTCTCGCGGTTACGGGGTCTCGCGGTGAATGCTCGATTAGCAACTCAGCAACCTTGCAACCCAAAACACCGCGAGACCGCGCAACCGCGAGACTCCGCAACCGCAGATTACAATCGCCCTCATGCTGAATTACATCTGGTTCGGCCTGATGGCGGTCGCGCTCATCGTGGCTGTTTTCACAGGCAACGCCGCCGCGGTGACCAAGGCATCGGTCGAGTCGGCGAAGACGGCGGTTGAGATTTCCCTCGGCCTGGTCGGCATCATGACGCTCTGGCTCGGCATCATGCGCGTGGCCGAGCAGGCCGGCCTCGTGTCGATGCTCAGCCGCATCCTGCGGCCCATCAGCAGGATTCTCTTCCCCGAGGTCCCGCCCGATCACCCGGCCATCGGGGCGATAGTCATGAGCGTCTCCGCGAACATGCTCGGCCTCAACAACGCCGCCACGCCGCTCGGCATCAAGGCGATGGAAGAGTTGCAGGAGCTGAATCCCGACAAGGAGACCGCCTCGAATCCGATGGTGACCTTCATGGTCCTGAACACCGCCGGCGTGCAGTTCATCCCGACGACGATCATCGGAGTCCTGGCCGCCGCCGGCGCCCAGGCGCCGACCTCGATCATCCCCACCACCCTCATCGCCACCCTCTGCGGCGCCGTCGCCGCCGTAACGACCGCGAAACTCCTCCAACGCTTCTTCCCCACGCGACAACCGATAACCGACAACCGACAACCCGACCCACCAGAGGTGGCTCCGTGATCCGCAACATCCTCCAATCCATCTCCCTCTGGGCAATCCCGGTCCTCTTGGTCGGCATACCGCTGGTCGGCCTCATTCGCGGGATCAAGGTCTACGACGTCTTCATCGAGGGGGCGAAGGAAGGATTCCAGGTTGCGGTGCGCATCATCCCGTTCCTGGTGGGCATCCTCGTGGCCATCGGCATGTTCCGCGCCTCGGGGGCGATGGACATGCTGACGAACGCCATCCGCCCTCTGCTGAGCCGGACCATCTTCCCCCCCGAGCTCTTCCCGCTGGCCGTGCTGCGCACGCTGAGCGGCAGCGGCTCGCTGGCCCTGACCACCGACATCATCAAACGCTACGGCGCCGATTCCCTCCTCTCACGCATGGCCGCCACGCTCTACGGCAGCAGCGAGACGCTCTTCTACGTCCTGGCCGTCTACTTCGGCGCCGTCGGCGTGAAGCGGACCAGACACGCCATCCCGGCGGCGTTGGTGGGGGACATCGTGGCCGCATTCGTGGCGGCGGCGATCTGCACGTGGATGTTCCGGTAAGCCTCAAGATGCGCGGGCGCGCCTTCGGACGCGCCCGCGCGGGGCTTACTGCACGTTACTGCACGAACTGGATCATCACTGCTTCGGCGGAGTCTCGGGTGACGATGGCGTCACAGGCGAGCGCTGCTCCGGAGCCGGCGATGTGCCGGGGGTTGCCGGGGCCGGCTTGGCTTTGGCCTTGCGGCGGGGATTGCCGAGGGCGATCCGCATGTCCTGGACGTGCGGGGCGAGACTTGCCGTCTCGGGACGTTTGGCCAGACGCTGGGCCATGTTGTAGGTCATGAGCGCGCTGCTCCCGACCTTGTTTCTCGCCACGCGCACGCTGTGGCGGACGAACAGAGCCATCGCTTCCAGCTCATCCGCCACAGGATCGAACGCATCCGCATACTCCGTCAGATCCCGGAGCTCGGCGGGACCGACGTTTCCTCCACGGGCCAGCTCCTCATTGTTCCGAGTTGCCAGGTTCGTCAGCTCGATGAACTGTGGAGGCACAGAGGCTGCTCTCCCCAGCCCCTGGCGGGCCGCTTTCGATTCCGGAACCACGAAATTCGGCACTCGCTGCTTCATCGCGCGAATGTCGTCGATGAGGGCTACCGCCTCATCCAGGTGAGACGTCTGTGGGTTTGTAACGGGTACTTCACTGTTGTTGGACACAAGTCCTCCTTTTTCCTTTCTCAAACCTGCTGTGATCAGAGCGGGCAGATTGAGACAGGCGGAGGAGCGCGGCCTCGGGAAACCCGTTTTGGAGCTTCAGCAACCGTCAAACGGCCAGGCCGTTGACGCCGGACATGAATGCGGAAAATACGATCGTTCTCGATCGATAGAACCCTCGGCGCAGGAAGCCGGGCCAGCACCGGAACCGGATGGACACGCCTCTTGATCAGCTCGGACATATCGAGCGGGGCGTTGCCGCTCTGGGCATAGTCGATCAACTCGCCGAATGACTTGTCGAACCGGTTCCCGAGCAGGGCCAGCTTCGTTCCGGTCTCGATCCAGGCCTGCAGGTCAGCGATCATCCGCGCCGGAGCATCGCCGGCGTATGCCGGTGCCTCGGCGATCCGGTCGTACGTCTCACGAATACACTTGCTTAGACGGTCGAGGCGATCGGCCGCTTCGATAAGCAATCCCGTCACGCGATACATGTCATGGACCGCCTTGATCGGGTGTTCCAGGGCGATCGTCTCGCAGACGTCGATGATCCGGCGCGCCATGCCGATGAAGCCCTCCGCCGAACGGAGATTCCGCCGGCCGCGCTGAAACAGACGATGCCACGATTCCCGCCCCTTAGGCCGCGATCCACCCGAACGCACCCCGCCCCGCCGCGACGTTTTCGCGTTCTTTCCAAGAGCGGCTTCGTGCAAATCTGCCATGACTATGTGTATCAACCTGGGAACATGGTATCATACACTCATCCAATGCTACAACCGTGCCTTTCTGGAGAGATATCTCAGGCGATCCGGTACGGCACGCGCCATTGATGGTGTTCACGTTTCCGGAGCTGACGGCCACGTCGATCAACCTGAACGTCAGGTTCGATGACATGACGTTCAGGTTCCCGGACCTGAGCGTCACGTTCCAGAAGCTGAACCTCACGTCCGCCGGACGTCAGCGTCACGTCCTCGGATCTGAAAGGCGCGTCTGCGGATCTGAACGCCACGTCCCCGGACTTGAACGGCACGTCTATGGACCTGAGCGTCAGGTCCATTGGATATGAGCGCCACGTCCGAGGACTTGAGCGTCACACCGGTCGACCTGAAATTCGACTCCAGCGCTGGTCGCCGCATCATCCAACGCCGGGCGTTGATGCTGGGGTAGGGAAAAGTGCTTCCCGGGGCACTCCTAAAGATATGGACGAATGGATCGAAGTTACGTTTCCCGAAGTTCGCGACGTGCTTGTCGACGACACCGTGCTCGGAACAACGAATGAGCCGATGATGCTGGAACGGGGTCATCACACGATCACTTTGGGCGGGGCGCAGAACTACACGTCGCCGCCGATGCCCGTGGCGATTTTCAACACTTCCAGAAATCAGCCTATGGTTCTGGTTTTTACCCTTCCATGAGAAATCTCGCCGCAGTCTCCGCGCTCGCTCTGCTGCTCGCCGGCTGTACGTACGTGCCGCTCAATCCGCAGCTCCAGCATTCGCCCGATCTGAAAACCGGATATCGCTGGGCCACGACCACCATCCCCAAGCGAACGAGCAACACACTCGTGATCCTCACGTTTTCCGGCGGTGGCACACGCGCAGCCGGCTTGTCCTACGGCGTGCTGAAGCAACTCGACGCCACGGCGATGCCAGACAACCGCAAGCTGCTCGACTACGTCGACGTGATCTCGTCGGTCTCCGGCGGCAGCTTCGCCTCCATGGACTACGGGATGCGCGGGCGGCAGATGATCGCCGACTTCGAGTCAAAGTTTCTACAGGTGCCGGTCCAGTCGATGCTGATCAAGGCCGCGTTCTTCACTCCGAAGAACGTCATCAAGCTCCTCTTCGATCCGAACTTCCATCGGATCGACGTGGCCACGCAGCTCTACCAGGACGTTCTCTTCGGCACGGCCACGTTCGATGACCTGCTGCAACAGCAGAACACGAACGACCGGCCGCTCATCATCGCCAACGCCACGGAGCTGGAGATCGGCTCGCGCTTCGAATGGACACAGGACCAGTTCGATGTCATCTGTTCCGACATGTTGCCGATTACGGTGGCGCACGCGGTCGCAGCTTCCTCGGATTTCCCGGTGGCACTGCCGCCGATGATCCTGAAGAAGTACGACGCCTCTACCTGCAAGTACAAGGCACCGAGCTGGCTGGCGGCGGCGCGCGATGAGGACGAGTATCTCTATCCTTTGCGGACGCGCTACGCCACGGAGCTCGAGGCTTATCTCGATCCTCAAAGAACCTATCTTCACACGCTCGACGGTGGGATCGCCGACAACATCGGTCTGCGCGGTCCGCTTCACGCACTCCGCTCGTCGGACACGTTCGCGCAACCGGAGGGAAAGCTCACAGGGATGACGTTTTTGCCACTTCTGAATCACGTCCGTGATGTGCGCGCCATCGACCGTGTGCTCGTTATCGTCGTCAACGCCGGTGCGGCGGGCCCGGTGTCCATCGACAACACATCACGCGAACCGAAGCTGAAGGCTGTTCTGGGCGGAATCTCCGGAACACCAATGGACAACTATTCTTTCGATAGCATTCAGCTTCTGCTGGACACCGTCGGCAAGCGCGTCGACAGCGGTGTGCGCTACTACCCGGTTGTGATCAGCTTCCCCCTGCTTCGTGACAAGAACCTGCGCGACCTCGTCAACAACATCGGCACGAGCTTCAACGCACTGACAAACGAACAGCTCAACGGCCTCAAACAGGCTGCCGACATCCTCATCCATCAGGATCCTTGCTTTCAGCAGTTCGTTCGCGACGCTAACGGTCAGCCGACACCGCCGGGTGCTTCGCCTTGCGCTTCGGCGCCGCCACCACCCTGATACGACAGGCCGTAGATCACCGCCCCCACCGCCAGCGCGATTGCTGCGGCGATGAAGTTGTAGGCGTTGAGCGTCAGGAACAACGCCAGCGAGATCGCCGTCCCGAGGATCGGGATGATTAAGCCGGGTGTCCTGAAGCCTTCGTTCAGCTTACGCAGGAACGGTACTGCGGCGCAGGTGAAGAGGTATGTCGTCAGGCGGGCCACCGCGGAGAGCATGGCCAGTTTGGCGAAGGAGCCGGCGCAGGCGAGGACGGCGGCGAAGAGGACGTGGATCAGGATCGCTACCGTCGGCGTGCGGAAGCGGGGGTGGACGTAGCTGACGGCGCGCAGGCGCGGGCGGCCGAGGGAGATGGCGTAGAGCATGCGGGAGCCTTCGAGGACGGTGCCGGAGTTTGTGCCGGCCATCGAAAGGAGCGCGCCGAGGGTCACGATGATCGCGCCGGCGCTGCCGATGAGGGCGGCCGCGGCGTCAGCGATCGGCGTGGCCGTTTTCGACAGATCGGGGAGGGCGGACATCGCACCGAGCTGCGCCAGCACGTAGATCGCGGCGATGGCCAACGTTCCGACGAGTAGCGCACGCGGCAGCTCCTTCTTCGGATTGCGGAACTCGCCCGCGGGGACGCCCATGTTCTCGAATCCGGCGTAGGCGAACAGCATGAAGAGAGCCGCGCCGCTCCAGTCGGTCCCCGCCCCGGGAATGGTCAGCGACGCCGGAATCGGATTGTGCTTCCAGGCGATCAGCGCCACGACGATGAAGCCGACCAGCGGAATCAGCTTCCCGAGGGTGAAGACGTAGATCGACGCCGCCCCGTACTTCACGCCGACGTAGTGGATGGCCGTGAGGATAGCGATCGAGACCAGGATGACGGCGATGCGGGCCGCAGCGGTACCGAGGGATGGAAAGATCCGCGCCAGTGAGACGACGAACCCGTTCGAGAGCGCCGCCAGCGACGTCACGCGCGCGAGCCAGTTCATCCATCCCGTCTCGAATCCGACGAAGTCGCCGAATGCGGTCTTGGCGTAAAGATACGCGCCCCCCGGCTCACTGAAATGGCTGGCGGCCTCGGCGAAGCAGAGGACGAGGATGAACACCGGCAACGCGAAGATCAGCGGCGCCCAGAGTGAGAAGGGTCCGAGGAGCTTGTACGACTCGGTGGGGAGCAGAAACACGCCGCTGCCGACGACGGCATTGATGCACATCGCCACCAGCCCCCAGAAGCCGACGGCGCGGACGAGTTTTTCAGTGGAGTTGTCTTGCATGGACGGGCGGACGCGGCATTGTGCCACAGTGGTGTGTACGGGTTGTCGGTTGTCAGTTGTCGGTTGTCAGTAGTTCGTCCGGTCGCCCGACAAACCGACAACCGACAACCGATAACCGCCTCTCATCGCCCATACCCACGCCCCCGAAGCACCCGCCCCGGTAGCGCGCTGGTCATCACACCATCCTGCAGCACCGGTTTGCCGTTCACGATCACGTCGAGGATCCCTTCGCTGAAGTGATGCGGATCCTCGTACGTCGAGACATCGCGGATCTTCTCCGGATCGAAGACCAGCACATCCGCCTTCATCCCAGGCCGCAGCACGCCGCGGTCGGAGAGGTTCGTCCGGTCCGCCGCCTGCGACGTCGCTTTGCGCACAGCCTCTTCCAGCGTGAAGAGATGTTCGTCGCGAACATAGTGTCCCATCACCCGAGGGAAAGTTCCGTACGCGCGGGGGTGCACCGCCTGGCCCATCGCACGCGCGGCCGGCGGGGGAGAGCCGGAGTCGGAGCCCATGGAGACGAACGATTGTTTCAGCGCCGTCTGCACGTCCATCTCGCTCATCGAGAAGAAGATCACGTTCGGCGAGCTGTTCGTGCCGGCGAAGAGCTGCATCATCGCCTCGTCCGGCGTGACGTTCATCATCGCCGCGATCTCTTCGACGAAGTGCTTCTCGTACTGCGCGAAGGCGGGGTTCCCGATCCGCGTGATGTAGATCCCTTTCGCCCCCCGTTTCCTGAACTGCGCCTGCAGCACCTCAGCGATCCGGGTGCGCTGGGCCGGATCGGCCAGCCGCGTCTTCAGCTCCGCGTAACCGCCTTCGAGCGCCCAGTCGGGAACGAGCGTCGAGAGTGACGTCGACGACGCCGCATACGGATAGACGTTGGCAGCCACATCGAGCCCCTCGGCGCGGGCCGCGTTGATCCGCTCGATGACGAACGGCATCCGCCCCCAGTTCGCCGCCCCTCCGGTCTTGAGGTGCCAGATGTTGACCGGGATCTTCGCCTCGCGCCCAATCCGAAAGGCTTCGTCGAGGGCGCTGTCGATCCGGTCGCCTTCGTCGCGCATGTGGCTGAAGTAGACGCCGCCGTACTTAGCCGCAACCTTTGCCAGATTGATGATCTCCTCGGTCGTCGAATACATCGCCGGCAGGTAGATCAGCGAAGTCGACAGGCCGATGGCCCCTTCGCGCATGGCCTGATCGACGATCTGCTCCATCTCGCGCATCTCCTCGGCGGT
>Ga0247668_1000350_pt1 | contig 11631 bp, 13 predicted proteins | sample CNK09_metaG_FD_182737 | JGI IMG/M metagenome (GOLD analysis project Ga0247668, IMG submission 182737) | Soil microbial communities from Purdue University Martell Research Forest, Indiana, United States - CNK09 | ecosystem: Environmental > Terrestrial > Soil > Temperate forest > Bulk soil...
GTCATCCCCGAGCACCACGTCACCTGCTACCGGACGACAGACGGGAAGCTGCTTTGGGACACGCTCGTGCCTCCCGGCCCTTGGCTTCGCACCGATTTTCGGAGCGGGCCGGGCGGAGGTTACGCCGCGCCGACGCCGGCCACCGATGGCAAACATGTCTTCTGCGCATTCGGCTCTGCGGTGCTGGCCGCGCTCGATTTTCAGGGCAACATTGTCTGGCGAAAGGAACTCCTGCCTTACAGCTTTGACGTGACGCTTGGCAGCAGCCCGATCCTTTATGGCGATACGGTCATCCTGTTCTGCGCCATGGCCAAGGCGAGCGATTCGTGTGTGATTGCATTCGACAAAGCCAGCGGCGAGACAAAATGGCGCGAGAAATTGCCCGAAATGGGATTTGGCCACAGCACCCCGGCCATTATCCAGGTGAACGGCCACGATCAAATGCTCCTGCTGGCTTCCGGCATGAGTGTTAAGAACAACGCCCTGCGCAGCCTCGATCCTTCCAACGGAAAACTCCTCTGGTGGTGCCGCGGCGCCGGTGACGCGGCGTCGCCGGCTTACGGCTCAGGCTTGGTCTATTTCGACGGTGGCCGGGGCGGGCCGGGCTTCGTCGTCGATCCCGCCGGCTCCGGCGATGTTTCGCAGACCCACGTGCGCTGGACAGTCGCGCAGGTGCCGGAGGGAATCGGCTCGCCGGTCATCATCGGTAATTACGTCTATCGCTTGCATAACCCGAACATTCTTAAATGCTGGGAACTCACCACCGGCAAACAGGTCTATGCCGAGCGATTGGAAGGCCTGTCCACCACTTGGGCCAGCCCGGTCGCTGACGCCAACGGCCCCCTCTATTTTGCAAATGCCGGCAAGAGCTACGTGATCCAAAGCGGGCCGGACTTTCACGTCCTGGCCGTGAACGAGCTCGGAGATGGAAATCATTCCTCGCCAGCCGTGGCTAATGAAAGGCTATTCCTCGAGGGTTTGAAAAACCTCTACTGTATTGGGAAGCAGTGAAATGGCGTAGTGAACTGTGCCATTTCCATTCTTGCGGGAGGGTTGAGCACGCGAATGGGCCGGGACAAAGCGCGTCTCCGACTTGGTTCAAAAACCCTGTTAGCGCAAATCAGCCATGAGGCGCGCCAGCTCGGATTGCCGGTGCGGACCATTCGGCGCGATTTGGTCCCGCGCTGCGGTCCGCTCGGCGGAATTTACACCGCCCTCAAAACCAGCAAGGCCGCCGCTGAGTTGTTCCTGGCCTGCGACATGCCATTCGTCTCAGCCGCCCTGCTGGCCAGTCTCCTCGAAGCTTGGAAAACCGCGCCGCGGCCGGTTTTCATGGTCTTCCGGCACAAAGCCGGCTTCCCTTTTGTGCTGCCCAAGCAATCGTTGGCCGAAGTGGAAAGCCAGATTCGCGGGAAGCGATTCTCCCTGCAAAACCTCGCCAAAAGCCTGAACGCCAGCCTCCTGCATCCTTCACCGGAGCACGAAAGCCAGCTCTTCAACATCAACACATCGACAGACTTGGAAGTCGCCCGCCAACATCGGGCGGGCTGAGCCTGGAAAGCTTTTGCCAGCCATGAGAAACGACCTTCCGGTCAAGCCATGTCAAAGAACGTCGGCTGCTACAATTTCAAAACACGCTCTAAGAGTAACCATCGACTCAGTTCAGCCGCACTGTGTCGGCTAAGCCCCCGAACGCCCCGAACGCTTGTTCGCATTTGGCCGATTGACTCCCACGGCACTGCGGATACATTGCTTCAGGTTCGGCGTCATGAATACGCTCACTAAAGATTCCCGGCAGCGCGTGCTTCGCATCCTGTTTTTTATCTTTGAGGCAGCATTGGCGACATCGTTCGTTGCCAACCAGATTCTGTGGCGCAGGTACCATCGCGCAGGCGAGGATGCAAGCGCATTATTCGGTTTCACTTTTTTGATTTCTTTGGCCGCACTATTAGTTGTCTGCTTTTGCCTGCGACGCACCGCGCGATTACTGGCGGTGATTGGCTAGATCACTGCTTTTGTTTTATTCTGGTATGGCGCACTTACTCCAGAACTTTAGCCGGTTGACTCCTAACCAAAATCGCTGGCAGCCAACGCGGGATGGCGTTTCGGTTCCGCTTCGCGGCTCACATTTTTTGATCCCGCTTGGCTGAGCTTTGTCGTAGGCGCACTCACTGCTCTTTTATGATTACGCGTATTCAAGATGCTGCTGCCGATGGCTTGTGCATGGGCCGAAGAACAGGAGGCCGTTATCCTCCGTGATGGCGTTGCACTGACGGCGTCGCAGGTCGCCGATGCGCGCCACATCGGTATCGGCCATCCAGAACGCGTTCGCCTTCGAGTGGTGGCGGAAATACCATTGCCGCTGCATCCATTGCTACGTGATGCGGCCGAGACGACCGGGCTGATTTCACCACTCACCGCGGGGCTGACTCTGCGCTACGGGATTTTCATTCAGTCCGAGTCTTGGGGTGAGCGCAGGCTCGTTGTCCATGAATTGGTGCACACCGTTCAGTATGAGCGACTTGGTGGTTTCCAACCGTTTCTTGAACACTATTTATATGAGTGCATCACGCCGCCGGGCTACCCGTTTGGCCCCTTGGAACAGGAAGCCCAACGAATCGAGCATGAGATGTGCGCCTAAGGCGCCGTGCGCCGGGCAGTTGACTGTTTATGAAAACTCAAACATCATCGTTGCAGGCTGACGCTTCGCTCCGGCGGTTGTGCCTGAGCTTGGGCCGTTAAGCGGCTTCGCACCCGACATGCACTGGCGCACTCATCCAAAACTCAAAGGACGCTTCGCCCCGGAGCATCCAGACGACCTTCAGGTAATTGTTCACGACGGTGGGCCTCGCATTACCGAAAGGCGACCAGAGGTAGTGTGGGTTAATGTCACCGGTTGCGACAGCGATGTATTCGCTGGGCGTGTTCTCAATCAGCCCGCACAGCTTCTCACGGTTCAGCAGGGCCAGCAGATTCGATTCATCATGCCGACAGGCATCGAGTATCCAGTTCTCGTCACTGACAAGTATTTGTGCGAGAGGCCGGCGTGGACGATTCACCCTTGCCAGAAGTGTGGCCTCACGGAGTTATTTGACGCCCCTTCGGATTTGATGCGAGTCGTGTTCCCAAATGTCCCGGAGGGTGCGGTCATGGAGGCGTTCACCAGCTTTTGCCCGCTGTGTGGCGGCGTTCAGGCGCTTGAGTTTAGAGCGACCAGCGAGGAAAATGCGGGGACGCCACCGCAGCAGAAGGCATGGTGGTAGATTTGGAAATAGTTATGACCACGCCGCCGCGCGCTATAGCGAACGAGATTCTCCGGTGGGTTTTAACGCCAGCGTTTGTCGTAGGCCTTTACATCGCAGCCTACCTGCTTACGACGGAAGTCTTTTACGGACGACTCGGCAGCACTCGATATCGCATCCGATTGTTTCAGTCAGCGGGGCATCAGTGCGTCTTCTTTCCGCTGCTCAGCGCCGAGCAGCGGCTTCTCCCGCGTACGCTGGAGTTCTCAGGGCAAGTGCGGAGTGGCGCATCACTTCCACCACACGGCGACGAGTGAGCGGGGGATGCCATGCTCTCTGCTGACGCAAAACTGAAGATTCAGGACCATATCGCGGCGATGCAGGATTCTTTGCGACGAGGGCCTGCGACCGAGGAAGAATTGCGCGAGTTCGAGGCGAGTTATGGATCGATTCCAGAAGACTATCGCTGGTTTCTTCTTAACTGCGGCGGCGGTCACTTTGGTTCAAAGTATGTTGACGACATCGCCGAGCATGCCATCAGCCAGGCCAAGTTCCGACGGGAGTTTGGGCCGCCACGGGGTTGGACGATGCGCGATGTTTTCATCATTGGATGGGATGGAGGCGGGAATCCGTTCGGCATCGAGACGCCCACTGGTCGAGTGATTCTGGAGGACCACTACTTTGGCGGCATCCACGAGCTTGCGCCAAGCTTTGAGCAATTCATGTTGAGAGGAGTTTGGAGATCAGCAGACTAACAAAAGCGGTCCAGAAAGGCGCTGGACACAGGACTCCTGCGAGTTTAACGTTGGCGCATGGAAAGAACCAGGCCGGAAAAAAATCCAGATTGCCGGAACCGGATTCCGCATACTTCAGCTTAACTTCGCTTGGCACGTAGTGGAGAATTCGAGCACCATTGAGCATAACCGGGATTCGGCGCCAGCCAAAGACCGGTGGTTGCGCATCCTGATCGTCTCGATTCTGCTCAACCTTATAAGTATGGTTCTTTTTCCTATGTTTCTCACGGATGGACTTACTCTCCGTCTCGCGCTCATCGCAGGTGTGCCCGCCGCCTCGGGTAGCTATGTGTTTTTTTTCTTCCGGACCAAACGGGAGCGTTTCGTCGGCTACGCGTCAGTTGCCTCCGCTGTTGTGTGGTTGGCAGTCATTGTACATTTGATTTCCGCGTATGGATGGGCAGGGATTTGAAACCGCAGGCTAAGGCACCGCGGTGAACCGACCGTTGGATTTTGTGATTCACTGGTTTTACAACGCTGTTAGCTTCGCCAGACGGCGCCTCGTTCTTTTGGTGATCATGGGCGTGGTCACAGGGCTTGCGAGCGCAGCCGACAAACCAGCGGACATCACTGGCGGAGACGCCAACACGTTTCACTCTCATTTGGGACACGTCATCAGTCTTCGGGGCCGTCTCGAGGATGGAATGCAGGGACCCTGCCTTTATGGTGCCACGCCGACAAACGTTGTGTTTTATGTCATACCCGACATGGCGCGCACGAGAGAATTCACCTTTCCGAAGGTTTGGACACGACTCATGCACCAACAAGTGCGAGTGACGGGGGAGTTGAAGTTTCAAGCTTTCGAGCGTCGCAAGGCCAGCCCTTCTGACCAAATACCGCCCGATTACTATTACATGGTGTTTCAGCGCACCAAGATCGAACGCCTCGAATCCAAATGACCAAACGCCTAATCCGGCTCCTTCTCACGGAGCGTAAACGAATCATCTGGAAATGATTAATCTCGGGTCCATCGCGGATTGAAGTAAATATGGATTCACCGCCCCTAAGTCTTGTGCAGGCCGTAGCGAGGGAAACGGCGGACTTGAGAATTCTCTGGTCTGGAAGGCCGGACCCTTGGGGTTATGCCCGCAGTCGATGGAAGCAGGCATGGATTGGAATTCCATTTACGGCATTCGCTGTGTTTTGGACTTGGGGCGCGTCCGGAGGGTTTTCTTCAAACCGTGGCAATTCAGCCCCAACATTTTTTCTGTTATGGGGCTGCATGTTCATCGTCATCGGATTGTGCATCTTGTTTTCGCCGTTCTTTGCAGCCTGGAAGGCGGAACGGGTTTTCTAAGTTGTCACCGAGAGAAGCGCGTTGATTTTCGAGAGTGTCGGGTCGCTCAAGATCCAGTCATTTGACGCGTCTGGACTGGTTGGTTTCGAGCGCGTGTCGCGCGGAGGTCGAGAGGGCGATATTGTGTTTCAGCGCACGATCGAGCGGCGAGGTAAAGGCACACGCATCACGGAGGTTGGTTTCATTGGCCTGCGGGATTATGCTGAAGCAGAGTAAGCGTTGCGTAATATGATGAAATTTTCTGGCAAATCTGTAAATGTGGAATGACATGAAACGGCGTCCACTCTGAAATATCGAAGGGGAAATGATGTCAGCGCTGCGAATGGGCACGAGAAATCGAAACAGAGATCTGAGTCCCCATTTTCTTGCCTCCATCTTTTTGCCAATTGTGCATCCCATCCTCCCGCTCGCCGGGTCGCTTAGCTTGATCGGCTGAGGCTGCAACTATGAATTTGCCAACTTGGAAAAAAGTGTTGGTGTGCGTCGTGGTCGTAGCGATCGCGTTTGCAGTGTTACTCACCATTTTGGGAATCGATGGTGCCATGTATGACCGCTGGCGCAGCGCAAATTGGCTGCAAAACCTGCATCGCGCGTGGCTGCAGGACGGTGCGCCGCTCCCCGCCGACCCAAACAAGTATGGCCACCGCAGCAGCGGCACGACCTATGTTTACACAGCATCTCATTTGATTAGTGGAACAAATTATTTCTGTCTGTTCGCCTTTAAAGGGGAGCACGTTCCCCCAAACCATTTTGCAGTCACAACAAACGGCTTAGTTTTGGTGCTGGATGATCCTGCGCGCGTCCGGCTTCTCCATTTCAGCAAACGAGGGGCTGGTGCCTGGTGAAGTTGCCCCGGAGAGGGAGAAGCCCTGTCCGGTCCATCGCGGATTGTCGGTGTTCATCTGCGGAATGAGCTAAATTCCGAGGCTAAGCGAGTGGATTTTCCATTCGACAAGAGCGCGCTTAAGTTCAAATTTCTCTGATGCTTGAACTGGAAGAAGCCCGCGAACGAATTCTCGGCGTAATCCCTACGTTGCCGGCTGAGTCGATCCCGGTCGGCACCGCCGTCGGACGGATCATCGCGGAAGAAGTCCATGCGCCGATTGATTTGCCTGGCTTTGATAATTCGGCGATGGATGGCTACGCCGTCAGGGCGGACGATCTCAAAGGCGCAAGCGCCGACGCCCCGGTCACCCTGCAGCTTCGCGGAGAAATCCCGGCGGGCGTCGTCATGGCAGGTTCGGTCGAGCGTGGAACCTGCGCGCGCATCTATACCGGTTCGGCACTGCCTCAAGGGGCGGATGCCGTGGTGATGCAGGAGGACACACGTCCGGTCCCCGGGCATCCGACGGAAATTGCGTTTTTAGATGGAATTAAACCCTGGGAAAATGTGCGACTCCGGGGCGAGGACGTGAAGCGGGAGGCGCGTTTGTTCTCGGCCGGAGAAGTTGTGCGGGTCGGAGGAGCGGGGTTAATGGCTGCGCTCGGCCTGAAGGCAATCCGCGTCAACCGGCAGCCGGTGATTGGGTTGTTATCGACCGGCAGCGAGTTGCTCGAAGCTGGTCAGCCTCTGGCGCCAGGGAAGATTTACGAGAGCAATCGTGTCACGCTGGCAACCTTGCTCATGCAGGCGGGAGCGGTACCAAAGGTGTTCCCCTTGGTGCCGGACACTTTGGGCGCAACGCAGGCGGCTCTGGAGGCTGCTTTGGATCAATGCGACGCCACCATCACCACGGGAGGCGTCTCCGTCGGCGAACATGACCACGTCAAAAAAGCCTTCGAACAGATTGGCGGCGTGATGGAGTTTTGGAAGGTGGCGGTGAAGCCGGGAAAGCCATTTGTCTTTGGACGCCGCAAAGAGAAGTTCCTCTTCGGTCTGCCCGGAAACCCCGTTTCCGCCCTCGTGACCTTTCTGCTGCTGGTCCGACCCGCACTCCTGCGCTGGCAGGGAGCCACGGATGTGAATCTGCCAATAAGTCAGGGTCGTTTAGCAGAAGCCATTGTGAATCGGGCTGAGCGGCGGCATTTCGTGCGGGTCAGACTTGACGCCACTGGAGAAGTTCACTCGACCGGAGTTCAGGCCTCGCACATTCTGAGTTCGCTGGCCCAGGCCAACGGGTTGGTCGATGTGCCACCGCAAACGACATTGGTCTCGGGCGCGACGGTGTCGGTTTTGCGGTGGGAATGATAGCCTGTAGCACTTGGCCGTGACCAAAGAGTTAGAGCGTGGTTTGAAAATAATTTTTATTTGTAGCAGCCGACGTCAGGAGGCTCTGATTATTCCGAAAATCGGAATTTGAGCCTCCTGACGTCGGCTGCTACAATTTTGAAACAGGCTCTTAGAGAATTTGCGTCTTTGCGCTCCTCAGGAAAATCACTTTTACCCTCTGAACAAGCCGAATTGAACGCCTAGGCGCCAGAAGCCATCTTCAACTTCCCTCTGATACAATTAAATCCACTTCTCAGAGCGCTCCCGGCGACACGCCGACAGCGACGATACTGCAGGCTTGAATGACATTCAGGCCGAGGCGTTCGGCTTCCTCCAGCACTTCATCCGATTCAGTGCCCGGATTGAGCCAGAGTTCATCACAGCCTTTGCGGGCGATTTCAGGCAGGACTTTTAACAACACCGGCGGCGGCAAATAGACACTCACCATCTCGGGACGGACCGGCACCGCAGCAATATTCGGAAATGCCGGCAAGCCCTCGATTTCGGTTTCTCTTGGGTTAACCGGATAAACGTCGTAGCCCTGCTGTTGAAAGGCACGGACGGCCTTGTTGCCAAATTTGCCGCGGTCAGCGGAGGCGCCAAGAATCGCGATCGTTTTCATCCCAGCAATCTCCTGCAAAACGATGCCCGTGCAAAGAGAATTTGGAATCGAATCCCAACGAGACCCGTCCGGGTCAGGTGAAAGGAAATTTGTCAGTTTGATCAAGAAGTGACACCGGGTGTTTCCCTCTTCGTTGTCTTTGTTTGCTTCTGTAAGATTTTCTTTTCGCCGTCCGGCCTGCTCCGTTCCGGCTTGTGTGTTGTGGAAAGCGGCGCATGATTGTTGGGCTGTGCGAAAGAGACGCATTTTCTTGTGGCTGCTCGTGATTGGGGTTGTAGTGGGTGGGCTGCTTTGGGCGATTTTCCGTTCGCGGGAGCCGGCGTATCGCGGACGCGCGTTGCATCACTGGGTGGCGGGTTATTCTTATGCGATTGATCGTGGTCGATTTACGCCCGGAGAGAGGGAACAGGCTATCCGCAAGATGGGAACGAATTCGCTTCCGTATCTGCTGAATTGGATTCGTTACGAAACCCCGCCTTGGAAGAGCAAATTGTATGGAACCGTCAACCCTGCGCTGCGCCGCCTTAAGCCATCGTGGGAGTTTAACGACCGCGACGCACAAGTCCGGGCAGACGGTGCTGTCTTCGCGTTGATTACACTCTGCCCGGAGGCTGACGGAGCAGTGGGAGAACTTTCCAAGCTGGTGAAAGATCCGGCGATTTCCCCGGCGGTCCGTGCCCGGGTGGCGAATGTATTGGCCTGCGTCGATCCTCGTTCCTGGAATGATCCGATTATGCAACTCCGCGTCCGGGAGCGGCCTTAGCTACACTAGAAATATCTTTTCCATGCGCGCCATCGTACTGTTTGAATTGCATCGCACGAGTGTGTACAAATCGAGCCGAATGAAACCTGTGGGCTTCCTGTTGTGGTCATTCGTCTTGATCGGCTCGCTCAGCGGGTCGGCCGCCGAGACTTCCGCATATCGCCTCAGCAACCTCGCTGCGACAGCCAGAGCGCTCTCCGGCCTGACCATCCTACACATTGACGATTCTCCACCCACAAATTCGTTGGTCACCACGTTCTGGAACAACTCCACTAATACTCTGACGATTGGAAGGCAAGTGGGAAGGTGGACACTGATGGGGGTGGTGCGGGCTGAAGATGGTCCGATCGCGATTTTCGAGGACTTGGGGAGAGAAGCGGGACGGATGGTGTTCGTTCGCCCGGCTGAGGTCGTGGCCGAGCTTCCAAAAACATCGGAGCCGACCTATGCCGTCGATCCATCGAAACTCTATCGCGGACACACGCTCGACGAAGTCTTTGAAAGTGCCACCGATCTCCTGGGCCAGGAGATTTTGAACAGGCCGGGAGATCCGGGATATTCCGAAGTGGCGGCATGCTTCCCGCCGCTTCGCCGGGCTTCGATGACGCACACGTTTGTCGGCACGCGCGAGAACGCCGACAAAGTCGGGTTCGATTACGGCGGGCGCACGTCGCACTTTGACCCCGCCGTGTATGTTCCTGCGATCCGGCGCATCCGCAGCGAGGGAAAGGTGTGGCACGGTCTGGTCGGCGGATGGCTCCCCGTGCTGCGGTTCGTTTATCCCGAGAGCGACAGCACTTGGTCCGAAATGATCGCGTTCGCTCCGGCGCGTATGGAAAATGGCAATCGCTCGATTCAGCCGGTGTGGTATCGGATTTGCCGCATCGAATCCAACACCCTGAGTTGGGTGCGTTATTTCGATTCCTATCACCCGTTTCCACCGCGCCAGGAGGGTTCAAGCGAGGCGTTTTACCGCGATTTGCTGGCCATGCGGACGCACTGGGCGCATGAATTGGAGCCAGCCATGCGGGTCGAGATTCCCGATGGCAGACTCGCGGATATGGCGCGGCATTCGCTGGTCCGCGACATGATCACGCGTGATGGTGTCCGTCCAAAGTACGGCGTCTTCGATAAGGACTACGCCGGCAACGAGCACGAGGGCTTTCCCGATACCTTCAACGCCGACACTTCCGCGATGTCCGAATGGGGATTGTTCAGCCTGGCGGGCCAGTACATCGACAACTACTTCAGCCAGTACGTCCGCGACGATGGTGCCATCCTCTACCGCGGACCCGAGACCGGCCAATACGGACGCATGCTAACAGTCGCCGCGCTCTACGCGCGATACAGCGATGATTATGCGACTTTGGTGCGCAATCGCAGCCATCTCGATAGCGTGGCGCGCCTCCTGCTCAACCTGCGCGCGAAAGCGAAGCAACTTCCTGCCAGTGATCCGGCCTGCGGGATTCCGGCCGGTTGGAGCGAAGCCGACGCTTGCCTTGACCCAGAGCCGCAACGCTACATGCAGCCCTACTTTTCCAATGCCGCCGAGATGGCGCGGGGTTTTCGTGAAATCGGCCAGGCCTGGCAACTCGCCGGGCGCAAGAGCCACGATGAAAAGCTGGTGTCATGGGGCCGGCAACTTTTTGAGGAAGCGGCGGCGATCGAAAAAGATTTGCAGACGGCCCTGGAGCGTTCTCTTCAACGCGATCTTCAGCCGCCGTTCCTGCCGGCCATCGCTGGCGCAAAGGAACCATTTCATATCGCCGTGGCACGAGATCCACTCGATCCGCAATTTCGCTCCTATCGCGCCTTCATGGAGATGCTCCATTCAGGTTTGCTCACCAGGGAGCAGGTCAAGACGATTGTGGATTATCGCGGCGCGCATCACGACATCATTCTGGGCATCCCGACGGCCTACGGCTACAACGTCCACGAACTGGCCGGTTTTCTGAGTCACGGACATGCTTATGGACTCCTCCAGCACGATTTCATTCGCGAGTATCTGCTCACCCTCAACAGCCTGATGGCCCACCAATACACGCGCGGCTTCTGGACCGCCCCCGAAACACGGCCGCTCAAGCCGAAGATCCCAGCAGCCCCTTACTGCACGCCCGCTCAGCTCGTTGTCCCCCTGCTTTTAAAATGGATGCTGGTCTTTGAAGATCCGGCCTCGGGCTCCCTTTGGCTGGCCAAGGCGAGCCCGACCGCCTGGCTGGCCGACGGCCAGCGCATGGCCGTCTCCGCCGCGCCAACCCGCCTGGGCAAAGTCAGTTTCGAAATCCGCTCGCACCTTGCGCAGAACCGAATCGAGGCCGAAGTGCAATTGCCCGCCGGCGGTGCCCCCGCCCCCGTCCACCTCCGTCTCCGCGTCCCAGAGCACCACATCCTCAAAAGCGTCCGCATCGACGGACGCGGCTGGCGCGATTTCAGTCCTCAGCAACAGACCATAACCCTGCCTCCAGGATCGACAGGTAGAATAAAAATCGAAGCGGACTATGGTCCGTAGCGCACATTTGCAAGCTGCTTCGAGCGGGACAAAGGACCCACTCGCCCACACACGACTGCCTCCTTAGTCCCATTGTCGCGGTCGATACAGCAGTTTAATCTGCGAGAGTTGACGTGCAGTTTAACTGCGCGCTGCGATGAGAAAATGCGCTATATTAGTCGTACAATAGAAATTCCCGCGCCGCCGCCGCTCGTG
>Ga0247668_1000351_pt1 | contig 11606 bp, 13 predicted proteins | sample CNK09_metaG_FD_182737 | JGI IMG/M metagenome (GOLD analysis project Ga0247668, IMG submission 182737) | Soil microbial communities from Purdue University Martell Research Forest, Indiana, United States - CNK09 | ecosystem: Environmental > Terrestrial > Soil > Temperate forest > Bulk soil...
GCGGAGCTCGCACCGTCGCTCGCGCCACTCGCGGAGCGGGCGCGCGCGGTCACGGACGTCCCGCTGTACGCGGGCTTCGGCATCTCGACGCCGGAGCACGCACGGTCCGCCGCCGAGCTCGTCGACGGAATTGCCGTCGGCTCCCGCGCCGTCGAAGCCGCCGAGGAAGGGCCCGCCGAGCTCGCCCGCTTCGTCGGCTCGCTGCGCGCCGCGTTGGATTCAGTGGCGTAGCATCGCCCGATGGAGCACTTCCGGCTCGAGCAGGTCGCCGACGACGCCTGGGCCGCGATGGCGCTCGCCGAGACCGGCGCGGTCGGGAACGCGGGCTTCATCAGGGTCGCCGACTTCACGATCGTCTTCGACACGTTCGCGAGCACGGCGGCAGCCGACGAGCTGCGCCTTGCTGCCGAGGTGATCGCGCCGGTGGCGTACGCGATCAACAGCCACTGGCATGCCGACCACGTCAACGGCAACCGGTCCTTCGACGACCTGCCGATCTTGGCGACGGAGCGCACGCGCGAGCTGATGGAGGAGCGCGCGATCGGCGACCTCGACGTCGTCTTCCCGACGGACGTCTTCGACGAGCGCGTCGAGCGTGAGGGCGCCGTGGTCGAGACACTCGGCGGCGGGCACACCGAGAGCGACGCGTTCCTGTGGTTCGAGGACACCGTCTTCGCGGGCGACCTCGTCGTCGTCGAGACCCACCCGTGGGTCGGCGACGGGGACGTCGAGCACTGGCTCGAGATCCTGGAGGCGTTCGAGGCGCGCCGGCCGCGGGTGATCGTTCCCGGCCACGGGCAAATCGGCTCGGTCGGGGACATTCCGCCGTTGCGCCGGTATCTCGAAGGGCTGCTCGACGGCACCGCGACCGTGATCGACGGCTGGGCGTTTGCCGCGGGCCACGAGCGCAACGTCGAAGCGCTGCGCGGCTAGCAGCACGGCATCGAGTAGCCTCGCGGGGTGAGCAGCGCGGTCGTGGTCGGAGCGGGCGTCTTCGGCGCTGCAACAGCGCGAGAGCTCGCGCTACGCGGCTGGGACGTCACGCTGATCGAGCAGTACGCGCCGGGAACGGTTCGTTCGGCTTCCGGCGGCGACACCCGGCTCCTGCGCTTCGCGCATGGCGACGTCGACTGGTACGCCGAACTGGCGCGGAAGGCTCGGACGAAGTGGATCGAGCTCGAGGAAGCGAGCGGGACGCACATCTGGGAGCCGATCGGCCTCGCGTGGTTCGCCCGCAGCGCGAGCGAATTCGAGGCGCGGAGCCGCGCCTCGCTCGACCGGCTCGGCGTCCCCTACGAATGGCTCGACCCTGAGACCGCCCGCGACCTGTACCCGTCCGTCAACGTCGACGATCTCGCCGGCGTGCTCTACGAGCCCGAGGCGGGCGTGCTGCACGCGCGACGCGCGACGCAACTGCTCGTCGAAGACGGCGAGCAGGCGGGCGTGCTCTACGAGAGCGCGCGTGTACTTCCGGCAGACCAGCCTCGCGGCGATGTCGTGATCTGGGCATGTGGCCCCTGGCTCGCGTCGCTCTTCCCGGAGCACATCGAGCTGAAGGTGACGCGACGCGATGTCTTCTTCTTCGGCGCGGACGGCAGCTGGCGCGGCACCCCGGGGTTCTGCGACTACTCGGCGGCGTACTACGGGCACGGGGAGATCGCCGGCCTCGGCGTCAAGGTCGCGCCCGACCTGCCCGGCGACGAGATCGACCCAGACACCGTTGAGCGCATCCCGCTGCCGTCGTGGGAGCAAGCCGCGCGCGAGTATCTCCGCCACCGCTTCCCGGCTCTCGCGGGCGCACCGGTGATCGGAACCCGTGTCTGCCAGTACGACCTCTCAGCCGACACGCACTTCATCGTCGACCGCCATCCGGAACGCGACTCGTGGTGGCTGATCGGCGGCGGCTCCGGCCACGGCTTCAAGCACGGCCCGGCGTTCGCCGAGTACGTCGCCGACTGCGTCGAAGGCAAGCGCGAGCGCGAGCCGTTCCACGCCCTTGGCGTGCGCACCGGGGACGCCGGCCTCCGTACCGGGAGCTACGGGTAGCGGGGCACCGAGCCTGGTTCGCTCTTCAACCAGGTTCGAGGGTTTCTCGGAGGCGACCGAAGTTCGAAACTTGTCAACCTGGTTCACAAACCGAACCAGGTTGAAAACGATGAGCTACAACGTGCCGGCCATGCGGAGAGGCGTCTTGCTGCTGTTGCTCGCGGGCGCCCTCGCGGGGGTCGCTGCCGCGCAGGCAGGCGACGTGGTCAAGCGCCCGCCCCTCACCTGGGTGCGCGGTCAGGGCAGCTACACCGAGGCGAGCCGCACGCCGAAGTCGCGCGCGATCACGACGATCGTCATCCACGCAACCGACGGCGGCAGCCTGGTCGGCAACGTCTGGTGGCTCTCCGGCGGGCACTCGCACGCATCGGCGCACTACGTGATCGCGCGCGACGGCTCCATCGTCCAGCTCGTTCACCTCTCGGACATCGCCTGGCATTCGGGCAACAAGTACGTGAACCGGCACTCGATCGGAATCGAGCACGTCGGCGAGACCTACGACCCAGCCGGATTCACGATCGACGAGTACCGGTCCTCCGCACGGCTCGTCGCCTGGCTCGTGCGCCGCTACGACATCCCCGTCGACCGCAAGCACATCATCGGCCACTCGGAGGTGCCCGATCCGCATCACCCTGGCGAGTACGGCGGCAGCGATCACCACACCGACCCTGGCCCGTACTGGCGGTGGGGCTTCTACCTGAACCTCGTCCGCCGTTATGCCTTCCCGGCGCGCTATGCGATCCACGTCGACACCACGTCGTTCGACACCGGAGAGACCCTGACCGGAATCGTCCCCTGGGCGGTGCACACGAACGGCGGCACCACCGCGCACCGGGTCGACTTTGCGATCGACGGCCGCGTCGTCTGGACCGACCAGCGCAAGCCGTTCGCGTTCGCCGGCGGCCGCGGCTGGAACACGACGAGCCTCGCGAACGGCGTGCACGTGCTGACCGTGCGCGCGAGCGGCGACGGGCGCGTCGCGACACAGCGACTGGTCGTGCACGTGTTCAACCGCGACTTCGCACTCACGACCTCGGCGCTGCACGCCTGGGAGAAGGTCAAAGGCTGGGTGCGCATCCGCGCGACCGTGCGCGGCGCGAAGACGAGCGGGATCGGCCTCTACGTCGACGGCCGCGTCGTCAGCCGCGACCGCTCCGCGCCGTACACCGTGCGCTGGAACTCGCGCAAGGTGCACGACGGCCGGCACTGGGTGACGCTCGCGGCGGTCGCCGCGGACGGCCGCGTCGCGAAACGGCGGCTGCCGCTCGTGGTCGCGAACCACGTCGTGAAGAGACCGAAGCCCAAGCCGAAGCCCAAACCGCTTCCCCCGCCGCAGGTCACCGCGCAGAACCTCGCCGACGGCCAGACCGTCAGCGGCCTCGTCGACTGGCGCGCGCACACGATCGGGCCGGTCGCGCGGGTGGAGTTCGTGGTCGATGGAACGGTGATCGCGACCTTGACGGCCGAGCCGTGGGCGACCACGTGGGATTCCTCGACCGCAGCGCCCGGCCCGCACACACTCGAGGTGCGCGCCTTCACGAAGGACGGCCGCCAAGCCGTCCTCACCGTGGGCGTTACTTCTTCGTCGGGGTAGGGCTTGGCAACGCTGCGTCGAGCCCGAGCAGGAGCTTGCGCAGCAGCGTGTTCAGCTGCTTCTGCTCCGGCTTGGTGAGCGTGCGCGCGAAGAACGCCTCGCGGCGCCCCTGAACGTTCGCCGATGTGTCCCAGGCCTCGCGGCCCTTCTCCGTCAACTCGACGACGATCGCGCGGCGGTCGTCGGGATCCGGGAGCCGGCGGACGAGCCCCGCTTCCTCGAGGCGGTCCAGGCGGCTCGTCATCGCACCGCTCGAGAGCTCGAGGTCGTTCGCGAGGTCGCCCGGAGAACTGCGGCACGCGTCGCTCCCGAGACGGAGCTTCGTCATCACGCCCCACTCCTCCGGAGTCAGGCCGTGCTCGCGCAGCGTCGCCTTCTGGGCCTTGCGCATCCGGTGGTGGATGCTCCCGATCCGGTCGACGATGCCCTCGACGTCGGGATCGATGTCGACCACTCCGAACTCAGCAATCTTCGCGAGCAACTGGTCGATGTGATCTTCGTGTTGGGGCACCCGCACATCTTGACACAAAGAGTCTTGACGTCAAGACTCTTTGCTGTTAGTCTCTCGATATCAAGATATTCGAGGGCGAGAGAGGGGAGGCTCCATGATGAGGCCTTCAGACCACCTGACGACCAAGATTCTCACCGACGCGCACGTCGAGCTGCTCCGCGGCCGGCGCAAGCCGGCACCGCGGCCGGCACCGCGCAGCAACTAGCTGAGCCCGGTTGGGGACGCGCAGAACGGGTGGCCGGCAGCCAGCTGCCGGCCACCTTCCCCACTAAGCATCCACAGGCCAGAAGTCCTCGGGCGTCTTCTCCGTATCGGCGCCCGGGTCGTCCGTGAGCCGCGTCGAGATGATGATCAGCTCCGCGTCCTCCGGCTCGTCGTTCCAGACGCCGCGCCAGGTGTGCGGCGGGACGCGAACCGCCTGCCGTGCGGTGACCTCCAGGATCTCGTCGTCCAGCTTGAACTGCAGCTTGCCGCTGAGCACGAAGTAGATCTCTTCCTGCGTCTTGTGCCGATGCCCGTACGACCCCTTGCTCCCCGTGTGCTGCGGCATCCGCCTGTGCGTCAGCGCAACTTGCTCCGCGCCGATCGCGTAGGTGATGCCTCGCATCTCGCCCGGGTAGTCGCCCAGCCAGTCGACGACGTCCTCGAGCTGCACGATCTGGTAATCCGCCATCCGCCACCCTCCTTCGGTCTGCGAGTATCGAACACCTGACGCCGTCCCGCCGCAACCGGCTCGTCCTGATCGCCTGCATCCTCGGCTCGAGCATCGTCTTCGTCGACGGCAGCGTCGTCAATGTCGCCCTGCCCGCGATCCAGCGCGATCTCGGCGGCGGGCTCGCGCTCCAGCAGTGGGTGGTCGACGCCTATCTGCTGACGCTCGGCTCGCTCCTCCTCGTCGGCGGCTCGCTTGGCGACCTCTTCGGCGCGCGCAAGCTGTTCATCCTCGGCATCGTCGTGTTCGGCCTCACCTCGGTGCTCTGCGCGGCCGCGCCGGACGGCACGACGCTCATCCTCGCGCGCGGGCTCCAGGGCGTCGCCGGTGCCATCCTCACGCCGGCGGGCCTCGCAGTGATCGCAACCACGTTCAGCGGCGAAGAGCGCGGCGCGGCGATCGGCACGTGGACCGCATGGACCGGCGTGGCATTCGTGATCGGACCGCTCGTCGGCGGGTGGCTGATCACCCACGGCTCGTGGCGCTGGGTCTTCCTGATCAACGTCCCGATCGCGATCGCGACGGCCGCGCTCGTGGTGTACGCGGTGCCGAAGCGCGAGAGCGGGAACGAACGCGCGCGGGTCGACGTTGTCGGGGGGGTGCTGTGCGTACTCGGGCTCGGGGGACCGGTGTTTGCGCTGATCGAAGAACCGCGCCGCGGCTGGGGCGACCCGCTGATCCTCGGCACGTTCTTCGGAGGCCTCGCGCTGCTCGCGGTGTTCTTCTGGTGGGAGCGCCATCACACCGATCCGATGCTGCCGCTGCGGCTGTTCTCGAAGCGCAACTTCACCTTCGCGAACATCGAGACGCTGACGGTCTACGCGGCATTGTCAACGCTGACGTTCTTCCTCGTGCTCTTCCTGCAGCAACTGGCCGGCTACTCGCCGCTGCGGAGCGGCCTCGCGCTCGTTCCGATCACGATCGTGATGTTTCTGCTCTCGCCGCGAGTCGGGCGGCTGTCGATGCGCTACGGCCCGCGCCTCTTCATGGGCGCCGGGCCGCTCGTGATCGCGCTCGGGTTGATCCCGTTCGTGCGCCTGAAGCCCGGCTTCGACTACTGGACCGAGCTGCTGCCGCCGCTACTCCTCCTCTCCGTCGGGCTCTCAATGGTCGTCGCGCCGCTGACGTCGACTGTGCTTGCGGACGCAGGCGAGCGCGACGCCGGGATCGCGAGCGGCGTCAACAACGCCGTCGCGCGTGTCGCCGGGCTGCTCGGCATCGCAGTCGTCGGCGCCGCGATCGCCGGGGCCGACAACAAGCTGGACATGCCGGGCTACCGAATGGCGATGTGGATTACCGCAGCGCTCGTCGGTGCAGGAGGAATCATCGGCTTCACCGGCATCAGGAACAAGCGATGAACGCCGCGGAGATCACGTTCGACCACGTGACCAAGCGCTACGCAGGCCGCGACGCGGCCGCGGTCGACGACCTGTCGCTGGAGATCCCGGCCGGCGCGTTCTGCATCCTCGTCGGCCCGTCGGGCGGCGGCAAAACGACGGCGCTGAAGATGGTGAACCGCTTGATCCCGTTCGACTCCGGCGAGATCCGCATCGACGGCCGCAGCATTCGCGATCTGCCGGTCGTCGAGCTGCGGCGCGAGATCGGCTACGTGATCCAGCAGGTCGGCCTGTTCCCGCACATGACGATCGGGGAGAACATCGGGACGGTCCCGCGGCTGCTCGGCTGGCCGAAGGACAAGATCCGAACGCGCTGCATCGAGCTGCTCGAGCTCGTCGGCCTCGAGCCGACGGATATCAAGCGCTACCCCGCCGAGCTCTCCGGCGGCCAGCGGCAGCGCGTCGGTCTCGCGCGGGCGCTCGCAGCCGACCCCCCGCTCCTGCTCATGGACGAGCCGTTCGGGGCCCTCGATCCGATCACCCGCTTCCGCCTGCAGACCGAGATGCGCCGCCTGCATCGCGAGGTGGAGAAGACGGTGATCTTCGTCACGCACGACATCGACGAGGCGATCCAGCTGGGCACCCACATCGCGATCCTGCGCGAGGGCGGCGTACTCGCGCAGTACGACACGCCGGACGCGATCCTCGCCCATCCCGCAGACGACTTCGTGGCGAAGTTCATCGGCGAGGACCGAGCGCTCCGCCGGCTGGCGCTCAAGACGCTCAAAGACGTAGAGCTCGAACAAGCCGACCGAGCGCAGGAGGGGCCGCGCGTGCCGATCGAAACGACCGTCCGCAACGCGGTCTCGCTGCTGCTCGACACCAAGGCGGACCGGCTGCTCGTCGAGAACGACAACGGCGAGGTGGTCGGCGCGTTCCGCTTCAGCGACGCGGGAGCGCTGCTGTGAGCGTCCTCGCGGCCGGTCCGGTCATCCCCACCTTCGGGAAGGGGAGCTCGTGCGTCACGGGCGACCATACGTTCTGTTGGGACTGGGTGCGCACACACTGGGGCGACACACTCGGCCCGGCGCTCTGGCAGCACGTCGAGCTGACGGCGATCGCGGTCGTGATCGGCTTCGCGATCGCCTTTCCGCTCGCGCTGCTGGCGCACCGTTTCCGCCGGCTCGAGCAACCGTTCGGGATCTTCTCGGCGCTGCTCTACACGATCCCGAGTCTCGCGCTCTTCCAGCTGCTTCTGCCCTTTACGGGGCTGACCACGACGACGGTCGAGATCGCGCTCGTCGCCTACACGCTCGTCATCCTGTTCCCGAACATCGTGCAAGGCCTGAACAGCGCACCCGACGATGTCCTGGAAGCGGCCCGCGGCATGGGACTGACGCGCGTGCAGGTGCTGACGCGCGTCGAGCTACCACTTGCGGTGCCGGCGATCGTCGGTGGACTGCGCATCGCCGTCGTCTCGACCGTCGCGATCGCCACGATCGCAGCGACGCTGCTGCCGAAGGGGCTCGGCTACCCGATCTTCCTGGCGTTGAAGGAGCCGACGCCGTTCAAGACAGAGATCTACTCGGCAGGGGTGCTCGCCGTCGGGCTCGCGCTCGGTTGCGACGGTCTGCTGGTCGCGCTGCGGCGCATGCTCGTGCCGTGGGCGGCGAGGGGAGTCGCATGACACTCGCCGACACCGCGAACCTGCACACGTTTGTCGATGCCATGCGCTTCATCGAGCACAACCCCGGTTTCCTGGCGACGAAGGCCCTCCAGCAGCTTGCGCTGTCCGGTGCTGCGCTCGGCATCGCGCTTGCGATCGCACTTCCGCTCGGAGTCGCACTCGGCCACTTCCACCGCGGCTCGACGATCGCGATCGGCGCGTCCATCATCGGCCGCGGCCTGCCGAGCATCGTGCTGATCGCCGCGTTCCTCACGATTTTGGGCATCGGGTTCGTGAACAACATGGTCGCGCTCGCCGTGCTCGGCAGTGGGCCGATCCTCACCAACAGTTTCGACGCGGTGGATCGCGTCGACCGCGATGCGGTCGAGGCCGCCCGTGGCATGGGCATGACCGATCCACAGATTCTCCGTCGAGTCGAGCTGCCGCTTGCGCTTCCCCTGCTCTTCACGGGGATCCGCGTCGCGGCTGTGACGATCGTTGCAACCGCGCCTATCGCCGCCATCGCGGGCGGCGGCGGGCTGGGCGACATCATCGTCAACCAGGCCAGTTACCGGCTCTCGGGCGTGCTGGGCGCATCGATCCTTGCGATGTTGCTGTCCGCGCTCGTGTTCGCCGCTCTAGCTGGAGTTCAGATCGCTCTGACACCGAGCGGCATACGCCGTACTAGTGTCATTGGCGAACCGCAACGAAGGGAGCTGTAGTGATTCGCAAGCACAGAAGCAGGGCCGCCAAGGCGGCGTTCGCGATTTCCCTCGGGGTCGCGATTGTCATTGGCTTGTTCGCGGCCGTCTTCGCACGGCCGGCCCAGTCCGCAGGGACAAAAGTCGTCATCGGCACGAAGAACTTCCCCGAGGAGTTCATTCTCGGCCAGCTCTACAAGCAGGCGCTCGAGGCCAAGGGCTTCAGCGTGGGTTACAAGGAGAACATCGGCTCGACCGAGCTGATCCAGACCTCACTGACGAGCGGCAAGATCAACTTCTATCCCGAGTACACGGGCGTGATCGTGCAGGACGTCTTCCACCACACGTCATCGGGGAAGACCGCGCACGCGACGTGGCTGCTGGCGAAGAAGCTCGAAGCCGCAAAGGGCTACACGGTCCTCAATGCGACGCCGTTCTTCGACACGGACGTCGTCGCAGTCACGAATGCAACAGCGAAGAAGTTCGGGCTGAAGTCGATCGGCGATCTGAAGAAGGCCGGCGGCTTCAAGTTCGGCGGGTTCCCCGAGTGCAAGACGCGGAACACGTGCTTCGTCGGGTACACGAAGCAGTACGGGATCACGAACGCGACGTTCACACCGCTCGCCGGCATCTCGGCGTACGCGGCGTTGGACGCCGGCAACATCCTGGCTGCTGACGTGTTCTCGACCGATCCGCCGCTCGGCAAGGGCTCGAAGTACACGGTGCTCGCAGACCCGAAGCACGTGACCGGCTTCCAGAACGTTGCACCGATCGTCAAGGCGTCGGTCGCAACGTCGCTGGGATCGAAGTTCACGGCGACGGTCAACGCCGTGTCGGCCAAGCTGTCGCAGAACGCGATCGTCGCCATGAACAAGGCGGTGATCGTCGACAAGCAGTCGGCCGCGAAGGTCGCCTCGGCGTTCCTGAAGGCGAACGGCCTCAAGTAGATGCAGATCGTCGTTCTCGGTGGAGGGTCGTCCGGCGAGCACTTCGTCGGCGCCCTCCGCCGGCTCGATCATGACGCGGAGATCACCGTCGTCGAGCGCAGGCTCGTCGGCGGTGAGTGCTCCTACTGGGCGTGCATGCCGACGAAGACGATGCTGCGCGCACCGGAGCTCGTCGCGGAGTCGGAACGCTCGTACGGTGCCGTGATCGGCGCGCACCTTGACCCTCAGCGCGTCTTCGCGTGGCGCGACCAGGTCGCGGAACGCAACGACGCGTCACAGGTCGAATGGCTCGACAGTCAGAAGGCCAAGCTGATCCGCGGCGATGCAATTGCGGTCGAGCCGGGCGTGCTCTCCGTCGACGACGAGGCGTTGCAGTACGACCGGCTGGTGATCGCGACCGGCTCCTCGCCGGCGATCCCGCCGATCGACGGGATCGACTCGGTCGACTACTGGACGAACTTCGAGGCGACCGAGACGCTCGAGGTGCCCGGCCGGCTCGTGGTGCTCGGCGGCGGCCCGGTCGGCTGCGAGCTCGCGCAGTTCTTCCAGCGGGTCGGCTCACAGGTCACGCTCGTCGAAGGCGGAATGCGGCTGCTCGCGCGTGTCGACGCGGACGCAGCGGCGCTCGTCGACGAGGCGCTGCGCGAGGACGGCGTCGACGTGCGCCTCGAGGCGCGTGCCGAAAGCGTCACAAGTAACAGTCTGTTACTAGCCGATGGCACGGAGCTCCCGCTCGACCGGCTGCTGGTCGCGACCGGCCGCAGGCCGAACGTCGATGCGCTCGACGCGCTGGAGCTGACGATCTCGAAGCGCGGGATCGAAGTGGACGAGCACATGCGCGCCGCGCCTGACGTGTGGGCGATCGGCGACGTGACCGGCATCGCGCAGTTCACGCACGTCGGCAAATACCACGCGCGCATCGCCGCCTACGACATGGTCGGGCGCGACGTGCGCGCCGACCATCGCGCGATCCCCGCGACGATCTTCACCGACCCGCAGGTCGCAACGGTGGGCAACACCGAAGGCGGTGTCAGCTCGACGTGGTCCCTGCAGTCGGTGCCGCGCCTCTCGACCTACGAGCGCCCGAAGCGCAACGGGTTCATCAAGGTTGTTGCAGACCCGGATCGCCGCGTGCTGACGGGTGCGGTCGCCGTCGGTCCGGAGTCGGGCGAGTGGCTACAGCAGCTGACGCTCGCGATTCGCGCAGAGACGCCGATCGAAGTGCTGCTTGACGTGATCCAGCCGTACCCGACGTTCAGCGAAGGCGTCTTCTGGGCGCTGCGCGAGCTGAACCTCGATCTGTAGCGCGTCGCGGCGACCCAGCTTGATCAGCGTGTCCTGGCGCGCAGTGCCTTCAGCCAGGGCTTCGCGACCCTTCGACCAACGAAGCAGCTATGCACGCCGTCTCTGACCGCCTCGTCCTTGTCGCCGCTGCTGATCAACGTCTTGCGCCCTGCAAACGGGTCGTAGAACCAGATGTACGCCTTGATGCCCCGTTGAGTCATGAGGAAACCGGCTTTGCTCATGGAACGCGGGAAGTCGAATCGGACCTCAGACAGGTTGAGGGAGACAGGCATCCCGTCACCGCGAAAGGTGAGCGTGTCGCCGTCAAAGCTGAGGATTGCTTCCTCGAACCTCTGGCGTGGGTCGTATCGACCCTTCGTTCCGATCCAGACACGTGACTCCATGTCCACTGGACGGTGCGGCGGACCCGGACCTTCCGTGTGAATCGGCGCGGCGTTTGACCGGGCTACCGGCGGCGTCTTATGATCGAACGACTTGGTAGTGCTGAGGCGAGCGAGCGTTCTAATGCTGTGGACGATCGCGGTGGCCTTCGTGTTCGCCTCTGCAGGATCCTCGGGCATCGCCGGGTCACCACCACCGCCGCCCGCCGATCTGAACCCGCTGCTCTACCCCGGCACGTTCCGACCCGCCCCGAGCTGTAACAACAACCCGGGTGAGTGCAAACTCGCCGAGGTCACGTTCACGAACCCCCAGAAGTTCAAGGTCAACTCGTGGATGGTCGAGATCAAAGACAACCCGTTCAAGAGCGTCAAGCTCGACGGCGAGCCACCATGCACCTCGACCGGCG
>Ga0247668_1000352_pt1 | contig 11583 bp, 4 predicted proteins | sample CNK09_metaG_FD_182737 | JGI IMG/M metagenome (GOLD analysis project Ga0247668, IMG submission 182737) | Soil microbial communities from Purdue University Martell Research Forest, Indiana, United States - CNK09 | ecosystem: Environmental > Terrestrial > Soil > Temperate forest > Bulk soil | place...
ACCGCCACCACAGTGTCGCGGTGATGCCCGTGGTGTGCTCGTCCAGGATTTGCGCGGTAATGGTGATGTTGTTCGTCGGACGCGGGATGAGCGGGAAATGCGCCACGTTTAAGATCAGCGGCGCGACATTGTTCGTGGCCACGGAGTTGGCCCGGCCGGGCGTGCCGTTGATGTTGTTATCGCGCCAGTTTTGGCCATATTGATTGGCTAGATTGGGGTTCATCAACTCCAGCGAGGCGCCGAACCCAGCCGCCCGCGAAGACCAGGCCCAGCCGATCTGGCCCCAGTCCAGCAGTTGCCGGACAATGATGACCCCGGTGTTGGTGCTGGTGGCGGGGCTGACTGGCGTCCCTGCAATCGTGTAAGTGAAGCTGCTTGGAGTCGCTCCTGAGATCGTGAAAGTGCCGTTATACTCCGGTTGGTCTGCGCCGCTGATGATCACGGTGTCGCCATTGTTGATGTAGTTCTCCCGCAGCACGGTGACCGTGCTGCCGCTGCGCGTCAACCGCAGGGCTGGGCTCTCGCCGGAACCGAGCAAGCGCTCGCCCCAGTCGCCGCCGTCGGCGTACTGGACGTCATTGACAATATTGCCCAGCGGGTCGGCCAGTTGGAGATGGCTCTTGATGCCTCCACCGAAACTGCCTACGACGTTCGTCACCCCAGGATATTTGGCATTGAAAGTCGTCAAATCCGCGGCCAGCACGAGATAGCCTCCCGCGGCCATGGTCACGTTGGAGAAAGTGAACCCCGTGCCGTGCAAGTGCCAATCAGTGAGATCCACCGGTGCTGCTCCCTTGTTATAAAGTTCGACCCACTGCTCAGCCCCGTTGCCGGAAGGCGGCGCATAATAGACCTCGTTAATGATTACCGCCGTTTCAGCGACGGCCGAATTGAGCGTGTCACTCCACCCGACTGCTGTAAATGCATTTGGCGTGTTGGCAAAATCGTGGATGCCATGGCCGGCGGCCCAGGTGAATTGCACCACGCCGTTGGCCGGTTGCACGAAGTCGAATGAATAGGGACCCGCTAACGAACCAGTCACTTTGGTCGCGGGAACGCCGTTAATGAGCAAGTCCGCCGCATCGACGCCGCCAACAGGCTCGCTGAAAGTCACATCCACGCGTGTTAGTGAGGTCACCGTCCCGCCCGGCAACGGGCTGATGTCGGTTAGAACCGGCGGGATGGTGTCCATCAGGGTGTATTGAACGGTTTCACCAGGATTAGTGCCACCGAAGGCGATGGGCGGGTTCTGGCGGTCTCTGATGCCGTGATTGGGATCCCACGTCACGCTGACGAGACCTTCGGGCGGCGAGGCGAACGAAAAAGTGTAGGTCCCGTTGGCGCCGGTCACGCTACCGGCGGGAACGAGATCAATTAGCAGGTCCGAGGCATCGACGTGATCGACCGGTTCGGAAAAATTGACCGTAATCTGAGTAAGATTGCTCACCGTTCCGGCGGCAGGGACGAATGAGGTGACGGTGGGAGCGGTGGAGACAATGACGAACACGCGCACCACGCCCGAGGTGGCGGTTGCGCCAAAATTATCCCTGGCCACGGCAGTCAGGTCGTAGGTGCCAACGGGCATGGCGAACGCGGTGAAGCTAAAGGGCACGATGCTGCTCCCGCCGATGTTTGAGCCATTGGCATAGAACTGGACGTTGGTAACGGCGCCATCGCTGTCGCTGGCCGCAACGGTGATCGGAATGTCAGCCGGCGCAGTAAAGACGGCGCTATCGGCGGGGCTGGTGATGGCGACAGACGGCGGTTGGTTGGATTGGGCGGTAATCTGCACGGGCGCGGAAGTCACGGACAACCCGGTGTTGTCGAGCGCGACCGCCTGGAGACTGTAATTGCCCGCGCTGAAATTCGACCAGGTGAAACTGTAAGGGCTGTTGGTGACCGCGCCCAATCGAACCGCGTTGGCGAAATACGTCACGTTGGTAACAGTGTTAGTGAAACCGGAGGCGGAAGCCGTCAAAACCAGATTGGTTGGCAGGACAACGTGAGAATTATTGGCCGGGCTGGTGATGGTGACAATTTGTCCGCTGGCGGCTTGAACCAGGAAAGTGGAAAAAATCCAAGCGCCGTCGGTCACGATCTGGCCGTTGTCATCGGCAAACAACAAATAAAGGCGGTTGCCGGCAGCCCAATTGCCCAGGCTCACGGTCGCGCTCAACGTCCCCACCAGGTTGGTGGATAGTTCGGGAATGACTGTCCAGCTATTGGCATTTCCGGTCAGGCTGTAATAAACCCGCAGGCCATTGATTTCCTCAGTCATGATGGTGTTGTTGCTCATGTCGTAAGTAATCGTCACTGCCGGCACCGAACCGGCGGTGTTATTCACGAGCGTCGCCATCAGCAGAGTGGCGGCATTGCCGGTCGGGCGGGTCGCAATGGTGAAGGCCGCTGAGTTCCAAAACGCCGGACCGATTTGGGTGTAGCTGGCCTGGGAGGTCAGGACCTGGTTGATGCTGCTAGCAGGCGTAGCCTCGACACCCGCGTCAAGGTCCGCAACGCTTGCATAAGTCGTATTGGCCCCGGCGATGGAAAGGGTGGACCAGTCCGATACGGGTGGTAGAGCGGCAAAGCTGTAGTTGCTCCCCAGGGGAATGGCCACGTGGCTGACGGTGATGGCCACGGGGGCCGAGGTGGCGCGCGATCCCACATTGTCGGCTGCCACAGCCGTCAGCGTGTAGGCACCCTGCGCCACATTCGCCCAATTGAAGGCGTAAGGACTCACAGTGGTGCGGCCCAGCAGGGTGGTGCCCGCGTAAAATTCCACGTTGGTGACGGTGCCATCGGAGTCGCTCGCGCTGGCGCCCAACCGGATATTACCTGGAGAGGGGATGATAGCGCTGTTCGCGGGGTTGGTGAGCGTGACCGACGGGGGAGTGTTTCCAGTGACTGTGATGTTTACGACGCCAGAGGTCCCCTTGAGTCCCACATTGTCTGTGGCCACGGCGTAGAGTTGATGAGCGCCGGCGGGAGCATTGGTCCAAGTGAAATTATACGGATCGGTCGAGTCCTGGCCGATCAAAGTAACTCCGTCGTAGAAAGCTACGCTGGTGACCGTACCGTCGCTATCGCTGGCGGTGGCACTCAGAGCGATGTTGGTCGGGCCCGTGAATGCGGAGTTATTGGTCGGAGCCGTCAGCGTCGCGACGGGCGGCGCATCGTTGGTCACCGTGACAAAGGCCACCGACGATGTCGAGGCCAATCCGAGATTGTCTGTGGCCACGGCATAGATTTCGTAGGTTCCCGCGGAGACGCCATTCCAGGCGAAGTTATAAGGTGGTGTGGTTGACTGGCCGACCTTGCTGTTGTTTCCGTAGTAATCGACGGTGGCGATGCCGAACAGATCCGTGGCGGTGACGCTGATCGGAATGCTCGCCGGCGCAAGGAATGACGTGCCATCAATCGGGCTGTTCAGGGTTATATAAGGCGGATCATTGCTGATGACGGTCACGTTGACCACGGCCGAAGTGGCAAAAAGGCCATTGGCGTCCGAGGCCACCGCGGTCAACTGGTAATTGCCGACACCCGGGTTCGTCCAGGTGAAGCTGTAAGGCGAAGTGGTGTCCTGTCCGAGGAACGAGTTGTTGGCGAAGAAGGCGACATTGGTAATACCGGCCGAACCGGAGGCGCTGGCGTTTATCGTGATGTTGGTCGGAGGCGCAAAGAAGGAGTTGTTAGCCGGACTGGTGATGGCGGCCAACGGCGCCGAGCTGGTGGCTATTTCCTCGAGCCTCATGGCAGCGAAATCGTAGGTGTAAAGAGAGTCGCCAGCGCTGCCGCCGGGGATAGGGCCATTGTACTTGTTGAGAAGAATCGTGATCGCGCCGCTCGGAGGAGGCACGATGTTGTCCCACTCAATGACGTCACCGGTGGTGGCGGTGTTATTGAGGCCCGGATTATAGGCCGCCTGACTGCCGGCCAAGGAGCCCGGGAATTGATTCGAGGTGATCACATTGGCGGAGTGGGCCGGGGTGTAGGAAAGGGCGCCGACGAGTTCGACCTGAGTCCAGCGATTGGAATATTCGTTGCCGGTGACCTGGGTGCTGCCGCCGCGAATGGCGGTCCCGGCGAATTTATAAACCCGGCTTGGGTCCAGGCCAGTGAAACGATATCCAATGACGTTGGTCGGAAACACGTGGATGCCATTATTGGCACTGCTGGTCCAGTCGATGTAGGCGTTGAAGAGGTTGTAGGCGGGCGTCCCGGCAACAGGAGCGGACATAGCGCCAGCCTGTTCCGGAGCGGGAATGTTAGTAATCGTTACCGTCACCGGCAGGTTCGCGCCGCTGGCGATGTTTTTTAGTAGGCCGGTAGCAGTGCCGAAAGCAGGGATGGTATAGAAAGTATCGTTCGTGCTCGAGGCTGTTCCCTGGCTGTGATCGTTATAAGCGATCCACACGCTCGCGCCGGGGAGGTAGTTAACCGTTACGTGGACCGGCGCAGAGGTGTTGGTGCCGCCATTATTGTCTGTGGCCACTGCAGTGAGCGTGTAACTGCCGACCGCGACATTGCTCCAAGTAACGCTGTAGGGAGCGGTCACGGCCGTGCCCAGTTTGTTCGCTCCCTGAAAATAATCGACTTTGGCGACCGCGCCGTCGCTGTCGGAGGCATTCGCACTCAGCGCGATATTCGTCGGCCCATAAATGATTGCATTGTCGCCGGGGCTGGTGATGGAAACAGTCGGCGGGACGTTGGTGAGAATCGTGAGATTGACCGGGGCCGAGGTGCTGGAGGCGCCACTATTGTCCTTGGCGACGGCGGTCAGAACATAGTTGCCGACGGCGGCGTTGTTCCAAGGGAAACTGTAGGGAGAGGTTGTGTCGTTGCCCAACTTGATGCCGTTTTCATAAAAATCGACGTTGGTCACGCTCCCGTCGATGTCGCTGGCGTTGGCGTTAATCACGACTGATGCTGGGAAATAGACGGTCGTATTGTTAGTGGGACTGCTGATCGCGATAACCGGTGGCACGTTGGTGGGGGGCACCAGGTCGCCGACCAGCTCAAGGTCGAAACTGATATCCGAACTGGTGTTGGTGACCTGATGAATCTCGACGGCCAGCAAGTTGGTGCCGTTCACCAACAAACCCGGTGGGACATTGGTAGAATAGAACGCCGTGCCTTCGTCAGGCCCGGGATTCACAGTTGACGAGGCGGTGGTCGTGTAATTGACAGGTCCGTCCGGCATATTGCTGCGAAAGATTTCTGTCCCGTTGAGATAGACCACGGCGCCATCATCACGAATAACGCGCACAATCAGATTGGTGAAGCGATTGGCATTCGTCAGGGCAAACGCTCGGCGGAAATAGGTGGTGATGTATTTGGCGTTTGCATTGGGCCCAAATGAAACCGTGGTCACTTCATCCCCGTCCCCGTAGCCCAATTGCGCCTTCCCCGAAGCCCAGGCGGTGTCATTGAAAGCCAATGCCTGCCAGGCTGTGCCCTGGTCGGTGCCATCGTCCAGGTATTTCCAGATCGATTCTGCGGGCACCACGTTCATCGAATTGGTCGAGGCCAGCGCCGTAACGCTGATACTGACAACCGCGGAAGTGCCGGTCACGCCGGTGTTGTCGGTAGCGACCGCGCTGAAGGAGTAATTGCCGGCGAGGACGTTGGACCAGATGAATGTAAATGGAGCTTTGGTGACTTGGCCGATACGCGTTGCGCCCTGGTAAAAATCCACTCTGCTCACGCTGGTATCGGGATCACTCGCGTTGGCGATCAGCGCCAAATTCAGCCCTGCGGTGAAGCTGGCATTTTGCAGCGGGCTGGTCAGGCTGACGACAGGCGGAAGACTGTTCGTCACGGTGATGTTGACGACGGCAGAAGTCGTTCGCAATCCGCCGTTGTCCGAGGCCACGGCTGTGAGAGCGTAGGCGCCGGCGGTGACGTTGCTCCAAACGAAGCTGTAAGGGCTGGTCGTGTCCGGGCCCAGCCTGGTGTTGCCTTGGTAAAAATCCACGTTGGTAACCGAACCGCCCGGATCGCTGGCCGTGACATTTATCGTGATATTCGTCGGAGCCATGAATGCCGAACCATCGGTTGGACTGGAGATACTGACGGACGGCGGGGTATTTGGGGTGACGGTGATGTTAACCGGAGCGGAAGTCGCCGTCAGGCCGCCATTGTCATACGCAATAGCGGTCAACGTATAACTGCCCGCGGCAACATTAGTCCAGGCAAAGCTATAAGGGCTGGTTGTGTCCTGGCCCAGTTTAGTGCCGCCCTGATAAAACTCCACATTCGTGATCGAGCCGCCCGTGTCGTTGGCATTCGCATTGATTGTGATATTGGCGGGCGCCGTCGAGATGGTCTGGCCGTCTGTGGGTCCGGTAATGTTGACTGTCGGCGGCGTGTTTGGAGTGACGGTGATATTTACCACCGCGGAAGTGGTGGTCAGGCCACCGTTGTCATACGCCACGGCGGTCAAAGTGTAACTGCCCGCCGCCACATTGTTCCAGGTAAAGCTGTAGGGGCTGCTTGTGTCCTGGCCCAGCTTGGTGCCATTCTGATAAAACTCCACATTGGTCACCGAACCGCCCGAATCACTGGCGCTGGCGCCAATGACGATGGTCGCAGGAGCCGTAGAAAAAATCGTGCCGTCGATGGGATTGGTAATACTGACCGACGGCGGAGTGTTCGGATTGACCGTAATGTTGACGGGTGCGGAGGTCGTGCTCAGGCCGCTGCTATTGGAAGCAACGACGGTCAGATTGTAAGTGCCGAGCGGGGCGTTGTTCCAGGTTGAACTGAAAAAGGTTGTGGTGCTGGAAGGAGTGATAGTGCCAATGAGTGCGCTGTCCTGATAATAGAAGATACTTTTGACGCCGTTGATGCCATTAGTAGTTTGATAATCGCTGGCAAAACCAGTCACCGGGATATTGGCCGGCTGGGAAAAAGCGGCGCTGTTGGTCAGGCTCGTGAGAAAGAGCGAAGGGGGGGTGTTCGACAGATGAACATTCAGCGTAATATTGCCAAGGGCTGTGCCTCCAAAGCGTTCCACCTGAATCTGATATTGCGTATTTGAGACGGCGTTGAATGTGACGAGGCTCTTGAACCCGCCTCCTGAATCGTCGTCACTGGCCACCAGCGTCAGGCTTCCTACGGCGGTTCCCGTGTAGATTGCCAGGAGGGTGTCGGCGGCAGCGCTGCCGATTGTGGAGATCCGCGCGCTGCCATTGGTTGGAGCGGTCCACGTCCACCAGATCGTTCGGCGCGTGCCGGTATTGCCCAACGGGTTTGGCTCGCCGGTTTCGACTGTCGCGCCCACATTGTATGAAGTGGACGTAAGCGACGAGCCGATCAGCACAATGCCGTTGGCAAAATTATCATTAATGGCCGCCCCAGGCGCACGGCCGATGAGTGTTAGAAAGGCAATAAAGACAAGGAATAGATTTAAGGGCTTCATGCGGTACAGGTGTTCAAATATCACGACCACGAACCAAATGCAATGTTAAAATTGCGGCGCCACACCGCTGAAATAGGGCAATCGTCGAACACTCGCTCAACTGTCCCAGGTTTGCAAGTTTCGCACCGGAGAATTTTTGCCACCACACGCCCTTTTTAGCCATGACCTCGGTCAATTCTGCGAATCAAAATGACCGATTTGTAATCTAACCGTTCGCGAAAGCCTGCCGAAGCGGTGGGAATTGATCTCGATTGTCCCAAATACCGCCCAGATTGAATCTGCCATGCTGCAAATTTATTATCCGACTAATACGACTCGCATCACGCCGGTTCCGCGGAAGGTATTGAGTTAGATTTGGGATCAAAGCCAGTCCGGCGGCTTGCCGGGCGCCATGCAAACATTCAACCTCAATATGAGCCGGGCCCAACTCGAGCGAGCGCCGACACTCGAATCGGACCAACTTTTTTATCAATCCACTGAGGGCTTGTTTTTTCATGATTGGGCCATACAATGTGTTTATGAAGAATGATGTAGTGGCCGTTGACATTCGGGGGATCCTGCCTGCCAATAGTGGTTGCGCCATCTTCGTCGGCAACGAGGAGAAGGTCTTCGTCATCCAGGTCGAACACAACATGGGAGCGATCATTGGCATGTTCCTGCGCGACACTCCCAAAGAGCGGCCTCTCACTCATGATCTCATCAGCCACATGCTGAAAGGATTCAACATTACCGTCGAACGAGCCGTCATCACGGAATTGAAGAACTCCACTTATTTCGCCCGGCTGATTCTGCAGCAGCAAAACGAACTCGGCCGCAAAATCGTCGAAATTGATGCCCGCCCGAGCGATTGCATCGCCCTGGCCACCGCCCAAAAACGTCCGCTCTACGTCACCACTTCTCTTTTCAGCCAGGTCGAAGACATGTCAAAATGGCTGGAAGAGATTAACGAGAACGGCGGCGAAACCGATTAATTCCCATGCCGCGGGCCGCTGCGACCACTACCGCCCCTATTGTGCTCATTCACGGCGAGGATGACTTTGCCGTCAAAGAGCGAGCGCGCCAGATCTACCCGAAGTGGTGCGACGAATTGGGCGGGATGGATCACGAAACCATCGACGCCCAGGTGAGCAACAGCGGCGAAGCCCTCAAAGCGCTCGGCCGCCTGCGCGAGGCATTGCAGACCCTTCCCTTTTTCGGCAGCGGCAAGGCCGTCTGGCTTCAGAATTGTAACTTTCTCGGCGACGACCGCACCGCCAGCGCCCAAGCCGTGACCGAATCCCTGGCCGAACTGGCCCAGGAACTGAAGAGTTTTAAATGGGAGAATGTCCGCCTGCTCATCACCGCCGCCAAAGTCGATAAACGGAAAACCTTTTACAAAACGCTCGAGAAACTCGGCCATGTCGAGTCGTTTGAAGCTCTTTCCGTCGATAGCAAAGATTGGTCGGGCACGGCCGAAACCTGGGCCTTGCGCGCGCTCCGGGCGCGAAAAAAAGAGATCGACGACGAAGCCCTGGCCGAACTGGTCAACAACCTCGGCCCCAACCATCGCCTGATCGAGAACGAAGTCGAAAAACTGAGCGTGTTCACAGGGAACCGCGCTGAGATCACTTTGGGCGACGTGAAGACCATCGTGACGCGCAACAAACAGGCGCGGGCCTTTGCCGTCGGGGACGCGCTGGGAGACCGGGATTTGCCGCGATTGCTCCGGACATTGGACGAAGAACTTTGGGAGATGAAATCCGATTCCAAGAAGTCAGAAATCGGATTGCTTTATGGTCTGATCACAAAAGTGCGGGCCATGATTTTCTTGAAAGAGATGCTGCGCGAGGGATGGATCAAGCAGGAAATGGATTACAACCGGTTCAAGGCGCAGCTTGAGCGCGTCCCCGCCGGCCAGCTCCCCGAAGACAAGCGCTTCAATCCGCTGGCGATGAACGCCTATGTATTGTTTAAAGCTTTGCCCCAGGCGCGACGATATTCAATTGACGAACTGGTGCGCGCGATGAGCTTGTTGCTGGAATGCAATCAGCGGCTGATTTTCAGCAATTTAGACGAATCGCTTGTGTTACAGCAGACTTTGGTGCAAATTGTCCGTGGCGATAGCGAGCCATTTCCAAGCAACCAAAGGTAATTCGCTTATTGGCTGGCTGGAATGGTTTCGTCCGTAGAAGATTTAAGTATGAAAACGCCCGCTGCCAATCTGTTGGTTTGGGTGGGAGAAAAGAATGCCTGCATCAAAATTGCAGGCCGGGCCAGCTTTAATTCCAGCCTCGATTTCAAAACTCTGATTAATGGGCTCTTTCAGAAAGGCTTCTCCCGCTTTGTTCTTGATCTGACCGATTGCCTGCTGATGGACAGCACCTTTCTCGGCGTGCTGGCCGGGCTCGGCCTGAAGTTTGGCGCCGCCCGCAACGGCAGTTCGGAGCCGTTCCTGGAATTGCTCAATCCAAATCCTCGCATCATTGACTTGCTGGATAATCTTGGCGTGTCCCATCTCTTCAGAGTCGCCAAATGCGCCGACGGAGCCACGACCGAGAAAATGAATTGCCTCGAACCCGTCCCTGCAAACACCGACCGCAAGGAAATCTCGCGCACATGCCTCGAAGCACACCAAACTCTGATGGACATCAATCCGGCCAACATCCCCAAATTTAAAGAAGTGGCCCAATTTCTGGCCGAGGATCTGAAAAAATTAGAAGGTGGCGACCAGCAAAAGACGGAATAGGTTTTAACGATACACCATTTCCCCGCTCACTCCACGCGATACACGGCCTTCTTCGTCCTTAAAAAAAACGACTTTCCTGCAATTGCCGGCGAGGCCATAAAACCATCCTCCAGTTTGTTCTCGGCCAGCTTTTTAAACTGCTGCCCGGCTTCAATCACGGTCGTTTTGCCCTCTTCGCTGAAAAAATAAATGCGGCCTTCGGCATAGACTGGCGAGGCCGAGTAATTGCCGCCGACCCTCTCGCGCCACACTTCGGCGCCGGTCTTCGCCTCCAGGCAACTGGCCACGCCTCCGTCGTCGATCATGAAAAGCAAATCGTCTACGACAAGAACGGATGGCTTGTTCGGAATATTGCGCATTGACCTCCAGGCGAGATGAAGCTGTCCAGGAGCAGCCTTGCTATCCTCGGAAACGTCAATCACCCGAGGTCCCGGACCGCCGATTTTGCCTGGATCGACCGCAAGCAAAATGCCCCGCGAGAAACCAGCGGGGAAGAAAATCAAGCCCTGCCCGACAACGGGCCGGGTCGCTGCCGAGTGACAGGCCCGCTCCTCGACCCGCCACAATTCGTCGCCGGTCAAAGGATCATAGCCGTAATGGGCTTTTGCCCCTTCGCTCAGCAGCACTGGATGGCCATCGAACATGGCCACATGCGGCGTCGAAAACGCCTTTCGCAAATCTCCGTCCAACTTCGGTTTTCCATCGGCGTCCAGGTCCTGGTAATCGACCGATCGCTCCTTTCGCCAAACGGTCTTCCCCGTCATCTTATCGAGAGCGACGATAAATTGATGATCGCTACCGTCGAAATTCATCAGCAACAAATCGCGATACAGAATCGGGGACGACCCGGCCCCTCGAAAATGATTACAGACAAAGTCCCGCCGCTCCCAAAGCACTTGGCCGCTCTTGGTATCGAGGCAAGCCGTGCCCGGCGAACCAAAAGTGACATAGACCCGGCCCGCTTCGATTACCGGCGTCGGCGAACCGTAGCTATTGAACTTGTGGGCGAACTGCGGGTTGGGCACATTAAAGAGTTTAAGGTCATGAACGAGCTTCCCCGTTTCCAAATCGAGGCAAACAGCGAACAATTTTGTGCCGTCCTCGGTTGCTGTCGTCATCCAAACCTGATTCTCCCAAATTACCGGCGACGACCAGCCGCGATCATGAACCGGCGTCTTCCATTTGATGTGATTGGTTTCGCTCCAGTCCAACGGCAACCCCTTAGCGCCCGAGTGGCCGTTCCCGTCAGGCCCCCGAAACTGCGGCCAATTCTCCGCTCCGCACGCCATACCAGCACAGCACAGCCCGACCACGATGATAGAGCCCAAAGTCCAAAGTCCACCCGTCCTCCGTAGCAGTTCACGGGCGGAGATCTCGCCTGGACGAATTACTGCGGAGAGTGGAAAGTCCAAAGTCTTGCGGTCTCCGTCTTAAGTCC
>Ga0247668_1000353_pt1 | contig 11574 bp, 6 predicted proteins | sample CNK09_metaG_FD_182737 | JGI IMG/M metagenome (GOLD analysis project Ga0247668, IMG submission 182737) | Soil microbial communities from Purdue University Martell Research Forest, Indiana, United States - CNK09 | ecosystem: Environmental > Terrestrial > Soil > Temperate forest > Bulk soil | place...
GGCGGCGCATTGAAGGATTCGGCGAGCGGCGTATCGGAGAAGGAATTGAAACAGGCCATTCCTCTCGGTGTGACGAAGGTAAACGTCGGAACGGATAGCCGGCTAATCTGGACGCGCGTCCATCGCGAGTTTTTTGGCCAGCAACCGGCTGAGTTCGATTTCATGCACCCTGGACGCACTTACATGGAGGAGTTCGCCAGCTTCGTTGCTCACAAATGCGAATTGCTGGGATCAGCCAAACGCCTGCCATGAGTCGCCTGCTGCTTCATCCATCTGCTTCCGAAGCAGAGTATATGCGCGTCACGCCGCAGAGCGCGGGCTGGGAACATCTGAGCTTCGGTGCGCGACGGCTCGCTGGCAATGCGACCTGGAAGGGCAACACCGGCGATTGCGAATACGGGTTTGTGATTCTAGGCGGTGTGTGCTCAGTGGAATCCTCGCGCGGCCAATGGGAGCACATTGGCGGTCGTGCGGACGTTTTCCATGGCATGCCCTATGCGCTGTACCTGCCGCGGCAAACAGAATTCGCCGTGATTGCGACCAGCGGCGAATTGGACATCGCTTATGGCTATTGCCGGACCGAACGCGAGCATGAACCCCGACTCGTCACCCCGGAGCAGGTGGCGGTCGAAATTCGCGGCGGCGGCAATGCGACACGGCAGATCAACTCGCTCATCCCGCCTGGCTTCGATTGCGAACGGCTCGTCGCGGTCGAAGTTTATACGCCGTCCGGCAATTGGAGTTCCTATCCTCCGCACAAACATGACGTTCACCGCACCGACGGCGCGGGCAACCTCCTCGAAGCAGACCTGGAGGAAATATACTTCTACAAATTCGAGCGTTCCGAAGGTTACGCAATCCAACGGGTCTATAGGAGCGATCGGCGTCTCGACGAAACGATCGTCGCTCGAAACAACGATGTCGTCCTCGTGCCCGAAGGCTATCACCCGGTTTGCGCAGCGCATGGTTACACGGCCTACTATCTGAATTTTCTCGCTGGCAGCGCGCAATCTCTCACGGCCTCGGACGACCCGGAACACGCCTGGATCAAACAAACCTGGAAAGACAAGGACCCGCGCGTACCGGTGGTGACGCGCGAAATGGAACGGGCAGAAGCGTGAGATGCCCGATCAAAACCCTTCTTCTTCTTACAGTCCTCAGCCTTTGCGCCCAGCCCGCGCTCGCGGCTGAACTGCCCATCTTCGACTTCGCCACATCCGCTGGCGTTGAAGGATGGCGGGCGGCGCATGATATTTCCAGCCTGCAACCAACCGCGGAGGGACTGGTGGTTCAGATCAGCGGAAACGATCCTTACCTGATGGGTCCTGCGCGAGATTATCCGGCGGGCAAGATTCTGTGGCTGCAATTGCGCTTGAAATCGGACCAAAGTGGCGTCTGTCAGGTGTTTTATTATCGTGGAAATACGACTGAGCGGGATTCGGTCCGCTTTAGCGTTCCTGGCGGACAATGGTATGAAGCACAAGTTCCGCTCCCTGCGTTAGGGCCAGGTTATCACCTGCGCGTCGATCCACCCGGCAGCGGGGGGACTTGTGTGCTCGGACGATTGTCGTTTTCCGAGCGAGTTCGCTTTTCGCTGCCCGCGTGGCCGAAACCAGAGCCGTTCACTGCCGGTGCGAAAGCGATCACCATCCAAAGTGGCCGGCTGAAATTGATTCATAACCGCAACGCGCTCGGCAGCTTTGCCTTGCAGTTGGCCGGTCAAACGGTTGCGTCAGGAAACTCGCAGGGGTTAATTGGATATCTGTACGAGGGCAAATTACGGTGGTTCTCGCTGACAAATAACCGCGCCAATCCCTTCGCGATTAAGACTCAAGCAGGGCGCCTGGCAGCGTCCGTACGCCAAACTGATGCCGATGGGGCGCGCTGGGAGATCACACAGACGTTTGCCCCGGCTCGTGAAGGCTCGATTGATGTCGAGACCCGCGTGGCGGTGGACCGCGAGCGCTCGGTCCTGTATCTGCCGCTGCTGACACTTCTGCCTGGCCTGGGTTCCTTTGGCACGAATAAGAACCAGGCACTATTCGCCGGACTGGAGTATCTCGAGAACGAACCCAGCAGTTCGGAAGCGGATCTCGTCGGCCCCGAATCAAAACGGCAGGTCCCAGACACGCTGAAAATCACCTTACCGTTGATGGCGGTGCAGGCGGGCGGACGTTACGTCGGTTTGATTTGGGAACCACAGCAGAATGTTTGCGCCGTATTTGATTCGCCGGATCGCTTATTCGGTGCCAACGGGCACATCATGGGGGTGCTTTTTCCGGGTTGCGATGGAATGCATCGTGAGGAAGGCAATCTATTGCCCTACAAGGCTGAAACACTGGCGGCAAACAAAACGCTAACACTGCGGGCAACTCTGATCGGCGACCTCGGATCGAGCGTCGCGCCGGCAGTGGAGAAATACGTCAAGCTGCATCCGCTGCCCGCACTGCCTGATTCCGGTTTGGCCGCGACGGAGTATTTTAACCTCGCTGCGCATGGCTGGCTGGACTCAAAAATTCGTGAAGGCGATTTGTATCGTCACGCCGCCGCGACTGGTTTCGGCGCTCAACCTTCAGCCGATGCGGCGCTCTGGATGGAATGGCTGGCGGACCGGGTCACTGACCCCCCATTGGCCGCGCGTTTGACCAACGCCGTCAGCGCCGCCTTGGCGCGAGTCGCTCCGCAAAACTATAATGGAACGCAAATCGGCCACATTCGCACTCCGCTGCCCGCTTTGATCTTCGGAGCGGTTTCGCAGAATGCCAATCAAGCGCTGGCACATGGGCGCGGCCTGCTCGGGCGTTTTCAATCGGACGGCTCGGTGCCCTATCCACCTCCGGCCAAAGGCGTCGATTACGGCAAGACCCATTGGGCCCGTGAAGCGAACGGCCTCACCGCCACTGTCGTCACCGCTTTGCTGGAAGCGGCAGCTTTTTCGGGCGATCGCGAGTTGCTTGAACAAGCGCTGCACCACTTGCGCGCGATGGACAAATTCAAAGACACCGTCCCGCGCGGCGCGCAGACCTGGGAAGTTCCGCTTCACACGCCGGACATTCTTGCTTCCGCTTACTTGTTGCGCGCTTATACGCTCGGTTACGAACTAACCGGAAACACCAATTTCCTCGCGCAAGCCCGCTATTGGGCCTGGACCGGCGTGCCCTTTGTCTATCTCAGCCCGCCGTCTTCGCAACCGGTCGGGCTTTACAGCACCATCGCGGTCTTTGGCGCGACCGGATGGACCGCGCCAGTTTGGATGGGCCTGCCCGTGCAATGGTGCGGCCTGGTTTACGGAGATGCCCTTTATCGCTTCGCCCGGCACGACCCGAGCGGTCCTTGGAAGCAGTTGGCCGACGGCATCGCGGTGGCCGGCGTCCAGCACACCTGGCCTGCGAGCGACCATGATTTTCAAGGTCTATTGCCGGACAGCTTCCAGCTTCGCGCACAACTCCGCAATGGCCCCGCAATTAATCCGGCAACACTGCAGGTGCCGGCCATTAGCTATTACGAGCAGGCTCCGCCGTATAGCTTCCGGGCCATCCCGCGACTCGGATGGCTCATTCATGCCGCCGGAGACATTCGCGAATGGACGGAACGGCCCGACGGAATCAAGTTCACCATCGCCGGATGGCCCGGGCATCGAACCTGGCTGCTGGTCAATGGCGTCAAACACCCGCCACGATTGCGAATCGACGAAAAAGACACACCCCTTGGCTCTCTACATGAATACGAGACCGCCTCCGCTCGCCTGATCCTCCAAATCCAAAATTCAGCGACAATCGAAATCCTACACTAAACCAACCCTGTAGCGCCGCTGGACTGTTGGCGGCTTCTCACTTAGGTTGCGGTGCATGAAGGTGCCTGGCGGTCCGCTTGGGCACATGGCACGCGAGAGGGTAGCATTCAGCGAGAATAACACCATGGCGAACAAGGGATGGAAACGAAAAATTCTGCGGCTGCTGGGAATATTGTTCGGGGGAGCGCTGCTGATTCTGCTGGCGGTGCCGCTCTGGTTTCCGTGGGCTTTTCATCCGCTGGCGCAGAAGCTTGGAATCCAATATGTGAGGTATGAGCGGGAAGGTTACACCCGGTTTGTGCTGGTGGATGCGACGTTGACTGCTCCCGGCACACGGGTTCGTGCGAAGAGGGTCGAAGCGCTCGTGCCGACGGCTTTGCTCTGGCATCACTTCGTCGATCGTGGACCGGTCACTTGTGTGAAAGCGCAGAATTGGACCATAGAAATCAGTGGCAGCACGAACGCGAATCGAGCGCCTGCTTATTCGGTGTTCACCATTGTTAACCAAGTCGCCTCGATCCTGGCGAGCGTCCGGTATTGGGCGCCGAAAGCAGTGTTCACCAACGGAACGGTTCAGCTTGGTGGCCAACGACCGCGCGGTTCTGGGCTCCAGCTTCGTATCGAGGAAGCGAGTTGGGTGAATGGAGTTTTGTCGGCCGGAATCGAGCTACCGCAATACGGGCAAAGAGCGACTGTGCTAGCGAAACTTGGGGCTGCGCCTTATGGAATGGTGCTGGATTCAGATAGCCTCCATTTCCACTCGCAAATCGATCTTTCGGCAAATGCCGCCGGTCTGAGCGTCCAAAGCACGAACTTGTGGCGCAGTAACCGCGTTGAAATGAGCGCCCGGTTTGGCCGCAGTGGCACATGGCCCGAGAAACTGGCGATCCAGGCCGATTCATTGAAGATTCCGGCGAAACTGCTGCAACTGAACAATTTTGAAGACCTCACCGGCTCGCTCTCGTTTCAGTGGCAGCACGATCAGTTCGCCTGCGAGGTCGCGGCAGTCGCCCATCCGCTTGTGCCCACCAACTTGCCGCCAATCGACGTTCAGGTCCATGCCACCGGGAGCACGGAGTCGGCATTCATTGAGACGGCAAAGATTTCCAGTCCGTGGCTGCGGGCGGAGTTGTCACCGGGAACGGAAATCAAATTCACTGCACCATTTTTCCGGCAGGAAGCGGTTTTCAAGTTGGCGCTGGATTTGGGCAAACAGCCTTGGTTTATGGCGTCGGGCAAGCTGGACGGGCAGGTCCGCTTTCGCCCGGCACAGGATAAATTTCCCATCGCTAATTTTGTGGTTTCCGGCTCAGGCATCGCAGTCTCTAATATTTTCCAAGGTGGGCAAAACGGCCAGCCAGCAATTGAAACAAGGAATTTATCCGTGAGTGGCGAATTCGTTTGGCCCTGGTTGGATATTTCGCGACTGGCAATTGATCTCGCAGATGGTTCAACGGCCTCGCTGAACGGACAACTTCAAGTCCAGCAACGAATGGTTCGAGATGGGCATCTTCAGTTCGAAGGAAGATTTGGCCGCCAATTTTTGCCTGCGGGCTATTCGTTTGATAATGCTTCAGGCGACCTTCGCTTCAGCGGCTCACTCCCGACCATCGCTCATAGCGGGAAATTTGCCGTGGAGAGTTTCACCACACCGGCCTTGAATCCGCTGCAGCTCCAGGTTGCCTGGGAAGGCGACGGAATTAATCTGCGCCGGTCTGATATTCGCGCTATCGCGGGGAAGTCTTCTTTGGAGTTACATGGCTCGCTGGTAATGACGAATAGCGACACTCGCATCAATGTCACCGGCCTTTCGCTTCAGCAGGACCGCCGGCCTTACATGGAACTGCAAAACCCATTTCAGATTTCTCTCCGCCGACCACAGCTTACGAACACAAGGCTGTTGCTGAAGCTCGATCCGTTTCATTGGCAAGGCGAGGGTGGAAAAATCGCGTTGGAAGCGCAGATTAGCTGGCCCGTGTCCGGCCACGTCGCTGCCTCAGCCTGTTTGCCCGATCTCGCCGGTTTTCAGGATTTTTTGAAGGTATTGCCGCGCGACCTAAAACTCGACGACTTGAATTTGGTGACCGACTGGAACGGCGGGCCGGCAACTCTGGCTCTCGGCCTGGCCGCGACGATGACTCGACAAGGAATTCCGTTCTCAGCTCGGGCCAATCTGGAGGGAGATGGCAAAGGCGTTTCAGTGCAGAGTCTTGCGATCTCAACTCCGGACCGACCGGTCTTCGACGCGCACGGCTTCCTGCCGGTCGAGTTCACGCCCGGACAGCCTCAACCATTTCGTTTTATCTCCGACCAACTGCTGAACTTGCAGGTCCTGACGGAAACCAATTCGCTTTTTTGGGAGGAAGTGGCGGCGGCCACCGGAGTCGTCCTGTTGGAGCCCAATCTGACCGCCAACGTTACAGGCACCTGGCAATCTCCCCAAGGCCACGTTGATGCCCACGTAAAGCAAATTAAGTGGGCGACGACCGGCCGGACCAATGCTCCACAGGGCCTGAGGGCGCTTAACGTCGAGGATGTTCGGCTTTCGCTGGATTTAAATCGAGAAATCGCACAGTTAAAGAACTTAAGCGTCTTGATCGAGGGCCAGCCCGCCACTCTGACCGCGGACATGCCGTTGGGGAAGCGATTTTGGGCGGCGGTCGAAACAGGAAAGCCCCCGCTCGACTGGAAAACGATTGGCGGCCATCTGAAGATTGAAAAGGCCAAGATCGCCGCCGTCACAAGACTGTTGCCAAATGTGTTTAGCCCGGAGGGTTGGTTGAATCTGGACTTGGCTCTGCATCCGGGCGGAAAACTGGATGGTGAGTTGAGCGTAACGGGGGCGAGCACACGGCCGCTCTCGACTTTTGGCGCCATCCGCGAGATCGAACTCAAAATGAAATTTGCCGAGCGCCAGATTGAATTGAATTCCGTCACGGCATCGCTCGGTGGAGCGCCGCTTAGTGCGTCTGGCCGAGTGGACTTACGCGGCGCGGATTGGCTAAAGGGAGTGCCGCCGCCGTTCGAACTCAAGTTACAAGGACAGAACGTGCCGCTGGTGCGAAATCCGGATGTGGTGGTGCGCAGTGACATCACGGCACTCGTGGCCAAAACCCAAAGCGCCCCCCCGATCATTACCGGCGTGGTTCGCCTGCGTGATAGCTTTTATCTGCACGACCTTAAGGATTTAGTGCCCGGCGGAATGGCCACTGCGAGCAGTCGTCCGCCCTATTTCAGCATCGATGTCGAACCGGTCGCTGAATGGCGCCTGAACGTAGATGTGAAGGGAGACCGTTGCCTGAAAATAAACAGTCCGCTCTTTCGCGGTGTGATTTCGAGCGACCTGAAGCTGACCGGGACCCTCAAAGACCCGATTGCGCTCGGCAATGTGAAGATCGATTCCGGCCGGGTGCAGTTTCCATTTGCGAACCTGGAAGTGACACAGGGTTTCGTCACCCTATCGAGCGAGAATCCTTACCAGCCGCAACTGCTCCTCAGCGCCGCTTCCCGCCGCGCCAGCTTTGACGTGAAGATGGACGTGAGCGGGCCGGCCACTCAACCGCTGGTCCAGTTTTCCTCGACTCCGCCGTTGAACTCGGAGCAAATCGTCCTCATGCTCACGGCCGGCCAATTACCCCGGAGCGAATTCGCGCTCTCGTCGCAGCAGAAGGCGCAGACTCTGGCCTTGTATGTTGGAAAGAATTTGCTGTCGCAATTTGGCTTTGGCGGGGACAGCGAACGTCTTTCCATTCAGACCGGCGAGAACATTTCAGAGACGGGCGCCCTGACTTATCACGTGGAATACAAGCTGACGGAACGTTGGTACCTGGTCGGGGAATACGATCGTTTTAACGCATTGAACGTCGGACTCAAATGGCAGATTTATTCCAAATGAGAGGCAGGCGAGAAGATGCGTGTGGAGAAAGGGCATCGTCGTGGGCGAGCAAAAGCGCCGGATTGCCGGCGCTTTCGCTCGCCACACTGCTCCTGGTGCTGCTCTGCGTCAGGACAAATGGAGCGGAATCCCAGTCGGAAAAGTCATCGACGAACTCGGTGTCTGGAGCAGCGGCCAAGCCCAAAAAGACCAAACCGGCAAAATTCAAGATCTCAGGCTATGGATTCCTGGGCGAGCTCCAATTGAAAAAATCGATTAAACTGCTGATCCTGAACAATCAGAAGCCCGAGATTTTCGACGCGAATTTTGTCGAGGATGCCGCTTTGGTTTTAGCCTCGACGCTTCGCCGCGACGGTTATCTCCAGCCCAGCGTGACAGCCCAGCTTATATTAGAAGACGGCGGGCAACTCGGCTTCAAATGGGAGGAACCTCTGGAAACCCCACTGCCGCGTCCGCTGCGCATCCGGAAAGTCCGTTTCAAAATCCACAAAGGCATTTTGTATCATTACCAGGAAATTAAAATCGAGGGACTAACAACCATGCCGGTAAAGAAAGCGCGCGCGTATTTTGTCGAGACCGGTCTGTTATTGCCGTTGAAGGCGCACCGCGTTTTCACTCCGGAGAAGCTTCAACACAGCCTGTCAAGTTTGATTGAGGTGCTGGAACAACAAGGCTATGGGCAGGCCAGGGCCACCGCCAGCCACCTCGACCGCGATGACAAGACGGGCGCGGTCAATGTGCAGGTGCATGTGGAAGAGGGGCGCAAATCGGTGGTGCGTTCGGTGCGTAACGAATTCTTCTACGCAGGCGAAACCCAGCCGCGGGAAGTCACGACTGTGTTTCCGAACAAGCCCTATTCGCGGCTTTGGCAACAGGATTATGCCCAGGCGTTGCAGACCAACAATTATCACCGTGGCTATCCGGACACCCGTGTGGAGATTCAGACCCTCAAACGCGAACCGGTCGGTGATCTCATCCAACTCGAGCTTATCAGCAAGGTCCAAAGCGGACCGCAAGTCACACTGGAAGCGGTCGGTTTCCGAGGTGAAAAGAAAGCGAAGAAATCGATGATGCGGCGGCGGGTGCGTTTGCAAGAAGGCAGCTTGCTCGACCGGATCAAGGTCGAGCAGGGTCGCTATCGGCTGGCACAATTGGGCATCTTCAATTCCGTCGAACTGAGCTACGACACGATCAATCAGCAGACTCGCAACGTGACCTACACGGTCAGCGATAGCAAGACGACCGACATCAACTTGCTCGCCGGCTACGGAAGCTATGAGTTGCTGCGCGGCGGATTTGAGCTGGAGCAGCGCGATATTCTGGGGCGCGCCCATCATGCCCGCCTAAAACTCGTGCAGTCGTTTAAATCTTCGAGCGGCGAGTTCGTTTATACCATGCCGGAATTGATTGGCCGGGACGTGGACGCCTTTATCAATGGCTCCGGATTGCGGCGGGAGGAGATTTCGTTCGTGCGCGAAGAATACGGCGGCGGGGCGGGCGTCCACAAATACTTCAAGGAGATCGCCAGCGACCTGAACGTTCGCTACAATTACCAAGTGTTAAATGCCGCCGAGGTGGACGGTTTCGTCGCGACCGAAGGGGTGCAAAATCCGGGCGTAGGCGCGATCATCGCGGAACTAAAACACGATCGGCGAGACAATCCGCTTTACCCGCATCAGGGATACAAGGTGTTTAGCACGCTGGAATCAGCCACGCGCTACCTGGCCGGCGACGTGAATTACGAACGCGTGGAAGTTTCTGCCTCCTTTCACCAGGCGCTCGGCAAAGGGACATGGGTGCATTTGGGGCTGACTCACGGGGCGGCGATCGCGCTCGGCAGCGCGGCCAACAATCTGCCGTTTAACAAACGCTTTTTTCCGGGCGGCGATACGTCCCTTCGCGGCTATCAGCAAGACCAGGCTTCGCCCAAAGACATCAGCGGGAGAATCGTCGGCGCGGAAACGTTCAGCCTCGGGACGGTGGAGTTCGAGCAGGCCCTCACACCGAAATGGTCGGTGGTCGTGTTTTCCGACTCTCTCGGCCAGGCTCGGCGCATTCAGCACTATCCGTTCGACACCGGGCTTTACTCCGTCGGGGGAGGACTCAGTTGGCGAACCATCATCGGCCCCGTTCGGGTCGAGTACGGTCACAACTTAAACCCGCGCACGGGCGACCCGAAGGGAACGTTGCACTTTTCTTTGGGTTTCCCGTTTTAGTTGAATTTTTGGCCGCATTGTCAGACAGTGTGTCCCGGATGAAAATCGAATCTTTGCATATCGGCATGAAGGTCAAGCACCCTTCATATGGGACGGGAACGATCAAGACGATCGCCGAGCACACGGCGGAAATCCGCTTCGACGATGGCCTGAAAACGATCGCCCCTGACACCAGCGGCCTTCAGGCGGCCGAACCACAGATGGCAGTCAGCGGGCTGGACCAACCGTTGGCGGTATTTGTCGCCGAGACGGTCAGAGCGGTCGTGCAGGAGTTGGGGATCGAGAAGCCTGAATCCCTGGCCGAGGAATTGGCGAGTCGATGGCATCGGGGACGTTTAGTGATGCACTCGGCCGACGCCGCCCTTCAACCCAAGGAAGTGCCCCTCGACGTGTTCTTTCACAAGATCGTGATGATTCGAAATAACCTCCGCGTGCTGGAGCAGAAGATCAACGCCCACGAGAAACTCAGCGACGCCGAGAAAGTGGAAATGCAGCAGTATATCACCCGCAGCTATGGCTCGATGACCACTTTCAATATCCTGTTCAAGGAAAAAGAGGGGCAGTTTCGCGGCGGATGAAGGCAAATGACCTACTCTTTGAGAACCACGAAATGCTATGATTGATGAAACATTATCCCAGATTGAATCGAAGCTGAAGGATGCCGGCTCCATCACCGACGACTCCAAGCGCGAACTGGCGAGCTTGCTGGAGAGGCTCAAAACCGAGATAACCGAGCTGTCCAAGACCCACGCGGACCATGCGGAAAGCATTGCCGGTTTCGCTCAAACTTCGACGCACGAGGCGACGCGGGAGGAGAAAAACCCAGAGCTGCTGGAACTGTCACTCAAAGGACTGGCAACCTCGGTGGATGGTTTTGAGAAGTCGCACCCGAGCCTTGTGCAGATCGTTAACCGAATTTGCACCACGCTTTCGAACCTGGGGATTTGAGGAAGGGAGGCTGACTCGCTATTGCTCGCCGACGCCGCTGGAGGGGATGCTGTAACCAAAAAGGGCAAGCTTCGCTAGGAGGACCGTGTCGAGGCGCGGTTTGTCGGAGGGATGGAGTGAGATGAGGCGCTTGCCTTCCTGCTGATAAAGCTGCTGTTTCTTGAACATGCCGATTTTATAGTCGGCCGTGTCCATGCCCCAGTACTCGACATAAATATCGAGTTCGGGAAGGTAGAAGTCGGGCCGGATGGCATGGCCGCTGAGGATACGGAAACGTTCGTCGTAACGATACGCGATGCCGTGATTGAGAAGCCAGTCGGCGATGAGGCGTTCGCCATCGGACTGCACAAGGGTGCCAGCTTTGGCCGTGATGGTCTTGTTGAGTTCGACCTTCGTGTCGAAATTGCGCCGGTCGAGGAACACTTCATCGAAGCACCCGTCGCAAAACGCGCGTTGAAAGGCCTGCTGGCTGCGAGTGTGTTGCTCGGCGGTGGCTTCACGGCTGCAGCGTGCGCACTTGTACCGGGCGCCCTCGAGTTCGAGGCGGATAGCTTCACGGATGGCGTCAGCGGCGGAGTGGGCCGCGCGCCGCACGTATTCCTTCGCGCGTTCATTGACCGCAAGGTCATCGAGGTCGTGGAGGCACTGACGCGCGACCGACCCGTAGGACTTGAGTGCCTTCAGCGCGTACTGTTGAACTTGCGGATGCGGATCGTGCATAG
>Ga0247668_1000354_pt1 | contig 11506 bp, 28 predicted proteins | sample CNK09_metaG_FD_182737 | JGI IMG/M metagenome (GOLD analysis project Ga0247668, IMG submission 182737) | Soil microbial communities from Purdue University Martell Research Forest, Indiana, United States - CNK09 | ecosystem: Environmental > Terrestrial > Soil > Temperate forest > Bulk soil...
GTCCTGGACACCGGCCGTTTAGGGGTCATACCCCACCCCACCAGTCACTCAGCGTGACCGTTGTGCGTTCCATCCGCCGGGCTGCGCGCTCGCTGTATGTCTGTCGTGACACGGTTTGCACAGCCCGCGCCCGTGGGTGGGGTCGTGGTCGTCGAGTCCCAACGCGATGAGTTCGCGCTTGTCCCGCGGCCAGTGGTCAGCCACAGTGCTCGCCGCGAGACACTGCGTGCCGTGCCCGTGTGCCTGCTCGATGCACACGCACAGCGGATCGCGGCTGAGTACGCCGTGCCTGAACCGCTTCTCGTGTGCGACGCCGTAGCCGCGTTGTTGGCGTGTACCGCGTGCTCGGTCGTCGCTGCGTTGGTGCTGCGCGCACGCCCCGGTGCCCGCCTCGACGAGGGTGGGGCACCCGGGGCGTGGGCAGGTGCGCATTGCCCTGGCCATGGTTTGGCCTGGGGTGGGGTGTTGCGTACTCAGACGACCGGCGCGGCCGGGTCGGCTGCTACCTGCGCGGCGGCGAGGTCGGCGAGCTTCTGCGCCTGGGCCTGCACGTCGGCGGTGACCGCGGCGAGCGCGGTCGGGTCGGTGCCGGCGGCGGCGAGGGCCGCGGCGATGTCGGTGAGGAAGGTGGCCTGCTCGGTGACGAGGGCGGTGACCTCGGCGTCGAGTTCGAGGTCTGCGGCCTGGAGGTCTTCGAGGGCGGTCATGATGGCTCCTTGTCCGGCCGCGTTGGCGGCTAGCGCTTCGAGTACCGGGGTGAGGTCCACCGGCTGGTTGATCGTCACGGGGCCGGTTACGTGGATCACGATGGAGCACACGTTGGCAGCCTCCAGAGACGACGAAACCCGCAGGCCAGAAGGCTCGCGGGCTGTTCGTGGGCACGGTAAACGCCCACTCACCGGTGACAGTAGCACCGGCAAGGTCAACCGTCACGCATGCCACGGAGTAGGCGTCCCCACCACTCGGCGCCACAGTGACCGCAGAGCGAGTGGGTTCGCGCTTCACCCATCGTTGTGATCTCGACTGCCCGGCGGTGTCCGCAGAGCCCGTCGAGTTGGAGGGTCCTCGCGACGATGGGCAGTGGCCGAGCGAGCGGACCAACCAGCCAGGCCATCAGTCGCCGTCCAGTTCCTTCTCGATGACCCAGACCGAGTCATCCTCGACGGAGTACGAGGCCGAGTACAGCCAACCGGCGGGGGGCGGCAGGGTCTCATCGATGTCCTCTGGTCCGTGCGCATACTCCTGCGTGGCCTGGCGCGCGTACTCGATGGCGCGTTCGGCCGTGGAGAACACATACGGCTCAGGGTCGGTGTGGCGGTCGTTCACCATCACGACATAGATCTTCATCCCGTGCTCCTCAGCTCTGCGGTGGCGATGCGTCTCATGGTGTCCCCGAACGGGTACACCACGTTGTCGTCTTGGCGGTAGGCGTCGATCAGCCCGCGCCCGTGCCACTTGGTGATCAGGTTCCGTACCCGGGTGCGGTTGTGCTCCACCCCGAAGTACCCGGCGAGGACGGCGATCTGCGCGGCGGTCATGAGCATCTGGTCGAGCTGGTCGAGCATGACGGTGCGCATGGCCTTGGTGTCGTACGCGGTCCCGCAGGAGCGGCAGGTGATGTGGGAGTGCCCGGCTGGGCCGTACAGGTACCCACCACAGGCGCAGCGCCCGGCGAAGACCCGCTCGGCGGGCCGGTCGATGGCGTGGGTGAGGTCGCGGCACGCCTTGGCGAGCTCGTCGAACGCTTCGGCCGCGGCGGGGTGGTGGCGCAGCCATTCGGTGTGCCCGGCCAGCCACGCGGCGGGGTGGCCGCTGCAGGTACGCCCGCGCTCTTCCTCGACCACCCGCGCCCAGGTAGTGAACACGTTGGTGGTGTCGCGGGCGACCTCGGCCGCCAACCAGTTCAGCGGCTCGGCTCTTGGCGCGAGGGCTGAGCGTGGCGCGGACCGGTCGAGCAGGTTGACACCGGGCCGGCCGGGTGGTGGGTCGTCGTCGGGTGTGATGTCGCCGCGTGGGCCGGCGCCGGCGTGGTCGATCCGCGCCAGCTTCGCCACGGTGACGTCGAGTTCTGGTGCCCTGTCCGCGGCGGTACGCAGGTCGTGGGCGAGCGTGTCGGCGCAGGGGGTGCACACGTACCCGTCGGGGGTGGGCCGGGGGCAGCGGGCACACAGCGGCGTGGTCACTGCGACATCACGTCCGGGTCGCACGCGAGCAGGCCAGGATGGTGCGCATGCCACGCGTCGACCGCCTCCTGCACGGCCGCGCCGATCTGCTTGGCCACCCAGTCGCTGTAGCCGAGGACGGCCGGGTCCGCGTCGGCCAACGCGCGGAACACGGGAGGCCAGTGGTCGCTGTCGTTGATGGCGAGGGCCACGGTCAGGTGCTCGATGGTCGCGCTCACCGCTTCAGCTCCTCGGGGTAGTCGTCGCGTCCGGCCCATGGCGAGGCCCACGCGAGCACCTCGGGACAGGGCCAGGGCACGTACGCAGCGTGGTAGGCGTAGCAGTCACCGCCGTCTGTGCTGAGTTCCACATGGTCGACACAGTCGCCATCCACGTACGGCGCGTGCCGCCCGAGTACCTCCAGCGCCGCCCGTGCCACGGCGATCACGAACGCCGGGTCGTTGGCGGCGATGTGGGCCATGTCTTCGCTCGGGCTGTAGCCGCCGTGCGGGTAGAGATCACCGTTCGGTGCTGCGATGTCCCCACCGAGGACGCGCTCGCCCATGGTGATGACGGACCCGCAGCCCATGTAGGTGCTCGGCTGGCCGTCGGCCGTTGCGGGCTGTCCGTGGGGATCGGCGAAGTCGACGTGCTGCCACGGTCCTGGTGTGGCTGCTGCGGCGAGGTCGTGGTGTGCCTGCCACCGGGCGAGCAGCCAGGCGTGCTGTTCGGCGGGGGTCATGGCGCGACCTCATGGACGACCTCGAACATGAGGGCGACAGGGTTGATTGCCGTGGTGTGGTCGTAGCCAGTGATCTCACGGTCGTGGGCCGCACCGCCCCGGCAGGTGGCGAGATGTATGGTCTGCCCGCCATGGCGGGCCGCATCGTCGGGCATTTGGCGCAGCACGAAGCATCGCCGACCGCAGTATTCGCAGTACGCGCCGGCCATTACGCCGCCACCTCCGTCGCGTGCTCGCGGGCGATCTGCCCGGCGAGGCGGCGCGCCACGTCCTGCACATGGCCACCGGTCACCGCTGCGTCGGCGATCGCCCGCAGCTCCTCCGCCACCTTGGCCCGTTCGTCGGCGCGGATCTTCGCCGCGTACCCGTCGCGCATCGCGGTGAGCGTCTCCACGCTGTCGGGTGTGCCCGGCCCGGGGTTGACCGGGGTGCCGAACAGGTCCCGGTACCACTGGGCGCGCAGGACCGGGGCGGCGGCCTCGATGGCGGCTTGCATCCCGCGCTGATGCTCCGAGTCGCGGGCCGGCAGGTCCAGCGCGGCGAGGATCTCCCGGGCGAGGCGTTGCGCGACGGGCATGGGCAGCAGGTCGGCGTGGAGCACCTCGGCCACGGTGCGCTCGTCGGCGGTCTGGTCGTCAGCCACGGTCGGCCTCCTGGTGGCAGTCGCACACGCACGGCGCACGGCAGAACTTGCATTGGGCCGGCGCCTTGGTCACGCCACCCTTGGTCTTGCCGGTCTGGCAGTAGCCGTGCTCGCCGTGCAGGCACCCGGTGGACAGGTAGTGGTGGGTGGGCTCGTCATCATCGAACTCGGCGTGCAACTCCGGCCGGGCAGGGCTGTCGACGATGGCTGCGATCATCGCGAGATCCGACGGCCTGACCTTCTCGAAGACGGGTACGAAGTCGTCCTTGCCCACGTCCAGCGCATCGACGGCGGCGATCAGGCGGTCGTCTGCCGCGCTGGCGCCGCTCGGTCCTGAGTCCCGCCACGCCCGTGCCGCGTCGAGCACGGCGGTGACGGCCGGGTCGGGTTGGACGGTGGCCAACGCGGCGGCGATGGCAGCGCGCCACGCCTGGTTGTCCGCGAGTGGGGCGAGGATCGGCAGCACCGTCCCGGGTGGGTTGCCGAGCATCTCATTGAGCGCCGCGTCGTAGGCCTGTGCGGCGGCCTCAGCCGCGACGGTGAGGGGATCGGCCTGCCCGCCGTGGGGTTGGGTCATGGCTTCCATCCCTTCATCCAGGCCAGCGCCCGCTTGTCGATGGTCAGCCCGTCCTCGTGCGCGGTAACGCCGGGAAAGCGCTTCTCGTAGGCGGCAGCCAGGAGGCCGGCTTCCTTCTCCAGCGCGGCGAATAGCTCATCCTCGGTGAACACACCTTTCGCCAGCAGCAGGCCAATCAGTGCGGTCACTTCGCAACGGAGCAGGATCGTGGCCTCGCGGTGGTCGCGTACGGCGTCACCTTCCGGGTCACCCTTGGGTCGGGTGCCGAGCTGCCAGCCGGCGAACAGGGTCCGCCACTTCGTGAGCACGTTGAGCGCGGTCATCGTCCGGTCGTGCTGAGTCGCCATCAGGTGCCGACCTTCGGGTCGGTCGTGGACGATTGGCGCTCCGGCTGGCTTGGGTCGACCCAGTGGAACTCGCCAGCGGCACCGACGGGCCGGTGTTGGCCGCAGGTGGTGCAGTAGGTGGCCCCGTAGAAGCCTGGGTCGCGGGCGTACGTCTCGGCGAGCGCGAGGCCCATCGTGGTGACCCTGCCGCAGGTGGTGTGCCAGTAGGCGCGGCGTACGGGGCGGACGAAGCCTTTGGCGATCTCGTCGCTGGAGAGCACCAGGTAGGTGTCTGCCTGCTCGCGGTAGGGGGCGTCGGCTGGGTCAGCGCCACGAGTCAGGCGCGGGTCGTCGGGGTCGGTCGTGATCGTCATGGGGTGGCCTCGATCGGGGTCGGGGTGAGCAGGTACGGGGCGCCAGCGCGGGCGTTCTGCCGAAGTAGCGCATCCCAGCTGACCGGGTCGGGGGCGCCGTCGGAGTCATCGGCGGTGAACCATCGGTCGCCGTTGTTCCACCCTGCCACCCTGGCGGCTTCGTCCAGCCGGACGAACGCGGTGGTGATCGGGTGCCCCCAGCCGACGATGGAGCCGTCCGGGGGCTCCGGGTAGGTGGCGGCGGTCATGACGGGGACCCGCTATCGACCGGCACCCGGTCATGGTCGACGCACAACCACAGCGGCGAGAACGAGCCCTTCTCGAACGGGCTCGGGTCCTCGTCGAGGGCGTAGAACGCGCCGGACTGGCCGTGCCAGCCGACCTGGCGCAGCACGGTACGGACCTCGGTGTCGCCCTGCGTGCTGGTGATCGCCCACTCTTCGCCGGTCGCATGCTGGAAGCGGTACGGGCGGTGGTCGGGTGGGCGAGGGTCGGTGGTGGTCATGCGGCTCCCTTGGTTTCGGCGGCGGTCAAGAACTTGGCATCGACGGGAGTAGTTATCCACAGCCCTGTGGAGAAGTGGCGGCTCACTCCGCGTTTCAAACCTTCAAACTCCTACTGTCAAACCCTCAAATTCCAGCACCTGGCGACTCAACGGGGCCTCCCTGACTTCTTCGATGCGCGCGCACTGACCGACTCACTGAATCGCTCCGTGAACTCTTCACTGACCGACTCCGGGAGGACCTCGTGTATCGGGCAGGGAGGGTGCATCGATGGACTCGGGCGGTTCGGTCGCTGATGCTCGGACCAGTACACGGAGTGCAGGTACCTGGTCCCGTCGACCTCGTACCGACACAGTGGCGCGTCCCGATCCGGGCGCTTGGCTGTGGCGATGACGTTCAGCCATCTGTCCACAGTGGCCGGCATCACCTTGTCGTCGAGCGGATAGCAGTCCCCGGAGATCGCCTTCGGGATGTCTAGTCCGCGGCCGAGGTCGTCGAGGTAGCCCCACAGCAGCACCCAGAAGTAGCGGATCTCGAACGGCCACGAAGCGACCACTTTGGACGTTCGCAGGCTCGGCTTCACCGACCGGATACGTGCCATCAGCCACACTCCCCATGCTCGAAGCGCGCAGACCGGGCGGCGCGGTAGGCGTCGCTAACGCATTCGCAGACTGCTCCCGGGATCACCTCCGCAACTAACCAATCCGGTGCGAACTCCGTCCTGGCTAGGTATTCCAGCCAATGCCGTGGCCACGCGTAGCTGTCGTCGATCACCCGGACAACATGATGAGATCCTGCAGCGCCGCGAGGCGGATGAACGAAGCGGAAGTGCTGCACCACAAGATGTTCTTCGATCGCGCCGAGAGCGGTGTGGGCAACGACTGTACCGGGACTCGGGATTTCACCAAGGATCAGCAGTTTCGGAATAATCCGGGTCGGCTTCTCGGACGTACCCGGCAACTCGATGGCCGCTCGCGCCAGTCGAATGAACTCCTTGTGGCCGAATACGCCCTTGACCTCCGCCCACAAATCAGGGTGCGCATCTAGCAGACGGAAGTCGGGTAGATAGCGGCCGGACGGCAACTCGTAGCCCTGGTCTTCATAGGACCACCGAATCCCGAGGGCGTCGAAGAACACGGCCCAACGCGCCTCGAGCCGTGACCGGAAACGACAGCCCGCGTACTCGGTCTCGATCGGGGCGATCGACTGCTGCTCCATCACGTCTCCTCCCCCACCCGTCGTGCCTCGTACGCCCGCTCAGCCGGGTCCCGGTCCGGCAGCCGATGCCTCGGCGCCGACCTCGGCAGTCCGCATTCGGTGCACCGGTCGTTGCCACGGTGGTCGAGCACCCCGTCGCCGGAGTACACGCACACCTCAGTGACGGGCTTCACGGCTGGCCCCCGTGGTGCACCCAGTGCGAGCTGCGCTGCGCACACCACCGGCACCTGGTGTCACCCAGGAAGTCCGCCGTGGCGTCGTCGTCGTAGTCGTGCGGGGTACGCCTGCGCGCGGCCAGGTCCGCGGCGGTGACGCGGTCGGTGGTTGCCCCGCCGGCACCGCAGAACAGGTCGAGGAGTCTGGGCTTCACGCGGCCACCTTCCGTACCGCGCGCTTGCGGTCCCGGTCCCGCTTGTGCTGGGCCTCGATGCACACCGCGCACAGCTGCCCGCGATCCCGATGCCGGTTGTACGCGCCGGGCGTGCCGCACGGGGTGAGGACCCAAGTGCGTAGCCCGACCCCGAGGGCGTCGGCGACCATGCGCAGTTCCCGCAGGGTGGGGCTGTGCCGGCCGGCCCCCCACGAGCCGATGGTCCGGGCCGACAGCCCAGCCCACTCGGCGAGTTCGCCGAGGCTGAGCCCGCGCCGTAGGCGCTCGCCACGGATGGCCACCACGAGCGGGTCGAGGTCAGCCATCACGCCACCTCCCGGATGACGATCACGAGCTTGCCGACGTGCGGCTTGCCCTTGGTGGAGACGATGGGTTCCCCGAGTCGGAGGTCCGGGCCGGTCAGGTATTGCGCCGAGTCGTCCGGGAGTAGTCCGTAATCGATCAGCCCATCGACGCAGGCTTTGATCGTCGGGTAGTAGTTGTGCGTGTCGCGGCGGCGCCGGTCGGTGAAGTGCAGGGTCGCGATCAGATGCGCCCGGCCGAGCCCTGGCAGCCGGGCCGCCTGCGCCCAGACGTGCGCGGCATCCCGCCACGCACGCCGCTGCGGGGTTTGGGCGCGCAGGTCGGTGCGCTGGTTGGCGTTGAGCCACGGCGCCGGCGCGGGGATCTCCACCGTCCACGACCGGGCGCTCACTGCACCCCGCCGTTGTCGAAGTACTCGTTGATCTCCCGTGCCCGCTGGGCCACCTCGGCGGGCGTGACCGGCGGGGAGCAGTACGGGCACCGGTCCTCGCCGGCGTCGAGGCGGCAGCCGTCCGGTACGGGCCGGCGCAGCACCCACCGGGTCGCCAGCAGCACCCCGACAGCGAGGCCGAACAGTCCGAGCGCCCACCACGTGGCGTCCATCAGCCCACCACCGGCAGTGGCAGCCCGAAGCACCCGACGCACGCGAACGGCTCGAACTCCGCCGACGCGGCCAACTCCAGGACGTGGCCCTGCACAACCTGCCAACGGCACCCGGTGGTGATCTGCCACACGTCGTCCTCGTCGAGGACCCGGATCTGTACCCGGTGCATCGGCGCGTGCAGGACCAAGTCGCGCATCCACACGTCGGTGGTTGGTGACCAGTCGTCGAGGGTCCAGGGCTCAACGGCCGGGATCACGACCCACCGCCCGGCTCGGCCGTGGCCTCCGCCGGCGTGGCAACCTCCGGCCAACCCTGCTCCTCGTCGACGATCTCCCCGTCGTACACGGTCGACGGCGGCTGGGCCGGGGCGCCCGTGTTGTGCGCGGCCTTGGTGTACTCGGCCGCGGCGCGCATCTGCTCACGGCGGTACTCGGCCGAGGTGGGCACCCACTTCTGCAGCTGCCGCACCGCCGACTTGAGCCACATGGCCGGCTCGTGCAGCTTCCACGGCGAGTACTCCGAGTCGGCCCCCTGCGACGACGCCTTGATCCGGTCGATCGCGGCCCGGTTGAGCACGACCACCTTCGAGGTGGCGCCGGCCTGCATCCGCGCGAACGCGTAGACCAGGCGTAGCGGACCCCGGTCGTCGGCGTCCCAGTCGATCTCGTGGTGCGGTACGTCGTCGCGGCCGGGCGAGTAACTGAACTCGTCCTTGGCGTAGACCAGCTCGGCCACGACAGAGGTGACCGCGCCGGCCCGGTACATGAGCTCGATGTGGCCCTGGTACCCGACGATGCCGAGGATCTCCAGGCGTCCCTTGACCTTGCGCGGGGTCAGGTAGTACTGCTCGGTCCCTGGCTCCAGCCCGAGCCGGGCAGCGTCGAGGAGGGCGGCGAGGAACACGCCCGGATTGTTCGCCGCGGCGATCTCCAGTTCGGACCGGCCGCCGTCGCCGCGCTTGCCCTTCTTCAACGCACCCTGGGCGAGGCGCACCCACGTGTCGGCCTTGACGTGGCTGGGCAGGACCTGGGCGAAGTCGGCGGAGTACTGGCGGATCAGCCCGGACGGGCTGGAGTCGCGGGTCGCGACAGCGTCGCTGACAGTCTGGGCGGTCATGGCTTGGGGCTCCTCGGGTAGTTGAGCTTGTCGACGGTGTAGCCGCGGCGCATGCTCTCGGCCACGTCGTAGATGGACCGCGACGCGACCGCCACGCCGCCGCTGACGGCACGTCTGGCGCTGCCCATGGCGTCGCGCAGCCGGGCCTCGTACCGGTCGCAGAGGGCTTCTGAGAGGGCTTTCATGTGGCGGGCGCGGCGCACCCCGGCGGCCAGGTCGGCGGGTACCTCGGCGGGTGCGTCGTCGGTCAGGTCCGGGTGCAGCCGTTTGAGGGTCGTCACGGTGGCGTGGTGGTCGTCCAGCGGTGGCGGGTCGCCGGCTTCGATGCGGGCCATGAACCGGCGGCCGTGCTCGACCATGACGGCGATGTCCTTGTCGTCGCGCCGAACCCGGTACTCCCGGTAGTCCGACCCGCCGATGAGGACAGCCAGCTCGGCGTACTGGACGCCGAGGACGAGCATCTGCCACTGCACCTGAGCCCGGTAGTACACCGGGATCTCGGCCGTGTCGGGCTCGCCCCACCCATCGGCAGAGTGCGCGGTCTTCAGCTCCAGCACGGCCTCGGGCGGCCCGGCCATTCCGGTGTTCATGCAGTCGCAGCAGTGGTTCTGGTACATGTTGCCGCTCGGGTGCTGGCACGCGGGGCCGATGAGGCGATCAGGCGTCGCGAGCATCCACGAGCCGTACCCGCTCACTGCGAGTTGGCCCGTCTCGACGTATACATCCGGGTGGGCGTCGGCGTACTTGGCCGCGATGGCCGGCTCCAGGCGGGTGCCCCACTCCATCTCGGCGGACGGCTCGTAGTCCCAGCCGTTGACCTTGCGCCAGTACAGCGAGAACGGCGACTCCCACGGGCTGATCCCGAGCACGGCAGCGATCTCGCTGGCCCCGATCCCCTTTCGTCTGGCGGCCAGCCACGCCTCGCGGCCGGTCTCGGCGGTCAGTATCGTGGTCATCGCGCACCTACCGGGACGCGCACGGTCGGGGCGTCACGGAGTTCGGCCCGCATGTCCCGGTAGTCCTCGGCGTCCCACGCCACGAACAGGGCAGCGCCGGGACCGGACGGGGTGGGGCAGCAGAACGGCGAGCCGAGGTCTTCGCAGCAACGAGGGCACACGGGGCGGCCGTCGAGGAGCAGCAGCCCGCCGTCGGACACCGCGGTACCCGTCACCGCGCGCCTGCCCTCAGGTCGCGGTGCAGCTCACGCGCAGCCGTGACCAGCCCGAGCTGTGACAGCACCTCGAACGCGCGCGGCGGGTCGTTGCGGAACCGGTACAGCACGGCACGTACGGCGTCGGCGCGCTGCTCATCGGAGACCGCTGACACGGAGCGGAGTTGCCCGTCGTCGAGGTTCATGCCCTTGTCTGCCCGGTCGGGTCTGGTCGGTGCGGTGTCGGCGGCGAAGCGTAGGTCGGACTTGCGAATGTTGCGCAGGTTGCGGTTCACCGCTCTGCCCTCCGCCGTGCCGTGTCGTCGTCGAGCCAGTCGGCGACCTCGTCGGTGCACGCGTCGTGCGCCCCGGGTTCGGCGGTGCGCAGCCCGCAGCAACGGCAGCGGTGGATCTCGGTGTCGAGCACGTCCAGGTCCACCATGGGCGCGGTCATGACGGCTCACCCATCACGTCAGCGAAGAGGAACCGGCCGCCCGGCTCGGTCGGCAGGTTCTCGACACCGACCACGCGGCGGCGCCCGTCGCTGAGGACGTACACAGTCCGGCCGACCAGCTTCTCCCACCGATCCACCCCGCACGCGCGGAGCAGGCTGGTGATGAACTCCCCAGCCATTCCGGCGATGGCGTAGCCGCCGACGCCCTGGCCCGCGCCGCCGTACGTGACGTGCAGCATGGCGGTGAAGATCCCGTGGTCTTCGAAGCCAAGGTGCGTGCTGGTGATCTTCGCGATCTCTTTCGTCACCTCGGTCATGACTTCCTCGCCGGGCAATCGGGGACGTGGGGCCAGTCCTCGTCAGAGCTCGTCGCCGGGCAGGTGCATGCCGGAGCGGTGGCCGCGTCCCCGTCCCGTGGATTTGCGACCACCGCCACGGGGTCGAGGGCGGCACGCAGCTCGTCGGCCCACACAAACGTGCGCTCCGGGCGGGGCCAGCCCTCGCCGTGCTTGGGCAGCAGGGCGTGCACCCGGTCGAGGGTGTCGCGGGCCTGCCTATCTGCCGTCAGCGCGTCATTGAGATCGTCGAGGAGGATGCCGATGTGGCGCGGCAGGGGCAGATCACCTTCACGGTCGACCTCTTCCCCCAGCGTTTCCCACACGTCGTTGACTGCGCCCTCGGCTAAGTCCGCGCGGAGCAGTGCCGCGTCGCGTTCGTCGCGCAGCCGCTCGATCTCGGCGGCCAGGAACTCCTCGCTCATGACGTGACCAACTCGGGCCGGATCATGGCCTCAAATAGCGCGATCGCGGACACCTGGAGTAGGCCCACGGTGGGTTGAAGCTTGTCCCGAGCGGCGGCCCCAGCGGCGTCCCGAGCGGCGGCCCAAGCGGCGGCCCCAGCGGCGTCCCAAGCGGCGGCCCCAGCGGCGTCCCCAGCGGCGTCC
>Ga0247668_1000355_pt1 | contig 11506 bp, 15 predicted proteins | sample CNK09_metaG_FD_182737 | JGI IMG/M metagenome (GOLD analysis project Ga0247668, IMG submission 182737) | Soil microbial communities from Purdue University Martell Research Forest, Indiana, United States - CNK09 | ecosystem: Environmental > Terrestrial > Soil > Temperate forest > Bulk soil...
TGTAACGCACCAAGGTACACGAGTTAACGCACAAGGTACACAAGGAGACGAGACACATGTCAGACACAAAAGCGGCCCGGGCGGAGGTCATCGCCGCGTTGGTGACCGATCACTACAGCGGGTTCAAGGACGGCGACGAAGCCATCCTCGAAGCCTGCTCGGACGCGCGGCTGGAAGAGTTCCGGGCGGCATCCGATCAGCGACGAACGTCGGCGGCCGCGACGAGCCGCCTCGAGGTGGACCTGCGCAACGCGAACGCGCGGCTCACCGTGGCGGCGGAGCGCATCAAGACCCTCGAAGCGCCGCTCTCGGAGGAAGACTTCCTGCAGAAGGCGCCGCCCACGATCAAGACCCTGCTCGAGGCCAAGAAGGCCGAAGAGGACGCGATGCGCGCTTCGCTCGTTTCACAGTTGAAGGACTGCGGCGCGCACACCGAGGACGAGCTGAAGAAGAAGACGCTCGACGAGCTGAAGGTGCTCGCGTCGTACGCGCGCGTCGACGTGCCGAACTTCAGCGGCCGCGGCATCCCGCAGGAGCGGAACGCGCAGGAGCGCGTGACCTACGCGCCGCCGAACCCTTACGAACAGGGACTCAAGGAACTCCGCGCGCGCCAGGGAAAGACGGTCAACTAACAGACGGCAGTGACCGTCAAGAGGAGAATGAGAAATGTCAATCACTCGGTACAATCCGAACACGATCTTCCTCGGAGGCGATCGCACGCAGGTCGGCGACCTGGCCGCGTCGGCGACCATCAAGCCTGGACACTTGGTCGAACGCTTCAACAGCGCCGGCGTCATCCGCTGGCGCGTCGCGACGACTGACATCGCCGGTCCGCCGGCCGTGGCGACCGAGCAGTCGATGGTCAACAAGGGCGTCGACGACACGTATGCCGTCGGCGACCTGATGGAGGTCTCCATCCTCCACAAGGGCGCGACCGCGTGGATGCTTGTCGCGTCGGGTCAGACGGTCACCGCCGGCGTCCTGCTCGGTTCGGCAGGGGACGGCACGCTCAAGACATCGCCGACGGTCGCGCGCTTCACGGCGCTCGAGAACGTCACCGCAACCGCTTTGACGCGCATCCGCGTCGAGGCCCTGTAGCCGCAGGGCTACGACAAGGAGGAATGTAACGATGTCAAAGGAAATGCGATTCATGGCAGGTTCGAATGACAACTGGCAGGGGACGAGTCCCCTGACCAACGTCATCATGCGAGCGCTGCAAGAGGCCGGCGGTTGGTCGATCGAAGCCATGCGCCGGCCTGGCTTCAGGATGATGGAAGCGGTCGAGAACGAGTTTGCCTTCCGTGCCCTCTCGCCGATGATCGACAAGGCGCAGGTCATGATCGACCGCGCGGTCGTCGACGTCGGCCTGCAGCGCCTCACGGTCGCGGCGGACATCATGGCCGCCGGGTTGACTTACAACCTGACGGATCCGCTCTCGGTCGCGCAGCTCGAGTGGTACACGGCGAGCAAGGTCGGCGCGGCGCAGAGGACGATGTCGCCGTCGGCGCGCGGAGAGAACAAGCTGCCAATTGTCACGCCGACGAGGCTGCCGATCTATCTGACGACGGACAAGTTCGAGATCGACATCCGCACGCTGAAGACATCTCAGCGTATGGGCATGCCGCTCGACACGTCGGTCGTCAAGCAGTGCGTGCGCTCGGTGAACGAGGCCGTTGAAGACGCGACGATCAACGGCGCGACGACGCTGGACGGACAGGACATGTCGGTAGCGGGGTATTCTGCGAAAGGCTTGCTCAACGCGACGAACGCCAACACGCAGAGCCTGACCGCGGCCGCATGGACGACGACGCCGAACGGCGCGACCATCTTTTCCGAAGTCCAGAAGATGATCACAACGCTGCAGGGTGACAAGAAGTTCGGTCCGTACCGCTTGTATGTCGGTACGCAGATCAGCAACGTGCTGGATACCGACTACTCGACGGCCACCAATCAGGTGACGACGATCCGTCAACGCTTGCTGGCAATCGATTCGCTCGAAGCGATTCGCGTGGCCGACTTGATGCCCGGCGGCAACGGCGCGACGCCGTCCATCGGCAACAAGGTCGTCCTCGTGCAGATGACATCGGACGTGGTCGACATGGTCGTCGGGCAGAATCCGACGGTCATCCCGTGGACCAGCCTCGATGGGTTCACGATTCACAACCTCGTGATGGCCATCCTCATTCCGCGCGTAAAGTACGACGCGGATGGCAACAGCGGGATCTGCGTCGGGACGACGGCGTAACGAACGGCCGAAAAATCTGGGGTGCGTGGGGCCCCCATCTTTTTAGTGAGGTAGCGATGACGCCGGAAGAAAAAGCAGCAGCGGACAAAAAAGCGGCCGATGAGAAGAAGGCGGCCGACGATGCAGCGGCGGCTCAACGCGAAGCCGACAAGAAAGCGATCGACGACGCGGCGAAAGCCAAGCCGACGCAGACCGCGTTTCACTTCTCCGGAACCGTCGGCGGTGTATTTGGCGTCTATGGACACGGGTTCGGGACGAGCGGCACGCTGACGATCGGCGGCGTGAACGTAACGCCGACGAGCTGGAGCAACACGCGCATCAAGGGCACCGTGCCGAGCGACGTGAAGTCTGGCAAGACGACGGTCGTCGTCAACGGGAAGAGCATCGACGCGACGGTCTAGGGCGCATGGACGCGATGGTCTAGGCACATGGACGTCAAAATGCCGGACGGCGACCGCAAATTGCCGCCGGTCAAAATGGATCCGTTGCGGCGCATATTCATCCCGATCGAGCGGAGTACGAAGGCCGGGACGGCTGTCTTCAGGACGAGTGACAAGGAAATGTACGTGCGGCTTGAGGACGGCTCGATTCACCGCACGGTTCCGAAGTTGAGCAAGGCAGCACGCAAACAGGTACGCCGAAACCGTACGAGAAACCGTAAAGGGGCATAAAGCATGTCATTCAAGCGGGGCGAAAAGCTCCATACGCACGACGGGAAGGTTCACCGCATCACGCGCACCGGCCGCTTGCCGAAGATCGCCGGCGAGATGCCGCGGATCCGCGGCTTCGTGCGCGGCGCGTTGGTCGACTGCCTGACCGGCGAAGAGCGGGTCGGCGACTGGCACGAGAACGTCATCACCACGTATGGCCACGGCTTGATCATCAAGAACTTCGTGGGACTCGCCGGCTCGAGCTACGCGTCGTTCTGGGGCCTCGGCTACATGACGGAGGCGCAGAGTTCGAACTTTTCCACGATGTCGAAGATTGACTCGACGGAGTGGGCGACCGCGAGCACTGGCGGCGTCGCGCGGCTCACCGTCTCCGCGAGTACGCAGACCTTGAGTGGCACCTGGACGCTGAGCCAGTCCGCGCAGTACGTCTCCACGGCGATCTCGCACGCCCAGACCGTGAACTGCATCGCGCAGTACGCGCACAGCTCGGTGGGTTCGGGCACGGCGATCTCGCTCGCGACGTTCGCCAGCTCGACGAAAGGCACGACGCAGGCGTTGAACATCACCTACAACTTCGTCTTCTCGACGTAGAAAGCGGACGATGTCGAAGTCAGTCAAGAGTCGGCGGCTTGGTCCGCCGGCACCGTTCATGACGCCGCCGGCCGTCGAAGGCGAAGGCTGCGAGATCATCTTCGGACACAATGCCGAGATCCGGAAGGTCTTGATGCAGTTTTCTGTCGCCGCGACGCGGCTGATCTTCAGCCCCGAAGACGCGCGAGACTGCGCCAAAAAGTTGCAGTTCTACGCGGACATGGCCGAAGGAAAGAAGGCGATGTGAGGCGCCAAGTAGGAACGGCTGCTACCGTGGTGAACATGCCGCGACCTAAAGGTGCCACCATCTCCCCGGCGGTCGAGAAGTTGATCGCGCGAAAGAAGGGCTTATTGCTCGACGTCAGTCTCGGCGGCACGCCGCAGGAGCGGAGCGTCACGCTGTCGCCCGCCGGGGACATTCCGCACGACCCGCGGCGACTGCCGTTCCCGTTGCCAGACGGCTGCGTGAATACGGCCGTGGTGACGCACGTGCTTGAGTACCTCGAACCAAACCTGTTCTTTGCATGGTGGGATGAACTCTGGCGCGTGATGCAACCCAAAGGCGTGGTGTATGTCAGCGGGCCGTATGGCGGGGATGAATCTCAAGGCTGGCTGAGTGACCCGACGCACAAGACGCGCGTGCTCGAGAACAGTTTCCTGTGGTTGGATCCGCGCGGGCCGTTGTACGAACTCCATGCGTCCCTCGGACGGCCGACGCCGAAGCCGTGGCATCCGCTCCAGATGGCGAGAGTACCAGGGACGCAGGGTACCGTGAGTTACAACGTCATGTGCGAGGCGGTGAAGAAATGAAGGCGCTGGTCGATCTCTTGTTTCGAGTCGATTGTCGTGACTGCAGCAGGTGGCGGTGGGCGTGGCAGCGGTGTCCGTGCAGGGTGTCGAAGTGATCGAAGCCCCTCCGCGCGTGACTCCTGGCGTGAAGCCGCTGACGGTTGTCGAAAAAAACGTTGCCTGCACGGTCGAAGAGATGTCGGCACGAGTGCTCAAGACGCGTGAAGAGCACGGCGACCTGCTTCAGCGGTTTCATGAGGTCTGGTACAACGCGCCGCACACGTGGCACTATACGCACTTCCTCGGCGTCGGCTTGATGAAGTGTCCGACGGACATCTGGATGTATCAGGAACTGATCGCAGCGCATCGGCCCGTGGTGATCATCGAGACCGGAACCTATCAAGGCGCGTCGGCGTTGTGGTTTGCATTCATTCAACAGATGTTGGGGATGAAGTCACATGTCATTACGGTGGACTTCGAGGATCATCGCCGCTGTGCGCACCCTGGCATCACGTTCCTTGGCGGTGATAGCACAGATCCGGTACTTGTAGCGGCGATTGCAGCCGAGCTGCCCGACGACGGGCCGCGGTTGATTTCGCTCGACGCAGATCATTCAGCCGAGCACGTGCGGAAGGAACTCGAGCTGTACGCGCCGCTCTGCCGCGTCGATGACTGGCTGATCGTGGAAGATACCAACGTCGCGTGGGGCGATGAACCAGAGCACGGGTTCAAGGGCGACCGCGGCGCTCGCGGCGGGATTGAGGATTACTTCAGGGCACATCCGGGTGAGTTCGTTCAGGACGTGCTCTGTGAACGGTGGTTGATTTCGATGCATCCGGGCGGGTGGTTGCGGCGAGTCGCGGAGTGTTCGCATGAAAATCGAACTATGTCCAGCGTGCGGGAGAACGAAAGATGAGCGCGCGTATCCGACCTGTCCGAGGAGGTCGTGCGTCGCGTGGTGGTACAGCCGCCAAGCGCACGGGGAAGTTGGTAACAGTGAAAGCGGAGTACGGCGGCCCGGTGTACTTGCATCCGCAGAACACCAAGCTTGATCAGAACCGCGTCGACATCCTGATCGGGACGCCGACGCTCGGCGTCGTGCGCGTGGAGTTCATGAACGCGTACGCCGGCCTGGTCGCGCCGCCGAATTGGGCCACCGTCCGTTCGACGCCGCTCGGCTACAGGGTGCCTGACGCGCAGAACATCCTGGCCGATACGGTGCTTCGCGGGAAGTTTCGCGCGCTCCTCCTGATCGAAGACGACACGATCCCGCCTCCGCATACGTTGCTGGAGATGGACAAGTGGTTCTGGAAGATGGAACGGCGAAAAGCGCCGCCGATCGTCTCCGGGTTGTATCACATCAAAGGCTCTGCGGAGGTTCGCAAAGGGAAGAAAGGTGGCATCGAGCTGCTCGGCCCGGAACCGTTGGCGTATCGCGGAAGTGGCACGCGGGCGTACCGTGATTGGAAGCCCGGTGACGTGATCTGGGTCAGCGGCGTCCCGACTGGCGCCTTGTTGATTCACCGCTCGATCCTGGAAGTCTGGGCGCAGGAACCGGACGTGGAAACGTACGCGCTGGCCGGCTATCCGTTTCCGCTCAAGAAGATTTTCCAGAATCCGTCGATGGTCTGGATCGAAGACGGCGGCGTGCATGTCAGCTCAGGCACCAGCGACCTGTGGTGGTCGGATCAGACGATCAAGCGCGACGTGTTGACTAAGGCGGGCTGGCCGCAGTATGCGAAGAAGGAGTATCCCTACGTGATTGACACGGGTCTGCTGTTCAAGCACATCGACCGGGCGAGCGGGGTGCAATATTGACTCGTTTTGTGTTGTTCGTACTACTGGCGCTGACTGGGCAGTTTGCAAACCTGAGGCCATGCGCGAATTGCACCGTGGTCGGCACCATCAATCTGTCGGCGACCTTCGAGGCGCTCAGCTATCAAGTCAATTGGACAGGGGATGCGAACGGCGACAACAGCGCGACGGTGCGGTTTCGCGCCTCGGGCGGTCGGTGGCATGACGCGTATCCACCGTTGACCGATCGACGCGCGACGATTGGCGGAGATACAAATCCTTACGCGAATCAGTTCCGCGGCAGCATCGTTGGACTGACCGCGAATACGACCTACGACGTGTCCGTCACCGTTCACGATCCGAATAACGCGAACGCAACGGTGGTCGGTACCATTTCGACCGTGACGACGACGCCGACGACAGGCGGCAGTACGATCACCGTCACGGACGACGCCACGTTAGCGACGGCCCTCAGCACGGTCAATCCCGGCCAGACGGTTCACCTCAACGCGGCGACGTATGCGCCCTTCACGATCAGCCGATCGGGGACGGCGGGCGCGTTCGTGAAGATCGAGGGCGAGTCGGCGGGGACGAGCATCGTCACGGGCGCTGGTGTGGCGCAAAATATTGCCATCAATGCGAATTATCTTGTCCTTTCGCACCTCACGCTCTCGGCTTCAGACTTCAATGCACTATTGGTTTCGAGCAGCGCACACGATGTTTACGTGCAGGATAATACGATCTCCAATGTTTCACGGCTGTGCGCAGATGGCCCGACCTCGACGCATTACGGGGATGCCGGGATCGGCGTCGGCGGCGGGGCGAGTAACATCTTCGTGCTTCGTAACAGCATTACCTCAACCTCGCTCGCGGCGTGCGTGCAGTCTCCGACCTATAACGGTCCCGGCGAGGGAATTAGTTGGGGAAACTGTACGACGTGTGTTTTTACTGACAACACGGTCGTAGGTGCCTTCCGCGACGCCGTGACGGCCGATGCGTCTGACATCCTTGGCATCAATATCGACGTTGCGCGAAACAGTGTCTCGGGGTACGTCGATGATGGGATTGAGTCCAAGGGCGCGAACGTCAACACCCGAATTTGGGGGAACGTAATCACGTTGGACAGCGGCAATACGTGCTTCGCGACGAATACGAACCTGGCAACGAATCCGTATGGCCCAGTATACATCTTTCGCAATACTTGCAGAGGAACTGGACCAGCTGGCGACATCCTCTATAAAATGAACGGTGATACGCCAAGTTATATATTTCATAATTCGGTCGATGCGTCTCCTGCATCCTCGAATTATGATGGTTTTGTTTTTTCCTCAACGCTGACGGCATTCAATAACATTCTGAAGACGAAAGGGTCCGTCATTGACTACGGGATCGGGACGTTCGATTACAACTTGTTGACCACGACGAATGGATCGTTCGTCTTTCACTGGAACCTCGTGACGGACTATACGTCGTGGGCGCTGTTCAAGAGTGGGACGGGGCAAGAAACGCACGGCATCAACAGCGACCCATCGTTCTCGGACGCAGCGTTACACCTTGGTGTCTCAAGTCCTGCGATCGACGTCGGCATCGTGATTCCGAATTTCAATACCGCCGATTCCTCATGGCCGTTCAAGGGTACGGCGCCTGACCTCGGAGCCTGGGAGCGGTAATGATCGCGAAGGTCGCCTCACTCTACGCGGGATCGACAGATGGCAACCCGTTCACGACGTCAGCACTCGATACCAGGGGCGCGACGGCGATTGTGGTGGTGGCGGCTGATAATGGTGGGACATCGACGATTACCGATAGCGTGGGGAACAGCTACGGCAGTCCAGCGCTCGCGCCGACTCCTGCCGGCGGCGTCGGTGTGCAAATCTGGGTGATTGGTGCGCCGACCGTGAATGCGGCGCATACCTGGACGCTCGGGGGCGCGACGTTTGGCGCCTCGATTGGCGTCGTTGTGTTGTCAGGGACGGCGTTGTCCTCGCTGGTGGATCAGAGCAATTCAGCCAGTTCGACCGGGACCACCACCGTGCAGGCAGGAAGCATTACGCCGACAAGCGATAATCAAATCGTGATGGCCGGCTTTGTCTCGGCTGATACTTACGCATCGGTGGATGCCCCATTTACTCCGGCTGATGGATCGGTGAATGCGAGCGGCAATCACGAAGGGATCGCGGTCAGTTTTGAGGTTCAAACCACTGCGACGGCACGCAATCCGACATGGACATGGGGATTTAATGCCGCGAAAACGGCGTGGATTATCTCACTCCGCGCCCCTTCTGGCACCGATCTGACGGCGGGCCTCAATCCCGCGGCGGCCCTTCAATGAGCACCGAAGAGTCGGCGACGAAGGTCGGCGATTTCGTCACGGCGGCGATGGTGGAGTGTGCGCCTGAAGCCCCAAACGACGCGGCCGACGAAAATCTCAAGCAGGATGTCAGCGATGCCGTTGACGTCAGCCTGAAAGTCCAAGCCGACGCGTGTGAGACGAACCGGCCGACCGATCAGGCGGCCGAGGCGATGTTGACTCAGAACGGCGCTGATCCTCCGCCCGAGGCTGGCTGATGGCCGACATCTCCGCCTCCGTCCAAGAATCCCTCCGCGTCCTTGACATCATCTTTGGTGCCGCGCGCAACACTGCGACGGCCCTTCGGTCCGCTGGCCTCCGTGACGATCCATTCGTCGAAATCGCCGACACCGTCACTGCCTTCCTCGATACGTTAGCGCCCGTCATCCCCAACGAGTCAATCAAGGTTCACGATTTCGAACCGGGTAGTCCGGTCGCGTTGACGAACGCGCTGCGGATCGCGGATACGGTCACCGCGAAGCTCGATCAACTGGTCTTCGTCTCTGAAACTCTGCACGTGCAGGATACGGCGAGTCCGAGGCTGAACCCGCAGCCGATCGGCCTGCCGGACGATGTCCTTCACGTCGCTGATTCAAGCTCTGCACGGTTGAACCCCGACGCGATCGTACTGACCGACGCGCTCAAGCTTGCCGAGACGGCGACGACCAGCCTTGACCCGGAAGAAACTCGACCCGTTGAGACGTTGCACGTTCAAGAGACGGCGGCGACGAGCCTTGATCCGGAGGAGGTATCGTTACCTTCGGAAGCGTTGCACGTTCAAGAACTGGCGACGCCGAGCCTGAATCCAGAGGAGGTATCGTTACCTTCTGAAGCGTTGATCGTTCAAGATGCAACGACCGCCGTACTCGACCAGATAGCGACGGCGACGGAATCGTTGCACGTTCAAGAGACCGCGACGGCGCTGCTCGGCGGCGATCTGGCCGTCAGCTTCGTCGAAACGCTCAGGATCGACGACCACTCGGCGGCCAGTCCGGTGGCGTTGACAGACGCGCTCGGGGTTCAAGACAGCACCACTGTTGTCATCGACCTGGTCGCGGCACTCGTCGCCGAGTCTGCGATTGTACAGGACGCGGCGACGTCGAGTCTGGATCCAGAGCAAGCTGCACCGTTGGAGTCGTTGAAGGTTGCGGATACGGCGAGCACATTCCTTGACACTGGACTTGCTGTCAACCTGAGTGAGACCGTCCACGTTGACGATCGATCTGCAGCGAGTCCGCTCGCGCTGCGAGATGCCGTCAAGGTTCAGGATACGGTCGCGGCTTCATACGGCAGTTGGTCTGATCAGTACGTCGCAGAAGTCTTGCACGTGCAGGATGCACCAGCGGCGGAACTGAGCGATCGCTACGCTTTCATCGATGCAGAAGTCTTGTACCTTGATGACAGCGACCTGACTGTTGTCATTGGCATCGATGAAATCCTGCACTGCCAAGACCAGGCGCCAGTCGCACAGCTCGTCGGAGACCTTGCGGCGACCGTTGCCTCCGAAACGTTGCACGTTCAGGAAACTGCCAGTCGAACGCTCGACCCGGAACAAGCGGCGCCAAGCGACGATGCAGTTCACGTTCAAGAGGCAGCGACCGTTCAACTGACGGTCTTGGAAGCGCTGGCTTCTGAGTCGTTGAAGGTTGCTGACACGAGTTCGACGGAACTGACCGTCTTGCAAGCGCTCGCGTCGGAGGCACTGACCGTCGCGGACAGCGACCTTACGGCGGCTCGCGTTGGCGCAGGCGAAGCGAACGTTTCAGAGTCGCTGAAGTTGTCCGAGTCAGCTGCGCTGACCCTTGACCCAGAACAGACGACGGTTCTGCTCGACGCGCTGACAGTTCAGGACGCTGCAGCGGTCGCGCTCGAGCGGTCGGCCGCCGTGGGCCAAGAGGCGCTCAAGGTTCAAGAAACCGCCGCGCTGACGCTCGACCCGGAACAGACGACGGCAACAGAAGCGCTCAAGGTTCAAGAGTCGACGGCGTTTTCGATCGACCCTGAACAAACGTCCCTGTCCGACGCACTCAAGGTCCAAGATACAACCGCCGTCGCGATAGAGCGGTCGGTTGCCGTTGGTCAAGAGGCGCTTTCGGTTCAAGATGCCGTCAGCGCGACGCTGAACGAGCTTCGTCCGGCGCTGTCTACCGAGGCGCTGCACCTGCAGGATGCGCTTTTGGCGCTGATGTCGGCGATTACAGCCTCGCCGTCCGAATCGCTGCGCGTCCGTGACACCGACATCACGGTCAGGATGATTCCTGACGTCGTCGGGCACAACGTCGTCGGCGGCGGCCTCGACGTGACGCCGGCTGCCGACGGAGGCCTTGATTACTATGTCGTGACCGTCGATGGCGTCACGGTAACCGTTTCGCTTGAAGGCGGCGTTGGCGACGTGACGCCTGCCGCCGTCGGCGGACTTGATTCATACCTCGTAGGTGGCGGGTCAGGCGCTTTTCCGAATGCCGTCGGAGGCCTTGACGATCGAACGCCGACCGTTCCCTCTGGCACGCTCGCGCTCGCTGCTGCGACAGCCGGGTTGGACGATGCGCAATAGGAGGACTAAATGCCGGTAGGGACGACCGCCCTGCAGTTCTATCAGGGAGAAGATATCGCACCGAGGTTTACGATCACAGATGCGCGCGTCACGGATGTAACAGGATGGACGGCAACGTTCGCGATCAAAGAGTCTGCTGCTGCACCAGACCCGCCGCTGCACTCGGCGTCGGCAACGGTGATCGGCAGTTCGCCAACGCTCATCTTGGAAGTTGCGACGAAGCTGCCATTGACTCTTGCGCCTGGCGCGTACGTCTATGGTCTGCGGCGAACGAACTCTGGATTCGACTGGCAGTTGGCGCAAGGCGTCTTGACGGTCATCGATTCGGTCAACAAGGACGTCGTGTAAATGGTTGACAGGGTGACGTAATGGTGACAGTAAAGCCAGATGAAGTCGTCGTACAGCGACGCGGCGACGTCGTCGTCTATCAACTGCCGTTCGAGGATTGGAGCACCGACCTCGTGAGGCCCGACAACAAGAACGCGCGGATTTCGCAGCGCATCGTTACGGGC
>Ga0247668_1000356_pt1 | contig 11494 bp, 8 predicted proteins | sample CNK09_metaG_FD_182737 | JGI IMG/M metagenome (GOLD analysis project Ga0247668, IMG submission 182737) | Soil microbial communities from Purdue University Martell Research Forest, Indiana, United States - CNK09 | ecosystem: Environmental > Terrestrial > Soil > Temperate forest > Bulk soil | place...
CCACATCCCGTTCCACGGGAAAGAATCGGAAAGCGCTGTCCTGTACCCATTCGATTTTCGTCTGCTGATCCGCCCGTCGCACGATTGCGCGATGAAATTCCGGTTGCGCGCGTCCCACCGGTTCGGCGACAAAACCAGCGGCCTGAAGCGTTGCCATGTCGCTCTCGAATGCCCGTTCCACGGCCTCGGCCGTATCGTGAAACAGGTCAACGTCCTCTGAACGCCGCGGCGAGTCCGCTGCGACGTGGAGCACAGTGCCGCCCGCAACAAAACTGTCGGGATTGCGGCCAGCCGCCAAAGTGCGCATTACTTCGCGTTCGAAATCTCCCCACGGCATAATTCAGCGGCTAAACGAAAGCCCTTGTGTCCTCCATGCAGCCGGAGATTGCTGATGATAAACGGAATGTGCCGTTCCTCCACGAGCAAGTTGGGATCGGCCGACCAAAAGCACTGGGCGTAATAGTCCTTGAACGCCTTGCGGGCTAATTCCAGGCGGCGCTCCCGATCGGTCTGCGCTGTCGCTTCCATGCTGGAAAGATAAACCACAAGGCCCGTCCAACACAATCTAACTCTGAACTCAAGACTCGCGTTCCAGCCCGCCTTCCTCTAAGCTGGTGCCGTGGAAGAACCTCTTGCCAGAGCACTCGGCCAGGATCTGACGCAGTTGGCCGCAGCCGAAAAGCAACTGTTGCTGTCGCGGCTGTTGCCGCAGATGGCTCACGAGATTCGAAATCCCCTTAGCTCCCTCGATATTCACGTCCAATTGCTCGAAGAAGATCTCGCAGAAGTGGCTCCACAAGCTACGGACCGGTTCGCTGGACGATTGGAAATCATTCACGGGGAGTTGCACCGGCTGGAAAATCTGGTCCGGCAATTCCTGCGCCTGGCGGGCCCTTCAGCACTCGCCCTGGCCCCGGTTAATATCGAGAAAGTGATCGGCCACGTCCAGGCCCTGTTGCGGCCGGAAGCGGCTGCTCGTGGGATTGAAATCATCACGCGAATCGACGACAAGCTGCCACCGCTCTTAGCCGATGCCGGTCAACTTACCCAGGTCTTCTTAAACTTGATCATCAACGCCGTCCAGGCGATTGGCCGGAACGGACAGATCGAGGTGCTGGCGCGGCCATCGACCGGTTGCATGTCCATTGAGGTGCGTGACAGCGGCTCGGGTTTGCCCGCCGGGAAGCTTAACGCAATTTTCGATCCCTATTTCACGACCAAACCCGAAGGCAGCGGTTTGGGGCTTTGGATTGCCCAGCAAATCGTTACGGCACACGGCGGAGTCATCCAGGCCGGGAACGCCCCAACCGGCGGCGCCGTATTCTCAGTGCGCCTGCCGTTGCCCGAGAAGGAACCGCCGCGTGGATAAGTCTAAAATCAAAATCCTCGTCGTGGATGACGAGAAAGGGCTTTGTGCAGGCATCCAAGAGGCGCTACGCCGTGACGGCTATGAGGCCGACGCAGCCAATGACGCTGAGTCAGCGTTAAAACTAACGGAGCGCCAACTCTACAATGTCGTCTTCACCGACATCAAATTGCCGGGCGCGAACGGCCTCGAACTTCAGCGGAGCATCAAAGCGAAAAGTCCCGACACGCTGTTTATTCTGATGACCGCCTACGGCACGGTCGAAAGCGCCGTGCAGGCGATGAAAGAGGGCGCTTATGATTATCTATCGAAACCGCTCGAGATGCAGCGATTGCGGGCGGTGGTGTTAAAGGCGCTCGAATTCCAAGCCGTGGTGGCGGAGAACACCGAGTTGCGTTTGCGCTTGCAGAAGCGCGACGAATCGAACGCGCTGATTGGCGCCAGCGAGACGATGCGAGCGATCGGCCGCTTGATCGATGAGGTCGCCAGCAGCGACGTGACTGTGCTGATCGAGGGCGAAAGCGGCACGGGCAAGGAAATTGTCGCTCGCTCGATTCATTTCAAAGGCGCGCGCCGGGAGGGACCGTTCATCTCCGTCAATTGCGCCGCGCTGCCGGAGCAATTGCTCGAGGCTGAACTCTTCGGTCATGCCAAAGGGGCCTTCACCGGCGCGATCAATACCAAACCGGGCCGGTTTCAGCTCGCCGATGGGGGCACGCTCTTCCTGGACGAAATCGGGGATCTCTCTGCCAAGGGCCAGGGCGATTTGTTGCGTGTGATCGAGGATGGCACCTTTCGGATGGTGGGCGGGACCGATTTGATGCGAGTGAATGTCCGGATTATCGCCGCCACCAACAAGAAGCTCCGCGAAAGCGTGGCGTCGGGCGCTTTTCGCGAGGACCTGTTTTATCGGTTGCAAATCGTCCCCATTTTCATCCCGCCGCTTCGAGTCCGCACCGAAGACATTCCTTTTTTAGTCGAAATGTTCCTCGATAATTTTGCGGCTAAACACAAACGCCGCCGCAAGCAGCTTTCGCCGGAGGCGTTGCGGGTCTGCCAGGGTTTCCCCTGGCCGGGCAATGTTCGTGAGTTGCGGAACATGATGGAGCGGCTCGTCATCACGTGTCCCCACGCCGCCATTCAAGTCGAAGACCTGCCCGCGTCCATGCGCGAGCATCTTCCAAAGGCGAGCTGCTTTCTCGTCCAGCCCGGCATGCCGCTGGCGGAACTCGAGAAACAGGCCATTCGACAAACACTGCTCCACGTCACCAAAAACCGCGAGGCCGCCGCCAAACTCCTCGGCATCAGCCGCCGCGCCCTCCAATACAAGCTCAGACGCTACGGTCTGCTGCCGGAGGAGTGAGGGGTTAATGACTAATTCCCTGGGCAACGAATGATTAATTCTAAACCATCAAAACCAATGACTAATTTCTAAACCATAATGACTAATCAATGAGTAATTCCTAATGCCAAATGCCGCGCACACAGGGGCCATTTGCATTCGGCATTAGAGTTTAATTAGTCATTATAGTTTAGGAATTAGTCATTAACCGATGGTTTAGGAATTAGTCATTGAACCGGCATCGCCGGCATCCCCCACATTTGACGCGGGGCCTCTCCTCGTACACATTGTCGAATGAAAACGATTAATTTTGAGCCGACGGAAAGGAAGGAAGACCTCCTACTGTTATCCGCCTCTCCTGTCGGGCCGAACCTGGAAGGCCAGGGCGTCGTCGCGCCGGATTCTCCACCGGATGACCAGCTTCTCGATGCCTATTCGCAGGCAGTAGTCCATGCTGCGGATAAGGTCAGCCCCTCGGTTGTGAAGATTGAGGCGCGAAAAGAGGGGGCCAAAGGACGCAACGGACAGCCGGGTGGCGGCAGCGGTTCTGGTTTCATAATCAGCCCGGACGGCCTCGTCTTGACGAACAGCCACGTCGTTCACGGCGCAGACAAGCTCGGCGTCATTCTCAACGATGGCCGTCAACCTGATGCGACCTTGCTTGGCGAAGACCCGGAAACGGACCTCGCAGTGCTGCGCATTTACGCGCCGAACCTGAATGCGGCCAGCCTGGGTGAATCGAAGAATATTCGCGTCGGCCAGGTGGCAATCGCCATCGGCAACCCGTATGGCTTCGAGTGCACGGTCACAGCGGGAGTCGTCAGCGCACTCGGCCGTTCGCTGCGCTCGCGGTCAGGCCGGCTGATGGACAACATCATTCAAACCGATGCCGCCTTGAACCCCGGCAACTCGGGCGGCCCGCTCGTCAATTCGCGCGGTGAAGTCATCGGCGTCAACACCGCCATGATTTTGCCCGCCCAGGGGATTTGCTTCGCCATCGCCATCGACACGGCAAAGTATGTCGCGGGCTGGCTGGTCAAAGACGGCAAAATCCGGCGCAGCTACATCGGAGTTGGCGGGCAGGATGTGAAACTGCACCGGCGATTGGTGCGCTATTATCATCTGCCGGTCGAAAGCGGATTGCTTGTTCTTTCCGTCGAACCCGGCAGCCCCGCGCAGGATGCGGGGTTACGGGAAGGCGACATCATTGTTGAGTTCAACGGACATCCGATTCCCAACGTTGATGCGTTCCACAAGCAACTGACGGAGCGTGCCATCGGAGTCAATTCGGCGATGACAGTCCTCCGTCACACCGAAAAACTCCAACTGCGCATTGTCCCCGAGGAATCGCGTCCGCGGGTAATGGAGTAATCGGTTCGCACAGTTTCTTTACAAAGGATTTACGGGATTTTGACAAACACCGACTGGTGCCACGGTCAAATTCGCCGTACGAAAACTCATCTTTTGTCCATACTCGTTCGTCGATCTGGAAATCCCCGGATCGACAAAGTGGGCGATAAAGTGAAACGACAAAGTGGCAAAGTTCTGGCTGGAACAGCCACTTATCTACACGCAAAGCGGAAACGTCTTTTCGGGATCGACGCCCAGATCTTTGATGGCGCGCTCGACGGTCTTTTGGTCAACGAGACCTTTTTGGGAGAGGGCGTAGAGAGTGGCGATGACGGTCAGGCTGGCATCGACCTCGAAGAAGCGGCGCAGCCGCTCGCGGGTGTCGCTCCGGCCAAAGCCATCGGTGCCGAGGGTCATCAAGCCGCCGGGAATCCAGGGGGCGATTTGTTCGGGAACGATCTTCATGAAGTCCGAGACGGCGACAAACACGCCCTGCTCGTTTGCGATCAACGTTTCCAAGTAGGATTTTTGCGGCGGGGCAGTTGGATGGAGCATGTTCCAACGTTTCACGCGCAAGGCTTCGGCGCGAAGATGTTTGTAACTGGTCGCGCTCCAGACGTCAGCTGACACGCCGTAGTTCTCCGCCAGGATTTCCTGAGCTTGCAGCGCGCTGCGGAGGATGGAGCCGCTGCCGAAGATGTGAGCCTTGAGTTTCTTGCTGGGCGGCCCACTCTTGAATTTGTAAAGCCCTTCGAGAATTCCCTGCTCCACTCCTGCCGGCATGGACGGCATGTTGTAATTCTCATTGTAGAGCGTGAGGTAGTAAAAAACATTTTCCCCGTCCTGATACATTCGCCTCATTCCGTCTTGGATGATCACGGCGATTTCGTAAGCGAAGGCAGGGTCGTAAGCCATGACGTTTGGAATCGTGCTCATGAGCAGATGACTGTGACCGTCCTCATGCTGAAGGCCCTCGCCGTTAAGCGAGGTCCGGCCGGCCGTTGCGCCCAGCAAAAATCCTTTGGCCATGATGTCGCCCGAAAGCCACATCAAATCGCCCACCCGCTGGAAACCGAACATGGAGTAATAAATGTAAAACGGAATCATGTGCTGGCCGTGCGTGGCGTAGGAGGTGCCTGCCGCGACAAACGACGCCATCGAACCGGCTTCGTTGATCCCTTCTTCGAGAATCTGGCCGTCTTTGGCTTCGTGATAGTAAAGCAGCGACTCGGCATCGACGGGTTCGTAGAGTTGGCCCTTGGGCGAATAAATGCCGATCTCGCGGAAGAGCGCATCCATTCCGAAGGTGCGGGCTTCGTCTGGAATAATTGGCACGACGCGATGGCCGATTTCCTTGTTCCGCAACAGCAGGCTGAGCAGGCGGACAAAAGCCATGGTGGTCGAAACCTCCAGCTTGCCGCTGCCTTTCATGAGTTCGGCCAATTGGGAGAGTGCCGGAACTTTCAGCGGCTTGGCTTCCACTTTGCGTTTCGGGAGAAATCCCCCTAACACCTTGCGCCGCTCCAGGAGATATTTTGTCTCCGGGCTCTCTTCGTCCGGACGATAAAACGGCGTCTCGCTGATAACTTCGTCGCTAATGGGAATGTTGAATCGGGCGCGGAATTCGCGCAGTTCCTTTTCGTTGAGCTTCTTCTGCTGATGGGTGATGTTGCGGCCTTCGCCGGCTTCGCCCAATCCGTAGCCCTTGATCGTTTTGGCGAGGATAACGGTGGGCTGGCCTTTGTGTTCGACGGCGGCTTTATAGGCGGCATACATTTTCCGGGAATCGTGGCCGCCGCGATACATCCGATGCAGTTGTTCGTCGGTCAGATGATTGACCATCTTCAACAATTCGGGATACGCCCCAAAGAAATGTTTGCGAATGTAGCTGCCGCGGGCCACAGAATATTTTTGGTATTCGCCATCGACGGTTTCTTCCATGCGTTTGAGGAGCAATCCTTTGGTGTCCGCCTTGAGGAGCGGGTCCCAATCAGAGCCCCAAATAACTTTGATGACGTTCCACCCGGCGCCGCGGAAGGTGCCTTCGAGTTCCTGAATGATTTTGCCGTTGCCGCGCACGGGGCCGTCGAGGCGCTGGAGGTTGCAATTCACCACCCAGATGAGGTTGTCCAGATTCTCGCGTGCCGGCAAAGTCAACTGGCCGAGCGTTTCGGGTTCATCACACTCGCCATCGCCGATGAAGCACCAGACTTTAGGTTCGCGCTCCCATTTGGCCAGGCCGCGCGCTTGCAGGTAGCGATTGAATCTCGCCTGGTAGAGCGAGAGCAGCGGCCCCAAACCCATCGAGACGGTTGGGAACTGCCAGAACTCCGGCATCAAATAAGGATGCGGATAAGAGGAGAGCCCGGAGCTTTCCGCTAATTCCTGGCGGAAATTGTGCAGGTGTTTCTCATCGAGGCGGCGCTCCAGAAAGGCGCGCGCATAAATCCCGGGCGTGGCGTGGCCCTGGAAATAAATCAGGTCGGCCGGCCCGCCGGCATCGCCGCCGCGGAAAAAGTGATTGTAGGCGACTTCGTAAAGCGTGGCACAGGAAGCATACGTGGAAATGTGGCCACCCAATCCGCTGTGCTCGCGGTTGGCATTGACGACCATCGCCATGGCGTTCCATCGCAGGTAACTTTTGATCCGGGTTTCGACTTTCCAGTCGCCCGGATACGCCGGCTCTTCCTCGACGGGGATTGTGTTGACATACGGTGTCGTCGTAGTGGGTGAAACATCAACCCCGGCAGCGCGCAATCGCTCGACCAGGTTATCCAGGAGGAAAGGCGCCTGGTCGGAGCCCTGCTTTTTCAGGACGTACTCCAGAACGTATTCCAGCGACTCAAACCATTTGCGCGCTTCCGATTTCGACTTCAACTCATCCATTACGCCCTAAGATAGCCGAGATGGCGGATAAAAGCCAAGGACAGGGTTCGAAGGGGGCGAAGGCACTTTATCGCCCACTTTATCGAGCGTCGATTAGGGATGGCGACAAAGTGAACGATTAAGTAGTGGCGAGCCAGCGTGGGCTGCCCCCCGAACACGCTAAAGCGTGGACACCAAACGTTTCCGTTACTCGTTCTTGGTGAGCGGTGACGCCGATGGGGAGATAAACTGGGCGGTTCGGGGCGGAGCCATTTTTTGCTCGATAATTCTCAGGTAGGTGAGTGCTATAACATTCCTGGATCCCATCAAAGTGAGGGATTTCTGGAACCATTCTTTGGCCGTGGGCCAATCCTGCACCTGAACATAATGCCAGCCGAGCATCGCCTGGACATAATAACTGTTAGGATCAATCGCCTGGGCCTTCTGGAAGAAGGAATAGGCTTGGTCATGGCGTCCGAGCCAATCAAGACACATGCCGTAGCGCAGAAAATTAATGGGATCGTAACGGTTGAGCACCATTGCTTTCTGAAACCAGACCATAGCCTTCTCTGCCAATGCCTCGTAGCCGTCCGCGCCCTCCCAACTCTGAGCGCGGAAGCTTTCGCCCAACTTGTAGGCGGTGGCAGCGTTCTTCCCATCAATCACGAAAGCCTTTTCAAACGCGGCGACCTGTTCGTCGGCGGAGGCAGTCGATGCCACCGCCCGTTTCAACCAGTAGCTTTCAGCGGTTGCGCGCCAGCTCTGTGTCCCGAGATACGCCAGGCCCGCCGCCAAGACCAAAGTGACCGGGATGCGCAACGGCCAACGCACGGTATGCCAATACGCCTCCGTCGAAAAACGGAAATAGCCGCTGACCAAGGCCATCAGCGTCACGGCCAGGATGGCGTTGGAAGGAATATGCATGTTGAAATCGACAAACGAGTGCAACAGCATCGCCATCAACCCAAGCGCTCCGCCCAGGACAACGGACGATTTGTTGCTTCGTTTGGCCGCGAAATCGTTCGGTGCCCGCTGAACGAATTTCCAACTGCGGAAGACGCCCCAGTAAAAGGTGCCCCACGCGCCGGCGACCAGCAGCGCGCCAACCAAACCCCAATCGGCCAGCGTGTTCAGATAGTCATTATGGGCAGCGTCCGCCCGCACCTGCAAATCCGGGTCCTGCGATCGATACTGCTGGAATCGGTACTCAAAATGTGCCGGCCCGGCTCCAAACCAGAAGTTGTCCTTCCACATCTCGATGGCGGCAGGCCAAAGTTTGTATCGCATGTCGTCGCTTTGGGCGGCAACCGTTAGCCGCTCTTTGCGGTTTTCCGACAATTCGGCCTTGACGAAGAAAACAACCGCAATCGTCACCAACGCCGCCAGCAGGAGCAGCCCTTGCAGCCGATAACCGCGCTGGCGCATCAGCCAGATGAACATCACTACGAGCGTAAACGCCGTAACCGCCCAACCTCCGCGCGAAACAGATACCGCGATGCCAGTGAAAATGAGCAGCGAGGCATAGCAGAGGAGGACCTTGGCCACCACGTTGAAGCGGCCGGTCAGTGTATAGACCAGGCCCAGCGGTAATATCATCTCCAGATAACCTGCCAAGTGGTTCGGACAGATAAACGTGCCCGAGCCGCGTTTACGATAGGCCTCCGGACGAACCAGGTGCCAGACGTGCTCGGAGTTGCTCAAAAACTGGACCACTGCATACATCGCAATCGCCATGGCCAGAAAAATAAGGGTCATGCCCACGACTTGAGTTGATTCCAGGCGATGGAGATTGTTGATGACGGCGAAGAAGATAAACCCGTAGATGAGCACCTGGATCATTTCCTGGCGGGCTGCGTACTCGACCTCGGACGTCAGGTAACGTCCCACCGCATAGCCCATGAAAAGCAGCACCCCCCAACAAACCGGCGGCCACAGCAAACGGTGCTTGGGATTGAGCCAGAAGCGGCAGCCCCAGACCAGCAGCACCGCCACCGTGAGCCATTCGACGACAACGAACTGCGGCAAGTCCACGGAGCCCAGTGCCAGCGGAGAATAAACGAGGATGGCCAGCACCAGGCCGAGAACACTTCGTTCGCACCAGCCGTCTAATCGTTCACTCAATTCACGCACTCCCGCGGGTCCGTAATTCTCCCGGTCAACGCGCTGGCGGCCACGGTCGCCGGCGAAGCCAGAAAGACTTGCGACTCCGTATGTCCCATTCGGCCCGGGAAATTCCGGTTAGTTGCACTGATGCATATGAGCGGCGTATTCATGCGCCCAAAGGTATCGACCGGCCCGCCGAGGCAGGCGGCGCAACCGGCGTTTTCGGTCATTTGCACGCCGGCATCGACCAGGATTTGCCAGACGGTTTTTTGACCCCATTGCAGGGTTTGGAGGTCACGCACGATTTCCGGGGTGGCGGGCACGCCGAAGGTGTCGATAACCACGCGTTTATTCTGCAAGATGCGGGCGAATTCGAGGAAGTCGCTGGTCTTGCCGCCCGTGCAGGAGCCGACGTAGGCGCGATCCAATTTGATATGCGAAAGTTCCTTGGCGAGCTTCCGCTGGCCCGGGTCGGGATGACAAGCCACCGTCGGTTCGAGCTTCGAGAGGTCCACGACCAATTCATAGACAAACTTCTCGTCCCGGTCCCGTTCGACGGGGTCGTAACTCGCCTGCGTCCCGTTCAACTGGCACCGATGGTCCACGGCGGCCCTGGTCTGGGCATCGAACTCAAAAATACCGTTCTTCCCGCCCGCTTCAATGGCCATATTCGCGATCGTCATGCGATCATCCATCGAAAGATTGGCCACGCCGGGCCCGTCGAATTGCAGCGCCCGGTAAGTCGCGCCATCGAAGCCGATTTCACCGATGCAATGGAGTATGACATCCTTGGCCATCACGCCCGGAACGAGCTTGCCTTCGAGCCGAAAATGCATGGTCTCTGGCACCTTGAGCAAAAGCTTGCCTGTGCCCATGACAAAGCCGGCGTCGGTGTTGCCGATACCGGTCGCAAACTCGTTGAAAGCCCCCGCCATGCAGGTATGCGAGTCGGTGCCGAACAAAATCTCGCCAGGCCGGGTATGCCCTTTTTGGGCCAGAGCCGTGTGGCAGACGCCCGCGTAATTCGAACCGTACTGGCGCTTGAGCAGCCCTCTGCTCGGGTCGAAACTCCAATGGCCCTTCGGATCGTCAATCACATCGTAAAAATAGGGCAACCCCTGCTCCTGGACGAATTCCCGCAGGATATCGACGTTCCGATTGGATTTGGAATCGGCGGTGAAGATATAGTGATCGGGAATAATAACGACTCTGGTCCGGTCCCAAACTTTCGCGTTCTTGCCAAATTCACGCTTAAACACCCCAATCGTCCCCGGGCCGCACACATCGTGGGTCATGAGCAGGTCGGCTTTGACCCAGATGTTCTCGCCAGCTTGCGCTTTCTTCTGCCCTGCGGCGCGCGCCAGAATCTTTTCAGTCAACGTCATAAAAGCCTAGGAAGCTTAATGGAGCATTGCATCGCCCGCAACACAAAGCTGGCAATATGTCGCCTGCAAAAACTGCACGAACCAGCCAGAAGCCTGTTGACAGGGCGTGCCATCGTTACACAATCGCACATATTCTATGACTGCCACGTCACATGCGAGTTTCCTGGCCACTATGCGCGGACGGAGCGTGCTGACCGCGAGTCATACGCGCCAAGAAATGACTTTGGCCGCCATGAAAAGACTCTTGATTCTGTGCTGGATGTTCGCGCTGGCGGCAAGCCTCGCCCAAGCGCAGAACTCCCTGCCTGGAACTGTTTCAGCGCCCAAATTTAGGGTGCTGGCCCTGGCGGAAGCTGGAGGCCATCACGTTGAGTTCACGAAGGCCGCCAAACCGTGGCTGAAGAAATGCGGGGAGGAAAACGGGTTTGAAGTGGACTATATCACCAACACCACGCAAATGACGGAAGCATTCCTGGCCACATATCGCCTGGTGCTCCAGTTGGATTTTGTCCCGTATGGCTGGACGCCCGAAGCGATGGCGGCGTTCAAGTCCTACATCGAGGAGGGGCGGGGCGGTTGGGTCGGCCTCCATCACGCGACGCTCCTGGGCAAGTTCGATGGGTATCCGATGTGGCCGTGGTTTTCGGACTTCATGGGCACGATCAAGTTTAAGAATTATATTCCCAAGTTCAGTTCCGGGACGGTTCGCATCGAAGACAAGACGCATCCCTGCGTGAAGGGCTTGCCGGAATCGTTCACGATCGACAAGGAGGAATGGTACACCTATGACCGTAGTCCGCGAACTAATGTCCATGTGCTGGCCAGCGTGGACGAAGCCACCTACTCCGACCCTGCCGCCGTGCGCATGGGAGATCATCCGGTCATCTGGACGAATGAGCGGATGGCGGCGCGCAACGCTTATATCTTCATGGGACACGGGCCCTGGCTATTTGAGGACAAAACCTTCACGACCCTCTTCCGCAATTCGATCCTGTGGGCGGCTGAAAAACAACCTGTAACAAAATCAAAATGAAAATCGGACTTTATAGCATCACTTATCTCGGCACCTGGTATCGGGGCGAC
>Ga0247668_1000357_pt1 | contig 11465 bp, 7 predicted proteins | sample CNK09_metaG_FD_182737 | JGI IMG/M metagenome (GOLD analysis project Ga0247668, IMG submission 182737) | Soil microbial communities from Purdue University Martell Research Forest, Indiana, United States - CNK09 | ecosystem: Environmental > Terrestrial > Soil > Temperate forest > Bulk soil | place...
CCAGCGGGACTGATGTCGCCCGCCAGCGCCGGTCCGGCGAAGCTTAGCCAGAGCGCTGCAACGGCGATTATCCTCAACTGCATGATATTTTCTCAATTCCGCAATGGACGGTCACGGCTTGGGAACAACTATCAGCTTCCATGCGCGTTCGTCAGTCAAATATTTGCGTGCCACGCGCTGCACATCGGCAGGCGTGACCGTCTCCAGCCCGGGGCGGGCGTCGCGGATCAGCTTCAGCCGCCGCTCGTCGGTCTGCGCACCACCAAGCGAGCTCAGCCAATAATTGTTGGTCTCCACGGCCTTTTCGAGCGTGTCCAATTCGGGCTTGCGTGCGCGTTCGAATTCGTCCGCGCTTGCCTCATGGTCGCGCAAATCGGCCGTCACCTGCTTCACCGTGTCGAAGAAAAGCTGTGATTTGTCGGGAGGGATTTCCGCATAGGCAGCGATGTAGCCATATCCGGGGAAAATGCGGGATGCATTGGCCGTCGCCGACGGCGAATAGGTCGCTCCGAACTTGATGCGCAATTGCTCCATCAGCCGGAATTGCAGAATATCGGTCACAACGCGACGTGCGGCGCTTTCCGAATCCGCGAACACATCCGTCGTCTGCCAGGCAATTGCAGCGACACCCTGATCTGCGCGGCCGGCATGGTTCAGCACGATGGGTTCAGGCGTCGGCGCGGGGAATTTCAGATCGCCGGGCGCAGGTGGCGTCATTGGCGGACCTGAGCGCCGTGGCAACGCGCCGAATGTGGCGGCGACCGCTTTGGTGGCTTGCTCCACGGTGACATCGCCGACCATGGTCACCTCGATAGGGCCGTCGGCGAGCGCCGGGGCGATGATTGCTTTCACCTGGTCCAGTTTCGCCGACTTTACGTCCTGCAAGGTGGGGTAGGCCCAGCGCGCATCGCCCGGATGCAGAAGCTCGGCGAATTTGGCGCCGAACAGGGACATCGGCGTGGTGTCGAGCTTGGTCAGGCTGTCGCTGAGCGAACTCAGGCCTTGTTCGAACGGCTCGGGCCGCCAGCCCGGCTTCGTGATATAGGCGGCAAGCACCTGCATCTCGGTGTCGAGATCGGCCGGACGGGTTGCGCCGGAAAGAGCGAACGCATCGTCATCGACGCCAAATCCGACGCTGGTAATCTTGCCCGAAAGCGTGCGCCGCAAATCCAGATAGCTCAACGCTTCCAGGCCGCCGGACAGATACGCACCCGTGTCGATGACGATCCGATCCTTTGGGAAGGCAAGATCGCCGCCGGCAATGTTGACGCTGACGAGAATCTGGTCGGCGCGATATTTGGTTGGCTTCACGGTCAGGCGCACGCCGTTCTCGAACCGGATGAAGGTGGCATCGAGATCATCGACATGGCGGCTCTCCACGATACGTCCGGGCGAACCGAAGCTGGTATAGGGCCAGACCGCCAGTTGCAGTGGTGCGGCGTTGTCGAGGGGAGCCGTTTCGGCGTGGCTGAATACCGAAGCCAGCGCCGTTTCGCCGCCTTCGACCGGTTTCGGGCTGGAAAGCGATAACAGCGGCCCATTGCCGGTAAAGGCCGTGCGCAGAGCAGCGTTGACCTGATCTACGGTCAGCCCCTTCAGATCGTCTTGCAGAAGCGCAAGATCGGTCGCGTCGCTCGTGTACACCGAATCGCGGTCGACAGTGCCGACGATACCGTTGGCGATCCCGCGCGAGGCGCGCGTGGAAGTGGACGCCACGGCGGCCTGGGCACCGGCCAATGCGGACGCTATCTGGCGATCCAACTCCTGCTGGGTGACTCCTTGTGCCACGATTTGACGGCGGATTTTTTCGGCTTCCTCAAACGCGCGCTGCCATTTGTCGGCGGCATAGCTCACCCGAAGCGAGGCGATTTTGGCCGAACGCGACACATTCCCTCGTGAAGCGCCGGCGGCAAGGAAGGGTGCATCCGGGTTCTGCGCGGCTTGGGCCAGCCGCTGGTTGAGAATGGCAAAGCCGATCCCTTCGATGCGATTGCGATGACGGCGGGCCTTCGAATCCGGCGTGTTGTCATAGGGCGCGACCCAGGCGACGGACACGGTTTGCGGCGCGCCTGTTTCGATGAAGACCATGGCTTCCTGGCCACGGCTGACGGGTGTCCCAAGGTCCGGATCGCCGCGGGAAGGTCCCGGCTGATTCCAATCGGAAAAGCGGGTCCTGATCTCCTTCTCGATGGCATCGGGGTCGATGTCACCCACGATCACAAGCGTGGCGCGCTCGGGCCGGTAATAGGCATGATAGAAATCGGCGACCTGTGAGACCGGCGCATTCTTGATGACGTCCACTTTGCCGATGGGTGAACGCTCCGGTGCGAGCTGCCCCTTCAGCAGGAATTTGTTTTGGGCTTCGAAAGCACGCATGCCCGGGCCATCGCGCAGGCGTTCCTCGGACAAGACCGGGCCGCGCTCCGCTTCCGCCGAGTCAGGTTTCAGGCTCAGCTCGGTGGTAATGTCACGCATCAGCATGAACGCCGTGTCGAGCGTCTGGGGATCGGATTTGGGAACGTCGAACTGATAGATGGTTTCGGTCTGACCCGTGCTGGCATTGGCATCCGCGCCCACGCGCAAGCCCAGGCGTTGCAAAATCTGAAATACGTCGCCCTCGGGAACATGGGTCGAACCGCGGAATGCCATGTGTTCCAGGAAATGGGCGAGTCCGCGCTGGGCATCGCTTTCCATGAGAGAGCCGGCACCGATGCGCAAGCGGAAGGAAACTTCGTCTTTCGGCGTTGTATTCTTTTGAATGGCGTAGCGCATGCCGTTCGTCAGTGTGCCGAATCTGATATCCGGGTCGGCCGGAAGATCACTCTTGCTCTGCTGCCAAATGGGCGGAGGCGCATCGGCGGCACTGGCAAGCCGGGCAGGCCCGGAGAGGGACACAAGCAGAAGGGCAGCAAGCGCCACCCGCGACAGAAATCCCATCGAACGCATCGATTCTCACCTTGTAGGAAGCAACGAATATAGGGCTTCGCGCGATTTCCCGCCATTCACACGCGTGAGATTGCCGGGCCTCGTGCCTATACGAGGCTAAATTCACCAAATATTGTACGCCTGAATTGGCGCAAAAAGAACGGTATATTTAGTGTAGAATATTTGGAGCGCAGCATGGCGGGTGAACCGAACGTTTCGGATGATCTGGCGGTCAAGTTCAGCACGGAGAAGGACAAAAACACGCCCTATGTACGCTGGGTCACAGAGGAAGGGCTCGACATCATTCCCGCCCATTACGTGCCGAATTTGCGGCATGTGGATCTGAAGCCTTGGCCCAGGCGCGGCGGACGCGGCGTCTACATCAACCACGAGGCCTCGCGCACCTCGAATGATTGCTATGTCTGCGAGATCGCGCCGGGCAAGAGCCTAAGCCCGCAGCGCCAGCTGTTCGAAGAAATGGTGCTGGTGCTCGAGGGGCGCGGCTCAACCTCGATTTGGAACGATGCCGGCCAGCGCATCATGTTCGAATGGAAGGCCGGCGCAATGTTCGCCATTCCGCTCAATTGCTGGCACCAGCATTTCAATGGTTCGGGGCAGGAGCCCGCGCGCTATGTCGCCGTGACCAACGGCCCGGCCGTGATGAACCTTTATGACGATCCCGGGTTCGTCTTCAATTTTCCCTACGACTTCAAGAACCGCTTCAATGGTGAGCCGGATTATTTCACCGCCCATGGCGAGCAGGTGGGTTTCCTGCTGCACACCAATTTCATTCCCGATGCGGTCAATCTGCCGCTGATCGAAGCCAAGGAACGCGGCGCCGGCGGCGGCCACATCCGCTTCAACATGGCCAAGGGCTCGATCCCGAGCCACATCTCGCAGTTTGCCGTTGGCACCTACAAGAAAGGGCACGCGCATGGGCCGGGCGCGCATGTGATCGTGCTATCGGGCGAAGGCTATTCGCTGATGTGGCCGGAAGGCGAAGAGCCCAGACGCTATGAATGGCAGGTGGGCACGCTGATCGTGCCCCCGAACCGCTGGTTCCATCAGCATTTCAATTCGGGGCCGAAGCCCGCGCGCTATCTCGCTTTCAAGCATTTCAGCCCGCGCAATGCGCAAGGCGTGCCATTATCTTGGATCAGCCGGCGTTTGGGCGGCAATCAGATCGATTATGCGGACGAAGACCCGCGCGTGCGCGCGCTGTTCGCCGAAGCGCTGGCCAAGCATGGGCTGACGCCGCGCATGGACGAGGTCTATCAGAAGGAACTGGGATCGCTGCCGCCCAAAGCCGCGTGATATAGTGCCAAGGGGGAGAAACGAGATGGCCGTGCCGCGCGCCGATACGATTTCCCTTCCTTCCGTGATGGGGAAGGTGGCCGGAGGGGCCGTGATTCTCGCCGCTCTTCTATTTGTCGGCGCTCACGTCGCGGCGCAAACACCAGTCGATCCTGCTCATCTGACGGGTCCGGATCGTACCGCACGGCTGGTCGCTGGCGCGAAGAGGGAAGGCGAGCTTACCCTTTATTCCTCGGCGCCCATCGCGGTGATGACCGATGTCACCAATGCCTTCACCAAGAAATATGACGTCAAAGTCAGCCTATGGCGCGGCGGCTCGGAAGAGGTGATGCAGCGCGCCATCACCGAATCGCGCGGCGGCCGCGTCGCCGCAGACGTGATGGAAACCGCCGGACCCAATATCGAAGCGGTGGCCCGCGAAAAATTGTTGCAGCCGGTGGAGACGCCCGCCACGACCAATTTGATGCCCGAGGCGGTGGCGAAGAATCGCCCCTGGATCGTATCGCGGCTGTCGGTCTTCACCATCGCCTACAACAGCAATGCCGTGCGCAAGGCCGATGCGCCTAAATCCTATTCCGATCTCGCCGATCCGAAGTGGAAGGGCAAGCTCGGCATCGAAGCCGATGACGACAATTGGCTGATGGCCATGTCGGATGCGCTGGGCGGCGAGACAGGCCTGAAGCTGTTTCGTGATATTGTCGAAAAAAATGGCATTTCCGTGCGCAAAGGCCATTCGCTGCTCGCCAATCTCGTGTCGTCGGGCGAGGTACCTATGGCGCTGGATTCCTATCTCGATGAGGTTGCGGCGCTGAAGAAATCCGGCGCCCCGATCGAAACGGTTTTCGCCGCTCCGGTTATTGCTATGCCGACGGCGGTGGGTATCTTCAAGCGCGCGGCCCATCCCTATGCCGCAACGCTTTTCGTGGATTTTCTTCTTTCCGAGGAGGGCCAGTCAATTCTCGCTGCGCACAATGTCGTGCCCACCAACACCAAAGTCCAGCACCTGCCAGCGGGCGTGAAGCTCGTTTTCATGGATGCCGGCAAATATCTGGACGAGAACGCCAAGTGGACGAAGATGTACAAAGACATTTTCGTCAACCGGGTCCACTGATGGCCGACGCCCGCGATCTCCCGCCGCGCATTGCCCGGGCCTGCCGCGTGCTCGGCAAGATGGAGCTGACCCGCGCGTTGCGTGGCCATATCAGTGCGCGCATCCCCGGCACGGACCGCATCTTCATTCGTGCGCGCGGCCCGGCGGAATCCGGCGTGCGCTATACGACAGAAGCGGAAATTGTCGAAATCGATATCAACGGCAAGCCGGTTGCCGGCATGCTGCAGGGCTTGCGCACGCCGAGCGAAGTGTTCATCCACACCGAAATCTTCCGCGCCAGGCCAGACATCAATGCGGTGCTGCATTTGCACCCGCCGACCGTCGTACTGTTCACAATGTGTGGCGTGCCCTTGCTGCCGATTTACGGCGCTTATGATCCGCAAGGTCTCGGCATAGCCCTCGAAGACCCGCCTGTGTTCGAAAGCAGCGTGCTTATCAATACGCCGGAATTGGGACGCGAATTGTCGGCGACGATCGGTACCAAGCGCGCCTGTTTGATGCGTGGCCACGGTATCACGACGGCCGCCGATTCCGTGGAGGAGGCAGCGATCATCGCACTGTCGCTGAACGAGTTGGCGACGATGAATTATCAGGCGCGGCTTTTGGGCACGCCGCAGCCGATTTCGCATTCCGACGCTACAGCGCTCGCGCCCGCGATCAAGCGCCTAGCCGCGCGCGGGCCGCGGCCGGGCGAACCGGGTGAACCCGTCGTTACCGAATGGCGTTACTATTGTCGCCTGACCGGCGAGGATTAACGTCGCGCCCTTCGCGGGCGGAGGCGAGAATGGCGAGACAGATTTCGAGATTGGCTTTTGCCCATTCCCCGTTCGGAAAGACATCGCGGTTTTCGGTCAGCGCATCGCGCAGTTCGATCAATTCGGCCGCGCGGCCTCGATAGGGTGGAATGGGAATCTCCTCCCGTCCATCATCCGTATAGAGATAAAGTCCGTCTGGCGATTGCCGCATGACGCCACGTTCGCACGAGACGATGGTGAGACCGACGAACGGCATCGCATCTCCCGTCTTGGTCTCGCGCGCCATACTTTCACGATATTTCTCGCTTGCGTCGAGCGGCACTTTTCTCGCTGCCGGTTTCGTGGACGCCGTGCGCTCCCCGAAGATGCCGATGTCCCAGGTCAGCTCGCTGGTCCGAAAATAGCCGTAACCGTTTAGGCTGAGATTCGCGACCGTGGCGGACTCGAACTGAATCAACGCGGAACAATTCCCTTCGGTCGGCATATCCGCGTCCCAGCGCCCGGTCATGGCGCGGACCCGCGTCGCGCGCGAGCCAGCGATGTGGCAGGCAATATCCACGAGATGCGGCGCCTGGCGCAGGATGAATCCCGCGCCGAGATTCTGATCCAGCTCCGACGCCAGCCGCGGCCGCCGCAGCCAATCGTTGAACCACCAGCTGTCGATGGCGATGACGCGTCCCAGCCGGCCGCTTCGCGCGATATCGGCCATGGCGTGCACCGGGGGATCAAAAATCTTGGAATGACCCTGCAATAGCCGGACGCCCGACGCGCGGCATGCCACGACCATGGCATCGCACTCGGCGAGACTGGCTGCCAGGGGCTTGGCACAGATGACATGCAGCCCGCGCTCTGCCGCGGCCAGGACGTGTGCGCAGTGCAGATGGTTCGGCGTTTCGATCCAGACCGCATCCACTTCGCCCGAATCGCACAAAGCCTCCACCGATTCGAACGCCGGCAGGCCGTGGTCGCGCGTGAAATCGGCCCGCGCCTCGGCTCGGATGTCAGCGGCGGCCGTCAACCGCACGCCCTCGACCTTGGCCATACAGGGGAGCACCAGCCGGGACGCCGCTCCCAACCCCGCGATTCCGATGCGAATTGTCGCCAAATTCGCTTCCATTGGACCATTGCCGTCGACTGACATAATAATCGCCCGTTACGCCGCGCCTACGGAAAACCCATGCTGACGGCCGAAGAAAACGAATTGCTGACCCGCGTGGGGCCGGGAACCCGCATGGGCAATTTGCTCCGCCGCTATTGGCAGCCCGTGGGGGGGCTTTCCGAGATGGAGAGCCGCTGGACGCTCAGGGTCCGGCTATTCGGTGAAGATCTGGTGCTGTTCAAAACCCGTGGCGGCCAGTTCGGTCTGATCGCCGAAGCCTGTCCCCACCGCGCGGCCTCGCTGGCCTATGGCATCCCGACGGAGGACGGCATCCGCTGCGCCTATCACGGCTGGAAACTGAACGGCGAAGGCCGCTGCCTGGAACAGCCCAACGAAAGCGAAACCCACGCGCTTCGGGGCAAGATCGTCACCACCGCCTATCCCGTGCAGGAATTGGGAGGCCTCCTCTTCGCATATCTTGGGCCTCAACCGGCCCCGCTGCTTCCACGGTTCGACGGTTACGTCGCGCCGCGAGCTATCAAACATATCGGCAAGCGCATGATCCCCTGCAATTGGCTGCAGATCATGGAGAACTCGGTCGATCCGGTTCACACCGAATGGCTGCACGGTGCGCTGTACGAATTTCGCAAAGGAACCAAGGTCGCTATCTCCAAGCACCACGCGAAAATCGCCTTCGACGAATTCCCCTTCGGCATCATCAAGCGGCGGCTGCTGGAGAACCAATCTGAGGAATCCGACGATTGGCGCGTCGGTCATCCCCTGCTGTTTCCGAACACGCTCGCGGGCGGGTCGGGTGGCGGGTTGTGGACACAGCAAATCTTCCAAATCCGCGTGCCGATGGACGACATGCACACCATGCATTTCTGGTATCACGCCTATATCCCGCCGGCCGATGCGGAGGTGCCGCCGCATCTACTTGCCCGCGTACCGGTCTACGAGCCGCCGGTGATGGACGAGAACGGCGAATATCTGCTCGATTACATCCACGCCCAGGACATCATGGCCTGGGTGACGCAAGGCGCCATCGCCGACCGTACCAAGGAAAAACTTGGAGCCTCCGACCGTGGGCTGGTTCTCTATCGCAAGATGCTGAAACGCGAGGTCGAGAAGATCGAACGAGGTGAGGACCCCCTCGGGATACTGCGGGATCCGGCGCAAAACAGCGTGATCGCGTTGCCGCGCGAGAAGGGCAAGGATATGTATTCCGACGGCTTCGTCAGCCATATCCGCCGCCAGATGTCGAATTTCTCGCCTATTGCGGAGGAATTGATCGAGGTCTTCACCAAGCATTGCGGCCGCACCTTAAACGTCCGCGAACCCGCCCCAGCCGCCGAGTGAGGCACATCATGCGCCTGAAACTTATGCGTCAAAAATTTCTGCTTGCCACCTTCTTCGCCTGCGCTTCGGTTCCGGCTTTCGCCGACGAAGGCATGTGGACGTTCGATAATTTTCCTGCAGCCCAGGTGAAGCAGAAATTCGGCGTCACCATCGATAAGAAATGGCTTGATCATGTGCAGGCAAGTGCGGTTCGGCTCGCGGGCGGCTGCTCGGCCTCTGTGGTGTCGCCGAACGGGCTGGTGCTGACCAACCATCATTGCGTCGCCGGCTGCGCGCAGAACCTGTCATCGCCGGACCATGATTACGTCAAGAACGGTTTCACCACGGCGCGGCCCGAGGACGAAAAACAATGCCCGGGCACGCAGGCGGAAATCCTGCAAACCATCGGCGACGTCACGCCTACGATCAATGCCGCGACCGCCGGCAAGGCCGGCGATGCCTTTGGGCGGGCCCGCGATGCGGCGGTGGCCGATGTCGAAAAGCAGGCCTGTATGGGGCGCGAAGCCACCCATCGCTGCCAGGTGATCGGGCTTTATGATGGCGGGCAATACAAACTCTACACCTACCGCAAATATTCCGATGTGCGGCTGGTCTTCGCGGTCGAATTCGACACCGCGTTTTTCGGCGGCGATCCCGACAATTTCAATTTCCCGCGCTACGACCTCGATTTCTCGTTTCTGCGGCTTTACGAAAACGGCAGACCGGTGACGACGCCAGAGCATCTGACCTGGAATGCTTCGGCGCCAACGGAGGGCGAGCCCGTCTTCGTCGCCGGCAATCCGGGCGGCACCGATCGGCAATTGACCGAGGCGCAGCTCACCACCTTGCGCGATGTGACCATGCCGCTGGGCTTGATCCTGGGCTCGGAGCTGCGCGGCCGCCTGACGCGCTTTTCGGAAGAGAGCCCCGAACATGCGCGTATCGCCAATCGCGATCTTTTCGGTCTGGAAAACGGGCTGAAAGCGCAGCGCGGCGAAGAGCAGGCTCTGCTCCAGCCGTCTTTGTTCGAGAACAAGCGAAAGGCCGACGCCGCGTTGAAAGCCAAGGTCGATGCCGATCCCAAGCTGCACGCCGAAATCGGCGATCCCTGGAGTGAAATCGCGAAAGCGCAGGAACAGCGTGTGGCACTCGCCAAGCCCTATTATTTTCTGGAATCGCGCGCGGGCGGGGGGGCGACGCTTTTCCGCTATGCCCGCACTTTGGTGCGCGCCGCGGAAGAACGCGGCAAACCCAATGGCGAACGTCTGCGTGAATATGCCGATGCGCGTCTGCCGCTGGTCGAGAAGACGCTGCTCGATCCCCAGCCGGTCGAAACCGATCTGGAACAATTGAAGCTCGAATTCTGGCTCACCAAATTGCGCGAGGAACTGACGGCCGATGCGCCGGAAACCAAGCTCGTCCTTGGCAAGGATTCATCCGACAATCTCGCGCACGCGCTTTCCGCTTCGAAGCTCTTCGATCCAAACTTGCGCAAGCAATTGTGGGAAGGCGGGATCGCGGCGGTTCGCGCCTCCAGCGATCCCATGATTTTGTTCGTGCTGAAAATCGATGACGCCGGACGCGCCGTGCGCAAAGCCTATGAGGAAAAGGTCGAAGGCCCGACGGACCGCGCGTCGGAACGCATCGCGAAAGCCCGCTTCGCTGTTTACGGCCAAAGCGTCTACCCTGATGCCACCTTTTCGCTGCGCCTTACTTACGGGAAGATTGCAGGCTGGACAGAACCGGGCCGCACCATCGCCCCGTTCACCAATTTCGCGGGCCTTTATGACCGCGCCACCGGGCAGCCGCCGTTCCAGCTTGCCCCGCGCTGGGGCGAATCGAAATCCAAGCTCGATTTGAACACCGTCTTCAATATGTCCTCGGACAACGACATTATCGGCGGAAATTCCGGGTCGCCCCTGATCAACGCCAAGGGTGAGGTGATCGGGGCGATCTTTGACGGGAACATCCATTCGCTGGGCGGCGACTATTATTTCGACGAGAAGCTCAATCGCGCGGTCTCCGTCTCCACCGCCGCCATCACCGAGGCCCTGAACAAGGTTTACGGCCAGTCGGGGCTAATCGCGGAATTGACGCACCCGTGATTTTTCGCCAAGGACAGGGCCGAATATTGCGGATAATGTCCGCCCGCCGGCTTGGGAGTGTATCAGTATGAATCCAATGCGAAAACTCTTAGCGGCCCTGTGCGTTGCCGCGGTCCCTATGGTGCTGGCGTGGCCGGCTGCCGCGCAAACCGGCGCGAAATTGGCCTATCCGCAAAAGGTCGTGACCCTGGTTACCCATTCGAGCCCGGGTGCCGGCAGCGATGTTTTCCTTCGCGAGATTGTGAAATTCCTCCAGAAATACATCAATGCCACCTTCATCGTGGAAAATGACGAGGGCGGATCCGGCGCCAAGGCCGTGTCACGGGTGGCGACGTCCAAGCCGGATGGCAGCATGTTCTATGCCACCACGCCGACCTATATCCTCACCTCGCTTTTGAGCCACCCGACGAATTCCTATCGCGACCTCGAACCGGTGGTGAATTTCTTCACCGATTCGGAAATCATCTATGTCCGCAGCGAAAGCCCCTTCAAGACGCTGAAGGATTTGATCGACCACGCCAAGACCGCGCGCGGCCGTTGGGGCGCGGCCAACCCAGGGTCGCTCGAACGCCAGGCGGCCGAGCAATTGAAGATCGCTGCGAAAGTGAATGCGGCCGTCGTCAGCCACGAAGGCGGCGGGGATATGATGATCAACGTGCTGAACGGCACGCTCGACATGGGCGTCGGCGAGATGGAAGAAATCCGCGCCCAATACGAAGCCCACAAGGTGCGGGTGCTTGCGACCTTCAACGGCACGCGCATGCCGGCACTTCCCGATGTCCCGACGGTGAAAGAGTCCGGCTACGACGTCGGGAAGT
>Ga0247668_1000358_pt1 | contig 11461 bp, 5 predicted proteins | sample CNK09_metaG_FD_182737 | JGI IMG/M metagenome (GOLD analysis project Ga0247668, IMG submission 182737) | Soil microbial communities from Purdue University Martell Research Forest, Indiana, United States - CNK09 | ecosystem: Environmental > Terrestrial > Soil > Temperate forest > Bulk soil | place...
CGTCCACCCAGCCAGTTGTATCGGTTTCGGAAGATGGTTCAGCGTAACAAGCTGGCCGTTGGTGCAGCTAGTGCGGTGGCGGCGGCACTCGTGATCGGGCTGGGGCTATCCACCTGGTTGTTTGTCCAGGAGCGACAAACACGCCAACGAGCCGAAACGGCCGAGCGAGAGCAAGCACGCCAGCGCCAACAGGCCGAAGCGGCGCGAAGGGATGAGGCGCAGCAGCGAATTGCAGCCCAAGAGGAGGGCGCCAGGGCAAGAAGCGCGGAGAAGGAAGCGAAGGAGCGTGGCGAGGAAACGCGTCATAATCTTTATGCGGCGGAAATGAACATGGCCAACCAGGTCCTGGACCTCGTCAACGGCGTTCGCCGAATTGCCAGCGTCGTTTCCAGATGGGAGTATGACCGCCCGGATTTGCGGGGCTGGGAATGGTATTATCTGAGTTCGCTGACACACCGTGAAAGCATGACTTTGCGGGGACACCGTCAACGAGTGAATACTTTGGCCGCAAGCCCCGACGGCTCCCGACTCGCCTCAGGTTCCCAGGACGGCACGGTCCGGATTTGGGATGTTCTGAGCGGCCGGGAACTTGCCACTTTCAGTTCGGGGTCCAACGCGGTCAACTCGGTGGCGTGGAGTCCAGACGGTTCGAAATTGTCTTCGGCGGAGGATCGCGGGCTCAGAATCTGGGAAGTCAACACTGGCAAAGAATTGCGCGTGCTGACGCGAACAACCGGGTGGAGCGGCGCAATCCAATCAGTCGCCTGGAGTTCTGATGGGCGACGGCTGGCCACCGGTGCCAACAACAGTTCGGTTCAGGTGTGGGATGCGGCAACGGGACAATCGCTGGTGCAACTCACCGGGCATCGTGCCGCATTAACTTGCGTCGCCTGGAGTGCAGACAATATCCATCTGGCCTCGGCGGCACAAGACGGCACCGTTCGCGTCTGGGACACGATTGCGGCGAAGGAGCTGTTTGTTCCACTTCAACATGGCGCGTCTGTGCGCAACGTGGCGTGGACTTCAGACGGCGCACAACTCGCCTCCGGGGGCGATGATAACATGGCGAAGATTTGGGATGGCAGTACGGGGGAAGCGCTGCGAAGTTTCAGGGCACATGGCACGGTGGTCACGGCTGTGGCCTGGAAGCCTGGGACCCGGCAACTGTCCACGGCGAGCAAGTATGATGTGACCGTTAGGCAATGGGATTTGGCAAGGACCAACCATTCCTTGCCAGCGCTTCGGGGTCACACCCTCCCGGTTCTTTCCCTGGCATGGGGTCCAAATGGCTCATGGCTCGCTTCCGGCAGCGAAGATGGAGAAATCAAAATTTGGAACCCCGCGGCCAACGATGCGCAATCAAGAAATGATCGGGTCCCTGGCAGCTTCGCATCTGTAAAGTGGAGCCCTGACGGGGAGTTCCTCGCTCTGGCTGCGGCCGACGGTTTCGCCGCGATTTTCGACCCTTCGATCGAAACGGCTTTGCATACTTTTCTCGTTCGCACTCAAAGCGTGAGCTGCGTCGCCTGGAGTGGTGACGGAAAACGCCTGGCGACAACGTTTGCGGATATCGAATCGCCCACGGAACCGCGCACGGACGTTTTGGCGGCAAACAGCATGGCGAACCCGATCACGATTTGGGATGCGCAGAGCGGCGAACCGGTTCTCGCGCTCGTGGGTCATACCGGACGGGTCAAAGGAGTCGCCTGGAGTCCCGATTCCAAACGGCTGATTTCGGGTGGCTGGGATCGAACTGCCCGGATCTGGGCCGCCGAAACCGGACGCGAACTGCTGGCGCTTCGCGGGCGTGGCGGGGAAATGATGAGCGTTGATTGGAGTCCAGATGGCCGGCGCGTAGCTGCAGGCTCGCGAAACCAGCCCGGGATTCAGATTTGGGATGCCATCACCGGAGCGGAACTGCTCGCTTTGGAACGTGCGGGCACTCGCTCTGTGGCGTTTAGTCCCGATGGCGCGCGCGCGGCTTCTGCGCATGACGATGGCACTGTCGTCATTTGGGATACGATGAGCGGAAAGGAATTGCTCCTGTTTCGCGGCCACACCGCCGGCGTACTCCAAGTGGCCTGGAATCCGGACGGTTTGCGGGTGCTTTCCGTTGACCGGGAGAGCCTGGTTAAAATCTGGGATCCAAACGACGGGCGGGAATTGCTGACCCTCGGCAAATTCGCACGCGCTGCCTGGGCGCCCGATGGCGTGCGCCTGGCTTGCGTGGGACGCAACACCCCGGCAGCAATGGTCATCTACGATGCGACGGTTGGCTACGCGGTCAGCCGTTCCGAAAAGGCGCTTCCGGGACTAAATCGTTGGCTGGAGTCGCATCCCGATGACTTCGGCTATCTTCGGCGGCGCGCTCAAGTGTTTGCCGCCCTTGGAGAATGGGATAAGAGCGCGGAGGACTACCGCCTTCTGCTCGCGCAAGGCCGGAATGATACGATGCGATGGTTCGAAACCGGCTGGTGGCTGTGTGGGCCTTGGCCCGGCAGCATGGACGCTAAGCTTCCACCCGAGACGCAGCTCCATCCTATGCGTCCGATCCCTTCCCACCATTCCGCCGAACAGATCGCCTGGCAGCGGTTGTCCACGGAAGTGGATGGCCTAATAAGACTGCGCGACTTCATTGAAGTAACTGAATCGGGCGCCGAAACATTCGTTTACGCGCAGAAGCGGCTCTGGTCGCCTCAAGATCTGGATCTAAAGCTCATCGTCAACTCGGAGGCGGCGTTGCGGCTTTGGTGGAACGGGCGTTTGACCGAGTGTAGCCGCGAACCGGCGGGCACACTCGTGACCCTGACGGCTGGTTGGAACACTTTGCTGGCGAAGGTCTCATTTCACGGGACGAACACATTTTCCGTGAAGTTCATCCCCGCGCGCGGATGAGGCGCGACACACTCATTCGAATTCGTCCGTTGCGCTGAGAACAACGAGAAGCCGAGGGTCGGCAACCGGCATTTCCGCTGGCCGTTCCTGCAGCAAATCGTGGTGGTGCTGATTGAGTGAGTGCAGTTACCTCTGCCCCCGAGGCGGGCGGAAGAAGCATCTGACGTTTTCCCGATTTCGTTTAGCTTCGCTTCCGCCCTTTTTCCCTTAAAAGGGAAATTCACGAATAAGTGTAACCTTTGGTTCCCGCCGCTTAGGTACCGAGTGACAGCCAATCAGGAATGGCGCCAATAAGCCGTCATGAAATTATGAAAACGAAAAACCTGTTCCCTTGCCTCGCCGTAGCTTTGCGAAGGCGGGTCCTGTTCGCGCTGATGGCCGTGCTCAACTTGAGCCCGGCGGGCCGCGTGACGGCACAGACCTTCACGACCCTGCATAGTTTCACGGCAGGCTATTATTATGATGATGACTTTTGGTGGACTTATACCAACAGCGACGGAGCCGGCCCGAAGAGTTTGATTTTATCGGGCAACACCCTGTGCGGGACGGCGGCTTCTGGCGGCGGGTGGGCAAGTGGAACCCTCTTCGCCGTAAACACCGATGGCACGGGTTTTACGAACCTGCATATTTTCGCGCCGCGCGTTTATAATGGAGGCTATGTGCCTGATACCAACCCCGACGGAATTTCTCCGGACGGTTTGATTTTATCGGGCAACACCCTGTATGGGACGGCGAGGTATGGCGGCCGGTATGGAAGTGGAAACCTCTTCGCTGTGAACACCGATGGCACGGATTTTACGAACCTGTATAATTTCCCGGGGTCTGGTGGGTGTTGCCCGCAAGCTGTTCCGGACGCCGGATTGATTTTGTCGGGCAACACCCTGTATGGGACGATGTCGAGCGACGGTGGCGCGTTCGGTGGCGCGGTATTTGCAATCAATAGGAATGGCACGGGTTTTACGAACCTGCGTAGTTTCACCGCCCTCAACTATCCTTATGTAACCAACAGCGACGGAGCCGGCACGAAGGGTTTGATTTTATCGGGCAACACCCTGTATGGGACGGCGAGCGCTGGCGGCAGTTCGGGCAATGGCACGGTGTTCGCCGTCAACACCAATGGCACGGCTTTTAGGGTCCTGCATACTTTCAGTGGTGGCAGCAACGGTGCTAATCCGTCTGCCTGTTTGATTTTATCGGGCAACATCCTGTATGGGACGGCAAATTATGGCGGCAATTCAGGCGTGTTCGCCGTCAATATCAATGGCACGGGCTTTACGAACCTGCATAGTTTCGCCACTCTTTCTGGTGGTTACTACGGCACCAACAGCGACGGAGCTTTCCTGTATGCCGGTTTGATTTCATCAGGCAGCACCCTCTATGGGACGGCAGCGGGTGGCGGCACTTTCGGCAACGGCACGGTGCTCAGTCTTTCCTTCGCGCCGCAACTGACCATCGCTCGTTCAGGGACAACCGTCATTTTGTCCTGGCCGACCAATGTCGCCGGGTTCGATTACACCGGCTATGTTTTGCAATCCACTACCAACGCGGTTTCACCCTCGATCTGGAGCACCAATTCTCCCGCGCCGGTCGTCATCGCCGGCCAGAACACCGTCACGGATCCTGTCACCGGCGGTCAGCATTTTTACCGCCTCGCCCATTAGAAAGAACACTAAAAGTAAACATTATGCACGTCCCCCAAATAAAACGCTCCCTTGTCACAGATGCGAGGGCCCGACTGTCTGACAGGGTAGAGGCAGACCAATAAGGTGCTATGGCAAGCCAAGCGGAAATTTTTACTGATTTACGACCGGCGTTGATGAAGCTGGCCGGGCGCATGTTGCGTAGCGAGGTGGAGGCCGAGGACATGGTTCAGGAAACTTATCTACGGTGGGAGCGAGCCGCAGCGCGCGAGGTGCGCTCCCCAAAGGCATTTCTGACAACAATCGTCACCCGGCTCTGCCTTAACCATCTGAAGCTGGCCCGAGTGCGTCTGGAGCATGAGGATGCGCCTTTGCTGCTGGAGAGCTTTTCCTCCGAAGTGCGCAGCCCAGCGGAGCAGGCCGAATTGGCCGATGCCCTCACCGAGGTGTTCATGTTTAAGCTGGACAATCTCTCGCCTGCCGAACGAGCGGTGTATCTGTTGCGCGAGGCTTTCGCGTTCGAGTACGGCGATATTGCTTCGGTGGTGGACCGCAGCGAAGAGAATTGCCGCCAGATCTTAAAACGTGCTCGGGAGCGGATTGCGTCCAGGGAATCCACTGCCCGGCCAGTCCGAGAGCAAAACCAGCGCGTCGTTTCGGAATTCCTTCAAGCGGCTGGAACCGGTGAACTCGAGCCCTTGCTGAAGTTGCTGTCGAATGAAGCGGCCCTTGCCCGCGATGGTGGGGACCTGTCCAAACCCGTGCCGCCCTTGATTCACGACCGGGAAACCCTGTTCCAAACTCTCGGAAATACCCTCGCGCAAATGCGCAACGGCAGCGACGGTTTTACCCTTTTCCCCATCGGCCATGACTACGCGTATGTTGCCCGCTGCGGCCTAACAGCCAAGGGAGCAATTTTACTGCGTGTGATCGAGCAGAAGGTCGCCGCCATTCGGCTGGTTAGTTGCCCGGTGCTGCTGCACCAGCTCCAAATTCTGATGGCCCTGAACCCCGGTGGAGATTCTCAAGCAGGAAACACTCACCTCAGCAATTAAACATTATGCACATCCCTCAAAAAAACATCCAAATTCGAGCTAGTCGCAGAATCCCCAGTTTCGGAACCTTAGTCGAAAACTTTGTCGGAAACTTTGTCGAATTCGGCCCAAATATAACGATTCGACAAATGGCGACAAAGTTTACGACAAAGTTGAGCTTCCTGGGACAAGCTGTGATCAACATCGGCTGTGTCGTCGTGGTTGGTTCTGTGCTTACCACTCAGGCTTTTGCTCAAGCCACTCCGGCGTCCCAAGACACGGTCATCAACAACTCCGCCACCCTCATTCAGGACGGGCGCAATATCTTCCGCTACGATACCTATGGGGATGAGGCGTTCTGGGGCGATGCTCTGCAGCTTCACCAGGCCATCCAGGGTTCTCAGTTTGGCGGTGTTGGCCCGGGCGTCAGTCCGAAAACGGCCCTGGCGCTCGGCCTGAAAGTCGATTCAGATGCTTTGCCGGCCCAGGTCCTCGCCAAACTCCGCCAGGGCCAAATCGATTTGGATAATGTCGGGGTCACTTTGACGCTGTTGAAGAATGACGCCGTTGTGGGGGTGAAGGGCTTATTCAATACGAATGGCTCACTCAAGTCCTTGGGGTTGACCTGCGCGGTCTGTCATTCGACCGTGGACGACTCGGTGGCGCCCGGTGTTGGCCGCCGTCTTGATGGCTGGGCGAATCATGATTTGAACACGGGCGCAATCATCGGGGCGGCTCCGAATCTAACGCCGATCAGAAACCTGCTGCAGATTGTGCATCCGACTATCACCGACGATCAGATCCGGGCGGTGCTCAACAGTTGGGGTCCGGGCAAGTTCGATGCCCAACTCCTGTTTGATGGCAAAGCTTTCGGACCTAACAACGCTCCCGCGGCGACCCTCATTCCGAATGCGTTCGGACTGCTGGGTTACAACCTCCACACCTGGACTGGCGGTTGGGGCACCGTGACCTATTGGAATGCACTGGTGGCCGTCCTGGAAATGCGTGGCAAAGGGACATTTTTCGACCCGCGACTTGATGATACCAATCACTGGCCGATTGCAGCTACGGTCCGCTTTGGCCACACTTCGGTTGATAATCCGGACGAGGACCTGGTTACTCCCAAGTTGCCTGCTCTGCATTATTATCAATTGTCGCTTCCGGCGCCAAAACCCACTCCCGGTGCCGACTTCAACGTGGCTGCCGCCGAGCGTGGCAAGGCCCTTTTCAGCAGCAAGGCGAACTGCGCCAGTTGCCATCGCTCGCCAATATGGACTGAGCCCGGCTCGAACGATCACACACCGGACGAGATGAAGATCGACCGCTTCCAGGCAGACCGATCTCCCGCCGGCACTTACAAGACGATGAACCTGGCAGGCCTTTACATCCGCGAACGCGGACTCTTCATGAAGCCCGAGAATAAAGGCCGCTTTTACCATGACGGGCGTTTCCAGACCCTGCTGGATGTCGTCAACAGCTACAACTCGCGTTTCAACCTCGGGCTTGCGCCTCAGGAGAATCAGGACCTGGTGGAATACTTGAAATCGCTCTGACGGAAAACAAAACAAAGTCAGGCCGGGTTCGGTCCACAAAAAAGCCAAGGATGAAAATAAGCCACAAAAAACGTCAGAACCCGGCTGGCGGAAGATTGCACAGGACAACGCTAGCGGCTGTGTGGGGGTTTTGGGTTCTGATGACAGCTCCCTATGCGTTTGCCGCCACCACGGTCACTTCGCCGGGCTACCTGTTGGGCGACAATTACAGCTTCGCTAGCGGCGTCAGCGCTGAAGGCTCGGTCGTCATCGGCACCAGCGGTTTGCAACCTTACGAGGGCGCCGGCAGCTACCACGCCTTCCGATGGACCACCAACTCCGGTATGCTCGGGCTGGGACACTTGGCGGGCGACAACTACAGCCAAGCCTTCGGCGTGAGTGGCGACGGCTTGGTTGTTGTCGGCTCAAGCGACCGATACTACGGCTCCGCCGGCCAAGCGTTTCGTTGGACCGCTGGCTCCGGCATGGTTGGCCTCGGCTACCTGCCGGGCCACACGAACAGCTCCGCTCGCGCGGCCAGCAGCAATGGCTCGGTCATTGTCGGCACAAGTTCCTCCGCATCCGGCGACCAGGCCTTCCGCTGGACCGCCGGCTCCGGCATGGCCGGGTTGGGCTACCTGCCGGGTGCCTCGAACAGCTCCGCCAACGGCGTGAGCGGCGACGGCTCGGTCATCGTCGGAATAAGCTCTTCCGCCTCTGGCAACCAGGCCTTTCGCTGGACGGCAGGCACGGGCATTGTCGGGCTGGGCTACCTGCCGGGCCTCACGAACAGCTCTGCCTCCGGCGTCAGCGCCGATGGCTCGGTCATTGTCGGCACAAGCTCCTCCACATCCGGCGACCAGGCCTTCCGCTGGACCGCCGGCTCCGGCATGGTTGGCCTTAGCTACCTACAGGGCGACACCTCGAGTACGGCCAGGGCCGTCAACGCCGATGGCTCGGTCGTGGTCGGCCAGAGTTTCGGGTCCTACGGAGCCTTCCGCTGGACCGCTGGCTCCGGCATCGAGAGCCTGCCCATCGAGGGTTGCAACGGCGTCAGCGCGGACGGCAACACGGTCGTCGGCAGCGCCGAACAAGACAGCGGGAGACCCATCGCCTTGGTCGTCGCAATCACCGGGTCGATTGCAGCGAGGCCTGCACTGGGCATCAACTCCTCGCTGTCCACAGCCAATCAACTCGTGCTTTCCTGGCCCACCAACTACACCGGCTTCACGGTGCAGTGTGCGAGCCGCTTCGGCTCTACGGATTGGACCAACTGCCCGAGCCCGGTAACCCTCTCAGGCGCCTATTTCGTCGTCACCAATCCGATTGCCGCGGGCGCGCAATTCTTCCGGCTCAGGAGATGACCACAGAATTCATGCATCTTTGTAACCTTTCGTTCCCGCCGCTTAGGTAAAGAGTGGCAGCCTCGGCAAGAACCCCGCGAACGCCGGACTGGTGATCGGCAAAACAAAAACAAACAAAAAGAAAAATGATGAAAACTCAAAAAAACAAAATCACCAGGCTCGCGCTTGGCCTCACAACAATCGCGGTCGCCGTCGGCGCGCTTTGCCTCGCGCCCTCCGCGCGCGCCGGCAGCAAAGGTTCCCCGGCTTTCGGCCGCAACAGCCTCGCCACCTGGGAAGACATCTGGTTCCGCTGGTCGTTCGGCAATATCACCGTCCCCATCGACGCAAACGGCAACGCAGTGGTCGGTCCCACAGTGCTTCTTCCCACCCCGTCCACGCCGGGCGATGGCACGCCGGGACACGTGGATGTCACATTGAACCGCGACCAGTCGTTCGTGCTGCCGTTGTGGGTCCTGCTGGGCACCAGCTACACCGACGGCACGCCCCCCGACCCATTCGTGCCGGACAGCGTGTTCCAAACGCTTGATATTTCTTTCACGATTGATGGGGCGACGGTGATCAACGGCGGGAACGCGGAAAACTATTACTCGAAATTTGCGTTCAAGCCGGCGATTCCGATCAATTCCCCGCCCTATGCCTCGGTCATCTGGTTTCAAGGCATCGGCATTCTTCACGCCCCGTTGACGCCGGGAACGCATACCTTTGCCTTGCACGCCAAAAATACCCAGCCCGCCTTCGGCAGTTTCTTTGAATACAACAATACCTGGACGGTAACGACGCTGCCGTAAGGCCGATTTTCAAAGCGGCCTTCATCGCTCAACAAATTTCGTGAGAGAAGGCCGGACAATTCCGAGCGGTAAACACGATCAAACATCAAACCTAAGTTTTCTTCTAACGTTTTGTCCGCTATCGAGCAACCGTAGTAGAACCAGCTTTGATCCGATCCAAGTTTCTTATGAAAACCTCACCGCACTTTTGTGCCAAACACTCCATTTCTGCGACCACTCAATTGTGTGCCGCGTTGACGCTGTCATTGCTCTCAACTCTCCATCCTCAAATCTCCAGTGTCCAGGCCCAAGGCGCGGGTGGTTTTGTCCTCTCCTCCACACCGGGTGTAGGCACGACACCGAATTCAGTCACGGCGGCAGATATCAACGGCGATAGCAAGTCGGATTTGATCAGCGCCAACTACAATGTGAACACGCTTTCGGTGCTGACGAACAACGGCAGCGGCGGCTTCGTGCTGTCTTCCTCGCCGAGTGTCGGCAGCGGACCCAGTTCAGTCACGGCGGCCGATGTCAATGGCGACGGCAAGGTGGACTTGATCACCGCCAACTACATCGATAGCACGCTCTCGGTGCTGACGAACAACGGCAGCGGCGGGTTTGTGCTAGCCGTCTCGCCGGCCGTCGGCACTGGCCCTGAATCGGTCGTGGCGGCGGATGTCAACGGGGATGGCCGCGTGGACTTGATCTGCGCCAATTATACATCGAAAACGCTGTCCGTGCTGACGAACAACGGCAGCGGCGGCTTTGTCCTGGCTTCCTCGCCCGCCGTCGGCATGGGCCCTTTTTCAGTCACGGCGGCGGACGTCAATGGGGATGGCCGGATGGATTTGATCAGTGCTAATTTTAATGGAAACTCACTTTCCGTGCTGACCAATAACGGTAGTGGCGGCTTTGTTTTGGCCTCGTCTCCAAGCGTCGGCTTTCAGAATGGCCCGTACCAGGTCGTGGCGGCGGATGTCAACGGGGATGGCCGGGTGGACTTGATCAGCGCGAATTATAGCTCGAGCTCGGTCACGGTGCTAACCAACAACGGCCGCAGTGGTTTTGTGATTTCGTCCTCGCCTGCGGTGGGCCTCAACCCGTTTTCAGTCGCGGCGGCGGATATCAATGGCGATGGGCGGGTGGACTTGATCAGCGGCAATTACAACGCGAACACTCTCTCGGTGCTGACCAATAACGGCAGCGGCGGTTTTGCGCTGGCCTCGACGCCGGTCACCGGCACCCACCCGTATTCGGTGACGGTGGCGGATGTCAATGGGGATGGGTGGCTGGACCTCATCAGTGCCAATTACGGCGACGGCACGCTCTCAGTGTTGCTCAACGTCGTGCCTTCGCCAACTGTGGCTGCGCTGCCAGCCAGCGGCGTGACTACTGCCAGCGCCACCTTGAATGGTGTCGCCAATCCACAGGGCACAGCCACAATCACGTGGTTTCAGTGGGGGCCGACTCCCGCGCTCGCCAACACCACTTCGGCGCAGGCGCTTGGCAATGGCGTCAGCAATACGAACTTCAGCCAAGCGATCGCTGGCTTGACGGCCGGCACGTCTTATTTCTTTCGGGCCGTCGCGTCGAACAGCGTCGGAGTTGTCTTCAGCACGAACCAGACTTTCACCACCACGAATCCTCCAGCCGTCTCAACACTTCCAGCCACGGCGGTGACGGCAGCGAGCGCCACGCTCAACGGCCTCGCGAACCCCCACGGCACAAGTACCAGCGGTTGGTTCGAGTGGGGTACGACGACGAATTACGGCAATCTAACTACAGTCCAAGCCTTGGGCAGCAATGCCCTTGACACCGGGGTGAGTTTTAGCCAACTACTCCCCAGTTTGTCGGGCGGCATTACCTACCATTTTCGTGCGGTCGCCTCGAACGGCATTGCTTTCGTTAGCGGTACGGATCAAGGTTTCACCACCGGCACGGGTGGTTTTGCCCTCTCCTCTTCGCCCGGCGGTGGCAACGTCCCGTATTCGGTCGCGGCGGCCGATGTCAACGGGGACGGCAAGGTGGACTTGGTTAGCGCCAATCCGACCGCGAACACGCTTACGGTTTTGACGAACAACGGCAGCGGGGGTTACGTGCTGTCCTCCTCGCCCACCGTCGGGCTTTACCCGGTTTTCGTCCTGGCTGCGGATATCAATGGGGACGGCCGAGTGGACTTGGTCAGCGTCAATTTCAAAGGCAATACGCTTACGATTCTGACCAACA
>Ga0247668_1000359_pt1 | contig 11442 bp, 25 predicted proteins | sample CNK09_metaG_FD_182737 | JGI IMG/M metagenome (GOLD analysis project Ga0247668, IMG submission 182737) | Soil microbial communities from Purdue University Martell Research Forest, Indiana, United States - CNK09 | ecosystem: Environmental > Terrestrial > Soil > Temperate forest > Bulk soil...
TGCCGCTGGCTCACGGATGCCGAGAACCGTCAGACTTGGGTAGAGGCTGGGGATGTTCCCAATAACAAATCCGGCATGGTCAATATGGAAGTGGCCGATAAGCATTCGGCTATGTACCCTGGCCTAAGCCGTGACCGTGGGGCTCAAATCCTGACGCTGATTCAGGATGGTACATATACCCGTACCGTTCGGAATGAAAAGACAAGGAAGTTTGGGGAAAAGAAATTCACTGTAGAGCCTGTCCGTGGCCTAGTCAATTCGGAGAGCTTTGCGGCTGATTCACTTTTCTGTGAGTACGCCTACGTGCTGGACCTGGACAAGAAAATGTTAGAGATTTACCGTGGCTTTAACGAAGCCAAGCCTGCGGGTCGGTGGGCCAAGGTGCCTGCAAAGAAGAAAGACAAGTATCGGGCTGTTACCTTGTGGCAGACAGTGGCCTTTTCGGAATGCAAGAAAGGGGCCTTGGGCTGGCTGCTTGCAATCGAAAAGCAGGAACAGGACGAACGAGAGGCTAAAGAGAAAGCCGAGGAAGAGGCTGTCAAGACTGAGACTGATTCTAAGGCTACTACTTTCGATGCTCTTTCGGTGAAGGCTGTTAAGTTGGTAGCGGCTGGAAAGAGGCAATCATGAAATCCTTCCTAGTCACTTGGAAAATTGATATCGAAGCTGAGACGCCGGAAGAGGCTGCTATCGAGGCCTTGCGAATTCAGCAAGATATGGAAAGCGAAGCTACTCACTTCGAAGTCAAGGATAAGAAAACCAATAAAGTTAAAGAAGTCGATGCTAAAACGGCTATGCTGAAATTGACAAAGGCCTAAGCCTGTGGTAGAATGATATACACTCAAGGGGAATTATGAAGCTTGTCTCTTTCTATGACCAACGCTGTAAGCGAAATGTGGATGTGAACCCAGAATTTGTAATCCGCACGGAGACTGAAACCTGTGCGACCTGGGGTAAGACTACCATCTATGTGGCAAACGGTGTTGTTCCGGATACCGTCCATGTTGTTCAGAACATGGATGAAGTCCGCAAGATGCTGACGGGGGCCTAACGTGGCGCGAGACGAGAGATTAATCATCGAACAAATCTGCAATACCTATGCAGAGCTTTCCCCTGAGAACTTGACTTGTGACGGGGAAGTGAAGCCTAGCGTCTGGAAGCCCCGTGAGAAAGAATTGAAGGGGCGGCTTGTAATCCTCTTCGCTGAATTGGGAAGAAACCTGACCGAACTGGAAGCCTACGACGCTTTGGAGAATTTGAACCCCTAATTTGAGGCAGGAAACAACCAGGACTTGCCTCAAGTGTGAGAAGGCCCCTGCGAAAGTGGGGGCTTTTTCATAAACATTCTTTTAAGATATCAATTAAATGGCCAGTTAACATAAAGGTTATTTTATGTTGTCATATTTTGTGGCAGAAGTATTTCTACCGGGGATATATTTGGTACACTAAATATCATTGACAAATTTGCTTTAAAAGGATATAATAGAGTCATGAATAAATTCACTAGCGATACTCATTTTAACCACGAAAAAATCCTGGAATTCAGCCGTCAGAATTATAAGACTCCTGACGAAATGAATTGGGATATCGTGCGTATTTGGAACGAGACTGTTAAGCCTGATGATACGGTTTACCATATGGGTGACTTTGCTTTTAAGACTGGCCTGATGAAAGAGGCTACCCGAATCTTAACGGCAAGCCTCAACGGTGTGAAGCATCTGAAAAAAGGTAATCACGATAACATGAAGCACATTGGTGATTTTCCTTTTGCTTCTATCAGCATGGATGGCTTTGTTGAAATCCGTGGTGTTAAATTCCGTATGGCTCACTTCCCTTATCCTTGGGGCCGTACTCCAAAGGACTTAGCCGAACGTCCGGAGTGTATGACCGAGCCTATCGTCAATCCTGAGACGGGTAAGAATTATCCTTTGCTCTGTGGCCACGTCCATGCAACTTGGATGACACGTAAGGATTGTTTGAACGTAGGCTGGGATATCTTTCACAAGCCTATCGACGATGACAAGGTTATGGAAATCTATGATAAGACAAATGGTTTCCAGAAAGACCTTGACAATCTGCACGCTTTAAGTTAAAATAAGAATTATGAAAATCATCTTCCTTGATATCGATGGTGTAATCTGTAACCGGGAACAGTGGCGTACACGCATTAAGGTGGACGGAGAAATCCTTTGCCATTTTGACCCTAAAGCCGTAGGCCTCTTGAACGAACTGACAGATGGTACGGGAGCCAAGTTTGTTCTTTCTTCGACTTGGCGTATGCATCCGATTGAAACATTGAAGAAACACTTCAAGAATGAATTTGTTTCCGGTGAAATCATCGGAGTTACGCCTAGGCATAGTGGCCTCAACGTTTGGCGCGGGAATGAAATTCAGGATTGGCTGGACAAGAATAAAGAATTGAACGTAGAGAGTTTTGTCATTCTCGATGATGATATTGATATGGAACACCTACGTCCACGCCTAGTCCATACAATGACGCATGACGAAACAACTGGCGAATGGGTCGAAGGCCTTACGGAGAAACACGTAGCTAAGGCCCTTGACTTATTGAACACTCCCGTGGTATAATAATATCCTAACGGAGAATCATCATGCCTACCTACGATAACCGCAACGAACGTAACCGAGCCAAGTGGACGCCAGCCCAAGTCACTATCGATTGGATTGAATCCTGTCTGGTGAATGACGAGGAAGCCAGCGACGAGGAAATGCGGCTTTACTTCCTGCAAAACGAATTGGATAGCGAAACTTGTGACAGAATCATGGCCCAACGCAATGAAGCCTTAATGGACGGCATGAATTTCCGTCTGGATATCACTGGCCTCAACCTTGCCAATAGCCGAAACGGAATCGGTAAACTCTAGCCTGCTTGACAATCCCATAATCCTGTGGTAAGATTAAGTATAACTCAACGGGAGAAAGACATGGGCTGGACTTCATATCACCTGGAACGTGGACAAGCCGGAAACGAATTCAAGAAAATGCTGACTTGGGAATCCGAGACGGCTAAGAACGAATTGGTGCAGGGAGCCTTCAATGGCTTCAAGGAATACTACGCCGCCGTCAAAACCACAATCAAAGCCACGGGCGAAACTTACACTTGGGCTTTCGTTGCCATGATAAACTGGTATCGCGGCTACGAGAATTTCTGCTACAAAGATATGGACGAAACGATGGGGCCGAATATCCGCAATTGTCCTTTGTCCATCCTGAAACTTCTCACGCCCACCGAACAAATTGCCGGGATGACTGGCAATGCCAGGAAGTATGCGAAACAGTGGCGTATAGCCTGTTGGGAAACAGCCCTGCAAAAGAAGAACTTCAAGAATGGGGATATCATCAAATTCCCTGCCAAGATATCTTTCCGCAACGGCGAGGAACGTGATATCTTCTACGTGGAGAAAGTGGGACGCCGTATGCGTTTCAAAGCCTATGACGTTGTCCGCAAGACGGCCTTTGGCTATTACAAGCTTCCCACAAACATCGTTCGCCAAATGGAATTAATCCACGCTTGACAATAACCTAAGCCCGTGGTAAGATGAATACATACTCAGGGAGCGTCATGAGCATTGGCAAGCTGGTAAAGAAGCGACGGGAAGCCTATAACGCTGAAATGAAGCGAGACAGGGCTAAGATGAAAGCCAAGATGGCTGAACCCATGAGAACTGTCTGGGATGACAACTCAATCCAATTCCCACGCCTGCTTGCTGAAATCAAGATGGTGGGCCTGACTCCTGGGCAGATGAAGGGCTTGTGCGCTTCTATGGATTTGTCCAAAGAAGAAATTAACACACTCCTAGACAGGGCTGAAGAAGCTTTCGAGAACATCAAGACGAACTAGGTAGAGCACCTACCTGAAAGAAGGCCCAAGAGCACCTTGGGCTATTCTTTTGTCCGGATATATAAGGATTCAATTAACCGTCCAGTTATCTAATCTCTTAATTCCGACCAAACGTTATAGTCGGAGAAACAGGATAGGTATCCAATCCCTCTTCTCAGGAATTTTAAAAAATCCGGAGAAACAGGATTCTTGACAAATTGGCTAGGCTATGGTATGATGATTAAGTCACTCACTTAGGAAAGGGGCACCCGTGAACTACTACCGAGCATTTTACGAAGTGGTAAGAATGTGGCTGACCCCGTTCCCGGTGTGGCCCGAAGCCGGACTGATTGTGCCCCGCTTTGAGCCAAGCTGTGACGCTAATCTGCGTAGGCTTAGATTGTACCCTTCGCGAGATGGTCCGGTCTAACAAACTTTGCTGACGGAAATCTTATGTGATTATGGTAACTGGTAAAACGGAAAGGCCTCTGGACGCAGGGGCCTTTTCTATTTAATTGATTGTTTGACAAATAGCCTGGTTCATGTTATACTAAATTTGTCTTTCACTAGACTGGTGGCGCTATGGGACAGGCACGTACATGGAACCTAAAGAAGCGGTATGGAGTTGTCTTGGGGACAAACCCGGACATACAATCTCCTGCTGCTCTCGTTCTACTGGTAAAGAAGCTATCGAAAAAGGACAAGACTTTGTTCAATCCTTTTCGTTGGCTGGCTTTCCGTAAGAAGTATTTGACTAAGCTCCTTTGCATCCTGGGGCATATCGAATGCCATTACTGCAAAAAGGATAACCTGTTAATCAATACCAAGGACAAGGACCAGTTGGCTACCCTTGACCATGTAATACCTGTGAGCAAGGGTGGGGCTCTGTGGGACCATAGGAATCTTGTTCCCGCCTGCTTCACCTGTAATAACAAGAAAGCCGACAAAATGCCTGTGGAGGGGAATGATGTTTTACCTGCTTAAGCTCTTGTTCTGGCATGGCCCGTCACGTCACGGGAAACGTTCACGAAATGTATGGGGCGTATTGCCCGATTGACAATCATAACAAAACGTGGTAGAATAAATATATCACTCAATGGAGAATACCGTGGGCTACGAAAACAGGATGCGTCTAGTAAGGCCTTTCCATGATAAGCCGATGGACGAACTCAAACGTTCGGATACGCCTGTCATCGAAGGCGAAGGCGAAAACGCCTACGTGTACTATCCGGTTCTGACTAAGCCGAACTCTAAAAAATTCCTGACCACGGACCGCAAGGAAGTCCTGCTGGAAGTGGCGGCAATGTTGGACCTCTGCAATGTGGGTGGTGGCCCCTTGTCGGAACTCATCAACCGTTCCAAAAACAAGGACACGAAAAATCTCATCTACACTTACTATGCTTCCAATGGCAACACCACGCATAGCGAAGATAGCTATGGGGCCAGTTTCAAGCCTGTTAGCATTTCTCTGGTCATCAAAGCTCTGGAAAAGGAATGCAAGGTGCTGGACTATGCGGGCGGCACTAAGCCTTATCACCGCTTTGTGTGGGCTTTGGCCTTGCTCAAAGGCTTTACCGACCGGGGCGAAGATTGGATGGTCCTTTTCGAGGGTTACTAATCCCTTGACAAAGTCCTAAGCCTATGGTATAATAGGTTATCTTCTCTGGAGTTTCCATGCTTCAAGCAATTGTCGTGGTCGTCGGTGGTGTTCTCTTGGTCCTAGCAGCCACTGTGCTCATGGCCCTGTTCGGCGGGACGCTGGTTTTCTGGCTCTGGCCCGTGGTCATGGTCCCGGTGTTCCATATGCCGGAACTGACGTGGGTGCAGGCGGTGGCCCTGACGTGGATTTGCGGAATTCTCATCAAGGCAAGTCAGTCGAACACGAACAAAGCTTCTTAACACCTTACTCGCAAACACTCTGGCGGGGCGGAACTGGAGACGGTTCAAGCAGCCGGGGCACCGTGGCGGGTAACATAATAGTCCGGACGCAAAGAAGGCACCTACCCGATTGGGCAAGGGCCTTTTTTGTTTGCCTTAAAATAAGGATACAGATAACTTCCCAGTTAACTAAGTCCTTAATGCCATTACAAGAATATATTAGAATCGATATAAAAGTGTATTTGACAAAGCCGCAACTATTTGTTATAATAATTGCATGAAGCTGCCCAGTATGAAAAAGGTGAAGGATATAGCCACCAAGGTTCGGGAGGCTATGGAACTCTTTGCACCTACCATTGAACATGAAGTGCATGGCAACACGGAGGATTTGTGTTGTTACTGTGCTATTGCCGCTCACGCTTTGCATACTGCCTACAAACGGGCTGGCATCCAAAGCAAACTGATTATCGGATTCTTTGACGAGAATGACGATTGGGATTACAATGATGAAAGCTCAACAAAGTTAGAAGCTAACCATTGCTGGGTTGAAGTGGCGTATCATTATGTGGATATCACGGCTACCCAATATGGAATGTATTACAACAAAAAAGTTGTAGTCATTGATTCAAGTGTGGAGAGCCCTTACTATCCTTACGAGAAGCCCAAGACGATTAAGAGTATGCAAGGAAAGGGGGACAAAAGCTGGGGTGAACAGGCTCCGCGTATCCAATACACAAATCAAATCCTGAAACTTGCAGGGTTGACAAAGTAATTCCGACGTGTTATACTAACTCTGGAGAACAAGAGGAGCTGAACATGGCTAAAGTGCGCGTGAGACGCAGGAGACGGTAATGGCACAGAAACTCCCTACCATTCGTGAAACGATAGAGAGCCTCAATGGAAGGCAATTTATCATCGTCTTCTATCTGTGCGCCTTTTCTTTCATGGCTGGCGTATTGGTGGGAGGATTCTAATGCCAAGCAAGGTCAAGAAAGTCAAACGCAAGACGAATCAAGAACTCTTCCGGTCTATCCGTAAGCCCATGCCGCCCCCGACAAAGGTGGACAAGAAGCTAACGGCATATGACCGGAAGCGGGAAAAGAAAATTCCTGAAGAGCTTGAAGATGTTTGAAGATGAGGATGAGCCAGTAGATTCAGAAATGGATTGCAACTGGCGATAACGGTCCTATAACATAGCTGGTTAATGTAGCGGACTTTTAATCCGCTAACCTGGGTTCGAATCCCAGTGGGGCCACCAATTAAAATGGGAGAAGTCATGGAAATGTGTCTTAAAGTCAAAAAGCCGGAGACTAGCTTTCCCGCGACAACTTCAAATCAAATCACCTATGAGTATTTCTGTCTCTTAGGCGGTTTGGCTAATCCCAATATCTGTAAGGTAGAACGTAGGAATGGGACATACGTTTACCACACCTACCATTTGATAGACACGCCATGAATCCATTAATGATATTCCTTCTTCTGCTTTTTGCTGACTTCAATAAATTCAGCAGGAAAAAGATTTACCACAAGTCATCGTCTTTTCAGCGGATAGATAAGAAGCTGAGTTTCGATTGACAATAGCCTAGGCTAGTGGTATAATAAATATAACTCAAGGGAGTAGTCATGCAGATGAAACAAAATTTCCTTTCCGTCCCGCTGCTTAAGACGAATACAAACGGGCAGTTGCAAGTAATCAAAACTGCCCTAAATGAGGTGGCCGCTACTTACGCTGTGATAGTGAATTATGTCACCGACCGAAAGAACGGATGGTTCAAAGCTGAAGTGGAAGGCGAAGCGGCAAACGTCATTCAGTTTCTGCTTCATGTCTCTTCTTGCATGAGGGGTTAACATGAAACGAGCTGTCCTGCATGGCATTCGTGAAATGGCTAAGCAATATGGAACAGCCAATTTGTTGTTCCTTGTTCCTATGTCACCCCTGCATAACATCATGGGTATCAGCTTCAAGCGTGGGGATGATAAAAAAGTTTTAATCCCATGCAAAATTGAGGAACGCTGGAACCGCACAGTAGAAGAAAATTACAAGTTAGTTCTTAAGTCTATGATTGAGGGATACGGCACCGAGGATATTTACGTCTCGGATTTGCAAAGCATCATCAAGGCGGGCCATATCCAACTCTATGTGATGCCGGAATTGAAACACCCACTATCTCATGTAGTGGAAGAGGAAGAGGCTAATTGACAAACTCCCAAATTTGTGATAGAATAAATATACACTCAACGGGAGAAACGCCATGCAGAACGAAACCGCGCAAGTCCTCGACCTGACGCCCAGCAAGCCCACCTATGACCAACTGGTGGAACGCCTCAATCTTCTGTGCAATTTCGTGCAGAACGTGGGGACGGATATGGGCAATGACAAGAGCTACGGCAAGCAGGCGAACCGTGGGCAGCTTGCCAGGACCATGCGCCTCGAAGCCGCTGACGCCCGTTTGCTTGTCACGCTTGCCAAGTGCGGCAAGTAAATTGACAATCGCCTAAACCTGTGGTAGAATAAATCTATCACTCACGGGGGAAAGCAATGCTGACGTTCTACACGAAAACCGACCTGGAAAAGAAAATGCCGCAAGGCACCGAGTACCACGTCGGGGAAGAGGTGAACGGCGATATCGAAAACGTGGAAATGGTTTTCGCTGACGGCGATGAAAAAGACGCCATCGACCAATTCCTGCAAGGCATCCCCACGTCAACCGCCATTGGTGTCCGTTCCTTCTACTGGTACGGCAGCACGGCAAAGTCCATCATGGCTTTCCTTTCCAGCTATGGCGGAAGCATCAGAAAGCTGGGAGTACAAGACGGCAAGAACGTTTTCCATCTGGTGCTCCACGCCCACCACGGTTAACCCCGCAAGAACAGCCCCGCTAGACTAACCCAAGCTAATACGTGATTTGGGAGCGGGGCTTTCTTGTATCTGTATCTTTAACGATTGAGTTAACTGAACAGTTATCATCATGCTTAAATGGTGCCGAGGAAATGAATTACATTAGCGGTTTGACAAATACGCCTGCCTGTGATATAATCAATTAACTCACAAGGGGGCATCATGTACCGCAAAATCCTGGTTTTCATGAACGAAGCTGGCGACAAGGAACGGGTCTATATCCGTAACGGCGAAGTCCGAACCCGTGCGGCGATGGACAAGGTCATGGCTAATGACTCTGGCTACTCGCTGAACACTCTCAAGACCACGGGCAATACGCAGCCCGAACCTGTGCGCCTGCGCTTCGAGGACAAGCGGAACAAGGCCCCCCTCAATATCCCCATCGAATTCCTGGGCTACCAGAACCCGCCCAAGGTTGCGGTCAAGCCTGTCGAACTGGACGCCGAAGGCAAGGCTCTCCCTGCCAAGCGTGGCAAGAAGTCCAGCATCACGCCTGCTATCTTGCTTGAAATGAAGCGGCTGGCGGGTGAGGACAAGACCTTGAAGGAAACAGAGACGGCTTTGGGCATCGCCTACGCCACCCTGTTCCAGACGGCTAAGAAAGAAGGCATCACGTTCAAGAAGGGCAAGAAGGGCCGCAAGAAGAAGGAAGCGGCTGTCGAAGTCACTGTGGTCAATATCCGTGCAGCCCAGGACGGTGACGACTTGTCCGGAAAGAACGTGGCGGTATGATTGGACAGCGGGTCAACACGCCTCACGGGCTTGGTAAAGTGGTGGATGAAGACAAAACCGCCTATTACCCCCAACGGTCTAACATGAAAGACGGACAGAAACGTTGGGGCGTCCGGCTGGACAAGTCTCCATTTGCCTTCAATCCAGCGTACTACTGTGACAAGGAACTTGAGTCTCTTGACAATGCCGCCGAACCTGTGGTAGAATAATACATCACCAAAAAGGGAGACGCCATGTTCGCCAAGCTCAAAGCATTCTTTAAGGGACACGTTCACGATACGCTGGTGCATCAGGAAGCGGTGGAGTACATCTATCACCGGACTGGCATAAAGCAAGTGTGGCGGGGTGACTGGCTATCGGGTTCCATTATCGAATACAATGGCTGGTGGGAACGTTTCAAGGGGCATCAGGAATTTTGCACCTGTGGCTATAGGGCGAAGGAAGGCTCTTTCAAGTATGATGAACGGGGAAAGGTAACTAACCCTGAACTAATCGAAAACTTGGAGAGCCAACGAAGCTGGGTTATCAAAATGGAACTTGGCCCCAAGCGGGTGAAGCCCAAGCTGACAAAACAGCAATCCATCGACAAGCTCAACCAAATGACGGGCAAGCACTATCGATTGGTGGCTTGACACTTAGCGAAGCCTGTGTTATAATAACTCAAAGGGGAAAGCTATGGGATACACTCACTACTGGAAAGCCGCAAAGGCACTCAAGATTTCGCCCGTGCAAAAGGCTTTGATTCAGGAAGTCCTTGCCGAGGGTGAACTCATACTGGCAGGCGGTGACGGTGAAGGCAAGCCCGAATTCACGTCCAAGCTTTTGTCACTCAATGGCAAAGGCGAGGATGATTCCCACGAAACGTTCCTTGTGTATTTCGGAAAGAAAGAAGAGTTTGCCTTCTGCAAGACCGACCTTAAGCCCTATGACTTGGCGGTGTGCAAGCTGCTTCTAGTCCTGTCGTTGTCCGAGGGTTTCAACTTTTCATCGGACGGGGCCTGTGACGGGAGCTTGACGGACGGGAGCTGGCCCAACGCTTTAGTCTGGTTCATCCAAAAGGGCTATGCCGACACGGTGGAAAAGAAAATCTTGCCGTACCTGAATTCGGAACGTTGACAAACATCTAATAACGTGGTAGAATAATCTATCACTTAGGGAGCTCTATGCAATTCTCACTTCGCCTCATCGCCAACGGCTGTATCCTTCGCCAAGCTGGAAAGGAATATGCCTTCACTTCTCGCGAAGCTCTGGGCGAATTCCTCATGGACGAATTGGAGACGCCTACGCCCCCGGCTCCTGTGCCCAACGGGCTATACATTGTCTCGGTCCCGCCTGACAAGAAAATTTCCTGCATCCGAATCATCCGTGAACTGAGCGGACTTGGGTTGCGGGAGGCAAAGGACGTGGCAGACGGCGTGGATAAGAGCCCTGTCGTGACCTCAACGAATATCGAATCTCTCCGTTCGCTGGGAATGCGAATCCAGAACGAAACGGGCGCGGTTGTTGGCATCAATCCACTGACCCAAGGGCATCCGTCCGCTTGACAAACATCTAACAAAGTGGTATGATAATATATCACTCAGGAGAATACCGTGGGCAACATGAGCTACTGCCGCTTCCAGAACACGTTACGGGACTTGCAAGACTGCGCCCGTCACGCCTTTGACGAAGGACTGTCAGAGAGCGAACACAAAGCCCGTAAGGCGCTCATCAAAGTCTGCGCCGAAATCACGGACGAACTGGGCGTGGATGACCTGGAAATCGACCAGTCGCAAGTGAAAGCGGCTATCGACAATCTGCCCAACGGAGACGCTGACGAAGATGATGACGAGGACGATTGACAAACATCTAGAAACGTGGTAGAATAATACATCACTCAAACGGGAGGCACCATGAAGGAAACCAAGAACGTCTACACCGCGAAGGCGCGTAAGGGATACCCCAAGACCATGAAGCGCCTGCCTGTCAAGAAGGCGAAGTAAAGAAACAAGGTCTGCCCAAAGGCATGGGTAGGTGAGAGTCCGGTGAGTCTTGTCCTTGTCGGGGACAGCGCAGGCGAATAGACGCTGGCGAAGCTGGAACACCTTGTAAC